>Ga0180433_10000165_pt1 | contig 111000 bp, 95 predicted proteins | sample SS_ome_8_FD_132980 | JGI IMG/M metagenome (GOLD analysis project Ga0180433, IMG submission 132980) | Hypersaline lake sediment archaeal communities from the Salton Sea, California, USA - SS_1_D_1 metaG | ecosystem: Environmental > Aquatic > Non-marine Saline and Alkaline > Hypersaline >... | reverse complement strand
CTTCATCGATGTTCAGGGCCGGATCTACGGTAGGGTGGGGAACTTACTGCAAGCGATCAGGGCTAGGGGGAATAACGCTTGAGGGTAGTTCACATCACGACCCAGCATCCGCCGATGGATGACCGAATATTTTACAAGGAGGCGATCAGTCTCCGCGATGGGGGTCACCAGGTCACCGTTGTCGCCGGGGGGTCCAGGGACAGAGAGGCAACGGTGGATGGAATAAGGATAATCGAGGTCTCCCCGGGCAGGGGCCGCCCCCGGGGCCTATTACGAAGAAGGAGGCTGACGAGGGTCGCTCTAAATCTGGCACCCGACGTGATTCATTCCCACGAGCCGGATTCCCTCGGAATCGCCTGCAGGGTGAAGGAGGAGAGGAGATCACGGGTAGTTTACGACGCCCATGAGAACTACCAGGGCCTGGCTGCAACCGGGGAGGGGTCCTGGATTAGGAGGAAGGCAATTGCATCCAGGCTAAGGGCCTACGAGGAAAGGTGCTGCCCCAGGGCTGATCTGATATTTGCGGCCACGGAACCCCTCGGCCACCTCCTCGAGATGCACGGCCCGGTGGTTAACCCGCTTTACAACTACCCGAGAACCGAGATCTTCCACCCGGAGGAGGACCCCGAAATTTCTAATAGGTACTCCGGGAAAAGTGTCTTCGTCTACGCTGGGAGCTTGAGGAGATCCCGTGGCCCCGGTAGGATGGTCAGCTCAATCCTCGAGCTTTCTAGGGAATACCCTGACCTGATGCTCTCCATCCTGAGCCCCCACCCCGTCGACCCTCTACTTGAAGGCCTTGACCCCATGGAAAGGGAGCACTTCGACTACCATGGTTTCATCCAGCACACCCGGGTACCCCGGTACCTGACAGTGGGTCTGGCCGGACTGGTCCTCCTTGATAGGATTCCCACCTACCAGATTGCCGCGCCCATCAAGATGTTCGAGTACATGGCCTGCGGCATTCCAGTAATCGCCACAAGGCTCGAGGAGCTATCCCGTTTCCTGGAACCCAACGACGCGGGCATCCTGGTAGGTGAAGATGACGATGAACTCGTCGAGGCAATGAGGACCATGCTCGATCATCCCGGAGTGGCCTCGGAGATGGGTGGAAGGGGAATGAGAGCCGTGGAGGGGAGATACAACTGGTCGGTTTCCGAGAGAACCCTGCTCCGTTCCTACGAAGATCTGGAATAGAGATGAACTAGGCAATCCTCGGGTTCACGCGGTAGCCCAGTGCGCCCTTCACGGACCAAGCGATGCTGTTTGAGATCTCGAATATGTGGGGCTTGAGGTCATCGACCCTCACCTCGTACCTCATGCAGGGGTCGAAAAAGTCACCCAGGAAATCTGGAAGGGCCCCGGGGCGCTGCGAGAGGTGCAGGATGTCCTGAGCCAGCCACCGGAACCTCACCCCTATGGCGTAGTCCTCGACGGGCTCGATCTCCTCCCCGGTGGCAAGCCTTGCAGCTAGCAGGGGGAAGTCGATTCCCGAGGCGATGGCCAGCTCCAGGGACGCCCAGAACCTGGGGTTGATCTCCATGAGCTTGAACCCGCCGTCCCTCTCGTCATGCTTGAACTCGACCATCGCTGCACCATGCCAGCCAACTGACTCAAGCATACGCAGGCCCATCCTCGTCACCCGGTTTGGCCCGATCGACTCTGCGACGGTGGCGGAACCCCCGGTTGGTGGAAGCTCCCTGAGCTCCCGGTGGGTGAAGACGGCCAGCGGATGACCGTGGTCAAGCAGTGCACAGACGGCATAGTTGGTGCTACCCGGGACTAGCTCCTGGACGATCGCGGAGGGAGTGTCCTCGAGGGCACGCCCCAGGCCCTCCTCATCATGGACGTAGAGGACCCTGCCTCCCATCCTCGGCTTAACCACCCTAGGGTAGGGGCCTCCATCCCTTGGGGTTTTCGGGACTGGCACATCCATCTTCCGTGCGAGGTCAAGGGTCCTCTGCTTGTCCGCCGCAACCGTCAATGTACCTGGCTCCGGTATCGCCATCGAGCAGAGGTTTGACAGCTCATCCTGGGATCTGGATATTGCCAGGGTGGACTGGTCACCCCCGGATAACAGTACGTCAGACTTTTGCCTGGCCAACTCCCTCTTAATCGCCGGCACGAAACCGGGGCTTCCCGGCCCGGGCGTTATGACCCCCGTGTCGCAGAAACGGGAGAAGAATCCCTGGCACCTTGGATGCTTCGAGCATGCGGTTACCCCGTATCCCTGGGAGCCGAGGGAGCGGATAACTGCAAGGGAGTGACGGACCTCAGCGTCAGTGACGAGGGCTCGCATGGAAACCACCACGACCATTTTCCCTGCCCATCTCCTCGCTGCCCCCGCCCACCAGTTCGAGTGCATTGTTGGCCATTCTATTCCTCCACCAGTCCGAGACCTCGCTTACCGTCCCTATGAATGCTCCACGTTTTTTGACCATGTCGATGATCCGGCTATAGATATCCGCCCACTCCCGGTAGAGCGTGTCGTCGAAGAAATTATTGTGCCAGAGGATAACGAGAACCCCTCCGTGGTCCTCCACGACGTCCAAAAGCTCCCTGAAGGTACCAAATAGCTTCTCCGGGGATACCTCCTGGTACCAGTAAAAGGATGAATCCATCAGTGAGAGAGGTACCTCCATTACGGGGACCTCCCTTCCAGCGACGGGGTCAAAGAGCATGAAGGGAAAACATGTACCGGCCCTGAAGCCGGCCCTCCCGTTATACCCGACAGAGCAATCACTTAGCAGCCCTGCCTCCTCGATTCTCTCCCAGCTTTCCGGTGCCCTGAATTTAAGGCGATGGTACCTAACGCTATGGGTTGTCAGACCCAGTGAGGACATGGCCCTCGCCTCGCCGTCAATTCTTGCGTCGCCAACCGTGTGCAGGCCCACCTCCCATCCTCCCCTGGAGAGATCCCTCGCCTCTCCCTGAACCTTTTTTGATTCGGCGATTCCGTAATCGTGCTCGGAGGAGCCATCCCTGAAAGGGATGAAGAAGAAAGATGACCTGACTCCCTTGCCCTTCTCGATCGACCTGATTTTGTCGAAGGTCCAGAATGGGCTTCTAAATCGCAAAAGGGCCCTTACAAACCTCGGGAGCATGGAGGGTATCGATGCCATTACCCTCCGGCCTCCCCGCCTTTTCATGTCAAACTGGTACCAGTTCAGGGCGGTCCTGGCGGTTATCTGGTCGATGTCGTGTGTTAAGCAGACGGCGAACCTGTGACCGCCGGGCCATTTTGGTTCAGAACTGGCAGTGCATCCGCATCTCTCCATCAAGCTGCCGAGGAACCGGGCCTGGGCGTCGACCAGCGGTTCCCGGTTGTTCTGATCTAGCTCCCCCCCGTCACCGCTATTCCCGCGGAGCTCCCGTGCGATTACCTCCCTGTAAAGACTGAGCTCGAGGAAAGAGGCGGAGATGGGGTCGATGTTGGTCTCGACTGCTTTTCCCTCGCTTGCGACCCAGTATTTTTCCCGCTCTGAACGGGCCAGAACCTCGTAACGATCGGGCGGGGAGGTCCTTGAACCCAGTATCACGGGAAAGCCGATCCCATCCAGATGGATCCTATCAGCACACTGTTGGTCCAGGGAACGCGCCGTCAGATAGTCCTCCCCGAATATGCCCGAGGGATGAATTAACACCCCACCGAGCCCCCTGGTTTTCTGGAGGTCTTCACCGGAGCAGTAGAACACCTTCGGCACATCTCCATCATGGCCGTGTGGACACGAGCCACACCGACACCTGGTCGATGATCTGATACCCAGGGCTGTCATCATAGTCCTGAAGGTGTAGGACAGGTGCGGATGGAAAGCGTGATTTTTGTGCAACAATAGGACTTGGTTCAACGCAAGCACTATCGACGAAATTACTTAAAACAGTAGCTGGGAGTATCCTATAATGCAGTTCAATCCGTGGCCCAAGCGATTCTCTGGGCAGGAACGGAGATAGGTCGAATGGATGTAACCCGCGAAGAACTGGTTGGGGACCTAAAGGATATCGGTATTGTGGAGGGAGATACCCTTGCCCTAGGAGTTTCCCTGCGGAAGGTGGGATGGATAGAGGGGGGTCCTGAGACCTTCCTGGAGGCGGTTCTTGAATCGGTTGGTCCTGGCGGAACGATATTCATGCCGACCTACACCCGGAATTTCCCGCTTCACCGACTGCGCGGGGGTTCAGCCTGGGGCCGGGCCAGGAGTGCAAGGAGCTACGTTTTCAACCCCGAAACGACGCTCCCCGTAACAGGTAAAGTACCAGTTACTCTCCTTGGGTGGCCCGGTGTCAAACGTTCCTCCCATCCCACGAACTCGATCGGCGCGGTTGGAAAACATGCGGGATACCTCGTCGAGGGGCACGATGAGCACTCTCCCGGGTACACCCCTTACCTGAAACTGGCCCAGCTCGGCGGTCACCTGCTATGCGTGGGACTCGACGGAAAACTGGTGGGCTTCAGGCACGAAGCCCAGTACCTGGCGGGCCTGCTAACCATCCTGCCACCGATATACGGGGTAAGGTACATCCGGCGTGATGGGACGACAGGGCTGTACGAGAAGTGGGACCTGGGGGGTTGCACGACCAGGCTGCCCGAGCTCAATGCCGGCTTCATTGAGAGGGGCCTCATTTCACCCGGTCGCCTGGGGAAGGCCGAAACACTGCTTGTCCAGGCCGATCCCGTTCTCTACCAGATGGCGTCGATGCTGCGCTCTGACCCCACCCTGAACCTTTGCCGGGATTATTCCTGTTACTGGTGCCGAGAGATCGAGAGGAAGCTAGATCTTTACCCCCATATTGAAGACCCGTGTGTATTTCAGAGGAACGGGCTACTGGCAAAGACAACGAGGTTGATCAACGCAGCCAGGACCAGGGCGGGAACCATGGTCCCTGCTTCCATCCTCTCCAGGGTCATGGCGAATATAATGAATCCACCAGGGAGCGATGCTGAAACCGTTTAATTGGCTTCCCTGAAATCCTTCATAAGCCCGCCGGATAATGAGTCTCGAGGAGAAAAACGCATGGTACTAAAGAACCTGGAAGGGGAGGACCTGTTCATCATCACCTCCTACTACCCTCCGCCATTCCAGGCCGCATCAAACAGGATCGTTTCGCTCGCGAATTACCTCCTGACAAAGTATCCGGGGGCCTCCATTGGCTTCCTGGTCCTTGGCAGGGATTCCCCAATCTCCGGAACCGGGGAGGGCTGGGAAGTCTCCTTTCACTCCTGCGGATTCAGGCCGACCCCGCTAAATCCCCTCTTCCTGCTCTGGGCGATATGGGTATGCGTCAGGGAGATAGGTGCCAGGTCTCCAAGACACGTCATGGTAACGGCCCCACCGGCCAATACGCTTATAGCCGGGATAATCGCCTCGCGGCTCCTCCACGTCCCCAACATCATCGATCTCCAGGATGACTGGGAGGGGGTGTATCTGGACAGCTTCCCACACGGGGGAGCTGCTCGGTGGGTATACAGGTTCGTCCTCGCACTATACGGAATGCTGGCCAGGTCGGTCTACGACTCGGCCATCTACATGCTCACGGCAGACGAGACCCTGGGCAAGATAGCCAGGAACCAGTACAGCGGGAGGATAGCCCCGGTCCTGAACGGGGTGGAGATGGAGGATCTGGCTATGACAGGAGAATCATCATTGCCCGCCAACGAGGTTCCACAGCTTGTCTACAGCGGGGAGCTCAGCTGGAGGCCTGGCGTTATTCACATCGTCGCACCACACCTCGGGAAGCCGGAGCACGGGGGGTGGCAGATCAACATAATCGGTGGGGGAACGGAGGAAAGCGTCGAGAGGTTGAAGTCCCTGTTCAACGGGGGCACGGCCAGGTTTCTCGGGTCACTTCCAAGGGCAGAGGCCCTTCGGCTAATAATGGGCTCGGACGCGGCCCTGCTCGCGATGACCGAGGGATCCCAGCTTGACCACCTCCTGCCGGTCAAGCTAATGGATTACCTCTCCTGCGGAACACCGGTACTGGCCGTAATTCCCCCGGATTCTTTCGCGGCCCGCAAGATCGAGGAGCTGTCCGCCGGTATCGTGGTATCCAGCCTCGATCCCGGTGGGATACCCGGGGCGCTCTCGGAGCTCAGGTCCCACGAGTGGAGAAAGAGGACTAGGAAGACGGGTCAAATGGCGGCTTCATTACTTAGCAGCTCGAAGCAATGGAGGAGATTTGTAAACAGCATCCCGTCAATCGTGGATGGGAACCGCTAGCGGCCAGCGATTCAGGTTAAAATCGTTGATGTAAATGGTTGAATCGACCGAGGGAGGCGTCAGTGGACCATCGCTCTACGAGCAGTTCATGAAGCTATGGAGGCAGTCCTCGGCATACCTCCTGGGTTCGGCTGCGAACAGGGCCATCGCAATAATACTGATTCCAATGTATACCAGGTACCTGACGCCTGATGACTACGGGGTTTTCGCAATCGTCATTGCTACTGTTGGTTTTATATCAGTGATCATGAAACTGGGAATGCCGGGGGCCTTCGTCCGGTTCTACGTTGACGTGGACGAGGAGAGCCCCCGGGGGGAGGTATTGAGCACATCCCTGCTCTTCACGGTTTTCTGGGCCCTGCTGGTCCTTTTCATATTGCTGCCCCTCACAGGCCCCCTTGGTAAAAACCTCCTGGGCAGGGAGGACCTGGGAATGCTGTTCTTACTGGCGTTCTCCTCCGCGATGGTGGACGCTGTATCGGCGATACTTCTTTCCCGCTTCCGGGCAAGGGGGAACGCAAGAAGATACGTTTTGTTCACGCTCGCCAGGTTCACCATTGGCGTTACGCTGAACATATTCTTCGTGGCCTTCCTGGGGAGGGGGGTAAGGGGGATATTCGAGGCCGGTATAATCTCATCAACGATAACCCTGGTTGCACTGGTTCCCATCTCGCTCGGCGAGCTGAGCAGGAGGGTGAGGCTGGACCTTCTCAGGTCGATGCTCCGGTACAGTGTGCCACTAGTCCCCGCAAGCCTCGCCGTGATAACGCTTTTCTACACCGACAGGCTTTTCCTCCAGTTCTTCAGGACCTCGAGCGAGGTGGGGCTATATAACCTGGGCTACAACATAGGTCTGGCGATCAACCTCATACTGGTAAGCCCTCTGTCCCTGGCCTGGGGACCCCTTGCATTCTCCGCCTACAGGGACAGGGAGAGCGCCACCAGGCTGTACTCTCGGGCACTTACATACTATGCCGCCATCGGGAGCCTGCTCTGTCTCGTCTTCTCCCTCCTTGCCAGGTCAGCGGTGGTGTTCCTCGCGACGCCGAGCTTCTACGATTCGAGCCAGGTAGTTCCCCTGATATCGATATCCTACTTCCTCAGCGGGTCGGTTATCGTCTTGGGCACCGGCATCAGGCTGGCGAAGAAGACCAGCTACATAGCGATTACCCACGTATCGGCGGCCTTCCTCAATATCGCGCTGAACTATCTTCTGGTCCCGCCGTACGGCATGATGGGGGCTGCGGCGACGAGCATGGCATCCTACCTCTTCATAGCAATCGTAATACAACGGCTCTCGTCGCGCTTCCTTTCAATCAAGTATGAGACGGGACGGCTGCTGAAAATCGCCCTGGCAACGGTGTTGACGGCCACCGTGGGGCTTCTATTAAGCCCATCGAACCCCGTTGTGGAGGCCATTCTTCGCTTTCTAGCCCTCGCGGTTTTTCCACTGGTCCTCCTGGCCTCGTCCTTCTTCACGGTGGATGAGAAAATACAGATGAAGAAGTTCATCCTCCACCCATGGAAGGTCATCAGGGAAAGTTAGACCGGGAATTCGATGCAGTACTTTTAAACGCCAGGGATCATTGTATCCAAGTGAAGCATCATGGGAAGAGGGATGTGCAGGGTGTTTGCATACTCCTCGACAAATCATCGACCTGGCCTAGCTCGATGAAGCTGGAGGATTATCCTGGTATAGAACCTGAGACCAGTCATATCTCCTGGCTTCCCCCTGCGTCATTTCTGAGGTCCATTAGGCAACTTCGTCCCAGGAAGAAGGCCCTCCTTTTCTACCAGGGTGACCGGGTAGGGGATGAGGGTTACCTTCGAGGACGCGGGAGGCTGGCGATATTGCTGCTGGGCAGGGCAGGGGCCAAGGGTCTTGTCGACGGCGAGGGGAGAGCCGTGTACCTCGCCGATGGCCAGCTGCTTGCGATGACCATGGCGACTATTATCGAGGGGATCCTGGCGGCTATTGCTTCCGCAGTCCTGGTCCCGGCAACGGTTCTGTTCGTGGGCACGCTGGCATATTTGGGAAGAAGGCGGGAACCTCCCCGGAGGGTCGACTGCCCGGAAAAAACGAGGTTTGCCTACCTGAGGACGGACCTCTGGTCAATGACATGGGGAGGAGCGGCAACGCATATCAGGGAGTTCTCCAGGGCGGTCGAGAATCTGGGCGCCGAGGTGCACATCGTCACCAGCCAGGAGGTACTGGGACTAGAGGGAGTTGACCAGCGGATCATCCCGCCTCCGGGTAGGCTCGCGGTACTAAGGGACATTCAGATACTAGCGTACAACTTCACTTTCACGTTCAGGGCCCTGGAATACATCAGGGGCGTGGGGGGCGTGGACGTGATCTACCACCGCTACGGGGCCTTCAGCTGGTGCGGCGCGATGCTATCAGTCCTGCTCAACATACCACTGGTCCTCGAGTTCAACAGCTCCGAGGTCTGGTGGGCAAAGAACCTCGAGAACGAGTTCCTCCTCCGTATCCTTAAAGCCTCAGAGAGAACCGTTCTGGCATGCTCCGACTGGATTGCAACGGTTTCAAAGGTGCTTAACCGCGACCTTATCCTGACGGGGGTGGATGAGGGCAGGGTCTTCGATAACCCCAACGGAGTTGACCCCTCCCTTTTTCCCCCCGTGGCAGCCCAAGAAAACCGGGGCGGGGAGCTTGTCGTTGGATTCACCGGAGTGTTCGCGGAGCACCACGGCGTAGAAATCCTTATCGAGGCCTTCCGAAGGGCCGAGTCGGGTGAGAGAGATCTTAAACTGCTGCTGGTAGGTGGGGGAAGGCTTGCTGATAGGGTACTGGCCCTGGTGCGGGAAAAGAACCTGGAATGGCATACCAAGCTGACGGGGATGGTTCCCCACGGAGAGGTTCCTGAGTACCTCCTCTCCTGCGATATTCTGGTACTGCCCCACCCGAACATGGGTGATGGTTCCGAGTTCTTCGGCTCGCCAGTAAAGCTTTTCGAGTACATGGTATCTGGCAGGGCAATTCTCTCCACGAGCGTAGGGCAGATGGGTAGGATCCTCAAACACGGGTCAACGGCGCTTCTGGTCGAACCCGGGGACCTTGAAGGCATGGCCGAGGGCATCCTGGAGCTCGCCGGGAATCCACCTCTTCGGCGCAAAATGGGGAAACAGGCGAGGAAACTCGCACTCCAGAGGTACACCTGGGAGGAAAACGCCAGGAGGGTGCTCAGCAGGATTTGCCGGGGGAAGGCCGAGTGACCGGGATCTGCCCGGCCCGCGTGATCGGTGAGCTGGTGGGCAGGTGCGGGGTCCTCATTCGGCAGGGAAGGCTGAGGTTAAGGCCAGTCTTACTCAGCGACGGTGATTTCTGGGAGGCAACCGGCATGAACCCCGGGGATCTGCGGGGCCTTCTGCCAAACATGCCCTGCGATCCCGACCGGCTCGGTGAACTGGCGGATCTGGTTATGGAGAGGTACCCCGGATCTGCGAGAAGGGCTGTGGCGAGGGCGAACAGTATATGCGAGCATAAATTCGACCTACTCGGCTCCGGGGAGGTGGAAGTGGACCCGCTTGACTGGCACAGGGATTTCAAGAACGGGTTTGACTGGGACCCGAGACGATGCTACACAGGGACCTGGGACCACGTTACGACGTATTTGAGGAGGGGGATATCGGCCGATGTAAAGGTTCCTTGGGAGCTCAGCAGGTTCCAGCACTCGACACTTCTGGGCAGGGCATATCTGCTCACGGGAGACGGTAAATATGCAAGGGAGTTTAGGATCCAGGTGGAGGACTGGATCGCAAATAATCCGGTCGGGCTGGGGGTGAACTGGGCCTGTACCATGGACGTTGCGATAAGGGCCCTGAACTGGGTCTGGGGATACCTGCTGCTCCGCGGCTCGAGTCTTCTCACAGATGAGTTCCTGACCAGACTGCTCAAGTCCCTCTACCTTCACGGCCGCTTCATCGCCAGCCACCTGGAAGTTGGTTCGTACGGCAACCACTACGTGGCCGACCTGGTCGGGCTGGTGGCACTGGGATCCCTCTTCCCGGGGGTCGAGGCCGATCTCTGGTTGGAGGACGGGATGCGGAGAATTGAGGGGCAGATCGTCAGGCAGGTGGGAGGGGACGGAGTCCACCTCGAATCCTCCATCTCCTACCACAGGCTCGTGGCTGAGGCCTTTGCCACCTCGATGACCTTCGCATCCCAGGCCGGTACAGGGGTCTCCCCGGAGTACAGGTCGAGGCTCGGTGCGATGATGGAGTTCGTGCGGCATTACACAAAGCCGGACTCACTGAGCCCGGTAATAGGCGATGCCGACGACGGGAGGATTCAGGCGATGTCTGAAAGGGACGTGAGGAACCACTCGTACCTCCCGGATCTGGGTGCCATTCTTCTTGGAAGGCCGGGCCTGGCATGCAACCCGGGGCTGGACGAGGAGGTAATCTGGCTACTGGGCCCTGATTCTCCCGGTAGATATCCCTCCGGCAAGCTGAAGGAACCGCCCCTTTCCAGGGGCTTTCCGGTGGGGGGTTTCTACGTTATGAGGGAGGGTGACCTCTACATGATAGTAAGGTGCGGACGCCCCCAGCCGGGTGCTCCCGGTGGACACGCCCACTGCGACCAGTTCAGCTTCGAGCTCCATGGCGGCGGGAGGACCTTCATCGTGGATCCAGGAACGTACCTCTACACGCAGTCTGCGTCCTGGAGAAACCTCTTCAGGAGCAGCGCGTATCACAATACCGTGGTGGTAGACGGGGGCGAGATGAACGGCTTCGACGAGAGGGACCTGTTCAAGCTCGAATTCAGGTCGGGCCCGAAGGTGCATTCATGGGTTTCCTGTGATCGGTACGATTTCCTTGACGCGGAGCACCTGGGCTACTCCAGGGGAACGGAGAAGGTAGTCCACAGGAGGCAGGTGCTCTTCGACAAGGTCGGGGGCGCCTGGTGTATCAGGGATGTGGTAAGTGGCACCGAGACCCACAGGTGTGATTTCGTTCTGCACCTGGCTCCGCTCCCGTTGGAGAGTCTGGGGGTTGGGGATGCAGGTCTGGTGCTGGGGGGTGGCAGGTCCCGCCTTGCGGTCAAGCAACTTGGTAAACATTCGGACGAACTGAGAATAACTAAAGGCTGGATTTCCCCGAGCTACGGGGTCAAGGAGGAGGCCCCCGTGGTCACCCTGTCAAGGGAGGGCAGCGTTATCACCTTTGAAATCCTGTTCAAACTCATTGTGGAGGACCAAGCGGAACCCGACCCGGTCTCGGGGTCTCGTTGCCTGGAGATCATGGATCGGCTGGAGGTATAGGGCGGGGGGTGATGGTAATTGACACCAAGACCGAGGGTGGATGTCGTGGGGCTCTTCCCAGGCACCACGGGCGGTCCATCCGTCTACGTCCACAGGCTATCGGATAGGCTTGAGGAAGAGGGTTTCGAGGTACGGAGGCAACCCGCCTACCCGCCAGGGAGGAAGGGTCTCGCCCGGGTCTCCCCATCACTTTCAAGGTTCATATTTCATTTTCGATACCTCGGTGGCGACCTTATCCACCTGAATTCCCGCAACTGGAAGCTGTTACTGGGCGTGGCTCTGATCTCCATGGTCAGGCGGAAAAAGTGGATAATCACCATCCACGGTAGCTTCCGGCGTTGGCCTTTCAGGCACGGTACTGGATTTCCCTCTAGGTACGTCAGCGGGCTGGCTGAGTCAATGGTGAAAAGGGCTCTGCAAACAGCGAGCACCGTCGCCGTGGTTAACAGGGAGCTTTTCGGCGTCGTGGCGGGGATGGGAATTCCACCAGACAGGATCAGGGTAACCTCACCCTTCATCCCACCCCGGGCCGTGGATATAACGAATGAACTTCCCGGGGATATCGCCAGATTTGCAGAAGACCACGAGCCGGTGCTGCTGAGTTTCGGGTCAATCGTGCGAGCCGGCGATATCGATGTCTACGGCGTGGACCTGATGATCCGAGCCCTCTCGTCGGTGAAGGTGTCGATGCCATCTGTCGGGCTCCTGCTGCTAATCAACAGGATATTCCCCGGGGAGAATGAGTACTTCAGGATTTTGAAGCGATCCATCAAGAGTCGTGGCCTGGATCGAAACGTGATGATCTGCGAGGCACTCCCCACAGCGGCGCCCCTCTACCCGGCTGGGAGCGTTTTCCTCAGGCCCACCTCTACCGATGGAGATGCCATCTCCGTCAGGGAATCCCTGATGGCCGGTCTACCCGTCCTGGCAAGCGATGCATCCCCACGCCCTCGGGGCACCCTGACCTTCAAGAGCCGGGACGCTGATTCCTTTGCCGCTGCCCTCATGCTGGCTCTGGGGGAGCTCCCGAAGCTTAAGAGGAGGTTAAGAAATCCTCCAGATAGTGGGTGGAGAGAGGTACTCTCGATTTACCTAGAGCTGACCGGCTGAGGCCCGGCGTATCGCTGGCAATATGGAATCTCTCACGATGCTCCTCCAGGAGTAGCGGGCGTCAAGTCCACCGGGGGCCCGCGATGGGCCCGGCTTCCCCAGCAGCTCGACTACCCTCCTGACGAAGGGTTCCAACTCATCCTCTATGAAAAGGTGGCTTCCGGGGATATCCCCGCTCAGACCCTCCGCCCCGATTGTGGTGGAAATCACCCTCTTCCCGCATGCAATGCTCTCCAGTATCTTGAGGCGAGTTCCCCCTCCGCTGAGGAGCGGACATATGACGAGGTCGGATAGGTTGATCAGGTCGTTAATTCTGGGAACCTCGCCCGTGAAGAAAATGTTGGGTTCCTTCCAACCAAGCTGCGGGGGGTTTCGCCCGGCTATCACGAATACTGCACCTGGGAGCTTGGCTCCCACCCCTGGCGCGATCTCACCCTCAATCAGGGCCAGTGCCTCGGAGTTCGGAGCGTAGTTATAATTGCCGAAGTAGAGAACTACTTGCCCTGGAGGTATTCCCAGCTCTTCCCGCGCCTTCCCCCCCGCATCTGGATCGGGCCTGAAGGTTCCCTGGTCGTACCCGTTCCTGGATATTATGATCTTCTCCGGAGAGATGCCGAGGTCGATGATCATGCCTCTATCAACCTCGGAGACGCTGTAGACGAGGTCAGCCTTTCTGCAGGCCATGGTCTCGATAACCTTGACAAGGGGCCAGACCGGACTTCTGGTCCGCCGGTAGCGGACGAACTCCGCGTTTTGTTCGTCCAGAAGGAGGGGTTTTCCGGTAATGAGCTTGATGAGCAGGCCCTGGAGACACGGGAGGAAGGTGTGGACGAAGATGCAGTCGAAGCCGACCTCCCTGTGAATTTTAAGCATTCTAGTTAAGATCTTTGGAGACGCTATCTTGCCCAGACGGCATCCTATTTTTACCGGGTGTATCTCCCCCGGATAGCCGGAGCTCTCAGATCCACATGCCTTTTCCAGGGGGTGGACGAAGTGGGTGCAACAGAACTCGGCGACGCCCCGGGAGACCTCGAAAATCCTTCGCTCGGACCCGCTGGTAGGGGGGAAGGCATCGTGGGGGGATAGGAACAAAACAACGGGTTTTTTTGAATCCATGTTCTTCGTCTGCCTTGGGATGACACCTATCTTTTACACCCCTCACTTATTAGTGAACCCCGGGATAGTCCTGCGGCGAGCGTGGGGGAGTTCCCCCTCGTGAAGGTCCGGTGGGTGAAGGGGATTAAATCTCTGCACTAACCCTTCCAACAAGGTCGATGAGAAAGTCGCTCATGTCGACTGTATCCTGGAGCAGGAAGGCCCGCCTGGAATTCCATTTTTCACGGGTCATCGGGTTATCAAGGAGGACTTTCGCCGTTCCGATGGCCTCGGATATGTCCACCTGGTAAGCAAGCCGGTATACCCTAGCAAGGACATCAAGGTATCGAAGTCGGAGGCTCGAGGCAAATACTGAGGGAATCCCCAGGACAGCCGCCTCAGCGGCCATCGACGCCCCATCCCCGAGGTATAGGTCGGCCTGCGAGATGATATCGTGGATCTTGGCAGGAGGTGCCTTTATGGCGTACTTACTGCAAGATGCTGGGAGTGAACCCTCGCTGGAGATTAGAACGGTTCCGTACATTTCAAGGGCCTCGACGATCTCGGTTAAAATACATCCCAGCCCGCCGTGACCGACATCGTGGGCGGCGGACCATGAAACTGTTCTTACCAGGGAAAATCGTTCCCCGCGGGAAAGCCCGACTTCCTCCAGCGCCCCCGGATCCGGTGAGAAATGCCTGGGATGCAGGTATATCAGCTCCTTGAATCCCCGGTAGGTGACCTGGCCAGGCCCAAGGTCGTCCGGGTAACACTCGGGCGTGCAGATAACATCAGCGGCGGGGAGGGTCAGGGAGTTCTGCAGGAGGGCGTGTTCAGTGTCCAGAAATACTATGCTTCGCTTCCCCATCAACCTGCCAATCTGGGCCACCAGGGGATTGGACTCTCCGATGAGGACGTCTGGGTTAAATGAGCGGGCCTCCCTAAGGACCCCGACATACCTCCCCATCCATTCCCTCGCCAGGCCAGCTCCCGATGATTGCCTGCCGATTCTCTTGAAGGTAATTCCGTAGTACTCAAGGAGGTCCAGGGCGACGTCCTTGTCCCTCGCAATAATTAGAACCTCGTTGCCGTTATTCTCCAGGTGGTCTATTAGCCCCCTGAACATGTGAACGTGAACGGGATGTGTCAGGTCGAACAGATACCTCAGTCCAATACCCCGGTCAGTTACTTATCTACCATTCCTCATCATGTCGGCCAGGAACCCAAAGAGTATGATCTGCAGCCCCACAGTTATCAGCAGGAACACCGTCCTGAAGCCCAGATTGTTCGAAAGCCACGGAAGGGCATCCCTTGTTAACAGAAGGAGGAGGCCCAGCAATACGCCAATAAGAGCCAGGGAGGCCCCGAACCCCCCGAAGAACCTCAGGGGTTCGTAATCCCTGTATATCCTGACCATCGTTATTATGGCCCCGGAGGCGTATGACACGACGCTCTTGACGGCCTTGGACTGGCCGTTTTCCCGGGGGGTGACCCTTACATCAACCTCAAGTATCCTGAAACCCTCTCTTGAAGCCCGGATTATCATCTCCCGGACGTAGGTTTTACCCGAGGTCAGCCTGAGCCCGGTGGCTACCTCCGGGGTCATGGCCCTGAAACCGGTCTGCGCATCCCTGACCTTGGTGCCTGCGAGCTGGTTTGTGACCTTGGTGAGCAGCCAGTTGCCGAATCTCCTAGAGGGCTTTGGCCTCCACCCTTCGTAGATCCTCGTTCCGATGACGAGGTCAGCCTCGTCGTCCAGCACGGGCTGAATGATTTTCCTTATGTCCCCCGGGTCATGCTGACCGTCGGCGTCCAGCTGTACGATGACCCTGGGGTCTTCCCTTGCTGCCTCGCTAAGCCCGGTTCTCACGGCCTGAGCTACCCCCTTGTTTACCCTGTGCCTGACCACCCGGGCACCTGCTTCCTGGGCCACGGTAACCGTGCCGTCTGTTGAGCCGTCATCTATCACGATAACCTCGGTACGGAGACCTCCGAGTCTCTCAAAGCATCCCCTTACCACCTTGCCGACGGACCCCTCCTCGTTGTAGCTTGGGATGATTATGGCGACATCCGGTGATTTCCCCTGTCTGGGGCCAACCATGTAACAGAAGGGGCACCGTTGTTTATTAGCTCTCCCATTAGCCCCCGACCCGAGGGGTTTTTTCCCCATGAGAGCGTTCTAATCCTGGTGCAAACCCAGGGAGTACACGATGTATAGATCATTTTCCATGGTTTTCTCGAAGATCCCGTCGAACTTCTCCTCCAGTTCTGCGGGATCGTCCATCTCCTCCCCCCTAATTCTGGGAGCCTCCTCCCGGTTCAGGACGAGAATGTCAACCGAGTAGGTCCCGGCGATTTTGAGGAGCGATTCCTCATCCGTTGACAGCTGGAAAAATGAAAGCACCTGTTTCCTTCTCCTGGAGTCATCCTCTTCCCAGAGTATTGGCGCCACTGTGGTTATCCCGTAATAACCCGCGAGGATATTGTTGGCATGCTCCCCGGCGATAACAACGGAGCCCGGTTCTGCCAGGCCCGCGACCTCTTCTATCTCGGGTGTCAGGAATGATTCCCGGTTTAAGATGTCCAACATAACGGAAAGGTTCAGAACTATGGAGGCGGCCAGGATTCCGGCAATGGCCACCGCCATGCGGTTTCTGGACCTCAGATTAATGACCTGGTCGTAGATGAGGGCTCCCATCAGGATGTGAAGCGGTAGCATGCCGAAGAATATGAACCTGTGCCACAGTGGGAGGGAAATTTCCAGCTTATCAGCCAGCTTGCCACCCCAGTAAACGGCGAAACTCGGGATGGAGAGGAATATGAGGTAGAAGTTGGCCGGGCCAAGATCCCTCAGTCCCGCGAGTCCGGCCAGCCCGGTCCCGCCCAGCAGGCGTTTATCCAGGGGCCAGGTGAGGAAGCCCATCCCCTTCGTTGCGGCGACCTGGACCAGCCATGCGAGATAAGCCAGGAAGCCGATGAGCCAGATATGGTATTTCGTAACCAGGTCCTGGATTACTATCCGGTAATTCCAGAAAACCTTCACGGCGAGATAGAGCAAGGCTATTGATAGAACCCCCCCGCCGATTCCGACGAGAAGAACCGTGGTTGAGGTAAAAGCATTCGACACCGAGTCTATAAGGGAGTAGAATGGCCAAAGTAGGGATGCCAGCCCCCCTGCTACCAGCGCACCCATGACCCCAAGATCCGCCCTGAACCTGCCTAGGAGGAATGACATGCAGGCCATGCCCAGCACCACGAATGCAGTCGTCAGAAGGTGAGTAGCCGTGACGAAAAAAAAGAGGACCGCGATCCCCAGCAGGTACCTTCCCCTCTCCATCACCGTGAATTTGAAGTAGAGCAGGATACAGAAGATACCAATTGCGTAGGCATAGGTCTGTGGAAAGAAAGAGCCATAGAACATGCCGAGAATTGAATAATCGCCGGCCCACATGGTGTGAACAGGTCCCCAGAGGAACACGGGGGCGATGACGCAAAGGGCAGCCTTCCTGGGGGAACCGAACAGAAAGGACGAGAACAGGTAGATGGCCAGTGTAAACAGCCCGGCGCCCATCACCCCGAAGAGGGAGTAGACGAGGTTAAGGTTCCCGCTGGTCATCCCAGTTACCCTCCAGGTTACTGCCAATAAGAGCATGTAGGGGCTGAAGTGCGGGTCGCCAGAGGGCATCAGATGGGACCCCCCCATGGGGGGGATGTTCAGTTCGGCCATCGACCTAGTAATCGCCATCAGGCGCATCGTGTCCCATGCCGCGCCAAGATGCCAGTTGTAGACCATGAGGGCCATAGCGGTAATCGAGGTGATGACGATAAGTAGGACGAGGAAGGGCCAGTGATCACGGAGGAGGCATCCAGCCAGTGAAGTGCTCCCAGCCCCGGGCGCCTCCTCTGAAGCCTTACTAAGCATGTCGGATTCGATGGTGGTTCACAGCCTTAAAAGAATGATGATTCAACGGCAACGGTTCGTTTGCATATATTCGACCTGAGCTAGGCTAAAAAGCCAAGCTGGGCTAGCTTATCCATAACCGCCGCCGCACCCTCCTCCGGTTTCAGGGTCTCCGTGTCGACCACCAGTTCGGGGTTCTCGGGCTCCTCATAGGGATGCTGTATCCCGGTCATATCAGAGATCTCACCCTTCAGAGCCTTGGCGTATAGCCCCTTTGGATCCCTCTCGATGCAGGTATTGAGGTCGGCCTTCGCCCAGACCTCCACGAACCTGCCCACCTGCTCACGGGCATACCTCCTTATCTCCCTGTAGGGCGAGATCAGGCAGACCACCACCACAACGCCGTGCTTGACCATTAACCTGGACATGTGTATGACCCGCCGGTTATGGAGCTCCCGGTCCTCCTTGCTGAAGCCGAGGTCCGGGCTCAGCTCCTTTCGGACCCAGTCACCGTCGAAAACCTCGACCTCAAGTCCCCTTGCCTCCAGCATTGGACCCAGGTGGTAGGCCAGAGTCGTCTTTCCAGATCCGGGAAGACCCGTTATCCAGACCGCAAATCCCATTTTTCCCTGCCTCGACAATGCATCACTTCCCTATAGCCCTGCCCCTCATTACAGAGGGAACCGGGAGCCCCATGTACCGAAGTGCAGTTGGCGCCACATCCAGGATGCTAGCCCGTCTATAACCCGGCCTAATCCCCGGTGCGTTGAGGATATACATACCATCCTTGGCGTGGACGGCATCATCCGGACCGGTGTCATTCTCCGAAAGGTAAGTGGATCCGTGACCAACGGTGCCGGCCGATCGCCAGGAGAGGTCGTCAAGGTACACCATGAGGTCCGGTGGGTCTCCCTCAAGGGGATCGTAAATGTCCTCTGGGATGATGACCCGGGTATCCCATTTCTCGCCTAGGGGCCCGGAAATCGATGATATCCGGCGCGCGAGCTCATCCCTTTCCTTCTCGAAGTCAGCGGGGGATACTATACCGCTTTTTTCCCTGCCCTCCACGTTCAGGAAAATGCGCGCATAGTAGCCGCCCCACCCCCAGGCCCTAGTCCTGGTCCAGTCCACATCGACACGGGAGAGGACCTCTGGCACTTCGGGGGTCTTCATGGCAAGGTACCCCTGGTCAGCTAGCCACTGGTTGATGCAGAACGCACCCTTCATTGGCTGGGCCCCGTGGTCGGAGACCACCATGATTGGGACTTCCCCTGGTATGCTCTCCATAAGCCTCCCGATCCATCCGTCAAGGTGTGCGTAGTAGTCCGGTATCGCGGACTCGAACCTGCTCCCGCTCTCGTACAGGTGGTGATCCGGGTCGAAGTACTTCCAAAATGCATGGTGTATCCGGTCAAGTCCAATTTCGACGAAGGCGAACAGGTCCCAAGGCTTCTCCTGTAGTAGGTATTCCAGGATCGTGAATCGCCTGTCGGTCATATCGTAGATTGCTTTTAGAAGCTTAGACCTGTCCTCCACCCGGAATTTCACGTCGGTGATGTAGTTCCCGATCAGGTCCTCTATCTCCCTCTTGAGTCCAGGTGGATAGGTGTACTGCCTGTCTGTGTTTGGGGTAATGAAACAGGATACCAGATGCCCGCTGATTTTCGGGGGAGGGTATGTAGGCGGGACGCCCACCACGCAGCTCTGACCACCCGCATCTCCCACGATATCCCAAATGGTCTTTGCCCGAATGGACGCCGATGATGCAATCCAGATGTCCCGGTAATCAAAGTCCTTCCTGTGCCGGAAGCCGTAAAGCCCGAGCCGTCCAGGGTTCAGGCCGGTCATCATGGACATCCAGGCGGGTATTGTAATGGGCGGGTCGGTACTTTCGAGAGGTCCCCGTGCCCCTTTGGCTGCCATTGCCGAGATATTCGGGATCCTTCCTGCAAGCTTGCTGAATACTAGGTCTGGTGCTGCGCAGTCCAGCCCCATTATGACGAATCTGTCCTTCATGCTCATCTCTCCTCCAGGAAATCGATGATCAAGCCGATCGTTTTTTCCACCTCGCCCGCTGGAACCATCATCCCCACGACATCGGGCTTCCCGCCGGCGCTAAAGCCCCTGGACCTGGCCTCCTTGATAAGGGGTGTAAGGTCGGTTCCAGGGGTGGTAACCCTGGTGTAGATTGGCTGGGGGTCCATCCCCATGTTTCTCACCACCACGGCACTGGATTTCCCCCTCACCTGAAGAGCTGTTTTCCTCGTGATTATGGATGTGAGGTGCATGGGGGTTTCTATCTCCCTTAACACAACCTTCCTAGCGGGTTGAAGTGGGGATTTTATAAGCCTTGAGATCTCCCGTTTGACGGCCTTCCTGTTTGCCATCCATCGTTTTACCCCGAGGAGGGTTTCAGGATGGCACTCCGCCCGGGAGAGGATCCATGGAGCTTCCAGGACATCCGCGGTCCTGCCAAACCTGTAGTTGGAATCTAAAAGGTCCGTGATTTCTATGAGCTGCCCGAGGTTCAGGCCATTTGTGCGGGCGGAAATCTCCGTTTCTGCACGTGCCTGGTGGGAAAAAATTTTGCTACCGAGGTCCCCGCAGTTCCCGATTGCACCCATGAGGCCAATTTTTTCCCCCATAAGGATCTCCAGAAATCGCGAATTTGAAAATACGCCGTGGGTACAAGAGGTTTCCGGGTGGTAGCTGACAATTTCTGGAGTCGTTCTCGGGGGAAGGGAGTGGTGGTCGATCCAGACCACGGGAACCTGGCCCGAGGCCTCGGCGATTCTGGTCATGCCCTCTTGTGTGGAAGAAAGGTCAAGGCCCAATATCACGTCCGGCCCTTGAACGCGCAGCTTCCTAATCCCCGCATCCAGGCAGCTGTAATCCCCAATTTCTGGAACCGCGTTTACCACCCCGATGCCGGTTTCCCGTGCCCACCCGATGATTTTTGCGGCCGAGGAGATGCCGTCGGCATCCCAGTGGTGGAGAAGCCCCAGAGAACAGGCACCGAGGAGTATTTCAGGAAGGGGGATCCTAGCTGACAAAGGGGTTCTCCTCTTCTAGTACCAGGTCTGCGATTTCGGGCCGCATGATCTCCCGGGTGGGTCTCCTGCCGGCGACAAGGAGCTTCCTGATTGCGGTGCCGCTGAAGCTGGTATGCTGGTCCTCCCCGTGTGGGCAGGTCTTGTCGTTTGCCACCCCTCCGCATTGTCTACAGTGGAAGAAAGAGGTGAAAAAAATGGGTGATATTCCCAGATCCGGGAATTCGTCGAAGATCTCCTGGGCGGCGTAGGGGTGGTAGTAGGACCCGACTCCCGCGTGGTCCCGGCCGACTATGAAATGGGTGCAGCCGTAGTTCTTTCGGACTATTGCGTGGAGTATCGCCTCCCTGGGACCGGCGTACCTCATCTCGAACTGCAGAGTCACAAGAACCGCCCTTTCCCTCAGGTAGTAGTTTCGGATTAAAACGTCGTATGCGTCGATAATTACCCTGTCCGTGAAGTCTCCGGGCTTCTTCTTGCCTATGACAGGATTGATCAACAGCCCATCGGTGAAGCTAAGGGCCGTCTTCTGGAGGTATTCGTGACCGAGGTGCGGGACGTTTCGAGTCTGGAAACCTACCACCGTTCGCCAGCCCCTCGCTCTGAAAAGCACGCGGGTTTCAAGTGGTGCAAGGTGATACCCGGGAAATGAACAATCGGGCGGGTCCAGCAAGGTGATATCGCCTCCCACCAGCATATCCCGCCTGGCGTTTGTCCGGGTAACTCCCGGGTGTCCCGGGTCTGTCGTGCCATATATGCAGCTAGCGTGTTTTTTCCTGTCGATCGGGTAGGTTTCCTCGACCCTCATAATCGCGACAGTACGGCTCCCGGAGACGAGCGCAATATCTTCCGCCCTTTCCATCTCCGAAGCGACAGTGGTGTCAGCATCAAGTATTATCGGTATGGTCCAGGGCTCGTCGCCAGGGAGCCTCATGTGGTCAATAACCGAGTCATAATCATTGGATACCATGAAGCCTCTCAGGGGTGAGTAAACACCGTTGGCGATATTCTCGCATTCCCTCGCGATATCCATTGAGATTGGGAATCTGGGCATTTCCCCCGCCTCCTCCCGGATGCGTTCGAGCTCGGTTCCATTTTGGGCCCGGTTTACCAGTCTGCCCCCGTGGGGTTTCGGCATTGAATGCACCTAGTCGATGTAGCCCAGAGCCCTGAGTCTATCCTTGACCCTTTCCTCGTCCTCCTCAGTGAAGGGATCCTCCTCGACAGTATCCTCGGAGATTAATTCTCTGAGGACGTAAGCCACGTAGCTTGATACCGAGGTAAAGCCGGTATCCTCGATCCTCTCCTCGATCTTCCTGAAGAGGGGTGTTGGTATAGAAACCGTGGTAAATTTCTTCTTGTCCCCGGACATCAGATCACTTAATTATATGTAATTATCCACATTAATAACTGGTTCAGGTGGACCTCACAGGAGCATCGATAATTCTGGTAAAGGTCTTGGTCCCGGCCCGACCAGTTCTCGGCATGTCGGCCTTTTGATAAACCTGTTGAGAGGTGTCGGATCACATCCTTACCCTAGGGAAATCCGAAATTATACAGGTCAGCGAGATCCAAAACATTTCAAGGTGAGAATACAAAACAGTACCATGGGTGCCCTCGTCGGCGTCTACTCCCCGGGAGCGAGCATGGACTGGGAAATCCCGATGGAGACTGCATATTCCGACCTGTCAGGCGGTTCCCGGTTACTCTCCAAAGAGGAGAAGGGAAGCTACTTCGAGATTCGTGCGCTGGATACGCCAAACGAGAGGGTCGGATGGCACCGTGAGGAGGGCATCCTGGTCGTTTTCAACGGAAGGTTGTTCCCGGGGGTAGAAAATTGCGCAGAATTCCTGGCCCGGGGTTATGGTGAGAGGGGTGGGGATATTTTAAATGATCTCAACGGAGAGTTCCTGGCCTGCATAATCGATGAGGACCGGAAGAAGTTCATTTTGGCAAAGGACCATTTCGGGAGCCACCCCGCCTACCACAGGACGGTCGAGGGTGCTACCTTTTTCTGCACGGCATTCAGACCCCTGGCTAGGCTGGAACCGGCACCCTCTATCGACAAGACGGCCCTGATTGAGCTGCTCATTGAGGGCAAGGTCGGTTCCTCCCGGACAATACTAGAGGAGATCAGGAAGGTAAGAGCCGGGACATGGTTAGAAATTGGTGCCGGGGGATTCCGGGAGAACATCTACTGGGATGTGATGGACTTTGTATTGCGAAGGGAACCGGGTGTTATAGGTCAAGATGAGTTCCTTAAAAACCTGAAGGGGGCGATCGCCGACAGGATGGAGGGTCTCCACTCCCCCTACTTCTCCTACCTGAGCGGCGGCATAGATTCCACGATGGTCGGGGATGTAATCTCCGGGATATTACGGGAGCGGGGGGAAAGTGATCCTCTGATAACCCTTTCCTACGGAATAGCCCAGAAGGGCTGGAACGAGAAGGAGTTCGCCCTGATGGCAAGCCGTAAAATGGGTTCGAATCACCGGTCCGGGGAAATAGCACTCGAGGAGTTCACAGATAGGCTGTTCGAGGCCATCGAGATCGCCGAGGAGAGCGCAAAGGGAGATAATGGCCTCCCTTATTATTGCGCGGCGAAGATGGCAGGTGAGATCGGGGCCGAATTCATTTTCAGCGGGGATGGTGCAGATGGGTCCTTCGGGGGAAGACCTTCCCTACTGGACGCCGTGGCCACGGACATCGTCTATTCCGCACTCAGGCTTGGGATGATAGATCGAAATGGCCGTTCCCTCCTCATGAATTACCTGCGGGAACTCTTCAGACCTGGTGAATTTGGAGCGGGCTGGATGAAAAACGGCTTCCGTCTCGCGAAATCCCTCCTGGATGGTGCAGTTCCCGGCTACCTTCTCAGAAGGAGGTTCCTGGAGTCGGCAGCTGAGACCAGAAGGCTTGTTTCTACGGGCTTCGTCTCCAGGGAGGAGTGGGACGAGGCAATAGGCACCATCAGGGAGGAGCTGGAGGAAGCCTACCGGCAGGGATTTTTCAATGCATACAGGATAATGAGCTTCCGAAAATCAGACCCGTCAAGGTTCAGGGCTCTGTGGAACTGGCACCAATCGGCCTCAGTTGTACCGACATACCCCTTCATGGACAGGAGGGTCTGCGAACCTATGCTCTCAAGGGCTCCGTCTGCTTTCTACAGGAAGGCCCGGACCAAGGACTTCCTAAGGACGATACTCGAAGAAAAGGGTTACCCGGAAGAGCTTTCCAGAAGGAGAAAAACTGGCTTCTTCGTCCCCCTCATGATGTGGTACCAGGGAGAGCTCAGAAATTTCGCCGAGAAGATGTTGCTGGAGGGTTACATCCATGATTCTGGAATGTTCGACGATGAGCGAGTAAAGGGTCTCCTCAGCGATATCCCGGATAACTGGACCACCATAGGAACCCTGATTAACCTCGAGATATGGAACAGGGTGACATTCGGAAAGCAAAAGTGAAAAAAAGGGTCAGGGGCTGGTCCTCTTTCGGATCATTACCCCTGCGAGAATTGTGGCAATCGGAAGTGCGAATACTGGGATAAGGGGCACGTGCCCGTAAAGGGTTGCCCAGTCCCCGACATCCCCACTTTCGAATATGGTCATCGTCTGGTTCCCATCCTCGAGGATGAAGTGTCCGCTGGAATCTGGTCCCGCGGATGGCTCGTGTATGATGTAGCTGAAGTCGATTGCGTCCTCACCGGCTGCCCTCTCGAAGGTTATTTCGAACGGGTTGAGGTATCCTGCGCTGTTTACTGGTACAGATATCCTGATCTCAACCGAATCCACGCCCGTTTTCCAGGCTATGTCGACCCAGAGGTCATCGAGATCCTTGTCACCCTGTGGCCATGGAAGGTCCTCGTAGTAGTACCTTCTTCCGTTCCAGTAACTTGATTCCTCCCCCGAATCGTAGCCGGGCGCGGAGGAATCACCTATCCAGTTTGGCCAGATCTTGACTCCACCCCCGTTGGTCTGCTCAATGGCCGTCATTAGGGCGGGGCTGATGCTCATACCGGGGTAGAAATCGGAGTAGTACCCCACCGCGTACTGCTCCGGATTCTTGGGCACGAGCTTGACAACAACTGGCCCAACCCCTACGGGTATGAGGAAATCTGGTGCCGATGGGAGGATGCCTCCCTGCTGGTAGTCGTAGTAAAGCAACGCATCCGTCGGTGGATATGGCTCGTTATCAGCAGGGCGCGGGTCAACCGGTGGGTTTGTTGGAGCAACTGCCATGGCTGTACCTAGGCTGAAGATTACCAGTATTGTTGAGAATAGGAACCGGTTCACTGTAGTCATCAGTTTATTATCAGCCGGACTGCATTAAAAAGCTGAGAGGTATAGGGTCACTCAACCCGGGTGACGGGGATTGGATGGCATTGAAGCTATCGAATGTTCCGGTCAACCCTTCCGAATTACTGGGTTTCAAGGCATTTTCCCCCGACCTCATTGAATTCCCGGATGATTACCCTTTGATCTACCGTCTTGGCCCACCTGCCGGTCTTGAAACGGGGCATCTTTTTGGACCGGCAATTTTAAATTCGCCCGGGTCACCTGCCCCTTTGAGATCGATGACAGGCAACCAAGTCGAAGTCAGGCCTTTCGAGGATGGTGACCTGGAGGAGATCTCCTCGATTTTCCAGAGGTGTTACTCGAGATATTCGGGGTACGCAAACCGAACTCCCGAATTCTGGAGGTGGTACAACCTGGAGAGGCCAGGGGTCGATCCTGAGAACGTTCTTGTGGCACATGCTGGTGCAAGGCCTGTTGGTTCAGTAACGATGACGGACGGTGGCGAGATCCTCGATCCATGCTATGACCCGGATCTGGATGGCAGTGAAATTATCGGTGCCCTCCTGAGTGCCTGCGAGGAAAGGGCCAGTAACTATGGAATTGAAAATCTGGTTGTCAACATCCCATGGGACGAGCCGTGGATGAACACCGCTTGCCGGGTGAATGGCATGCGTCGGAGGGAACTAGGCAGAGCGTTCGGGATATCGATCAAGAATCATGAGGCCTTCCTGGGTAAAATTCTCGAGAGGAACCCTCCGGCCGATGGCTCCTACCGCGTGATAGTTCTGGTAGAGCGAGTAAAACCGATTGAAATCAACTTCCGTATTCGGGGTGGGGCGATATCGGTTGCCGGATCCGATGCTGTTGATGTGGAGATAAAAATCCAGGATGGTGCTCTCTGCGGTTTAATCTTCAAGGGAAGCCTGGGTTTTGGCGACTGGCTTACGAGGAAGGTAAGGGTTTCACCCCCCTGGAAATTGGGCAGGGGAATTGACTTTCTGAATTCGCTGAGCCTGGGTTCCAGGTGGTTCGTCCCCAGGGGGGGTACATTCTGAGGGTCCCGGATATTGAGATATGTGTTCAGACGGAGGAGGACTTCGATGAGGTCTGGGAACTGGTAAACTGCGGGTACAAGAAAAGGACACGGGAGTCGATGGAATGGTCCATGAAGAAATCTCCCATTTTCAGTATCGAACACTCGTTGTTAGCCAAGGTTGACGGGAAGACCGTGGGTTGCTGGCTCACGACAATCCAGGATCTTAGGATTGCGCCAGATCTGGACGTGAAGTCAGCTAGCGGTCTGGTCGTGGTTCACCCTGGCTTCAGGAGGCTGGGTATTGGCAGGACGCTATGGAACTACTGGGGCAGAAGAGGTTCTGAAGACCAGCTTCTGGGTTTCGGGGTCTCCTCTAGGGAGACGAGGAGGGCCTTCTGGTCGAAACTTTCAACATCCCCCGTGCTGCCGGACCGGGCCACAGTATACACAAAAACGCTGAATACCGGGCCCATCGAAAGGGCAGTATCATCACTTGCTAATGATAGGGGCAGTAATAATTCGCCACTGCGGGTAAAAATGGAGCTTGTTGGTTACCCCCCGTTTACGGTTAATGTGTGGCCGGGGAATATTTCCATGTGCGAAGGGAGGGAGCACGATATGAAGATCGAGGGAACCCTGGACTCAACGAGCCTACGGTCGCTTTTCTTTGCGATCCTGTCACGAAGAATTAGGATCAGGGGGGTCAGACACCTGATTAGGTTGTTCCGTTCGCGTGGTATTTTATTCAGGTTTGCTAAGTCTCTTAAAAGTTCCCAGTATGGTTAAATTCCCGCCCTCTTTCCGTAGCGTAACCTTACGTCAGGATGTTTTAAAAAAGGGGAGTGCAAAAACTTACCGATGGATACCGAGCCACTTGTCAGCATAGTCGTTCCCATATACAATGACGTTCAAAGGCTGGATTCCCTAGTAACCTCCCTGAAAAACCAGAGTTTCGATGGCTACGAGGTAGTGGTCGTTGATGACAGATCCACCGATGGTACCTGGGAGATGCTGAGCGGGATGACAGGCGAATCTTTACGGGTATTCAGGTCCCCGCGGAACCTTGGAAGTGGATTTTGCAGGAACCTCGGAGTGAGCATGGCCCGTGGGGTGGTTATAGCGTTTACTGATTCCGACTGCGTACCCGAGGAGGGGTGGCTGGGAAAGATATCCGGTCCAGTCCTTGACGGGACAGCCGATGCTTCGATGGGCCCCAACCATATATGCCTGCACGATAACAGGAGGTGCCGCCTGGAGTCCATCAGGGCAAAGCAGTACTGGGGAATGGATACCAAGAACATGTCCATAAAAAAGGAAGTCTTCTCGGAGCTCGGGGGATTCAGGGAGGACATAAAGGTCAACGTGGACTGGGAGTTTAATCAGAGGTTCATGTCAGCAGGCTATAATGTGAGTTTCGTTGAGGCCGTTGTACTCCACGATTTCCCCGATGATCCAATCGGTGTAATCCTGAAGACAAGGAGAAGGGGAAGGGAAGAATCCAAGGTTTACGGAAAAAGCATGGGCACACTGCAGGTGCTTCGCCTGACCGGTAGGCGCATTCTCGGGAAATTTTCGAGGTCTCCCGGGATCTGGTCCGAGGGTAAGGATATTGCTGAGAGCACGGCCCTGGTGATGTATTACCTCAGCTTCCACTTTCTCTGGACAGCCTCTCTTGCCGTTTCCCTTTTTTTCCCCGGGGAGAGGAGAAATTAGAGTTGATGTAGCCAATCTTATGCCCAATGTCGCTTACGAGGTCGAAGACCAGTTCGTTAAAGGTACTCCTTCGGAGCAGGAATTTGAAGGTGGATTTTGCCAGGGATCGAAATGCAGCGCCGGCGATGACAAGTCCGAATAGAAATGAGACTAGGAGTGGAGTTCCACTTAGAACGCCTAGGACTGAGAGGACAACGAGGGCAAAGAACCAAATCAGGGCGATAGCCGCCCACATGCTCTCCCCCACGTATCTCTTGTAGAATATTAGGTCCCCCTTTCTAGGGCGCAAGCCCCTCCCGTATTTTCCACGGAACTGGCCCATTCCCCTCGAGTACCAGACTGCCCTGTGGTACACCTCGCCAAGGGTTTCCGGGTCACAGTGCTTCAGGGCTGCCGTTGGTGCAAAACCTATCCTTTCTCCTGCTTTTTCCAGCCTGTAGCCGAGGTCCCGATCCTCTTTTGAATCGAGGTTCTCATCAAACATGCCCAGGTCAAGTAACAGCTGTTTTTCCACAAGAAGGTTCTTGGTATCCAGTCTGGATAGATATCGATCCCTCTGGGTACTCTCGAACCAAGTTCCATACCTATCGGCGGCAATTGATGCCCACACGGAGCTCTCCCTGTTAGCCGAGTAGGTTTTTCCCATAACGAGCCGGGTTCCCAGCTCCATTTTTGTGGACACCATTTGCCGGAGCCATCCGGCCTCTGGAAAGCAATCGGAGTCAATAAAGGCCAGCAGGTCGTGGCGAGAGAACCTTATACCGAGGTTTCTCAGCATCGAAGGGTTACTCGGCCCTCCCTGTAACCGCCTTATGCTTATGCCCGTGAGTCCCGGGTTTGGAATAGTCGTGCCTTCCTCCAGGGCAAGGACCAGTTCGAAGCGCGGATAATCAAGTCGCCCGATGGAATTAAAAAGCCTATCAAGGTCTCTGGCGTTTCGACCAATCGGGATGATTATCGATACGTGTGGTTGGTCCTTCACAGATACACTATGACGCGTGTCTTTAAATTGACAACGGAGAATCTATCATTTTCACTGATAACATGTAAATTCTGTAAATACCTATTTCCTCGAGAAGCCTGCCCCCGGATGCGATTACTGCCCCTTCAAGTTCCTCCATGGTGGTCTCCAGCAGGATCGCCTCGGCTCCCTCCCTCTTCAAGATTTCCTCAAGGGTTTCCAGATCCGTTTCGGACCCGAATATCATCTCCTCGTCCCTGAGGGTTTCCATGATTCTTTCCCAGTCCCGGGTGGTATAGGTGCTTATGTAACCAGTGGGAACGACGTGGTGGGTCAGCGCCCCGATCAGAATGGATATTTCACGCTCACCGTAGATCACCATCCTGGGCTGGTCTGAGAGGTAGCTGGCTAGCCGGTGGGCATCCGGACTTACTACCCCCCTTTTGGGTATCCACCTAAGCGTGTATGTGGCAAAACCAACAGATTGGGGCAAGACCAGCAATAGTACTATAGTGATTATCGCAAGCCTGGGAACTATTTTAGGTGTTCCTTCGCGGAACCGACCCAGGAGCCAACCTTGGATCTCGGCCAGCATCCATCCCCCGACCAGTGCGATGCCGATGAAGAGAAATGCCTCCTGTCTGGCGAGCAGCTGGTTGAGTATCCCGAGGGGTATCAGAAGAGGGCTAAGAACAAAGCCCAGCAGCAGTATGCCCAGTGGGAGCCAGAATTTCTTGAGCTTACCACGGCGAAATAGGGTGATAATCCCCATCAGGCACAGCAGCATGCTAACCCCCTGTGTTTCGATAAGCCGTACGGGTCCCGGAAACCTTATCTTTCCCAGGGAGTTGTACATTCCCCAGGGGAGCTCCCCGGAGACGGCCGACATCGTCTTTGAGGCGCTGCCGCCTGTTATTAGGGATGAAGCAACGGGCAAGATGTATATAGAGCTAGAGATCAGGGCGATGGATCCCACGGCCAATAACCCCCGGGCATCCCGAATTTTATTTTTAATAATTGCCAGAGACCACAGGTAAAGAGGAGGTCCCAGCCGAAAAGAGCATAGGGATGTACCAGATTGACCAAACCAAGTGATATGCCCGAGATGGCGAGGTACCTCCTGTCCCCGGACCTCGACCAGCAGAGCATCAGAATCAGGGATGCCATTCCGAAGGAGTGCGCCAGCCACTCATAGCTCATTCGCATTGCGTCGAAGAGGGCACGATGAGAACCGGTTAGTATCATGTATATCCTGTCCTTGATATCCTGGGGGAGGTCTATCTTCGTGGACCCTGATGTAATTCCAGATAGTATCGGTGTAAAAACATCGGGGTCAGACACCATTGGAACTGTTCTGAGCCACGCGAGGGATCCGGGCAGGACCAGGAGCAGAACAGCGTATACGCATGCTCTGGGTTTCATGAAAAACCTCGCAAGTTTGTAGAGGGCCATTACTATTCCGATGTCGATGATTATGCCCATGACCTGAATTGAATAGGGCACGGGGAGCCCTGTCGCCCTGTGGAGGGCGGAAACTCCCACAAAATACCCGGGGGGGTAGATAAGCAGAGATGCGCTCGCATTCGAAGGATCTCCCATCGGAAATGTTCGGCCTTCAGAGACCTGCTGAATAAGCTCGGCCGCACCCCAGGAATCACCGAGCAGGGGTACGAAGTGCCCGGGGGGCGCCACTGCATTTCCATAGATAAGGGCGACCAGGCGAAAGGTCGGGAGGATTAGGGCAACGAGTATGAGAACACGGTGTTTCTTGACACCCGAAATCAGCTTGAGAAAAACTAGGTCCGTGGCTCTTGCCATATGGTTCAAGGTTAAAAGTAATCCGACCATCCTTTTTAATCAAATATCGACCCGGGGTTCATCTTGGGGCTGGGATCCCCCTTGCGGCATGCAGGGGATCTATCCTATCCATCGATCTCCGCCTGATTTCCATCAATTTTCTCCAGTTTTGGAGGACGCTCCCCCAGGAGGACATGCCCCTTCGGGTGAAGAGCCAACGTAAAAGTTCGTGGTATCCCAGATGTTTGAAAACGTACTTGACAAAGCTATCTGCGTAGATGCCTTCTGAATCAAAGTTCGTGGTTTTTACCTCGACATCCTTTCTCGTGGTCGCACCCTCAACATGTACTGCCCTTGAATTATTTGCGACCCCAATTCTGAATCCGGCGCCTTTTGCCCTCTTGCAGTAGTCCACGTCCTCCCTGTAAAGAAAGAACTCAGGATCAAACCCGCCGATTTTCTCCACGACCTGGGCCCTGACGAACATGGCTGCTCCGATTACAATATCGAGTTCTTCAGGAACCTCAGGCTTCCTCTCAGTGTCTGGAATAACCCTCCTCCACCACCCGAGGCTTGTGAAGAATCCGCCCGAGTGGGTGGTCTCACCGTTGATGTCAAGGAGTATTGGGGAGAATATTCCGAATTCGGGATGTTCCTCCCCCTGGCGGACAAGGGCTTTTACGGCCCCGGGTTCGAGGAAAACGTCGTTGTTCATGAAAATGAAATAATCCACATTCTCGGCCCTTTCATCGGAAAGCCCAGCGTTAATTGCGTTTCCCCATCCTAGGTTTTGCAGGAGCGGTAATAATCCAATGGAGGGGTGACTACGGATTACATCGCAGCTTCCATCAGTACTGGCGTTATCGACGACGAGTATATCCAGGTTCGTATAGTCGCTGGAGGTTGCCGTCTCAATAAACTTGGAGATCACCTCTTGGCCGTTCCAGTTGGCGACTATTATCAGGACACGGGGTTCTGGTTTCACTTGCTCTTCAGATTCTTCTGTGCTGTTCAATCTTCCCCCTCACCCGCAAGGATAGGGGCTACCCAACCCATCTCAGGTTGTGGAATGCCTCCGCATATTCGACGCCGATCTCGCTGCCACGGAGGTAGGCAAGGGCCTTTATATTTTCCAGGGCCCGAATATGGGGAGGGTCTCTTAGTTGGGATTCATATGACCCTATGGCATCCAGTTTGGTTTTTATCTCTGTGGAAATATCCCAGTATACATTGGGCTGAAATGGCTTTTCACCCCATGCAAGCTTGGGCATCTCGTAGGTTACAATTTTCTTGGGGAAAAATTTTCCGAGGGATTGCGGGATGGGCCTTGCCGCGGCGAAGGCCGTAATATAGGTTCTTGCGTGGTCCTGATCGTAATCCTCTCCGTGGGGGAGAATTAGCAGGTCGGGCCGGGTCTTATTGTATTCCCGCTCGAACCTGTCGACAAGCTCCCTTTTCGGGACGGTGTCAAGCTTTTCTAATAGGTCCTTTCCCTTGTACACGATTTCAAAATCGAAACCCAGCATGGAGGAGACGGCCTTTATTTCTCCCATCCGCTCCTGAAGGGTCACATCGCATTCTAGTCCGTAGTGGTGAAAACCATCCACGGCCATGAATAGAACCCTTACGGGGACATCGACCTTCCTGAGCTTGGCCATAAGTCCCCCTGCCCCGAGTACCTCGTCATCGGCATGGGGCGAAACCACGAGCACAGAGCCTATTTCGTCAATTGCGTGCATCGGCGCCACGTGTATCTTGGTTGTTCCTGTAGTAGCTAGCGGTTTCTAATATGATGTCCTCAAGTGTCTTTTTTGGTTCCCACCCGAGTTTCCTAGCATTCTTTATGTCTGGCAACTTTTCAAAGCTCTCTGCCTCGTAGTAGAGGGGTCCGTAGACGGACTTGGGATCCATGTAGGTAATCTCGGACTGGCTGTCCAGGATTTTTACCACCTTCCTGGCCAGGTCCTCGATAGTTGTAGCATTTGCCGGGTTCCCGATGTTGTATATGCTGCCGTTGGTCAGCATACCATCGGAGATGTAGTTCGCTAGGAAGTTGGCAAGGTCAGAAGCCCCGAGAAAAGCCCTCTTTTGCTTACCCGTGCCAAAGACCGTAATCGGCTTATTGCCAAGGGCCTGTTGCACAAAGGTAGGCATCACGAATCCGCCAGCCCGGCTCTGCCGGGGGCCCGCTACGTTGAACGGCCTGATGACCACCCCGTTAAGACCCTGGTTCCGGCTGTTGATTACCATGGCCTCGCTCGTAAGTTTGGCCAGTGCATACTCGATTCTGGCATTATAGTAGGGGGGCACCCTGATATCGGAGCCCTCCCTCAGTATACCGCTCTTTCCATAGACCTCTGCGGATGAGAAGTATATCAGAGGCACATCTGCCTTAAGACATGACTTTATTATTCTGGAGGTATCCGAGACGATTTCCTGCCCGATTGTTCCCTGGTACTGAAGGATCGATGCAGGACCAACGAAGCTCGCCGCGTGAATTAACAGGTCAAAGTCTGCAATATCCGTGCCATTTGCCAGGTATTCAGCGATTGTAGTTTCTACCACATTGGCGGAATTGTATGTGGAGATCAGGGTGCTGGGCTCCAAAACGTTTGAAAGAAGTGAGTCGACGACCGTGACCTCTGAACCTTTTTCCAGCATGTATTCGGTAACGGTCGAACCGATGAATCCCAGACCGCCTGTGATTACCACTCTTTCCGGTTTCATATTACTTCCTGAAAGCCTATTGTTTATTAAGATTGACGAGGCTTGTTGATTTTACAGATCTCTTGCGTTTAAGTTGATTTCTTTTGGTGGTGTCTTTTCATCTAAAGGAGTCAATGGGTTTTAGTCCAGAATTTCCTGGAAGGCATCCAGGTAACTTAGTGCAATGGATTTCCAGTCAAAGTTTAGGGCCTTCTTCCGGGCCAGGGATCCCATCTTTCTTCGCATACTCGTGTTTTGAATAATGGATCCAAGGGCCTCTGCAAGGGCCTGAGGATTCCGCGGGGGAACTAGAAGACCATTCTTACCATCATTGACGATATCGGTAATTCCCCCAGACCTCGTAGAAATTACGGGCCTTCCGCAGGACATCGATTCAAGTAGTACCTTTCCAAGCGCCTCCTTTTCAGACGGGAGAACACTTACGTCGTGGGAAGAGTATATTTCGGGTAGACGCGAGTGTGGTACCGGGGGCATTACCTCCACAATATCCCCCAGACCTAGTTCACGAATCATCGAGATCGAGGTGAAATAACCGTTGTCAAACCTTGTTCCTCCAACCAGAAGTAGCCGGAAATCGTATTTCTTCCTGAGGATGTCAGCTGCTTTTATCAAGTATGGAACTCCCTTTCCAAGGGAGAACCTGCCTACAAAAAGGATTCTCGGAATTCCCCTAGACCGGGTTTCTTTTGGTACAAATATTTCGGTATTGACACCTGATGGGACCAATCTCATTTTACCCGGTTCTATTCCGAGAATTTCAAGTTCTCTAAATACAAAGCTGGAAACAGGGAGAACCAGATCGACCCCGGATGCAACTCCTATCATAAGTCGCCTAAACTCATAGATGAGGAATTTTTCCAGGGATGGCGGGCCCCCAATGGGAGCACCAGCCCCTGGGGAGCCATGTACAGAGAGAGCAAACTTCACAGGGAGAATCTCCCGGGCATTTTTATGCAGCCAGCCCAGCGGGAGGGGATTCAGGGAATGAACTATATCAGGTATTTCACCGTTTTTTCTTATCTCCATGCATACCTTTAATCCCATGAATGTTCTTCTCATTCTTGGTTTCTTTATCCTAACTATCCTAACTCCGTCTCTCTCCTCCCTCTCAGGCTGTTTTCCATTGCTGGTGGTATAGACAGTGACATCATTACCCATGTCAGACTGTAATTTAGAAAGATAGTGTATGTTCGGTAGGAGACCCCTGTCGATTTCTCCCGACCCCGAGGGATAGTTCTCCACTATCCTTGCTATCTTCATTCATGTGAGTCGGGCAATCCCCACTTTTAAGACCTTCGGAAGCAGATCATGGTTTATGATCAATAAACGTTGAAATCTGCCCCGGTTGTTGTGGTTTCGGTCTCGTCTTCAATGGTAACAAGAACACTGTACGCACCTTGCATCAAACCGGAGAGTTCCAATATTACCTCGGAAGACGAGAGTTTGCAGGGCTCGGCCTGACCATGGAAATCCGCCACCTCGCCCTGATGGTAATGAATAGTACAGAAATCGACCATCTTTTTATTGCGGTAAATGGACGCGGTCATTCTCTTCAGATCATAGGGGGAATTTGGATCCTCGGGACTGAGGATAATTTCGAATTCCCTTTTTGATACCCGAATAACATGGATATCGACAGAAGGTGGTAAATTGCCCACGCTTACCACCAAATCGAGGTCCAATTCAGCATGTGAAATCGAGGATAAATTGGTTCCAGTGGGGTTCAAGTTCAGACTGTCAACTTGATAGCTAGATCCGCCCACATCGAATAAGAATGCTGCCACGAGGATGATGATCCCGGCCTTGGTGTAGGCTTTCGGCTGCATGTAATAGTTATTTTCAGGAATCCTAATTAAGAGACTTATTGTTATCCTTCGATTGGTTGTTTTTCAAAGCTTCAGACTGGTCTTAGTACCATTGAGATGATGCCCTCGTAATCCTGGTCATAGAAGGGCTGGGGAATCTCGACAGTAAGAATGAGATGAATCGGAATTTCAGCACCGGCTCTGTAACTTCCTATGGAAATCGGGCTCTCGGCGAGCTGGTATCTTACTCGTCCCTCTTTCCAGACGCTGAAGGAAGATGGCTCCAGAACGAAGGAATTGTCGGTTGTACCTACAAATGGTGTGCAGGTAATAAGCAGTTCGACCTCCTCGTTTGAGGTGTACGAGACAAAGATGTGAGTGCTGGCATCGCCGGATATCTGTCCTGGTGGTACGGAAAGGTTAATGCTGGTGGGCTCGGATAGGGCTATTGATATGAAGCTATTTACCCAAAAAAGGGTGGACTCTATTGATTCCTCTTCCTCATCTGAGACAATTCCTTTCAGCTCCCATCTTCCGGATGCCATCTCTCCTGGTAGCATTACCTCGAATATCCATATTCCTGTGGAGGATTTTCTATCCTGGGGTTCCATGGAATTTTGGATAGATATCTTGCCATTTCCAGATGCTACTGAGAATCCATCACGGGTCCAGCTGAAAACGTGAGGGGGGTTGTCACCTGCAGTATTATCCAATTGGATCGATACGCTCAGGATATCACTTATGGTGTTATTGTCACCCGCCGTTACCCTGACCTTGAAATAGGAACGGGGGTCAATACTGCTGCTATCCAGACTAACTTCGAGAAGGACCGGCGGAGAGTTAAGAACAGTAGCATTTACTGGGATATCGATGGAGGCCGTCGTAGAAGGATATAGCATGATGGGTAGAAGTAATACCATGGCTGAGACCATGCATATGATGCGTTTTACTCTCGACAAGACAGTTCTTGTCTATCTCCTGGGATATTAATTCTTCTTGGCATCAATTACCATCACCGGGAATGAATACCAATTAATCATTCAGGGATCTATTTCCTTATAAGTGACCAATCTCACTCACCTTACAAGGTGAGTAATTGGCTAACAGGCGAAGGAGCTTCCTCATCATTTTGTGCCTATTAGCATTATTGCTATCATTTCTGATAACCAGGTCAGGTTCAGGCAAGACAGCGGGTAATGGTACTGTTCCTCTAATGCCAGATGCATTTCTTTTCTCGATCCCCATAATCTTCCTGGGATTGAAGGGAGCTCTAAAAAGGAACTAACCTGCATATGCTTTTTATGTAATTTGCCTTCGCAGGTGTGTATCCCTCACTCATTCTACTTTATAGAATCGTGGAATCGGTCGTGCGATGTCAACGGCGTACCCGGATGTCGTGCTCGGAACTGGCGACGGGGCCGAGGCGAGGGACTCCACCATCGATATATTCCAGAAGGGCTACCTGGCTCTTTACAAGGGCAGACTCATTCTACTTTCTAGAATCGAGATGTTTTCCTGGTGTCTTCTATGGACTAGATGTTAGATGGTTCGGCTCGTAATAACCTATCTCCTAGGAGTAGAGGTCTTGATCCCGTAGATGGGCCGTGATAACTGATACGGGGTCCTCCAGTCTGGAGGCACTGCTACGGTCAGGTTGCTTAATTATCATTTCGCAGGAAGCCTGGGTGATTTGATTGGGCTCGGATATCACCGGTTGCTGCTGGTAAGCGATTGATAGGTCAGGGTGGTCCTCGTTTGCCGTTCGAATTGATGGTAATCCCATGACGAATGATTCCCCGAGCATCCTTCCCCACCCAATAAAAAGATCGTGTTTTATCACAGGTGGATAGGGAATGAAGTCCAAGATTTTTATCCGCTCTGAGATGTGCTCTAAATACCTCATTGCCTTGCTCTTCATCCCGAGTACGGTGATAGATGCCTGGTCAATGTTTTCGATAAGCCCACTTGTCAACTTCTCAGTCCAGTTGGGGGGGTTATGACCGTTTGGCCTGATGAGTATTCTTGGATAGGTCGACTCGCTATGATTCGCGGTTTTTAGATAACATTCGTTGAACCCATCGAACTCGACTATTCTGTCATCGGGGATACCGTCGCTAGTAAGTTTCTGCCTTTCGAAGAAACTCGAGGAAAATACCTTTTCACAGAGTGGGTAACTCATGCGTTTCTCCATCTCGGTCCGAGATAGATCGCCATTGGAGTAAACGCTCCAGCAGGGTATTCCGAGACCAAAGGCCGTCCGAATGGCTGCGGGATCGAGGTCAGATATTAGCAGATCAGGATTAAATTTTTCGATCTTTCGGGAAAGAAGAAGAACCCTATCTGCATACCTTTGAAGCGGGTCACTTCCATTCCCCCTAATTATTGTCGAGTTTACCGAAGAAAATCTAAGAATCAACCCTGGCTGCCTGCCACCGGCAACGGTAATGAATAGCTCGGCATCATCCTTAATGGATCGGGACAGGGCTGTAAGTAGGTGTGCCTGATGTATCCCGCTTACATCAATCCAGATTTTCGCCATTTCCTAACCTTGACCGATCTTTGGATATATCCAGACTTAAAAGACTTCCGGGTTTTTTCATTAGGTGACCATTGAAGCAGATTAATTTCAAGTACATTTTCGTTTCTTCGCTCTGATATATTATGCGCTTCTCACCGCAAGGGTGGGTCGATAACGTGGATCATTCGGTTCCCTTAAGGTTTCGAATACCTGAATCAGGAGTATGAAAAGGGGTTTGGATGTCATATGCGGCCGTTTAGCTATAGGATTTGACGAGATTTTCCCAGATGATATCCAGCGGATTTTCCATAGAATTGATGACACTTGTAGCCTTATCCTGGTAATTCCTTTTGGTTTCTTTGTCGAATAGCAGGTTCTCCGCCAGGCGAAAGGATTCATCCGGATCTGTTGCGTGGGGTATATACTTGTGAAGGATCTTCATGGGCATGGTAAATGACCAGTATATAGAACTTAGGGCCGGGGTACCGAGGGTGAAGGCTTCGCATAGCATCGATTCCGCTGAACCCATTACCAGATCCACGAAGGCAACGGGAGTTTCCTTGAAGGGTTTTTCAACGATCAGCGTCCCGATTTTCTCGAATCTATTCCTCTGCGACTCAGTTCTTGGGAAGACAACTACGTTCGCGTCCAGAGACCTAAGGATCGTCGTCGCGATCTTCGGGAGGATAGGTTTATACCCCTCGAAGAATACCGAGAATTCGAATTCGGGTCTCATCAATATGGTGGGAAGACTTTCATTATAGCCCTTAATTTCCAGCAGCGGATTCTCCCTTGGTTTTTCGTAATTCTTAAGGTAACACGTTATGAAGCCGTTAAACCAGACAATTTTTTCTCTCTGAAGTATTCCTTGAGATGACAGGTCCATTTCCTGATAAAAGGATGGGACGTAGACCTTCTCAGCTGTGGGGTGTGTGAGGTGGTTAACGTGGAACTCGCGCTCATCATTGAAGACGGTCCAGTAGGGAATTTTTTTCAGGTAACAGGCTCTGCCAGCAGATGGATACCTTTCTGTGAGCATGAGGTCTGGTTTGAAGTCGTCCACTATTTTCCCAATTTCTGAAACACCATGGGCATATTCTCTCAGTTTTTCGCCTAGGTCGGTTCCTGAATAGCCCCCGACGTTAACAAAATTAAGACCCTTGGCCTCGAGCATCTGTACCGTGGCATCCCTATTTCTGGCAGCGAACAGGTATTCATGTTCCCCGGAAAACCTATGGATAAGTCCCTCGAAGAAATTAACTTGAAAGGGTGTATGAATCCCGATAAGAATTCTGGCCAAATCATCAGCCTTCCCTATTATTCATGCCTCCGGTAATAAAGCCCTCTTAAAAACCGTATTTATCACGGTTTTCCGTACTGAGATTCCTGGGCCCTATCATGAGTATGTGAGAAGAATAGTTTAAAAGGTTTTGACACTCTGCAGTAGAGAATACTTGCCACACTCCCGGGGATGCAATTGCTTCGATGCCTCCAAAGGAAGAAAAAACGGGTTTCAAATGTGAGAGGAGGGAGATTTCTCCCCTACTTTTCTTTAGGAGCCCCTATTACCATGCTGGAGCCTAGCATAGTAGGTATTCTGGTAGAGGCTGTGAACCGGTTGGTTTCATTCTTATCAAGCATATTCATTTTATCGGCATCCAGTGCACTGCTGGTTTTAAAATCGGCGTACGAGAATTCGCTAAGGGTGGGATCAAGGGGCCTTGAATTCATAGTTGGGTTAGCTTCCAGGTCAAGGGAACTGACCAACCGGATTTTTCCCTTCCTGCCAAATCAGGATCCGTCAAGTGCCCTTTTTTTCCAGGTATTACTGGTGGCATCATCGCTGTTTATCCTCGTATATTCGGGCTACAGCCTGAGGAGACATGGAACTAGGAACAGGGCTAAAACCCTCTACACCGGTATCCTGGTTGGCATCATCTTTCTTTCAATGAGTCTGATGATACTGGGCTTCCCGTCAAGCTATCTGGTATCTGATGTATCCCAACTCTCCAATTTGTCTGGTGCGAAACTAAGATTACACAACCCAGACCCGGGTGAGATTGCCATCGTCGTTCCTAGACATTCGGATAATATCCTGGGCAAGCTTTCGTTCAGGGGTACACCAGAATCTAGCCAGGGATCATACCTTCTCCGGGTTGAGAATAGGTCCAATAATCGTGGTCTCTCGGTGACAGAGGATTCCTGGGCTGCATTCCGTGTCAATTTCAATTTGACAGTCTCCTTGAATCAGGTCGAGCTTCTACTGAGCACGGTCGAGGAAGCCGGGGGAGATATTGTATTACGCGGGTACTCGGATAATGGAGGACGTCCGGAAGGGCAGCCGCTTTTCTACCTAAGGGTAACACCAAACATCGGTTTGGAACCAGAATGGCTGAAATTCAACCTGGAAAATTCGTTCTTGGCATTTGAGGATGATTCGATATGGCTCGTGATTTCGGTAGCTGGTGATGGACATTACATCTGGTGGATATCCGAATCCACAGGAACTGTTGGAGCAACAGCAATTAGGGGTAAGGGCGGGGATTGGATGAGAGTTTGGCAGGATCTTTGCATCCGCGTGGGTGGCATTTTCGATTATTCCAGCGACCTTTCAATTTCAGTTGGTCGCGTGAGGGACTTCTGGTCGGGGGGGATATCATCTGGCGAACTGATTACGGTCGATATTTCAGATGCACTCGGGGATTATCTTGCGAGGAGCCCTGAAAACTTTGAATTTGTGGAGGTTCCTGTCCGATTCCTCTCTTCCACAAGGGCAGAGCTGGAAATTGCCGACCTTAGTATCGAGGTCGAAGAGCCAAATCCCAAATTACTTTTCGGTATCTTGTCCCTTCTGGCAGCAGCAATGGTGGCCGGGGTAAGCTGCCTGGCTATTTACAGGATTCAAAACTACGATGGTGAGGGAAAATCTAGCGATCTTTCCGGGGTTTCGCTGGGACTCCGTAGGCTACCGAATACTTGGGAAGGGATCGAGTAACAACGCTTCCAGCCCCTATGACGGCTCCCTCTCCGATAGTCACGCCATCAAGGATCTTTACCCCGCTACCTAACCATACGTTATCTCCAATCTCTATCCCGAGCTTGGTCTCGCCCTGCTCGATAATGGGTTTTTTCCTTTCGGAGAAGATGTGGTTAGATGGTACTATGTAGGCGTGCCCCCCTATCAGGCATTTATTACCGATTACCACTCCACCCTGCCCCTGTATGACTGAATACGGCCCTACGAAGCAATCATCACCAATTCTAATTCCCTTCCCCTTCCAGCAATCCAGAAAACTCCCGAATCGTATCTGGCACCTGCTGCCGATGCTGAGACCTTCCTCGCCCAGTCCGTTGAGAAATACGTTATCATCGATGCGTGTGGATGATCCAATTCTAATTGCCTCGGGGTGGTAAATTCTGACCCCCCTTCCGATAGTCGAATTGGGCCCGAAGGATTTCATTTTCCTGCCAGCGATATAAGACCTAAGCCCGGTTAGAATCCCACTCAATGCATACCAACCCCAGTATCTCCCATTTCCAGGGCCAGATTAAAGGCATCGATGTACATCCTTGATATTTCGCCCCAGTCAAATCTTTTGGTAAACCCGACGCTCCTCCTGGTTATTTTTCTTACCCTGCTCCTGTTCCTAAAAACCTCACAGAGCCTGGTTGCGAGAGACTCTGGATTTCCAGATTCAAATAGAAGTCCCGTCTTTCCATCCCAAACCAGGTCGGGTATGCCGCCCGCATCAGAAGCAACAACGGGTCTGTGTGAGGACATTGCCTCCAATACCACCTTGCCAAGCGGTTCTCTATTTGAAGGCAGTACAAAACAGTCACACTGGCCATATGTGTTTGGAATCTCGTGGTGGGTGACTGGTGGGCACATTATCACGGTATGTTGAAGGCCCAGGTCAGAGATCATTCTGCGGACCCGGAGGTAGTCATCATCACCAGGTGTACCGCCCACGAGTAAAAATCGTACTTCAAAATCTCCCCTATCACGAATTATCCTGGCTGCCCTGATAAGGGTCCCGAGTCCCTTTATCCGGGCGAACCTGCCGACATAGAGGCAGGTAATCCCTCTCTTTCCGGGCTCCTTCAGGGGTCTGGCCTTGAAGATCTCGTTTCTAAGGCCCGACGGTATTATCCGGATTTCTTTCTCAGATACGCCGGTTGCGACAAGTTCTCTTTTTACAAATCGTGATACAACGAGATTGAGGTCCACTAGTTTTACCAAACGCCTGAGAAGAAGCGCGTATTCCGTGTTGATAATATATCGCATACTGGGTGAGAAACCCTCTGTCTGTAAAACGGGCGTATGTATGGATAGAACACATTTGGCGCCGAGCTGCCGTGACATTTCAGGTTGGTACAGCCAGCCAAGAGGCATAGCATTCATCGAGTGAATAACATCGGGTGTGAATCCTGTCTTCTTGATTGTCTTGATTAGCATTTCCCCGAGGAAAACCCTTGAAAGAGGTGCTTTTGGTGTCCTGTATATAGGGACACCGTCTATGTTCTCCCCCTCTCTTGGCTCCCCTGATGTGAATATTGCGGTTTCATGCCCGGATTTGATCTCTTCCTGTGAGAGATAGTAGATATTTGGCAGGAGTCCACCACTGATGTTAAAATCTGGGGGGAATCCAGACACTAATCTAGCAATTTTCAAACCCATCAACCAATTTTTCAGATAGTGTTTGTGTTTGATTGTCATTAAAAGGTTGCTGGGCAAAGGGACCCAATTTTCGTGGAATCAGTTTTTACCCAATGGTGTAGAGCTCACTTATTCTGTTTAACACTGCCTCTGAGGAGAATTTCGTGAGAAATTCCTCTCTTGCGATTCTGGCGATGGAATTTGAAAGTTGGGGTGAAGTCATTACTTCCACTATCAGTTCAGCAAGTCTGACCGGATCTCCATTGGCTGCTATCAACCCTGTTCTACCGTGTTCCAGGATCTTAGTTACCTCCCCGACCGGTGTAGCAACAATAGGTCTACCAGCGGCCATGTAATACATCAACTTGACCGGTGACTGGGCGCGATGAATCGGGTTATCGGGGCTTGGGATTACTAGGCAATCTGCCTTTGATAACCATTCCGGGATGGACTGTATGGGTTGCTTTCCAGGAAGTCTGATTCCGGGAATACCGGCGATCTTTTTCTGGATCATTTTCCATGTCAGGGAATTTTTTTCTACGGGTCCAACTAGGAAAAGAGACGATTCAGTCAATTTTTGTCTGACTATCGAAAACGCGTCGATGAGTGCTTCAATTCCCTTGTGGGCCCTGATCGCGCCAGCATACATGATTATTTGGTTGCCCGGGATTACCGTGGGGTGGAAATCCGATGCATCTACGGGTACGTAGAGAATTTCTCCCCCGAACTCTCCCCTAAGAAATTCAGAGGCCACGAGCACCCTGTCTGCCAAGACCCTAAGGGAAAAATTCATGTAGATTATTAATCCATTTGGCAGATTCCTCAGGCTCCGAAGTAACCCGACACGCGCTGCATCCTTCCGAAGATCGAAAAACCATGTCCGTAGATCATCATCATCTATATCGTACACCAATTTCTTACCCGAGTGTTTGGCTAGCACGTCCGCAATGGTCCCCTCCCAGCAGGGCTTGCAGACGCATACGATATCAAAATCTGAAATCTGGTCCCGGATCCAATTCACCCGATCTCTCAGCGACATTGTTGGCATGCGATAAATTTCGAGATCCGGGTCCTGGATGTAGATCTCACTGTTCTGCCTTCCCGGTCCAATAACCTTTACACGCCTACCGGATTTCCTAAGGAGTGATGCAAAGGGATAGGCTCTGGTCAGTTGGTTCCCAGTTACTGATGAGACTATGAAAACGACGCTCTGGGTCATTTACTATCCTCTTCGAGGGCCCTACGGTATAGGTTAACAAGACTATCGATATGTCTCCTAATTCCGTACCTCGCCTGCACTATTTTCTTTGACATTTTAGAATATCTATGTCTGAGGAAAGGGTTTTCCGCGAGAACCGAGATAGATCTTGCCAGAGAATCTCTGGATCCCCTTTCGAAGAAGACCGTATTTTTTCCATCCTCTCCCACCTCTCTGAGTCCTCCCTGATCAGCGAGGACCAGTGGGAGTCCGGCCATTTCAGCATCGAGTGCTACCATCCCAAAAACCTCAAAACCTCTGCTCGGAACTACACAGATATCGAAATTCTTCAAGTCGCTGAGGTACAGGTCCCTGGGTTTCCAGTCAGCCCTGTTGTATTCAATTCCTAGACCTCTGGCACGTTCCTCCAGGTTTTCTATGTATTTCTCCCGCCCCGTTCCTGACGCGGTGAGTATTATTCCCGGGTTGTATTTCATGGAATCGATGAGCAGGTCTAATCCCTTTTCGGGAACTATTCTACCCCCGAAAAACACCTTTGTCGGGTAATCCCCGTGGTTAGATGGACCGGGATCCTGAATATCAACGGCATTAGGGAGAACCACAACCCGTTCCCCCCATGTCTTTGTCAAAACTCTCTTTGTCGACCGGGATGGGGTCAGAATGTGAAGGAACCTAGCCATTCCGTGGGTTAGGCGAGAGGAAATGGTGAATCTCAGGTATTGCAGAATGCCAACCGGTCCTCTGGAAAAACAGTTCCTGCAGGATGTATCCCTGTCAATATGACAGAGACCTCTTTTTCCCTCGATAACCTCATCTCGATGCATCGAGCAGGGGGACCAGAGCACCGAATTTTTACAGATCGGGGCAAGGTTATGCAGGGTCCAGAATTTTTTTACCGGGAGAAGTGAAAGATAGAGGAGCAGCAGCTGCCCGATAGGAAGGACATCATGGATGTGGACAATATCTATCTCCCGATAAAGACGTGAGATAATTCTGGCGATTCTAATGGTATTCACAAACCCATTTGCAAATGGGAACCTGTAGATCTCGAGTCCTTCCCGTGGATGCTCCTCCATGGTGGGTGTATATGAACCCGCAATCACGGCCACCTCAATTCCTCTGTCCACGAGTCCATTTGCTACTTCCCAGAGGATTGTGGCCACGGCGCCCAGATTATCAGGTGGCGGAAATTTTCTGGTGATAAAAAGTACCTTCATTGAGATATCCGCCTCAACGGAACCCGCAAATAAAACTTCTTGGGCGAGTCAAGATATAAGTAACCATTTGGGTGTCTAATTTTCGGAGTGGAAAAAGACGAGACGGTTAAAGATCCTTTTCGTCAACACGCCTCACCCCGATAGATACAGGGTAGTACTAGATGGAATCGATCTCACCGAGTTTTTCCATTTCACTAACCGTAGAAACCGACCCCCCCTTGATCTTGCATATTGTGCCGCGAGAATCAACTCTTTAATGGGCGATCAGGCTACTATGAGCCTGCTGGAGGCAAATGCACTCCGCCTGACAATTGAAGAGACCGCGAGGAGGGCAGCGGTTTTTGACCCAGACCTAGTCGTAGTAAATACCTCCGCCTTCGACAGGTGGATTTGTCCTTATCCCTCTATTGAAATGCCTTCATCTCTTCTCGACTTGATTAGATCCCACTGCCCATCCAGCAAGCTTGTAGTAATAGGGCCACATATCACGGTATTTCCAAGCTCATCGATGGAGGAAATGCCCTCAGCCGACATTGGCGTTATCGGGGAACCGGAAAGCCCTGTTGTAAAGATCGCCCAAGAACTAGCATCAGATAAAGACCCAGCGGGAATCACCGGTACCATCGAGAGGAATGGATCAGAAGTAGTAAGGCAGAACCCACCAAACGGTCTAAATGGGAACCTTGACGAGAATCCCATGCCCCTATATCGAATAATGCCTCTAGAGCCCTATCAACCCTACGGATATTTTAAATCGGAGTTGTACCATTTCCCGGGTCTTTCAACATTCATATTGAGTTCCAGGGGTTGCCCCTTCTCATGCGGTTTTTGTGCACTGTATATACATCGTAGGGGATTTCGGGCCCGTTCTCCAGTCAACGTAGTAGATGAGATCGAACTGCTCGTAAACGAGTTCGGGGTCGGCGTTCTGAGATTTCAAGATCCAGAATTCTCGATTGACAGAAGGAGAACGGTCAGGATTTGTGAGACGATCATCGAGAGAGGAATTGAGGTAGCCTGGAGTGCCGAAACCAGGTATGGTTCGGTCGACCGTGATCTCCTCGAGCTGATGAGGGATTCGGGGTGTTACCAGCTAAATTACGGACTCGAGTCAGCGAGTCAGCGTATCCTGGATAAAGTGGGTAAGAAACAGGACGTGGAGGAGGCAGAGGAGGCAATAACCCGGACCTCCGATATAGGAATTCATGCCAGCAATAATCTGATATTCGGGCTACCGGGAGAAACCCAGCAGACGTTGGAGGAAACCCTGAGGTTTACTGGCAGGATGTGGAAACTGCCCCGTGTAAGCTTCGCACGTGCCTCTCTATCAGTCCCTTACCCTGAGACATTGATATATGACAGGGGAGTCGAGGAGGGCAGATTCGAACCGATTCACTCCTGGAAGGAGTTCTCAAGGGTGCTGAAAGCAAGCGGTCAGATTGATACAGAATTCAATAATTTGAATGAGGTCCTCTATAACATAAGGATGTTCAACCGGGAAATCGGCAGAATGAACTGGGTTTCGTCTTACGGGGAGTATTACTGGCTTAATCCCCTATTCATCGCAAGGGTGGCTGCCCCCGGAATTATCCGGGTCCTGAGGAAACGTCTTCAGGGAAAGGACTCGTGAGTTCCAGGTGATGCCTGTTGAAGGTTCTTTTACTAAACCTGCCAAGCCCACCCGGTAAAAATATTGAAAGGGATTTCGCGGGGGGTTTCGGTGTCCTAGGCTCGAGGTCTAGTCGGAAGGAATACGGTCACGATCTGGATAAGTCTATTGCCCTTCCACCACTGATGGAGGGATATGCCGCGGCCGTAACCGAGTCAAAGGGGTTCGAAGTCCGCGTTCTAGATGCACAGGTCAGGCAAATCGGCATGAAGAGTATCTTGGAGGAGGTGGCTGACGGTGGATACGGCCTGGTTGTATCCCGGCCATGCCTTCCATCCTTCGATGAAGATATCGGGCTAATTAGGCGAATGTCGAGGCAAAATTCCGAGACCAAGATGGCTGTCTGGGGCACAACCTCCTATGCATATCTCGATGAGTTGGTTGGAAAGGCAGTAGACTACGCGCTTCTGGGTGAGCTTGATCAATCGCTTCCGGGTCTCTGCGAGGTACTGGAGGGGAGAGATTCCTTTGGCCCGGGTTCCGGTGTCGTCTACCGGAGTAATGGTGAAATCGTGAGGATCCCCCCGGGGAGACCGACCGATGATCTTGATTCACTTCCCTCACCTGCATACGAGAAGCTGGATATGGATCTTTACTACGATCATGGTAAAATCGAGATGGTCAAATCAAAGCTAGGGCGGAAATTCTTCACGGTTCAATCGAGTAGAGGATGTCCTTATGGATGCGAATACTGTCCATATGTAGTGGAATTTGGCACGAAGTGGAGAGAACTAACCCCGGGAAAAACCGTGGATGAAATCCAGTACCTAGTGGACAAATTCTCAATTGAGGCTATCTGGTTCAGGGATCCGACCTGGAACTTCAACGTGGAAAGAGCGATGACCATCTGTCAGGAAATCATTTCCAGAGACATCGGGATTGTATGGCGTGCCGAGATGCGTGCGGATCTGGTTACCCGGGAACTCGCAGTTGCTATGAAGGAGGCGGGCTGCGTAAATGCACAGCTGGGTCTTGAAACCGGAAGCGAGCGCCTGCTGAAGCAAAAGGGAAAAAAAGGAGCTGGCCTTGGAAGAATTAGGGAGGGGTTCCGGGCATTATCTATGGCCTCGGTACCAATAACCGCGAATGTGATGGTTGGGCTGCCCGGTGACAGCTGGACGGTTGTCCGGGAAACAGCCCGTGTTCTGGATGACCTCGACCCGTACCGGGTAAATGTCGCCTTCCTCGTGCCATATCCCGGGACAAAGATCTACGATGAATTACTGGATAGAGGCTGGCTCAAGACGAAATCCCGTTCCAAGATCGCCGGTGAAAAACCGGTCATCAGTTATGATGGCTTCAGTTCTGAGGATATTATCCTAGCTAGAAGATACCTTCTGGATAGAAGCAGGGGAAAGGAGAAGTTCCGACGTCTGCTGCGGAACCTGAGAAATGGGCAGATAGACAAGGTAGTAGATGATCTGGGCTGGATTGCCCAGGAACCTAGAATTTCCCGTCGAGTAGACGAGGGGGATGGAGAAGTATAGGAGATACCAATTTGTCCCTCAAAATAACTGATTCGCCTAATGCCAAGGATTGGAATCAGGTCCTTGAAGGGAGGGGAGAGGGCGACTATCGGCAGTGTATCCAGTATGGCGATTCGATAGAGAACTCCGGCAGGAACCTCAGGGCAGTCAGGTTTCTCGCCATGGATGAAAGGCCCCTTGGAATCCTTCAGGGTATCTACGGCAGAAAGGTCTTTTCGAGATTACTAATGGGTGGAAGCAGTGGAGGGGGGCCGGTCCTAGTCCGGATGCCCGAGCAAAAGACAAGGGAAGTGGTTTCTGGGTTACTAAAAACAGCCAGGGAATTTGCCCGGAGGAAGATGATATCCTCCGAGAGAATTCACACCTTTGCCAGGCATGGTATGGCAGAAATGATGATTAATCAGGGTTTCTCAATTACCAGGAATACTAACATATTCACTGTCAAGCTCGGACAACCCTCCGATGTCTGGGCGGGAATGAAGAAAAATAAGAGGAAGAACGTCAGACGCGCCTCTGATAGAAATGTCGAGGTATCGATCCTGCGCAACCAAAGGGGGATAGATATCTTTTATGACATGTTCGTCGAATTCTCGCGGCGCCGATCGTTCAAGCCATTTGATAAAATCTGGGCAAGATCACTCTGGAAGGCTTTCGAGGACAACGATATGATTCGCGTTTTCGTCGCCAAAGCCGGCGGAGATGCTGTGGCATCTGCTTTAGTCCTAAACCACCTCGACGCCGCCTTTTGCCCCTACACCTGCTCAACAGAGGCAGCGGGAGATCTAAGGGCTAACGATATGCTTCACTGGAGGGTGATCGAGTGGGCAGCATCAAAGAGAATGTCGAGGTATAACATGGGGGAGGTGTTCACCGACCGCTCGGCAGAGCAGTACGGACTTTTCAGGTGGAAGAGGGGATTTGGCGGAAGTATCGACAGGATGCAGATATTAGATATGAAGCTCCTACCACTCGTGCAAAGAGTCAAAAGAATACTGCCGTAATCGGTTTATCCGGGGTCCGGTTCGGAACGAAACATGGTGGAAATCTCAGCATTGCTACCATACCAGATTTAAAGAAATTCTGCAGAATGTTGGTAAATAGGCTTCCCCAATGAAGATACAAAGGATTATGAGTAAAACCAATCTGGCAATGTCAAACAAATTACTAAAAGAATCATAAAAAATTTGAAATATAGGAATCGCATTGCTCGGTGGTACGGGAAGTAAAAATTATATAGCGATTGGCCTTTTTCAGGCACGAGGGGTTCCTCACGGTTTGGAAGTCGCCATCGGGCAATGCATGGACCGTTTTTCTGCTATTTGTGGTATATCTTGCTTCCATCAATCTAGGATACGCCTCGGATCCCTGGGCAGAGCTGACCCTAAGAACCGGGAGCCAACAGGTTCAAAGTGTAATACCGGGCGAGGAACTGCAATTTATTTTTCATGCCTCGGGAATTGAACCTTCCTCAATTACAGACCTGTACCTCGTTATAGAAGGGCTATCACCATCCCTAGGTCTCCCACATTCATTTTTGATGTCCTGGAATTCTGTTTCACATTTTTCTGAGCCCTCCCAGCAGGATATTATGGTGCCCGGTAGCTGCAGTCAATCAACTGGCACGGAGTATTCAGACTGGACATTTGCATGCATTCTTCCAGCATTCTCAAGAGCAGGACTTTGGAGAGCAACGGTTCAAGCTGCTCCACTGGATCTGGAGGGTAACATGGTATTCGAGGTGGGGTTTGATTATTCCATTGTGGCTTCGGGTAGTATATCCTTCCAGGCCATCCCTGGCTCCATCCAGACAGGGTCCCCCAGCCCACTTGGTCTCGATATTGTGTGTAATGATGATGCCCATCTCTTCATTTCATCAGATGGACTTTCGGGGGGTGCGGGTGACATTCCGTCCTCGAGCATGATATTCGATGACGATCCTGTTCTTTACCAGGATAGCGAGGTCAAATGCGATCCGATAGCAGTTGCCCTCAACCCATCGCAAAACTTACCAATTGCTGGCGGTCCAGAGAGAACCATCAACCTGTACCCCTTTATCCTCTGCCCTTCTGGAAAACCTGACGATGATTCATTTACTGGCAAGCTAAACCTCCATCTGGATCAGGCTAGCGATCCGGCCGATTCCAGCAACCCGACAGTATCAAACCTGCGAGCAAGAACACCTGGCTACAACGACTTGATCGGACCTGCGGATTCAATCGAGGTTGTGGCTGACATTACAGATGATTATTACATCTCATCCGTTATTTTCTCTTTAGGCATAGATAGTGGCCCCATGGTCTACAAGCAGATAAGTTGGACCGTCAACGGGTTCTACCAGGTGAACTTCGATGAAGATATTTCCCCGGGACAGGTAGTAAACGTGGGGGTAGAGGTGATAGATGTTGCAGGTCACGTATCCACCGACCAGACAACGCAAAGCGTTGGGGAGGAAGAGGGAATAACGGGGGTCTGGGTAGGGGATCTACAGATCTGGGAAGATGACAATTTCTCTGATCTCTACGACATTTTTCCAAGTTTTCCCTTTGATGGATGGGCCTCCGTTTATGCAGAGGTTTCATCCGCCTCCTGGGTAAAATTGCACTACGAGCGCATGTACGCCGGTCTTCCACACATATTCGATAGCGGCACGATTTCAATGAGTCGGGTTGCCTCCGCGGGGTGGAACGGGTTTTGGGAGGCCAGAATTCGAGTGGCTCCCTCGGAGAGGGTCAATTACTGGGTGGAAACCTCTGATGGAATCCTATCAAGCAAAAAGTCCTTTACCGCACTTCCCGATGTCTGGAATGATCATTATGGCTACGGACTTCTATCCTCCTGGGGGGAGGATGACTGGTCGCCCGAGACAATGTTAGAAAACCTAGATCAGGTATATGGCTCATTCGTTATTCCGATTAATACTTGGGGGCAATCTTCAACCAATCCCCCGAGATACTTCTACCCCTTTTCGGATCGAGAGGGTCTCTGGGAACCCGAATTCGGTGGAAATATGCAGATGACAGGCTGGTACGAGGAGTGGAAACAAGCCTGGAGCGACAGGGATCCTTCAGGAAGTTTCTATTCCACCTCTTGGTTCTTCTACCATCGCACCTGGAGGGATGATTCCCCGCCAGTACCAGGCCCACACACGGCCGACCAGTTGGATAGGGTAACTAGAAAACTTGGGAGGTTGATAGCTACGGACCCAACATGGAGAGCCCTTGTGCTGGACCAGGAATACGCCAATTATCACAATGTAAAGGATATGTTGACGCTGGGAGATGACTGGGATGATAACTCTGACGGAACCCTTTCCTCAACCGAGTTCGAATATCACATGGTAACTGACATCTTGGACGTTCTCAGGGACTACAGGTCCGATACATGGTATGGTGGTCAACCTCATCTTGGATACCGCTGGTCGGGCCACAACATTCCATCTTGGGCAAGACTGGCCGGCAGTATTAACCATTTCCAGCATGCCGATGCCGACGGATCGACGGACTGGTACTTCACTGATCACTTCGATTCGTCAATCGATAAGCCGCTTCTCTCCGCCGGGGTGTCTGCATGTGCAAGCGATCTTGCTACTGACTACCATCTACACCAGACGATGGACCGGCATCAAACAGCGACCGACTGGTCACTTGGCTATGCAGAGCAGCTTCTCTACGCCTACCTGCTTAACCCTCACTATGTCACCAACTGGGTTCACTCGGGGTGGAATGGACCATCTGCACCAGGATCCCAGTACTCCTTCGACTCTGCAGAAAAAGCCTTCACTCGGGGGATAGTCTCCAAGTGGAACCATGTTCCATACCTTTCAGATATGATCTACTCCGAACTTCCCACTGGCGGGAGTCGCCCCTTCGGTCGAAGGCAGCTTGGCAGCAGGCCCGGCTGGTTTCAGCCCGTTTCATCTAATCTATACTTCTCGCTGTGCAAGGAATCGGGAAGCATGTGGCAGCTGGCTGTGAGCAACTTCGAGAGTTCATCCCAGAGCCTAACATTTGACCTCGGGAGCGGTATTTTCGATTCCTACGGATCGGACAGCCTGGCGGTATTTGATGCTGCGGACCCGGCAAGTCCCTGGACATATGTAACCAGATCAAATAACCGTGTAACGGTTGGATGTGGCGCTTACGATATGAAAGTTCTGAAAATAGGAATACCGGTGGAGATACTTGGTCTTCCGCAGGGAGAGGATGGATATTCCTCGCAGATATTGGGAGCCGTACAGGAGCCCGATTTCAAGGGATACGATCGGAACGCAAACGAGGTCTCCCTCCACATCTCGACGGGTACACCGCAGTTCATCAAGCTATACCTACCCAGTGGCGAGACAAACGGAAGGTTGGCTGTAAACGGAATTGAGCTCGAATGCGCTCTTCAGACGCCGGACACGAGGTCAATTTCTAAGACCGATGAGATTACTGCACTTGTGGGTTACATAGAGGCCTCGAGCCAGCCTCCTCCCGAGGTCGAGGGTCCCTCGCCGGACGAATATATCCTGGATCAGATCAAGTCCCATGGCGGGTTTGGGCCCCATGGCATCTCGGTAGAACTCGATTCAACCTACTGGTGGAATTCTTTTGGGACGATGGCGGGGAACTTGGCGGGTGCCACCCTGCCCACTGGTCTGGCGTCGGACCTGAGGAATTCATGTCCCTCTTCGGGTAATGACGTCAGGAAGATGGACCTGATAGTATCCGCCCTGGACTCGATCAATGAAGAGCAGATCTCGGGAATAGCCCAGGTGCTTAAATCAGCACAGAACCTGGATGTGGACGGGAGGAATTACAATAATGGTATTGAGTGGGAGTATCGCAGGGTTCATGCCCTCCATCTCCTGGGGGATTCACCCCCCGACCAGGGATCAATAATTGGAAGAGTGTTGAATTCACAGGATCCGACCACAGGCGGCTGGGAACGGGACCCGATTGGTCAGAACCTCGCCTCTCTTGAGGGATTCGATGGAGAGGAGCCCTGTGTCTGGAGAACCCATCATGCCGTGATGATTCTCAACTATCTCGGGGCGGATATTCCCTCAAGGTCCAAGGTAGTATCTTTCCTTAGAGACCAGCAAAATTCAAATGGCGGATGGGGGTATGTGAAGGGGCGACCAAGCGACATTTACCCGACCTGGTGCGCCATCCAGGCCCTAGATGCACTCGGAGAGGACATTCCCAACAGTGCCGGGGTCATAAGCTTCATCAGTTCTCTATTTAACCCCGACGGGGGTTTCGGTGACAGGCCCGGCTGGTATTCCCGTCTAGAGTCAACATTCTACGCGCTGGATGCTCTCGAGATAGTGGATACCTCGATCCCGACCTCGACCCAGAATACCAACTCGGAGCCATACTGGTTTTCGGACCCGGGCTATGGAATATACTCGGCCACCTTCGAGTTCTACAACGGCAACTACGGTTATGATAGCCCGGGCGAGGCGGCCATTTACGCGAGCAAGATGGGGTTGGATGTCGTGGCCCCAAAGACCGGAGGATCAGAGATTGCCCAGAGATTTAACCTATTTGCGGAGGAATACAATCTCGGTTCCATGAGCGTAGTCAGCGCCGAGAACTACGGATTCAAGCTACACTTTAATGGTCACCACTGGTGTGACCACAGTGGGGAGGAGGCCTATCCGGCAGGAGGTTCTGAAGCAGACTTCCCATACAGCTCCGGGTCAACAATGGGAACATCTTTCGAGACATTTGTTTCGAGTAATTCGGGTTTCCTCTCTAATGGTATTACATGGTGGAACTCTATCAACTGGAAGACCTACCACATGACCAAGGACATACTTGATGGTGCGATTGATCTGGGAGGTGGCTATAATGGTCTGTGGTGTCAGGGCATAGACGGAAAGAGCATACCGGAGCAAAACCCCTGGATCGAGAAATATATGGGGAGAATTTCTCCTGTGACAGAATGTGATAACCACGGGTGGGCCCACAGAGGTGCACGCCTTGTTGAGAACGGTAAAACGATCTTCATAGCGAAAAACCCCACCTGGTCCGGCTTGAAGGATGCCATAGATAATACCAGGACTGCTTACGTAACATCCGATGGTCAGATATGGGGGGATCCATGGGTTGTCGATTACCTGAAATCTCACAGCTCCCAGTGGTCACTTCCCAGCTCCCCACTGGTTATCGTTCTGCCAATAACCGAGGAAAACTCGTGGGAATGGGGAGGAAGGGGCATTTCCTGGGAATCTTGGGGTGGAGGCGGCGCTGTGGTAAGGATCCTTGCTCAGGATGGGACAACCCCTGGCGAGGGCGAGGCCCAGACATCTATCCAGGAGTGTAGGATTGACGGGTCAACCCAGAGCCTCGAATTCGTTAGTGCCGAGGAAATAGGGAATGATATCTCTGTAGAGGCCAAGTACGTCCACAGCTATTACTACGTTGAACGCTTCGACCTTTCCCCGGGTCAGCACACAGTTGAGGTTGACTACACTGATGGGGGCCAGACTAGAACAGAGACGGTTACATTTTCCGTTCCCTGAGACTAGCGCCCGGTAAGAGGTCATTGTTATATACATGTCATTCACAGACACAGTGACCAGACGGGGCTAAGCATTGAGGATAACAAATGTTGTCCAGTACTATCACCCGGGCATTGGTGGGGCCGTACGATTCATAAGAAAAACTGGCAGTATTCTCTCGGAAAGAGGGCACAGTGTCCACGTGCTGACGACCACGGCCCTTGATAACAGATCCTTCCTCTCACTGAGGCAGGGACAGAGGGTTCCTGCCGGAATCGAGGAGGATGATGGTTGTGTGGTGAGAAGGATTCGCCCCCTGGTACTACCAAAAATTCAGAGCCTGGTTCCCTATATCAGGCCGGGTCCTAATATCCCACATGCAACCTACAGGGCTCTGGAGACAAGTCCTGATATTATTCATGTCCACTGCCTTCCGTATGCACACATCACTTGGTCCGGGATAGCCTCTCGGTTGGGCAAAATTCCTCTCTTGGTCACCCCTGATATTAAGCAGGGAATGGGGATTCATCCGGAAGTAGCGAGCTGCCTTAGGCATGCCGATGGCCTGGCAGTCAGGAGCAAGTGGGAGAGTAAGTACCTAGGCCGAGCGTACGGGATATTAAATGAGAGGACGACAGAGGTGGGTATGGGAGTTGACCTTGATATCTTCGGGGGGAGTGGAAAGGCCGATCTGGAAATACCCGAGGGTCGAATAATATTCTTTGCCGGGAGACTGACCCGGGAGAAGGGATTTGGTGATCTGGTTAACTCCCTTTCCCTTCTCGAAGAGGACATCAAGCTGGTTGTTGCGGGAGCCATAACGGGATACGCCGAGGATGTGATTAGAAGAGCAGAAGAAGGTGTAAGGACCCGTGTAATATTGCTTGGACCAATTTACGACGATAACCGGCTTGCATCTCTCTACAGGTGCGCCGACGTGGTGGCCTATCCATCAGAGGATGACAGTTTTGGGGCAGTCATCATCGAAGCATGGGCGGCAGGAAAACCTGTTGTCGCCTGCAGGGTAGGTGGTCCGGGTTATCTCATAAGCCACTGGAACGATGGATTATTTTCGGCATTCGGCAACCCGGGGGATCTTGCCGAAAAGCTGGATACTGTTATTTCGGAGAAAAAACTCGCAGCAAAACTCGCATCACGTGGTCACAGGAAGGCCAAAATGTACACTTGGAGCCGCTGTACAAACCGCCTTCAAGCCGCCTACGAGTCGGTTCTTAGAAGATAGCCAGATTACTCTCTGCCTGTGATCCTCTTGGCGATTCCAATTGATTTATCGATTAGGTTCCTCCCACCCAGCAGATAAACAAGGATAAAGTAGAGAGCGGCCGAGGTGAGGATGAGACCGATGAGGGTGTAAAAATCGGAGACCATGGGTCTTGCAAGGTATGTAAAAATTCCCATTGCAGCTGTCGAGAGGATAATTGGCCTGAGGCTTGCCAGGTAGGGAACAACAGGCACCCGGAGAACCCTGTAGAATGCAAGATAACTGTAGACCACGAAGCCCCAGGACATCGCAACCACGAGGGCACCGAGCATCCCGTAAACTCCCCAGATAGTTGTCGCCCAGTACCCGAGTGTTACAACGATACCGGCTTGGACCAGTGCGGCCTTCCAGAAATAATCTGGCCTGCCGACGGCTTTGAAAACCGAATTGGCCTGTCCGTAGATAGCCCTTAACAGTCCAACTATGCAGGTTGCCTCCAGGATGCCAATCATGCCCACCCATTCAGGTCCGAAGACTATGGGCACGATCTTGGAAGATAGCACGAGTATGCCGATTATGGCGGGTAGTGAGAGGAATACGTTCATCGTGTAGACTTCGAGAAAAGCCCTGGTAAGCCTCTCGTAGTCATCCTTCAGCCTGACGTAGACGGGGAAGGTAACGTTGTAGAGTATCCTTCCCAGGGTCTCACTGGGCAATGTTGCCATCCAGTATGCCTTGGTGTAAAGTCCGAGAACCGTTCTACCCAGAAGCTTGCCAACGATTAGATCATCAATATTCAGATATATCCAGGATACTAGACCTGACAGGGTAATGTTGTAACCGAAGCCCAGTATCTCCCTCATTCCCTTTCTGGTGGCTTTTCTTGGGTTGACGATGCCTGGTTGGGCAATCCAAGCACCTAGAAGTCCTGTAATTGCGCCTGCAACATTCCCGTATACAATGGAAAGATAACCTAGACCTGCCATTGCAGATGAAATGGCCACGGCGGCATTGACAAGGGCTCCCAGGAAGGAAATGACAGCGAGCATGGTAAAATGTAGTTCGATCTGCATCCGTAACCTGGGAACGAATCCAATTGGTCCAATTAGAAGTAATAAAGCACTGACTCGAACTACGATTTTAACCTCCGGTGTCTCGAAGAAGGTGGCCGCGAAGGGTGCGGCGATAAACAGGAGCACGAAGAAGGTTAAACTTCGAGCGACGGAGAGCAGCTGACCCGCCGCAACCAGATCGTCTTTACCTCTTTTCTGGATGACGGCGTCACCCACTCCCCAGCTTGAGAATAGAAGCACGAGTTCTTTGAATATAACGGCAAATCCGATGATTCCGAACTGCTCCGGACCCATGAGGCGCATCAGAACGACTGTTGAGAAAGCATGGACAACACGGTTCCCAACGGTAGAAAGGAGCTGACTGAAGACTCCCCTTTCCGATTTTTTCCGAATGTCAGCGCCCAATTTCACACCAAACTCCTGATGACATTACCCTCAATAGCTGCCTAATCAGATTCAAAGGTTGATATTTACCGATTCAGTACCAATCCAAGGCGTTTCTTGTAACTCCACGGGAGGCGTGAAGAGGCGAATCGAGCTGTTAATTGCCATATTTATCTGGTTCTGCATATATGATCAATTGAATGAGCCATTATCCGAGGTCTAAGTTAGTACGTCTTTCAGTGATCATCTGTTTCCTCGCCCTGTCTTTGATTATGGCACTGGTGGTACTTGGTTCCAGAATTGATATCATAGATGCAAACACGTCTTTCATCCAGTATCCATTCGAAAATGAAACGACAATACTAATCTCAATGACAGTACTCTCAAGAACTAACTGCTCGGCGAGGTTGACCTTGGGCAACGAGACTGCCAGTATGTACAAGGTTGATGGTAATGGATCCATCTCCAGCTACGAGTACCTACTCTCCCCCCTCGACCCAGGAAACTATACTCTTGGCTTGCAGGCCTACAACGCTATTTGGTCTGAAAAGACCTCAGTTTCTCTGGTGATTCCTCATGAGGAAGAATCTGAGTACTCTTGGTGGCCTGTTCACTTCCCCCTCCGCAACCAAACTTTCAAGAGAACCCTTGAAGTTCTGCTCTATGTTGAGGGTCAGGATTATCAAGAGGTCAAAGAGGTCATAATGTACACGCTGGCCTTCGATGGAAACCGTAGTGATATCCTCGAACCTGCAATGCCAGGCACCTGGCGGAAGTTGAAGGAGTACCCCACCCTCGAAACCTATGAGTATTACTTCACAATATTTGATTCGCTTGGTAGAAGGGTGCGATACCCCGCATCCGAAAACTTCGTCTTTGAGATGAAGGATCCGCCCATGAGTGCAACAGAGTACATCCTTAACCATGAAAGATCAAACGGGAAATGGGGGCCCATCGGTAGAGAGGGAATTGATGGCCTCTGGTGGACTTACCATTCGGTTATGGCACTTGATATTCTAGGCCATGATTTGGGAAATGAGTTGATAAGGGTACCATCGGGGGGCCTGGATCCAGAAGGGATAGGGCAGCAGGTGCAAACGCGTCAGGTTCTTGGACGAGACGCTAACGTAGGAACGGCTCAGGTAGCGAACTTACAGAATTTTTTCAAGCCATGGAGTATCCAAGAGGAAAATACAGGCTACTTTGGACCGCCCCAGCTTTCCTGGATGTTTGACAGTGTTGTAGCTCTTGGAAGGATTAACGCTTCCATACCCAATCGTGATCAGGTCATCGATTGGCTGTTGGACCGTCGTAACCCGGATGGGGGATGGGGGAATGTGGTTTCGTCAAATGCATCTCACCTGAGTTTTACCTACTATGCACTTGGAATACTGGAGGAGCTTGATGCGGAGTTCTCCATTCAGCCTTCCCTTGATTTCATTTCTTCCTGCGCCAACCCCGATGGGGGATTTGGATGGGAACCGGGGAGGGATTCGGATGTTAAATACACATACCAGGCACTCGACATAATGAATACTTACGACGAGCTCCGGGTAAATACTTCCCAGCTGGTAGACTGGTTGAGGGCCCTTCAAAATCAGGATGGTGGGTTCTCCTGTAAATATGGGTGGCCCTCGGACTTGGAGTCTACCTATCTGGCAATAGCCAGCCTTGATATTCTGGGGAGCCTGGAAACTCCACTAGAAGCTCCGAGCAAAATCATATTTGACAAGAAGATTGATCCAGGGTTGGGTATCTATCAGGCGATGTTTGAAGCTGCCGGTATAACCTGGGGAAATGCTGAAAGTCCTGGATACATCGTGGATTATGCGAAAAGGGCCGGCATAGACCTTCTCGGGTTGAAGACCTCCAACATAGATTTCGTGGAGGAGTGCCTGAAATACTCTTGGTTGACGGAGGCTGGTGTGGATGTTGTATCCTCGGAGGAAAAATACGGCTCATCGGTTATCCTTCCCCCGCTCGGGACCTACAGTCACGTGGCAAACACGATCGGGAGATCGAGGGTTAAGTTCTTCGACGAGGAGTTTTGGGATGACTTCATGGCCACGATCCGGACACTGCATGATGCGGGGGGAATAATTCATCTGCAGAACAGCTACTCGCCCGAATTCTCAATGGCAGTTCTGGATGATTCAATATCATCTGGTTCAGGATACGACATGATCTCGTTCGATTACAGGGGTGAGCCATGGAGCGAACGATACTGGGGAGTTGTGCCGATAATCTACTCTGCGGACGCTCACCTCGATCTTTGGAAAACGCGGAGCAAGTACGACAGGGAAAGAACCCTTTTCATCGCCCCAAATGGTACCTGGGAGGGATTCAGGGATGCGGTTGAGAAAAATCGTGTCGTCAGGGTAAGAATAGCCAGCCGGGAAAATCCCGATCCCCAGCTGATGGGAGATCCCCTGGCTGTCGATTTTGTCAGGGATAGAGTAGAGGAGTGGTGCTGGTGGTTATCCGATGACACATTCCCGATATTCTTCGAACACATCATCACCAGGGATAACAGTTGGGATGCACTGTATTCCAGTCCAATGGATTCTTACATATTACCCGAGCAGGGGGGTCTTATCAGGATCTATAATTCGACAGAGATAGTTGCGGTATGGGTTGACGATATCGAGTATGAGGTCGATAGCATTGATTCAACCGATTTCTGGAGTCCCTACCTGGTATCCTCGATCGACGTTTTGGAGTCAGGCGTGCACGAGATGGTGATCTGGTACAGGGATGGGGCGGGCCTCAGGAAGTACGAGAGGACCTTCCGGGTAAGCTAACCTGATTTTTTCATCTCAGCTGCAGCAATGAGAAGTTCCTCAATCCTATGGGAAAGCACCCTCCAGGAAAGCGAGACCTCGGCCCTGCGTCTGGCGCTGGCTCCCAAGATCTCTAAAAATCTCCTGTCCCGGTGAAGGCTTTGAATCGCCTCGGCAAGGCCATGCCCACTTGCCTCCGTGATTAATCCTGTCTTGGAGTCCTCGACCAGCTCCGGCACTCCTCCCCGATCAAAGCCTATGACAGGTAATCCCGATGCCTGGGCCTCGGCACAGACAAGTGGGGATGGATCCTGCCAGATAGATGGACAGACGAAGATCTCTGATGAGGCAAGAACCCTGGCCATCTCGGCCTTGGGGAGAGGACCGACGAAGGTGGCTTGCGGTATTTTTTTCAACCGTTCAACCTGACCAGAGAGGTATCGGGCGTCCTCAGGTCTCTTCTTGGAATATATCAACCCCCCGAGGATGAGCAATCTTATGCAGGGGTCATTTATCTCTTCCAGTGCATCGAGTAGGAGGTGAAGCCCTTTTCTCCTGTGCACGGCACCTGCATAGGTGAGTACTGTGTCATCATCGGATATCCCATATCGTTCGTGTAAGAACTCCCGATCCCGCTTCTTCGGATTAAACTCATCGCAATCTGCACCGTTGAGAACTGTCGCAACTTTCCCTCTGTAGGGAAATCTGTTGGAGAACCTCTTGGAAACGTACCTGCTGACCCCGGTAACGATTCGTATCCTGTTAATTCTCCGGATATATAGATTGGCCTTAGCCCTGGGAAAAGGTAGGTATGGGTCCAGGTCGTTTTCCAGGTGCACGGCCACCCTGTCAGAATAGAATGCCGGTTCAATACAGGTAATGGCTTCAACTATATCGCTTTCCTTGGCCTTTTCCATTGCCCTTTTGTAGTAGAGGTCTCCCCTTACCCATTTTGATGATAGCCGGGATTTGACACGTACCAAATTTATGCCATCGACCTCTGTTTCCGAATCCTCTCCTCCCGATGTAATTACCTCAACTTCGTGTTTTTGAGATAGCTGTCTGGCAATATACCATGTTGCACTCTCTGCGCCGCCGAGGGCTCCGCCCGGAAACTCGTCGGGAAATGTACTGTGCTGCCACATTAACAATGAAAATTTCATCTGCTGACCGATCCTATTCCGACCTCCCGGGAATGGAATCAAGGAGGGCTGTGTTAATTATCTTGGAAAGCCTTTCCCAAGAGTAGAGTCTCAGAACCGTTCGCCTGGCCCTTTTTCCCAGTCTCTCGGCCAGAACAGGTCTGGATATGAGCTGGCCAATTGCCAGGGCGATCTCCTCGGAAGAGCCCGGGGATACGAGAATTCCGGTATTTTGATGGGATATAACCTCCCTGATCTTCTCCAGGTTGGATGATATGATTGCCCTGGAAAGGGACATGTACTCGAATATCTTCAGTGGGGAGAAAATAAACCCGTGCTCCTTCATATAAGGGTCAACCGATGGGTTGAAGGGCGCAACGAGTATGGAGCATCTCCCGAGAATTCTAGGAAGATTCTCGTACTTGAGCGCTCCGGTAAAATTTATGTAATTGAGAACTCCCAGTTCATCCGCAAGCCTGCAACAGTCCTCATTGCCGGGGCCTATCATAACAAACCGAGCGGGCTGGCCTTTATCCTTTAATATCCGGGCAGCCTGCAATAGGGTTTCCACTCCGTGCCATGCGCGGAAGCTCCCTGCATAGCCAACTAGGCCTATATCCCTTTCCCTCGAAACAGAGAATAGGTCGGTATTGGCACCGGCGGGGACAATCCTGAGGCGATCCGGGGGCAGGTCGCTCTTCAATACATCCCTTCGGTAAGCAATTACCCTGCCAGCCTGGATCAGGCTGTACTTGACATGGCGGTAATCGATTACCTCAGTCACGAGTGGCAATCCCGTAAGGAGTGATGCAATGGCCCCGGCTCCAAGTGATGATCCCCTCTCGAGCAACGCGTCAATCCTGGCTTTTCTGGTGATTTTCACGGCTTTGTATGCGCAGAAGAAGGAGTGGAAGGTATGCAGGAATGCATCGTAGACTAACCCGACCAGAAGATTTCTCTTGATTCCCCTTCCTGGAGGGGATGACCTGTCACCCCCAACGGGGGCGATAATTCCCCTGAAAACTCTGTGCACAGTCATGCCGTTTATTGATCCCTCCCCAGCTTGGTCACCGGATGATCTCCTGCAGAGTATTTGCACCTCGTTACCAAGAGACTTCAGCCCTGAGGCAACCTCCAGCGTATGGGTGCTCGATCCCTTATTGCTTGGAAGCTCGACATCTGTCGCTACGTACAGGATGTTCATGAGGGTTTACCCCCTTCTTCCCAAGGTGATGGCTTCCCGATACGGACAATGCTACCTGTAATAACACCCCAGTGGTAACCCATTCCCCCGGTGATTCGGTTAAAGGCTATTCCAGGGGAGTACCTGAGGGGTACGATGCCCCTCGAGTCGATAAAGGCCTTGGCTAGGAATAGGGAATACGCTGAGATGGCAAGTATTACCAGCAGGGTGAAATAATTTAGTACCATGAGTATGCATAGTGATGTGGTGGCCACTGCGGTTGCGAGAACCCTTTTCGATGGATATTGCTTGGGGTGTTTCCTAAAGAAACCCTGCGATTTCCTGTAACCGAAGATAAACCTCCTCTTTATCATGGAGGTAAAACTCCTGGGCTCCCCCTTGTGCATCTGGGTGGCCTCTGGTGCCAGTAAAATTTTGAAACCTCTTTCCTTCAATCTCAGCCCAACGTCAGTGTCCTCGGCATAATCAAGGTTTTCATCAAAACCATTAATCGATACTAAAACTTCTTTTCGAAATGCCCAAGCTGAAAATGGTTTGTAATCAGAATATCTGATGTCAAATTGGCTATCCCATGATCTTAGGAAGTAGCCCGAGGGATGATAGCATTTTCTCCTGTCAATTACAGCATCGGCTCCTCTGTTGAATGCCCCAACAACCTCACTGAGCCATCTATCGTTGAAAACGCTGTCAGCCTCCCAGAAGCATATAAGCTCGGATCTAGAGGATCTCCAACCAAGATTTCTCGCCTTGGATCTCTTTGCATCTGTATGGATAAACCTGACCCATTGCCATTTTTCAGCAAAGCCTGTAGTATCGCCTGCAGTTACCACTATTACTTCGGTTGGTGATGTTTTCTGAGTGCGAGTTCTTGAGATGCATTCCTCGAAATCGGGATCTAATTCCCTGCTTACAATCACAATCGAGATATCCTCCCCCGTCAAGATTCAGTCTCCCGTAATTGATGACCTGCTTTCCTCGATCTCGGGTATGGTCCTCTGGATGTAGTTCCGGGAACCCTTTACTTCAAAGCACCTTGCCTCTCCTAGTGCAGAAACCAGAGTTTTTTCAAAACCGGCGAATGCTTGGCCTAGAGCAAGACCGAGGGAAGGACGGGCGAAGTTGATAACGCGGACCATCTCGAGGTAGTTATTCAGCTCTATCCTGTTAATTACCCTGAGCCTAGATGCCGTTAAACCTCTGGAAATCTCTTTGCATCTGTCTTTCCCTGTTGAAACCTGGACCAGGTAAACTCTGTATAGCCTTGTTGCTGGCTGCCAGGCATCCTTTCCCCAGATTTCTCTGGAATCCAGGTATGTTGAAATGCTGAGTTTTTTATTTACCCGGCCTGCAACCCTCGCGGGAAATCCATCTCTTTTTGGGAGTATCTTCTGTACGGTGGAAAGTAGGGCTCTCTGAATCCTTTGTTTAAAGGTAATTGAACCAATAATTCTTGCGAGGTTATCCTTCAGATCTATATCCGGTGTGATTTCGCAAGATAGCCACAGGCCGGGACTGGCGCTAATGATATCTCCTCCCTCGGTTACTAGAGAGAAATCATCTGAGATGAAACGTGATTCTTTGCCGATCATCCTGAGGATTACGCCGGTTCTGGCGGATCCGCCAGAACCGGCAACAAGTACTCCCTCACCCTGTACCTGTACCGAGCAGGCGTGTACTGGAGCAACCGGTTGCCCGGCGATATTCGAGAGGATAAATGGTAGGATAAATGGAAAAAGCCTGGTTTTTTTCACGTAAAGCTTGATACCGGAGTCCATTTCATCGAGGATTACTGCCCCACCACCACGGACTCTTAGAAACACGGTGTTTCCATGCACACTGCCCTCATTACCGATCTTTATTGAATCCTCGGGGATTGCCCGCGATTCTTCGCTCAGTATTATTTTCTTATCGGTTTTCTTCACACCTGCTGGTATCGAGGATAAGATTTCATCAATGAACCTCGATCCATTGCCAAGATTGGTTTCAACCTCTATGTTTCCCATTTTTCTATTCATAGGAGGGTTCCCTCAATGAGACGGTAAGTTTCATCCAGATTGGGCTCACTTGATTGGGTTAGCAGGTACTGCTTTGAATTTGAGAGGAACTTCTCTATTACCCGGTATCTTGATTCCTCCTCTCGCCCAGAATCGGTCAAGAACCTCAGGTAGCTGTATTCAGGGAATTCCCCTATGAAATCGTTGATTGCCATTATCTTCCATAACGCCATCTGCCTGTCAACGGGCACGATCGAGGATCCGCTGCCCAGGGACATGAAGTATACGTTCTTTGCACCAGATGTCATTGGTACCTCTTTCCTGCCTTCTGGCATGTGTAACTTTCCATAGGCTTCCTTGCCTTCATCTGCTCCTGGCACCGCCTTCAACATGTCCATGGATATTCTGCGACTCTCGGGATAGGCATACACTCGACTTCCATCAACCAGTGTGAAGTTATCGCTCATCTGGGGCCATCCTCTATTGATCGAGAGGGATGCTGCAAGGGTACTTTTTCCACAGTTATTCAAGCCAGTGAACACAAGAGTTCCCCCATCGATTGATACGGAAGAGGCATGGATTAGGGTTAAGTTCCGCCTTTTTCCGAATAACCAGAAGATGGGTAGGTGGACTGAGCTCCGGGCCGCGTAATGAGATATCTCGATTTTACGGGATTCGGGCAGGTTACCTCCCCGGATTTTTCTAATGAGACGCCGGGTTTGGGATCTGCCGGTATCTCTCTGGTGGTAGCGGGAATCTATTGAGAGGCCGTAAGGTTCAAGCCGGGCTAGAACCTCAAGGCCACGGGACCTGAAGAGAACAGAGCTTTCCCCGCTCCATATTTGACGTCCTATTCTCTCCATTTCGAGGCCGGGTTTTATTCCGTATCCGCTACCCCTGCAAAAGGAGTAATTAACCTCCAGATCCGGGCTGGGTTGATCTCCGGATTCAAAAATAGAGAGATTATCTGCCACGTAATTGGCAAAGGAAATATCGTTGGTGACTACCTTTACACCCAGACCATGGACATCGAAATTAAGTTCCAATTGCTAAACACCTCTTAATTTCTGAGACGAGGGATTCCTCGGATCCATATCCACATATTAAATCGAAGGTCCTTGAGACATCCAGGACGGGCTGCAGTATTTCCTCACCCATTATATTGATGTAGGTGCCAACCTCGGGCTGTTCTCCCTCATACCCATATTGGCTGGCAGAGACCGCTTCTCCAATGTAGTGCTGTATCATATATGCGAACGTGCTTATCATCCTCATCTTCAGGTGGGCTTTATTGGATTCTAGGAGTTTAGCTCCCGTGCCCTCGTATCTCCGGATGTCAAAAATCAGATCAACTACGCTGGACTCGATTTTCTCAGCGCCCAGTGTATCCATGCTGATAAGCCGATTGTTTGATATTTTCATTCCCAAATTTTCAAGATGCGGATAGTTCGCGATATTCGAAGTGGAGAGTTTTACTAGACCGGTATAGCCAATTAATCCCCTCTGAGAGAAACCCGTCCAGTCATCCGAAAGGATCTTTGCACCACTCTCGATAAATTTGAGTATAGTCTGGGTTTTTCCGATATGGGTCCAGCCGAAGAGAACTGCGCTCGTTCCAAGTACGAATGAGGCTGAGTGAACGAAGAAGATACCCGACTTCAAATTCAGAAGGAAGGCCAGAGGCTCTATGAATTGCCAGTAAATCCAGTGATCTGGTATTTTACTATCATACTGGAGCAGGATCTTTGTTGATGTCAGGATTGTGTCCGAGTCATATCCGATCATGATGCCCCTTCCACGGGGGCCTCGGGTTCCTATCGCGTTATCAAAAAGAAAAAATCGCGATAGCTTATCGCCACCCGACAGGTGTAGCCCCGACTTCTTCTCAACGGTAATGCTGGGCGTGCCGGTCATTTTTCCCAGAAAGGATGATGACATATTTGTCCAGATAATAGATTGGCTGGTTGGGGGATTGACAAGCACACTGCCTATGTGAATCGGATCTTTCGGCAACCTGTTTACCTTTTTAATTCCAATTGAAAAACCTCTCCGATACCCACCTCCAATCCGTTATGATCCTCGCTCAATTTCCCGTGGGTTAGGAGCAATTATCCCGATCGATTTTCATAGGGGTCAAATACCGGTGATATGCAAAATCAGTATCATTAGAATCAATCCAAACAGTTCCATTACAGAATTGAAAAGGGAACTTGATATATCAGGTTCAGGACGAATCCCGATGATGAGATCAGGTCTTATCCAGCAAATTGCCTTCATCAGTTTCCTAATGGTAGCTCTTCTGCCAAATTCCCTTGGGCAGGAAGTGACAACCAGGATCATGGATAACACCACGATAATATTTCCCGATTCCTTTCCTACGGCAATCATATCCCCGCTGATACAGATACAGACCTTTGAGGTGCCGATGGAAAGGAAGATAGCGGTTATCTGGGAAGATGACGGCGTGCAGAATGTGACGCTGCAGCTTCTTGTTCCGCCCGAGGCTGATATGAGTCCGGGAGTGTCAGTGAAAAGGGTTGAGGGTTCCTATGTCCAGCTGGTTACCTTTTCCAGGTCAGGTGACCTCTCCAAGTCGTGGCTTAACCTAACCAGCTCCAGAACAGATTCGGGGGAGCTCCTGTACAGCCAGGAACCCGAGGCATTGTTCGGCAGGGCACAGCTGGGATGGAAGGTCGATGCAGTTGGTTATCCCTCCGCACCAGTTAATTCGATCGTGTCTCTAAGGGTGCCGCGAGATGTGAAGGTAAGGTATTCTTCACGCACCCCAGTGGATGTTACAGAAAATGAATATTTCTTCGAGCATAGATCCGGGTTCATATATCTGGAGTCATCAGAGACCAAGTCGGCCACGATACAGCTCCTGCTGGTCCTGGTAGCTACAATAATCCTCATTCTAGTGGTCTCATCCTTCGATTCCGTGCAGACCTTGAAGTCTTGGGTTCTGGCCAAAGGAAGGTCCATTCTGAGGGACGTGGGAATACGTGGCTTACTTGTTGCGTTTACGGTAGTAACTCTTCTAACAATTGGACTATCTTTAGCAATAGGTCCCTCTCCAAGGGTTAACCTAGCGGCCATAATCGGCCCGGGAGGAGACTATGTGAATTCGCTTTCTGGGGGTTCAATTCAGGTCGTGAGGACCTCGGAGAGGGCGATCGAGCTAATGCTCAGCTTTGATGTCGTGGACATGATAGTGGTTGAGGACTATAAATTGCCAGAGAAGGTGTATACCCGCTGGAGGAACATCCTGCGAAGTGCATCATCGAAGGGAATTCCAACCTTCGTTGGTGAGGGTGCTATGGAAATCAACAGGGAACTCTTCGCCAGCGAGGATGTAACAGTTCTCGATTATGAGGGGGCGGAGGAGTATCTGAGTTCCCGCCTAACCGATATAGTGGAGATGAAGAAGGGTGAGAATAGGCTTGGCCTCGGGTGGGGAATATTCATGCCACTTCTCATCATAGTAGTAATCCTCTCCCTATTTTCAATCGCTTTGGGAGCTATGTCTGCCGGGTATTTAACCTTCTATTTCAGGGAGAGGGTTACCAGATCGGTTAATCGTCTGGCTCTGTGTGTATTTTCATTTTTTGCTTTCTTCGTAATCGGCGTTGTCCTCTACACAGTGGGGAGCTATCTCCTCCAGATGCCTCTGGGATGGCACGGTCCAATTGGCAAGGGAATAACCGCAATATCTGTACTTAGTACCTCTTTCGGGGGTGGCAACTTTCCCAGGGCGGGTTTCGCGCTTCTGGGCCTGGCGGCAATTGTCATGCTCTATGTAGCTCGATCGAAGCTCCGCCTTTCATTTTCACTCCTTGGCCTTTTCGCACTCTTGGCGCTTTACCTGTTCGTCTCCACTCCTCTGACAGCCCCGACATTATTCAGGTTCATTTCGGGAGAGACTCCAAATACCCCGCCGCGGGATTACTTCTCAAGATCCAGCGTTAACTCCCTCACATCGGTAGAATACCAGTTCCAGGAGTCTGTTGCCGGTGTTTTCATGGCGGTTCTGGGTACCGAAAGCCTCGATACCTGGCTTAGCCGGGGAATGATAGCCAGCCTTGCCTTCGCAGGTGCTTTCTTTACACTCACCATGAACTCGGCCCGTACAAATGCAATGATTATCCCGCTGGTTTTTCTGGTCATCTCCCGTCTATTCGCACGTATTGGGGATCTCCAGCTGGAGAAATCCCTCTGGACCCTGCCCACGGCGCTTGTTATTTCCACTTTGGTCGTGGTTTCGATCAGGTTGCTGGATCTGGTTATCTCAGGTTTCGGTAACGCTCTCGAATCCCACAAAGATAGCTTTCTTTACATGATCGTCTCGGTGTTTGTACCACTTATCATCGGTTTCACGGTACTTTACCGGTTTGCTGGAACAGATATGCTGACATGGGTTCTCCTCGGTTGGTCGTTGCTTTGTATTGCGGGCCTTTCGGCCAGAGTTCCCTGGGATTGGCGGAGGATGAAAAAAGGGAGTGTGGAAAGCATATGAGCCTGGTTTCTATCTTCCTCAGCATCGTCGTCTTCGTTCTTTCCTTCTACGGGTTAGGTTTTGCCCTCGGTGGTTGGAGGTCATCCTCAAGTAGAGTCAGGAAACTCACGGGCTTCTGGTCCAGGCTGGACGGGGTCATTTCAACTATTGTTACCAGTTTCATAATCGCAGTGGTTGTCGTCTGGCTCCTGAAGCTGGCTGGTATAATTCAGGTACAGGGAATGCGGGGGCTTTCCTGGGGTATTTACACTGTTAGCGGAAGCCTTTCCACCAATGCCCTGGTTGCTCTGGGAATATCTCTGGCCTTTATAATTATCCTAATCTTCAGAATCCTTATAACGGTACCAGCATTCGCGAAATTGGCCATCAGATTGTTAGGGGAGAGCGAATGGCTGGATGAATTCATGATTTGGGCTATGGAGAGGAGGAAGGCAACGATCCTGGGGGCGATGTGGATCCTCTCAAAGCTACAGGGACTATTCAAATGGTGAAGTGCTAGGTGGGGGGCGATGTAATTGATCCTTTCAACCCTGTTCGCCTTCGCCGTGGCAACTCTCGTGACACTCATCTCCACGTTCCTATTCATACCTCTCCTAAAAAGAAGGGGTAGGACTGGAATTGACCTTCACAAGAATTCTGACGATCCCATTGCCGAGATGGCGGGCCTGGGCGTTATAACAGGTCTGGTTGCGGCTATTGTTGCCTCGATAATTACAGTACAGGGTTCTATTGTAATCCCGATCCTGATAGTCATGGTCCTGGGATCGATTGGTATTTATGATGATCTATTCAAGACGAAGGGACGGCTGAAATTTGGTCTATCATTTTTACTATGCTCCGCCGTTTTTTATCTTTCGAGTCCATCACCATCTGATATTCTTTTGATTTTTGTCCCTGGAGCCCTGATGTCGCTAGCCATGGGTCTTGCGGTTTCGGTATCCGCCAACGCGGTTAACATCCTTGCCGGATTCAATGGTCTTGAGTCCGGGACTACAGCAATAGCTGCGGGGGGAATCCTGACCATGGCACTTATCTCTGGTCAGGAACAGGGAGCGGTTCTCAGTGCCGCACTGATTGGCTCATGCCTAGCGTTCCTGTACTTCAACAGATACCCATCCAGAGCTTTCCCTGGAGATGTAGGTACTCTCACCATGGGCGGAGTACTTGCCCTATCAGCGATATTGACCAAAGCTGAGTATCTGCTTCCACTACTTCTTCTCCCCCATATTTTCGAGTTATTCTGCAAAATAAGGAATCGTTTTGCTCCTAAAGAGTCGACGGGACACACGAGGTTGGGTGCTGATGGAAAACTCATTCCCGGTGATTATCCCGCATTCGTTCACTACATGCTTTGGAAGTTCCCATCGGGGGAGAGGGCACTTGTTATCAGGATCTGGGCAATTGAGGCGGCACTTGTCATACTTTCCATTTTGATCTATCTGGTACTGCTGACATCGATATCGGCATAGATCGCCTCAAGTCCATCTACGAGTTTGGGATATGAGAACTCCTCTGCCCGAGCTCTTCCCGCGGCGCAAATTCTATCCCTCAGGTGCTCGTTAGAGTTTAGCTCGATTATCGCGTCTGCAAGTGCCTCGGGATCACCGTATGGAACCATTATCCCCGCCTTCCCATCTTCTAGTACCCATGGCATGCCCCCGACATTTGTGCCAATTACCGGCTTTCCCCTTGCCATTGCCTGAATGAGGGTTTGCCCAAAGCCCTCAAAGCTGCTTGGAAGGACTGCGACATCGCATATGGACTGTAGAATCCACTTATCCCTCTCACCCAGGTAGCCGGTGAAAAGCACTTCATCGTCTACACCCTCCTTTACCGCGAGTTCCCTGAGATAATTCAGGTAGCCACTCTGATCTGGCCCGACGATTACCGTCCTTGCGGTCACCCCGTGCCCACTGAGACGAGAGGTTGCTTTGATGAGTACATCGATTCCCTTTATCGGGTGAAGCCTTCCCACATATAATAGCAGTAAATCTTTCCCGGAAGCATACTTTTCCCTGGCCTCGGTCAACTCGGCGGTGGTCGGGTCGGTAAAATTAAGTGGATCAAGTCCCGGGGGGGCGATCCGGATAATTTCCTCGGGGATTCCCAGCCTTTTGGTGAATTCGACCTGAAATGGGGTCCTGACCAGGATCTTGTCATATCCCGTGAGCATGGCCTTTGCACCGAACCCGTCGAAAAGCGACATGGCCCTGGATCGAATTCTGGCTCTGGGAATATCTGAGTGAATGTCATATACGGCAACCACAGATGCCCATGAGCTTGAGGAGCGGGAGAGGTTCACTGCCAGGTTGTGGAACTGGGCGTAGTCAAATACATGCACTATATCCGCGCCACATATTGTTAGCTCCCGCGTTAGCCGCGGCCAGATCTTCAATCTGTAGGTGATATCAACTGGCGTTGGTAACCTCGTCACTTGAACTCCGTCGATCTCGTCCCGTGGTGGAAGATTTTTCCCGGTGCCATCTCCGTTGGTGGTCAGTACCGATACCTCGTGACCCCTTTTTGCCAGGGTCCTGGTAACGTGGTAGAGATACCACTCTATACCGCCAACCATTGCTGGGTGATAATATGTGGAAACGAAGGCAATTTTCATCTTCCCTCGGCCTCTCTGCCGTCGCCGAGCCTCCAGAAATACACGTTTTCCTTACTTATTTTCCCCCTTTCGAGGACATCCCAGCCATCTATCACGATGGAGGAATTTGTCAGCATGGAGGATAGCTTTTCCAGATCAAGCTGGTTCCACCTTGAATTATCATTCATCGCTATGACGCAGGTTGCATTTGAGAAGCCTTCCTCGGCCGTTTGGCAAACATGGGCCCCATAGCTCGCTATCTGCTCCGGGTTAACAATCGGGTCGAACCCGAAAACATCATAACCTCTTCTGTCCAGCATTCTGCAGAGGTGACCTCCCGGTGAGTGCCTGGTATCGTTGACCTCAGGCCTGCCCTTGAAGGCAAATCCGAGTATGAGAATCTTGGAATCTCCCGGATCTATATGGTGTTTTTTGTGGAATTTCACCACTTTGTCAAATATTCTCTCTGGCATTCGGTCGTTAATCTCCTTGGCGGCAGCCATTATCCTGGGCTTCAATCCAGCCTTTATCATTGCATCCATCAGGATCGAGCTGTCCTTGGGAAGACAACCTCCGCCAACCCCGGCCCCGGGGAGTTTGATGTCATTTCTAGGGTATTCCCAGTTCGCCGCCCTGATAACTTCCCTTGAATCCAGTCCAAGGGACTCACAGGTCAGTCCCAGTTCGTTACCGAGGGCGAAGATCGCGTAACGATAGGAATTATCCATTAGTTTAGTGATCTCGGCTGCCTCCATGGAGGACACGATTTTTACCTTCGGGGTAATTTTGGAGAAAAATTCATAGGCCTTCTTTGAGCTATCTTCGTTGATACCGCCAACGATCTGCGGGAGCCGGCCGAGTTCCTCGAAGGCATTTCCCTCCACCGTCCTCTCCGGTGCGACGCAAAGGTGTAGATTTTCACCGCATTTTAGGCCTGATCCCTTTTCCAACATTTTAGCCACTATTTCACGGGCCGTTCCCGGGGGAACCGTGGATCTTAAGAGGACCATGTCTTCCTCGGAAATATGGGAAGAAAGCTCTCTGGCAGCCTTAATTAGGGGTTGGAGATCTGGATGTCCTTCTGCATCAACGGGGGTGTTAACACAGAGTATGTGGGTGGAGCAAGACCCCTTACCAGGATAGCCGGTGGATGGAAAAAATTTTGACCCTATGCTCTTACGAAGGTGTTCCTCGAGCCCTGGTTCGTTTATGTGTGGTACTCCGGATAGGAGGGACTTCACAACCTCGGGTTTCTTTTCCACGGCATGTACGGTCTCTCCCATGCTAGCCAGTTTAAGTGAAAGAGTTAATCCAACATATCCGAGGCCTATGATCGTGGTGGCCATTTCTTCACCTTATCGCATTTAATGTGGACATATTCAAATATACTCTCACTCTATTACCTAAATCTTCATCGACCTCCGCAATATAATCAAAGAGGGCCAAGTTGATTGTATAGGATGGCTTAGAAGGCTTCCGATCCTCGCGAAAGGTTCTGTATTTATTCGTATGCAACTGAAAGCACTTCGATCTGCTTGAAGAGAGTCAGAAAATGCGTGATTCCAGCCGCGGGCCTAGGCACGAGATTACTCCCGGCGACAAAATCCCAGCCCAAGGAAATGGTCCCAGTTGGCAGGAAGCCGGTAATTCAGTACGTGGTTGAGGAAGCAATAAGGGCAGGTCTTAACGAAATTCTAATAATCACGGGAGCTAAAAAGAGAAGCATCGAAGATCATTTCGATTACGATCACGTGCTCGAGGAGGAGTTGAAGAAAAAGGGTAGGGAAAACCCGCTTTCCCAGGACACCAATCTCTTCGAGCGGGAGGATGTGCAACTGCTCTTTACCCGTCAGGCAAAGCCAACGGGCCTGGCAGATGCTGTCTCCTTGGCCGAGGTTTTCGTCGATGGCGAGCCATTCGTCGTTTCTCTGGGAGATAACATCGTTCTTAGCCCGAATGGGGGCCATTTTCTTTCCTCCCTAATTGAGATGCATCTGGAGAAGGGAGCTATTGCCAGCCTTGCTCTTGAAAAGGTTCCTTTTGATCAGGTAATCAGGTATGGTATAGTGGATGCTGTACTGGAGGGCAATCGGTGTAGAATCAGAGATCTGGTGGAAAAACCTTCCCCATCGGCTGCCCCCAGCAATATGGCAATTATTGGTCGCTACGTGTTTAACCCGGACATCTTCCAGGCTATTTCCTCTACCCCGGTGGGGGTGGACGGGGAGAAGCAACTCACAGATGCGATTAAGATCCTTACAGAAAAAAACCTTCCTGTCTGGGGCCATCTTTTAACTGATGACCATCTCATACACGATATTGGTACTCCCTATACCTACGCCCTCGCTTTCATCGACATGTGTCTCAGGGATCAAGAGATGGGACCTAAATTAAGAGAGCACTTGAAAGAAATCATCTAAGTAGCTCCCCTGATGTGGTAACTTGAAGATATCGTCCAAACCATTCCTCTACCTAATTCTCTTGATAATCATCGGGGTGGATTGTTATGCAGATGATCTGCTGGGTTTGCTAGGAATCCCGCCAGATATCATGTTTGGACTCACTGGCTGGGGGTTGATGATATACATAGCAATATGGTTCATCCTAATCTCCCTTTTGGCATTAGTGATTATCAAACTGCAGATGAGCTTTGAGATGAGCGGCTGGATCAGAATTCTTTCCTACATTCTGATCTTTTTCTCGATTTTTGTTATGCTAGGCAACCACACCATAAGGTTGTACTTCGCACTTAATGATTCGATTGTCGACCAGATGACGGTGCCCGAGGTTTTTTTCATCGAAACATATCTTGTGAGGATGTCTGTTTATGCAGTAATCTTCCTGGTCTCGCTGGTGATGATCGCCAACATCGGGAGGCCCAAGGTTACATTTGTGGCGAGATCTGGTTCATACCTCCTGTCTTTAGCCATACTCGCCTCTTCCCTTGGTTTCTTCTTGGGTGGAGCAACGACACTGGCGGATTCACCATACTGGGATGGGAATTCCATTCTCCACGGTCGGATCTATATGGGAACAGTACCGAGGCACTACACCAATTCATTTGAGCCGATAATTACCTTCATGCTACTTTTCGCCCTTGGACTTGTGGGAGCAGAGATGCTGCGTAAGGACGTTAACGGTTCGATTCTGCCTATAATCCTCCTATTTTCCTGCATTCTGATTCAGGTTCTCCCAAGGCTTGGGACAGGACTTCTTTCAGAGGCATTCTATTCATCTGACTTCTATTACGCCTTCAGGCTGGATCGTTCCTTGAGTTTTCCGCTCATACCCTGGTTGATTCTATCTTTGGGATGGGCTTCAATGAGGTTGCTTAGGAGAAATTCGAGATGAATCAAATATCTTCAGAAAATTTTTTCGTGATACCATCGGGACACCACAGGAGGTTCTGACAAATGCCAAGCAAATCTGTACTCGTGACCGGTGGCGCGGGTTTTATTGGCTCCAATCTGGCGAGTGAATTAATTTCGCAGGGACATCAGGTTAAGATACTCGATAACCTCGATCCTCAGGTTCACCCCGATGGTCCATCGTACTTCAGTAATGATTTTACTTTGATTAGGGGGGATATCAGAGATGCAGATACCGTCGAGAGGGCAATCGAGGACGTTGATATCATCTTTCATAATGCTGCTGCGGTGGGGGTTGCGCAGAGCATGTACAGGATCCACAATTATATCGACGTTAATTCCCTTGGAACAGGAAACCTCCTCGAGGTGTTAACAAATAGTGGGAATGGGGTCAAGAAGCTGGTCGTTGCCTCCTCGAACACCGTATACGGGGAGGGGAGTTATGATTGTCCAGAATGCGGGCTCATTGACCCAGGCATGCGTCCTGCTTCCCAACTTAAAGAGCATGATTGGTCAGTACGGTGCCCTAATTGTGGAGAGGCGGCATCACCCGTCCCGACGAAAGAGGACAGGTCTCTGCATCCCACGACAGTGTATGCTATTACCAAAAGGGATCAGGAGGAACTCTGCCTGCAGGTCGGTGGGGCGTACGGGATTCCCGTCGTGGCACTAAGGTACTTCAACGTTCTTGGCCCGGGTCAGTCGCTTAAGAACCCGTATACGGGTGTCTGTGCAATTTTTTCCTCCAGAATAAGGGACGGTAAAGCCCCTGTAGTTTATGAGGATGGATCACAAACGAGGGATATTGTCTCGGTAAAGGACATAGTGCAGGGAAATATGCTGGCAATGAATCTGAATTCCATGAATTATGGTATTTTCAACGTTGGCACGGGCAGGGCAATATCAATACTTGATATCGCGAATGAGCTATTGAGGCTTCACGGTTCTGATTTGAAACCGGAGATTCCCGGCAAATTCAGGGCTGGCGATGTGAGGCACTGTTTTGCCGATGTCTCTAGAATTTCTTCTCACGGATATAAGCCTAAATACCAGTTCGATAGGACCATCCGGGATTTCTACGAGTGGAGCAAGGAGCACCAGTCTAGGGACCTTTTTGATAGGGCTCAAAACGAAATGAATTCTCGGGGGCTGATAATTTGAAAACACATGGCAAGGGAATCGGATTCGGCCGGATTTGCCTCTGGGGTGATCACTGTGACTGGGCAGGTACTCAGGTAATCGCTTCATCGATTGATCGAGTCATTACCACGAAAGCCACCAGAAGGGAGGATGACCTCGTGACAATCAGGGCGATCAACAGCATCCACGGAAGCGATGATTCCGAGAGCTTCTCACTGGGTGAGGCTGGTGAGATACCTCTTGGGAATAGCTCGCTGAAATACGTGAATGCCGTTGTCGCTGCACTCATGGAAAAAATTGGGGGAGGCATTACGGGAGTAGATCTTCACATCGAGTCAAATGTCCCGATGAGGAAGGGGCTCTCTTCCTCGGCGGCCATTTGTGTATCAACTGCAAGTGCGCTTTCTGACCTGTTTCAACTAGATCTACCGCGCGACGAGATCGTCCGAATAGCTTACCGTGCCGAGAGAGGTATCCTCAAAATAGCATGCGGAATGATGGATCAGACAGCATCTATTTTCGAATATCCGGTTTTCATCGATTTCAACGATGGTTTTTCCTACCAGAGGGTTGACCTAAAAGGGGAACTTCCCATAGTAATTGCTGATGTTGGCGGCGAGAGAGACACCAAATTAATATTAAACACCCTGAACAGGTTCTACCTTGAGGAAAAGGATCCTCTTATTGTAAAGACCCTGCGGGAGGAGATCCCTGATATCGTTGCCAGGGCAAGGGATGAGATGGGAAACAAGTGCAGGCTTGAGGTTCTGGGCGCACTCATGGACGCTAACCAGGAGTGTTATGACCGTGGGCTACGGCCATTCTGCGAGAGCGAGTTAGGTTCTCCGCTGCTTTACAGGGCCCTTGAGACTGCCAAGAAAGGCGGTGCGCTGGGGGCGAAATGGACCGGTGCTGGAGGTTCTGGTTCGATCATAGCTCTGGCTGAGGATCTAAATTCTCGAGATAGACTTGCAGTGGAGCTCGAGAAATGCTGTAGAAGTGTTATGCCCACATCAATAGGTTGATTCGAAGGTGTTCAAACGAATTGATAGTGGACTTGGACCAAAACCCTTAATCCTTAATTAGGGAATCCATTCCTAGTATACTCATGGACAAGATCACGAAGTGCATAATACCGGCAGCAGGGCTTGGTACTAGGTTGCTCCCGGCAACGAAGTCCCAGCCGAAGGAAATGGTACCGGTTGGGAGGAAACCCGTCATCCAGCACGTGGTTGAGGAGGCGATCGGGGCCGGGATAAGACAGATACTGATAGTTACGGGTGCGCAGAAGAGGTCGATAGAGGATCACTTCGACAGGAACAGGCTCCTGGAGGAATCCCTTAGGGTAAAGGGAAATGGGTCGATAATCGAGGAGCTGAACTTCCTCGAGAGAACGGATACACAGATCTTCTACACCAGGCAGCCCGAACCGACTGGTCTGGCCGATGCCGTGATGCTTGGGAAGAATTTCGTGGATGGGGAGCCCTTCGCCGTCAGCCTTGGTGACACGATAATACAGAGCTACAGGGGCGGGAGCTTCCTCTGGAAGCTCCTGGATGCCCACAAAAGGTCCGGGGCTGCAGCCACGATAGCCCTGGAAAGGGTAGAGAAAAGCCAGATATCGCGTTTCGGGGTCGTAAGCCCGAGCGTTGTTGATGGCCTGTCCATAAAGCTCAATGGCCTGGTCGAGAAGCCCTCCCCGGAGGATGCCCCCAGCGATCTGGCGATAGCTGCAAGATATGTCTTCGATCCATGCATTTTTGATGCCATAGAAAAGACAAAACTGGGTTTGGGCGGTGAGAAGCAGCTTACCGACGCCATCCGCCTAATCCTGGACGAGGGAAAACCCGTCTGGGGATACAAACTCGACAGCAATGAAAAGAGGCACGACATTGGAAATCTGAGGACCTACGCGTTAGCCTTCGTGGATATGTGCCTTCATGATCAAGAGATCGGAAGTTCTTTCAGGGCGGATCTGGAGAACCTTCTCTCCAGGTAACCCGATCGGACTTCTTCTCTATCTATATCAAGAGAACTTTTCCCCAAATCTTAGAGGACGGTGTGATATTTTCGGATTTTATGGGGATTAGAAAACCCTGTATCCGTATCTGGACAGCTGGAATTTGATTACCCTGGCTTTTTCCAGGTTAGATTTTTTCAGGAAATTTGCCATGGAGTTTGACACTTCCTCGAGCTCCTCCGGCCTGGTTAGAGCGAAGACACAGCCTCCACCGCCGGCGCCAGTTAGCTTCGCCCCGAGTGCGCCGCAGTCAAGGGCCCCTTTAACGAGTTCATTGTTTGCCCATCCCGCCCCATCCTTGAAGCCCGATTTCAGCATTATATCGTTAATCTGGGAGTGGTTCCGGTTCATCAGTTCACCCAGGGCCTCCCAGTCATGCTCGAGCAGTCTCTTCTTGCCCTCTCTGGCCGTGCCGGCTATCTTATCCATGCCGTCCAGGATGTAGAGGCCGTCGTTATTCCTCGGCATTTTCATCTCATCAAGATAGCGCTTCCTCAGAACACCGTGAACGTTTCCAGAATCCCGCGAGACCCCCGTATACACGACGAAGATCGGTAGATCGGGGACAAATTGCTCCAGCCTTTCGTAGGTCGCGTACGGTTCTTCATCGATGGGTTTGTGGTAGAGCTTTCCCCTGTAGTCGATGTATGCGAGACCACCCAGCAGAGTCGAGTAACGGTCTGCGTAACCGCATGTGAAACCTAGCTCATCGAATTCGACCCTGGTGCAGATCTCGGCGAGTCTGTAGTCATTAATCTGTCTTCGATCAAGTTCATACAGTTCCCTGAGGCCGACCAGGACCATGTTTATGATTGCCGAGGATCCCCCAAGACCACTGCGCGGTGGAATATCAGTCCAGGTTGTGAGCTTGAACTTCTTTTTTGAGAACTTGTCCCTGAATTCCCCGGATGCCTTCTGCAGCTGGTTAATCGATGCCTTGACTATGTCAAACTTCCCGTTGTACTTGTACTCGTTTTGCAGAACCCTTTTGCAGTCAGCTGCCTTTCTTGATCCCTTGACCTCAACAAGGAAATCATCGTCCTTCTCAAAAACGCCGAAGGATCTGAGGGAAAGCGCGGCGGAGAGCGTGCAGAAGTCCCCCTCGAGTCCATCTGTGGGGTTGCCGAGGATGTTGATTCTGCCTGGTACGGATACCGAGATGGTCATTCAAGGGCTAATGGGCCTGATGTAAATAAAAGGTTGGATGAAGGTGCTAATCAGTCGGTATCGGTGGGAATGGATGTAAAATCATGTGTAATGCCATTTTTTCCTCCTTTACTGAGCATTTGGGAAGACGGGAATGTTCCATAACGTGAGATTTCCCCTCAGGTATGTGTCTGCTGTCCAAATTATTGCCCAGAATTGGTTGGATCTTGTGCGTCTCGCACATTAGATTGCGAAATGGATATTTTAATCATATCTTTTTGAAATACCAGATGGAGTGCTGTTCGGCGTTCTTTGTAGATTCCGAGCAACCTGAAGCCGTTTTTGAAACCGGGCATCATGCTTCCGATATGTGTTGACATTTAATTAACATGCGATAATCCCAAAAGAAAAATCAAATGCCTAATGATGCGTTAGAAAACCTTTATTAATGTCAAGAATATCTCATTTAACATATCAAAGCCTTAAGGAGGTTCTTGATGGAGGGGCATAAGAGCAGAATCGGAAGCGTTGAGATAGAATTGCGCAACATCGGTACCGTTCATTTGAAACTGCCGGTTAGCGATGTGAAACAGCTGATGGATTTCATTAAGGGGATATCCGCCCAGCCTCCCGGGCTGAGGCCCGGAGCATCTCCGATAGAGGTCAAGTCCGTGGGCCTAGACGGGGAGGAGACCTCCAGGCCAGAGCTCCCCGGGAAAATACCACTTCCCGTGGGTCCTGAGAATCCCGACGTCTCCCAGCGGCGCGAGGTGATAGAGGGCAGGATAGAGACCCTGGAGGACAAGATCGCAAGCCTCATCGACATGAACAAGCAGCTGATAGAGTCGCTGAACCCGGAAAACGAGAGCAGGGAGCCCAAGATACCGAGCTCTGGTACAAAATACCACGAGGTCCTGCAGGAGATAGTTCAGAGATTCGGCAACAAGACCTTCGAGGGTAACCAGGTCACCGAGGAAAAGAGGCACGTGCTATCGATTCTCAATAACAAGTACAACGCCCTCGAGGTCGTGGAGACCAGGGGCCGGACCAACATCTACCAGGTTCGCAAGGAGATAATGCAGAGGATCCTTTCCAACGATGGCACCTCGAATATCGTCGAGATAAGGGGAAAGGACAAGAAGACCTGCGATGCCTTCCTGGAGACCAATCAGAAGCGCTACCCGGGCTTCACCTTCGCATTCCTCGAGGGGAATGGGCTGAGGCAGAAGTACAGGCTCTTCTTCAAGGACAGCTCTGTTCAGCTATCGGTAACGGCGAATATCAGCAGGTTCGTTGGGCCCAAGACAAACTTGATAGTCCGAGAGGCCTGATTTTTTTGTGGGAGGCTTCGGGCCTCCCTATTCTTCTCGATTTTTTTATCCCTATTTTTCTCGGAAGTCGAGAATGGAAAGACTTACCGGGAGACCTCAGGCCTCCTCCAATTTCTCGGAAACTGCGAGCAACCTCTCCTCGAAGGATTTACCTGTCTCGGGATCGGGGAAGTAGAACTCGTATACGGAGCTTCCATCCCCATCATGGATGTCGAGGATGAAATCATTCCTCGCCCTTTCACCGGCGATCATCGAGTCTGCTCTCTCCCGGTCCCCCTCCTCTACGGCGGTTGAGAACCAGTGCCCCAGTTCTTTTAGCAGGCTCCTGGATATCTCGGGCTTGACCCTGTAGAAATTCTTACGGCCCTTCTTGGATGCGACCTCAAGGACGTCGTACTCGTTCTTCAGGATGGTGAGTATGTGTCTCTCGTTCTGGGGCACGTCATCGCTGGTAAAGGTGCCGTCAAGGTGAGTATGACATAGCCCCCAGAGCCTGTCGTGGTACTTCGTGCCACGGGCAGGGAGGTGGGCTCCCCTGGCCTCCTCCCGCTGCGTGAGGGCCTCGGCAAGCTCCTTGTTTATGTTGACGAGTTCCCCAATGGAGGCTTCCAGATCCTCGAATCTCCCTGATAGGGCCTGCAGACGGGTCGAAGCGAAGGAGGTCTCCTTGAACAGGCTGGAGAGTATCTCCTTGATGTCCTCCACGCTCTCGTCTGAGATCCTAATTGTGACTGGCCCGTTTGCCTCCCTTACGATCTCTATCATGTCCTGTCTGAAGCTGTTATGCAGGCGGTTCTTATAAAGGATGGGGAGGTTATTTCGGTAATAGAATCCCGGTGGGTATCGAGGGAATCTAAAACTATGGAAAATCATTTGACTGGTTCGGTTCGGATTTGGGTCCCACAGAGCCCTGGCCTAGGATTTCTTCTTGAGCTTCTTCCTCACCGACGGGGATATTTTGTATACGTTTGTCCGACCTCTCTTGGAAACGACTTCGAGTGAGGAGTACTCCGTGTTTAGGATGGACAGAATGTGCCTGCTCTGGCGCGGTATCTCCTCGCTGGTAAATTCCTCTCCATCGAAGTTCTCATCGAGGTAGATCAGGAACTCGTAGTACTTTGTATTGGGGCTCGGCATCTCTTTTCGCTTTCTGGCGTTCTGCTTCTCGACCAGTGTTCCCATGAGAGTCTGGTGGGTTTCTATGAGCTGGTCGAGGGCTCGCTCCAGTCTTATTAGGCGGTTTCCCAGTCTGTCCATCTGGGCCAACGCCTGGTCATTGCCTCCGGAGACCGAACCCGATCCCTCAAGATTTCCCGACATGAATCATCAACCGATGCCTGTTCAGATAAAGACTCAGAGGTCGCTTATTAAGATACGACACCCCGCCATGGAAAACGATGCCAAACCGCTTGGTGGGGTGATTCAGCATGATATGAACAGTTTGGACGGTCGATTCAGACCTTGAATTATGATCTGCCCTCGTAAAAAAGGCTGCAAAGGTGACATGAGGGCAGATTATGGGTGCATCCTACGGCTTGGCACTGCTTCGATAGAGATCTGGATAGTTATCGAGGAGAGAAATTAGGCATTTGGGAGGTAAACATGCGATCTGAATGGTACCGAAGTTCGGTTAATCTAGGCGTCCTCGGGAACCGATTCGGGGAGCATTGTGGTTTCCTCGAGTATGATCCTCCGGGTCACGGTTCTGTTACGCTGGAACTCATCGGGGTGTGTCCTTATGTATTCAAGGAGTGCCGCGCTCTGGTCCAGGGCCAGGCCGACCTTCTCCTCGAGCGTGTCGAGCCTCCTCTCCAGGTCCTCAAAAGCCTGCTCCATTGCTAGGTCGAGATCCATATCGGTTCACCCGTACTGAAGTTGTATATAATACCAATCCTTAAAAAAGATTTCAATTAGATGGGTTTAAAATAGGATAATATGCAACTTTTTCATGGAACGCGGGCCGTGGATCCCCCGGGTGAACATCGAAGCCCGGAGGATGAGTAAGAGATTTAAGCATGGAGTTAATCCCTCAACGAGCACAGTTTCAAAACAATTCGACCTTTCCCGAATTCGGGGAATCGGGGTTCATATCCCGGGGAAGGTGGGTTGAGTGAGTGAAGTTGAATTAAGTAAACCATTGGATACATCGCTAAAGCTTGAGATCGAGATGAAGAGGGACGGGTCCGTTAAGATGATCTTCCCCTCACTCGATGACACCACCCTGATGCAGCTGGTGCAGAGCATTCCCCAGTTGCAGGGGGACTATACCAAGGGCATAAACGGGTCCGGGGCGGAGGAGCTTCGAAAGAGGGTTCCCAGGATCTTCGAGGACAGGAGCCGGAATCTTGAGGACAGGATGGGTAAGATAGAGGAGAAGATGTCCAGCCTGGTCTCAATAACCGAGGAGATCATGAACTCGTTCAGCTCGGGTCCAGGTAGGAAAAAAGAGGAGGTCAGGGTCCCTAGCAACGGGACCAAGTACAACGAGGTCCTGAGAAAGCTGACCCTTGAGTACGGTGGCGCTCCCTTCGAGTCCACCTGTGTACCTGAGAACGAGAGGCACATACTCTCGATCCTGAATAACCGCTACAATGCCCTGGAGGTCACCGATAACAGGGGAAGGACCAACATCTACAGGATCAAGGAGAAGATAATCAACAAGATATTCTCCCAGGAGGGGGAGTGCATCAACGTCGAGATCAGGGGTAAACCCAGGGATGTCGTGGAGAGGGTACTCAAGTCAAACAAGGATAACTACCCCAAGTTCAGCTACTTCTACAAGAAGGGAGCAGACCAGCGACAGCTCTACACCCTGATCTTCGGTGACCCCTCTGTAAAGGTCAGCGTAATGGAGAACCTATCCAGATCCGTTGGAAATCACAGGAACATGAAGATATACTCGAACTAGCGGGTTCCCGGGTTTTGTAACCACCCGGATGCGGTGATATTTCCAGGTTTTTAAACATCCGGCCTCAAAGTAATTTGGCAGGTAGACCCAATTGAGGTTTCTTACCAGGTTACGGAAGAGGAGACGGGCCCCCGCGAGAGAAACCTGGAAGAGGTATTTCGAGGCCCGGGTGGCCGTGATGGTCGAGTGGTACGGGATTCCCGAGTGCGAGGTGTTGAAGCTCATCGCCGAGAAGATGGAGTCGGGATACCGTGGGGACGAGGTCTTCGACGCCGTCAAGGAGGATCTCGAGGGTCGCAACACGAAGATAATTGACAGGCTTTAGGCCCATTCAGGCCTCCACTGGGGTGTAATCTGTTTTCCGAGGAACGCCCAGGTCAATTTCCCTCTTCTCCCTGGTCCAGGCCATTTTCTCCGGCTTCTGTATGCGCGCGACGTTCCTCTTAAGGGGCTGCCCGGCCATCTTGTCTATTCTGAGGGATATCTCGTTCCTCATTCCCGTCGAGTCAGCAGTCCGTTCTACGTACATGATGCCGTCGAACAGCTCCTCCAGGGTCGATATGGCCCCCTCGTCCTTGATGTAATACGGGTTCAGTGAGAAGATCGTTGTGTAACCGGCCTTTCTGAGGTCGTCGATAATCTCCATGAGGTCCAGGTAGAGTTTCTCAACCGTCTGGAACACCAGATAGGTGGGCAGGATGTCCACGACCGCCCTCTTGGTCTTTTCGGGTTCCCTGTCGAGACCCCTGGAGATCGCCACGCTAACCACGCTGATCTCGATGGGGCTGGTGATGACATTGCCCTCCCTGTTTATGGTGTCCACCTCCCTGATCCTGTTGGTGTAACAGTCGACTACCAGCAGGTCCTTAGCGAGGTTACCGAACTGGCGCTTGAAATTCTCTGGTGGTTGCGCCGATGATACGTAGATGCACGGGTCCCCCTTGGAGAGCCCCGTACCTATGAAGGAGTCAAGGAGGAGATTCCTCTCGTCTGATGGGGGTCCGCAGAGCAGTATGGCGGTGTGCTCGGGGTATCCACCCTCCATGAACAGATCAAGGTCGGTCAGGCCAGTGGAGATCCTGTCGGAAAATACACCCCCGGCGAGGCGGTCCAGCAACCCGGTCTGGATTAGTAGATCGGAGTACCTTTCGATAACATCCTCCGTCCTGCTCTTGAGGTGGGCCTCGAACTCCTTTTTCGGTATCCTCCCGGCCATGCTGATGCTCTCCTCGACCAGGAAGTCAACCAGCTCCACGAACTTATCCTTGACTGTATCCGTCATCTCGAAGACCGGGACTATCCGTGGGTCTATCTGGAACCTGCCATCGGGCTCCTGCTTCATGTAGATGAAGGTGGGCTCGTCCTCGGCGAGGGAATCGATCTTGCTGTTTATCTTCTGCGGTCCCTGCACCGCGACTATGGGCCGCGAGAGGTTCTGTACCAGCTGTCCCATTACCCCCAGGAGCTGGTAGGAGGTCGATGGGACGGGCAATCCGAGCTGGAAATCGGCCGTGCTAGAGATTATCCTCATGCGCCGCGTGAATTCCTCGGCCCAGAGAATGAGGAACGGGAAGACGAGGGAAAGCATCAGGTAAAAGGTTGCCCCTACGGATATCGAAACGCCCTCGGTCTGTATAAGGGTATAGAGCAGACCGAAGGATGATGCTCCGAAGATATTTACCGGGATGTGTAGCAGGTGAAGTCTGTTTTTCGTCCTCCTCCACACAAGGAGTGCCTGGATAACCCCGCCAGTGCAGATGGTGGCGGTCCCTATAGCGATGATTATGAAGATGTCTAGGCCGATTTCAGACCTCTCCTGGCAATGTGCTGGAATAGCAGGGATGATGCAGCAACCAGGGTACCTATCCCCGCTAGCATCAGCAGGGATCCGAGGTATATCATGAAATTCTGGTTGCTCTGAAAGGGGTACAGGAATCCCAAACAGGTAATCACGTTCCCAGCTGCAAGTATAACCAACCCAATAGTATAGCTGTAGTTCGCCCTAGGGAGTCCCCCGATCATCGAGTCATTTTCCCAGTACAGACGAACAGCATGGGCGGGGGCGATGATTGCGATGCCGCAGAGGATGATGAGGGAGACCACTGGCTCCCCGAGTATTGCCCAGGACATCGTAGCAACGAGAATTGCCAGGAAGGTGATTAGCGTCGATCTCATGTGCCGAATGTTAATTTTGATCAATTAAATCAACATAAGTGATTAATTTTACAACTATAAACGTAAATTTCACATATTTATGTGTTTTGGTTAAAAATTTCTTTGCCAATGTCTATTCCGCCGGGTTTGGGTTTCACCCGACGAAGGAGTCATCAGGAATCCAGGAAAGGAGAACCTTATCCTAGGATAGTGATGTTCTCAGGTTCGTTACGAATCGAGGGAACGATTGGAAACGGTTCGATGAATTATTTTTACTGAATATCAATAAAAGTAAATCTAATTGCCAACAATTTACCGATTTTATTTGAAAAAGTTACCGAATCTCCTCCACTTAATGTGAATAATCGTTGAAGACTGTCGCAGTTCACAGCCAATACAAATAATAGTTTGTAAATAATACAATTAATACCTAATAGTTTTATTTGAGAAAGATTTAAATTTAAAAAGTTATATTTTATTGGGATTAAAAAATGGGACTCGGTACCTCCGTCGGGGTAAGCTCCTCCTTGTTTCACCTCTCATCGCTGGCCCTTGACAGGTTGAAGTTCAGTCACATGTACACAACGATGGGTATTGTCGGCATATTCATAGCCGCAAGAGGCATCGGCCTTCATATCTCTCACATAATGCCGGTTCTCACCATAACGATCACAACTACCGGCCTTTACATACTCAACGATGTTTTCGACCTTGAGATTGATCGAGTTTCCCACCCAGAGCGAGCCCTTCCTAGGGGACTCATCAGTACTAGGCAGGCGACGGCCGCCTCCGTGCTGTTGATGGCACTGGGTTCGGCCGCTGCCTTCTGGGTGAACGTTACCTCCGGTATATTCGTTGGTGTAATAGCGATATTTGGAATCCTCTACTCGGCCCCCCCGGTCAGGCTGAGGAGGTTTCCGGTAATACCAAATGCGATCATAGGTCTCTTCGTTTTCCTGTCCTTCATGGCAGGCGCAACCTTCTGGGGATCACAGGTAACGGGAAAGCTCGTCCTCGGAGGCCTGCTCCTCTGGGCCACATTTCTCTGTGCCAGCAATGCGAAGGACCTGAGCGACCTAGAGGGAGACGAGGGTCAGGGAGTCAAGACGCTGCCGCTGATATTCGGCGAGGACCAGGGATTCATCATTACATCCATGATCGTGTACAGCGCTTTCCTGTTCCCCATAGTCTTCATCATACTGTTCGATCTGAACCTCCTCTTCATCGCGCCAATCATCGCCTTCATGCTACTGGAGGTCTACTGCCTCAGGAGGTTCTGGAGAATTAGGGAGACAGATGAGGGCATGAAGTGGTTCGGCATGGGCTTCGCCCAGTTCGTGGCAGTACAGATAACGCTAATGGTAGCCGCGCTGGTCTGAAGGACGCTCCAGGTAATCCGGGACAAGAAACAAGGTTGATCGATCGTTATAGGGCTGCCCTTATTCCCCTGCCCTTGCTGATTGACTCGAATACCTGGTATTCGGCCTTTTTTACGCTGGACTTGGACTCGAGATCCGCGATGAAGGCCCTCAGGTCGGCCATGGTCTTGAAGACGCATACCAGCTGGACCTGGCCCTCCTGAGTAATACCGGCGAACTGCACGGCAGGTTCTGCCACCAGTACCTTTGAGAGCTCATCGACCATCTTCTTACCTATATCGGCAACCAGGAAGTCCTCCGTGTGCAGGGTGACCTGGGCGAAGACCTGGTACCCCAGGACGTCCGGGTTGAAGAGGGTCGTGAACTGTTCGATGATCCCGTCGTCTATCATCTTCTCTATCCGGAACTTGATGGTCGTGACGGGTATCTTGAGCTCCTTGCTGATATCGGTAAGGCTGATTCTTGCATCTCTATCTAAACATTTCAATATCTTTTTGTCTCGGTCATCCATACCCTGCACAACCTTCAATATATTGTTCCATATTCATATTTCACTAACGATTATTATAGATTATGCAATGCTATTTATAAATACTGTGTTTCAAAGGCACACAGATTTGCAGAGGGAAGTCAAATGGATATAGAAAGGATTGAAACGGGGATAGATAAGCTCGACGGCCTTATCGAGGGCGGCTTCCCTTCCAACTCGAGCATACTCGTCAGCGGACCATCAGGGACCGGTAAGACCATCTTCTGTACACAGTTCCTCCTTCACGGTGCCAAGAAGGGCGAGAAGGGCCTATATGTTGCGCTGGAGGAGAGGCCCAGTGACGTTCGACGGGAGATGACCCGGTTCGGCTGGGACCTGGCGAAGTTCGAGGAGGAGGGATCCCTCCTGATACTGGACGTGGCCAACCCCCGGGCTCGGCTCCCGAGCAAGGAGAAGTACTCGATCCAGACGCAGTTTGACGTGGAACACTTCGCAAACAAGCTCTACGAGATGATCAGTCAGAACGACATCAAGAGGGTCGTGATCGACTCGCTGCCGGCCCTGACCTTCCACTTCGGCGATTTCGGGGAGATAAGGAACGCGATCCACGAGATCAATAACCTGCTGCTAGAACTCGGCTGCACCGTGATTCTGGTCAGCGAGACCACCGACTTCAGCCAGGGGGTAAGCAGGTTCGGGGTGGAGGAGTTCGTTGCGTCCGGGGTGATAGTACTCAACTACGCCGACAGCGGGACGAAGATGACGAAGAGCCTCCTGGTCCTCAAGATGAGAGGGACCAAGCACGCCGTCAACAGGTATCCCTACCAGATATCCAGCTCCGGCATAGATCTACAGATTGTGTAGCGGGAGTGGTATGACAAAGATATACCTCTTCCGGGCGGATGTCGCTGCCTACTGTGACGAGGCCCAGGAGCTGCTCCAGCAGTTAAGGGAGGAATATCCCGGGAAGGTCACGCTCCAGATATTCGACGTCGAGAGGGACCAGAAGGTCGCACGCAGGTTCGGGGTTGCAAAGGTCCCGACAATCATCGTTGACGAGACCACCCGCTTCACCGGGGTCCCGACGAGGGAGGAACTGATACACCTCATCGAGTCCAAGAGAAAGAGGATCCCGACTGGGATAGGTTTCGTCGACGCCATGACGAGGGGTGGCATGGGCAGGGGAGACACGGTCCTCGTCGAGGGAGATGTGGGTGCAGGCAAGACCTCATTCTGCGTTCAGGTAGCCGCAAAGGCCCTTAACGAGGGCATGAACGGAATATATGTCTGCACAAACGAGACTCCCGACGAGATCCGTGAGAAGATCTCCATAGTCGAGAACGCGAAGCTGGCCAGCAAGCTGGCAATGGTCGACCTGTACTCGTGGAGGCTGGGGGAGATCTACAGGAGCGACGAGGCCTTCACGACCGAGAGCATTACGGACCTGCCAAAGCTACTAGCGGTAATTGACAGGGCGATCCAGAAGGGGGACTCCGCCAACACCATACTGTTCCTGGACTCCGTGTCGGAGCTCCTGCTGCACAACGAGCTGGAGGAGGTCGTCTACTTCTGGGAGAAGCTCTCGGCCAGACTCAAGATGAACAGGGCGACGGGCATCTACGTTCTTGAGGACATCCACGCGAACCAGTGCCTCGAGACCATGCGTTTCCTGGCTAACGAGATATACGAGCTCAGGCTCGACAGGGACGACGACCTGAGAAGGAAGTTCAGGGTGTACAAAACGAGGCTTGGAGACCACGCAAAGCACTGGGTGCTGTACCAGATAACCGGGAGGGGCCTGGTAACCGAGGAACCATTCAGATAAATACCCGGCTGTTGATTTCGAGTATTATTTTGTGATTATCGCAATTAGACTCCCCTTTAGGATTTGAAGCTAGATTACTTAAACGAAAGAGTTATTAACATCGCATAGATCTTGAGATTTTAGAAGATTTTCGCTAATTTCTCCGGAAGCGGTGAGACGATGGACAGGGTAAAGACGGGAATACCCGAACTTGATGACCTCCTCGGGGGAGGATTCCCCGAGGGAAGCACGATACTGGTCTCCGGGGCCTCTGGAACCGGCAAGACCATCTTCTGTATGCAGTACCTGTACTGGGGTATCACCGTTGAGGGAGAACCTGGGATAATGGTAACCTTCGAGGAGAGGCCTGCCGACCTCAGGAGGGAGTGCCTCCAGTTCGGTTGGGACCTCGCTCCCCTTGAGGAGGAGGGCAAGCTCGCCATTGTTGACGTCACATCGACCAGGTCCGGCGCCCCCAGCAGGGAGAAGTTCGTTGCCCCGAGGGACATGGGAGTCGAGGCTCTAATTACCACCGTTTACCAGATAGGCAGGGAGCTTGGCGCCACAAGGGTAGGAATCGATTCGATACCCGCCCTTGGCCTAATGTACGAGGACCGAAGCGAGCTCCGGCGCAATCTCTTCAAGCTCTCGAACCTGCTTTTGGAGATGGGGGTGACGGCGATCATGACGACCGAGAAACCCATGGACGGTTACCTGGGCACTTACGGTTTCGAGGAGTACCTGACCCGGGGAGTGATAGCCCTTTCCATCGAGGAGGCCAACGGGCAGCTCAGGAGGAGCCTGATCGTGCGTAAGATGAGGGAGACGAACCACTCCATGACCAGGGTTCCCTACGAGATCACCAAGGAGGGGATCAAGATAGTCCCCGCCGGAAGGCTCGTCTAGCAGTATAGGATGGATTTAAAGCCCTCCGATGACCTCCCTCGCGACCGAATGCGACCATCTCGCAGGTTGAATCTGGAAATCGCAATGACGGGATTAACAATCCTCCGTTCAGTTATAAGTTAGAATTGGCTGTCTGAAGCCATGTCTCAGTTATTCCTCTTCATGGGGCGGCGCAAGAAATCCAGACCAGACCAAGAGCCGGAAGTGGAAGAAGAACCCGAACCCGTGGTCGAGGTTCCATCAGAACCCGAGGTCCCCGACAGTGACCTTGGGCTCGATGTGAGGCTTTCACAGGCCAGGTTCCCGATCAAGAACAGGCCCGATCTGACGAGGGCCCTTGGGGGGTCGGATTCGGAGCTGAGTTTCGGCAACAAGGTCTACATGGTCGGTGAGGTCGTTGACAGGTGTTTTGCGAGCAGGAGCATCTTCAACTCACCCCAGGAGGTGGCGGAGGCCCTTTCGGAGACCTCTTGGATCAAGGTTGTAATGGGCAAGCTTCACATGCTGCCCTTCCCGGTGAGTTCGAAGGAACAGCTGGCTGGCAGGCTGAGGGGGACATACATCGAGGGGGTGCCCGTTATGGATCTTCTTGACGGTCTCGACTACCCGGTCGGCAGCCCATCCGAGCTCCTCGCCCAGATGGCTAGGCCAGGAACGGCCAGGTCCGCAGCGACTTCCGAGGTTGGGGGCAAGGTAGACGGTTCCGGGGGGGAAAGTGCTCCGGAAAAGCCAGTAGAGGGGAAACCGGAACTGCAGGGGGAACCCGAGTCCCAGGAGGGAGAAAAAACCAGCGACCCCCCCGTACAGCTGGTAGAGGAGACATCTGCATAGGCAGATCGCTGGCAATCAATATCTTGAACCCGGGTCACTGCCAAGTTTTTTAAGCTGAAAACGCCCAGAGAGCCCGGGAACAACTTTGCCTTGGCTCAGGAAAAGCAAGAGGTCTGGGAATGATCTCAGCAGGGAGGGGGAGAAGCCCCCCGCCGGAGGCAGGTTGCTCGACCCGGTCGAGAGCGAATACATAAACTTCATGCTCAAGCTTGGGGACAGGGAGAGGGCGATCAGGGTCGTCGACGATGCCTACGGTAGGAGGAGATCGAGCAGTGAATCCCTCTTCTCTCCCCAGGACAGGAAGCACATCGAGAAGCTCATCGAGAGGGGGGAGAACGACCGGGCCCGCCAGATGCTTGAGGCGGCCTACTCGGCAACTGTCAAGTCTCGGAGCAAGCTACTCACGACCATTGACAGGGAGTACGTGGAATTTCTCCTGAACATAAACGAGACCGAGCGGGCGAAGGACTTCGTGCAGAGACTGTACGATGATAAACGGCAGGGTCCCGCGGATCACCTTCTCTCCCAGGCGGACAGGGAGTACGTCGAGATCCTGATAAAGCTCGGGGAGACCGAGAAGGCGAAGCTGATGGTGGAGTCGGCCTACCAGGATTCCCGGGAGAGGAAGGAGGGGCAGGAGCTGCCCGAACTGCCGGAGATCTAGTTACCTTTTCGAGGGGCAAGGGGTCGTTTTAAGAACTTATTTTAGGATCACGTGTGAAATATCCACGGTGATGAAATGGGCAACATCGAAATCCAGGAGATTAGGAGCCCACCCGAGAACGCCAAGGTGATAATCGGCATTCCCGACGCGGGGCTGGTGGGGCTTATCTCCTCTACTTTCCTGATTGATGCTCTGGAGATGGAGGAGATAGCATCCATCGAATCGGATCTCTTCCCTCCCGTTGTGGTGCTTCACAAGGGGGAGCCGAAGTCCCAGATGAGGGTCTATGCAAGGGATGAAATCGTGGTCGTAATCTCGGAGACAGCAATCAAGACGAGCGCCCAGAGGCAGGTGATATCGGACCTGGTGGGGTGGATTGGAGACATCGAGGGTGGCATGTCGGTCAGCCTATCAGGGGCGCCCGTGCCAAACCGGGTTGACATCGAGCAACCCAAGACCTTCGGCGTAACCGTGAACACAACCGACGAACTCCTCGGTAAAATCGGTGTGGAGAAACTGCAGGAGGCCATCCTGGTCGGACCATACGCCACGATACTGGAGACATGCAGGAAGGGCAGCGTGCCCAACCTGACCCTGCTCGCCCAGTCCCACCTTCAGTACCCGGACCCCGGGGCGTCCGCCAGCGTGCTTCGCTCGGCAATGGGTTTCCTGGGAAGGGAGCTCGACCTGAATCCCCTGGTGGAGAAGGCCGAGGAGATAAGGGTCAAGATGAGGGATGTGATGCGGAGCACCCAGAAGACCATGAGGGACCAGGGGAAGGAGCAGGAATACGAGCTACCCTCCATGTACGTGTAGGTGATAGTGTGTCAGATGACATGTCAGACGATCCGTTCTACCTGATGCAGAAGCGCCTCGAGAGGCTTGAGAGGAAGATGGAGGAGATGATCGAGGAGGCCCTCCAGCCCAGCTGGTCCCTCAGCGAAAGGGCCCTGGAGCCCCTCTACGACGTCGAGGAGCTTGAGGATGAACTAGTCGTGACGGCGGACCTCCCCTGCGTAAGGGACAGGGAAGACCTGGAGATATTCTGCACAGAGTCCGTTCTGGAGATAAGCGCCAGGATGTGCCACCCCGTCTCCTTCAAGAACTGGGGAACGGTACAGCGAGACACTGATTTTGACTGCTTCAGGAAGGTGATCCCCCTTCCCTCCGAGGTGGACCCCGAGGGGGCGAAGGCCTCCCTCAAGGGGGGAATTTTAAAGATACACCTCCCCAAGAGGGTTAGAAGGCGCAAGATACGTATAGTCTAGGGCAGGATAACGGCCTTCACGACACCGTCGACCCGCCGATCGACCAGGTCGAAGGCCCGGGTAATCTCCGCCAGCGGGAACCTGTGGGTGATGAGGGGCTCTACATCCACCTTGCCGCGCCTTATCAGGTCGATGGCTAGGGGCCATGCCCCCGGGCTCGCAAGAGAACCGCGGATCTGCAGCTCCTTGACTATGGCTATCCCGGGCGACCAGGTAACGCGGTCCCAGGCCCCTACAAGCACGATGCTCCCTCCCTTGGCGGCGACCCTGGTGGCCTGGTCAAAGGATGAGGCCGTGCCGGCTGCATCGAGCACAACATCGGGACCCCCCTCGATCTCATCCCTGATGGCCCTGACCACCTCTTCACTTTCAACGTTAACAGTCATGTCAGCCCCCAGGGCTCTACCCAATTCAAGCCTGCTTTCCCTGGTGCCCGTAAGGGCGATGTATCCCGCGCCCCTTGCCCGGGCCACCTGCAGGGCCAACAGCCCGATAGGTCCCGGTCCGAGCACGGCCACGGTATCACCCTCCTCCATTCCCGAGAGCTCCAGGGCGTGGCAGGCCACAGCGGTTGGCTCCACCATCGCTCCCTCCTCGAAGGACATCTCCCTGGGAAGCCCGTGGATATTTGCGGCGGGCACGCTGAGGTACTCCGCGTATGCACCTGGAAGGCTGAATCCTATTTCCTCGTAGCTATCGCAGAGGTTAGCCCTTCCCTCTTTACACATGGGGCATAAACCGCAACCGACCATTCCCTCCCCGATGACCCGGGCCCCGGCCTCGAGATCACGGGCCGTGGACTCCAGTACTCCGGACCACTCGTGACCCATTACCCTCTCCCTTAACGGGTCCCCGGGGTTCAGGGTCATGTGGACGTCCGTCTCGCAAACCCCCACCGCCTGGATTTTCACAATGACGTCGCCTGGCCCGGGCACTGGCCTTGGGGTTTCACGGACTGTGACCAGCCCTCCTTTCGACACTGCGGTCAGCACGGTATGGCCAGTCAAACGTGGATTATAACTTTTTACCAGCCAGATTGGCGCCCAGCATCATGGGGCCGGTTTCGCGGGGGCACCGGGTTTTCCCTTCGTCGTCCTCGAGGTTTTTCGTTTTCTTCCCCTCGGGGGGTTCTTCTTGGCCCCTGGTTTTCCCGCCTTCCTGGCTTTCTGCGTCTTGGCCGGTTTGGGGGTCTTGGTTCTCCCCAACTTCTGTTTTCCCCCGCCGTTCCAGTTTGGCAAACTGCCGTGCTCTGATTTGAACTCCGAAAGCAATTTTTTCTGCTCTGCCTTGGAATCCTTTGAAGCCTTCCAGCTTATGCTCGTGCTTTCAATGGCGTTATCCTTCATCAGCGCCTTGTGTATCTTTGTGGCGCCTTTCCCCCCGGACCCGGTGATAATGCCTCCGAGGATTTTTTTCATCGGCCTCTTGGAACGCCCGATAAACAGAACCTCGGGGGTGGACCTCCCCCTGCCGCTCTGCCTCAGGACGAAGACGATTTCCCCAGCGCCTTTGAGGTCGGATGCTGATAGTCTGCCCATCTTATGCCATTTTTTAAATCCTAAATCGGTTAGTTTTTCATTTTCCATAGATATTTGGGGTGAAAATGGACGATTAAACTCTTTCGTAAAGAGGAAAGAGGGTTTCCCCATTCATTTACAGTAGTTACCAATGTACGGTGACGCCCAGATGACGGGAGTCACCGTGTTACGCTACCCATACAATGTTTATTGTCCATGGTAGGATCTCAACAAAGGCGATCTAGTGGCTGTGTGTTTCAATATGACAGTGCATGGAAATGGAGTTGGTAAGACCACATCTAAAATTAGGTTGGGCGGTTACTGCATACTGGTTGTTCCATACTTACTCGTCCAGGCAACCAAGATCCAGAGTGCTCTGAGCCTTTAATTTATTGACGATGTATTAGTATACAAACCCTTTTAGGGGAAACCTCGACCCGTCCAAGATAACGCAACATTCTTTCCTCCCAACCAGATTGGTCAATGCTTAGACAGGGATCTAAATAAGGTATCGATATTCACATCCTGCGTGCAAACTAAATAATCACGTTGTATGTGAAATATTCCATAGTAGTCACTCCATACGGAATCATCGTATACCCGGGGTGAAATAATTTGGGGATAATTCAGACCACTGATTTAATGAATAAGCTTAAAAGTAAGTGGTTTTTAAATAAGCATACCGATCTGTCATCGAGAGCTTTACGAGGAGAGTGGGATCCCGGATGTCGATGGTTACCGAGACCAAGGGTGCCTCGAGGAGGAAAAACACTGACAGGTTCGGTGCAGTCTCCCTTGACGATCCAGCACTCTATATCGATCGTGAGCTGAGCTGGATCCGTTTCAACGGCAGGGTCTTCGAGGAGGCGCGGGATCCCTGGCACCCGGTGCTTGAGAGGGTGAAGTTCCTCGCCATCTGCGGGAGCAACCTGGATGAGTTCTTCATGACGAGGGTATCCCGTATACAGAAGAGGATAAGGAAGGGCTCAAAGAAGCGGTCGGTGCAGGGTCTGACCTCGTTCCAGCAGATCTCAACCATAAGGAAGCTGCTGCTCCCCCTGGTCGAGGGGTACGGCGACTACTGGCGCATGTCTATGATCCCGCACCTCGCCAAGAACGGTATAATGGTCCAGCGAATGTGCGACCTCAGAAGCAAGGACAGGAAAAAACTGAGGAAAATCTTCGAAGAGGAGATCCTCCCGACCATGGAGTACCCCATCGCGGACTTCACCCGTGCCTTCGTGCACAACCTGCGCGTGAACCTCCTGGTGGTGGCTAGTGGAGAGGGAGGGGGGGAGAGACCTTTTATAGTCGAGATGCCCACGGGACAATTCTCAAGGCTTATCGAGATACCGGGAAGGGGGAAGAGGAAAAAGAAGAAAGGGGCATCCCAGACTAGGTTCGTGTTCATCGAGGACCTGGTGGCCAGCAACCTCGACCTGCTGTTCCCGGACACCGAGGTCTCGGCATCCTACGTATTCCGGCTGACACGGAACGCCGAGATAGACATCATGATGGACGAGTCGGCTGACTTCCTCGACGTCGTGGACAGGAGCATAAGGACCAGGGAGAGCGGTTTCCCCACCAGGCTACAGTTCGAGAGGCGTATGCCCAAGAAGTACAGGGAGATGCTGGCAAACCTCTTCGGACTGCCCAGCTTCCTGGTATTCGAGTGGAACGGGCCCCTGGGTCTGGTGGACCTGTGGCAGATACACAAGCTGGAAAGGCCCGAGCTGAAGGATAAGGCGTTCCTGCCCTACCTGCCACCCCTCCTTAAGAGAGGGAAGAAGGGAAAGAGACCCGGCATTCTCATGGCAATTGCCGAGAGTGATATGGTGCTGTACCACCCCTACGACGGCTTCGAGGTGATAATCGAGCTACTGGAGGAGGCGGCCGAGGACCCAGACGTGAGTAGCATAGCAATAACGGTTTACAGGATCGATTCGGGGTCACCGATCATCAGGGCCCTGAAGTTCGCCGCGGAGATGGGCAAGAAGGTGACCGCCTTCATAGAGTTGAAGGCGAAGTTCGATGAGAAGCACAACATCGACCTGGCCTGGGAGCTGAGAAAGGCCGGTGTTCAGACTGTGTACCGTTTTCCCGACATAAAGTTGCATGCGAAGCTCTGCCTGATAGAGAGGGTCGAGGGTGGCGAGCTGGTGAGGTACTCCCACATTGGCTCGGGCAACTACCACGCGATAACGACAAAGATATACGGTGACACGGGCTATCTTACTGCAAGACCGGAGATCGGCGAGGAGCTGGCAAAGCTCTTCGGCGTCCTGAGGGGCGATAGCCTCGACGAAAGGGATTTCTCCTACCTCCTGGTGGCTCCCAAGACCCTTAAGAGTGAGATCCTGCGCCGAATATCGAGGGAGGTCAGGGTCCACAGGAAGACGGGTGATGGCTATCTGGCCTTCAAGCTCAACGGCCTGGAAGATAAGGACATCATCAAGGCCCTCTACTTCGCGTCCGGTGCCGGGGTGACGATAGATCTAAACGTCAGGGGGCTCTGCTGCCTAAGGCCCGGGCTGGAGGGAGTCAGCGACAACATATCCGTGATATCGATCGTGGGGAGGTTCCTTGAGCACGCGAGGGTTTACTACTTCAGAAACGGGGGCGATGACGAGATTCTTCTCGGCAGCTCGGACATGATGTTCAGGAACCTGAACAAGCGTATAGAGGTACTTTTTTCCGTTCCCGATAACGGGATCAAGCAGCAGATATTCGATAGCATATTACAGGTACACCTGAATGATAACGTCAAGGCCAGAAGACTTCTCCCCGACGGGAACTACGAGAAGGTCGTCCCTGCAGATGGGTCGGGAAAACTGAACTCCCAGGAGTGGTTAATCGAGAACAGGGGTATCTGGCATGGTTCCAGGACCTGACACAGGGATGGCATCCGGGTACTGCCTGTTTGGCGCCAGGAATCTACACAGGCTAACCAGGAAGCTGGAGAAGCAGATCGAGGGGGCAAAGGCCGGGGAGGACATCGAGTACGTCCACCGGATGAGGGTGGCCTCCCGGAGGCTACGGGCCGCCATGCCCGTCTTCAGGCACTGCTTCAGCGGAAAGGAGTTCAAGGGCTGGCTCAAGGAGGTGAAGAACGTCACCCGGTCCCTAGGCGAGGCAAGGGACCTGGACGTCCAGATATCATTCCTCGAGGGGTACCTTGGAGAGCTGGGTGATGAAAGGCTCAGGACAGGCGTCGAGTACCTCCTTTCATCTCACAGGGAGAGGAGGGCCTCCCTCCAGCCGGGACTGGTCTCCTCCCTTGATGTCCTGAAGGAATCCACCTTTCTCACCGAGATGAAGCGGGCATGCCGGCAGGCCACCCGGGCCGGCGGGAAGGGCAAACGGAGGTCCCATGACCTCTTCAGCGGGGCCCACTTCCACATCGCGAGCAGGCTCGACGACCTCCTGGAAATGAGCAACTGCGTTCACGATGAAACTGCGGTTACAAGGCACCACGAGATGAGGATCAGGGCGAAGTGGCTGAGGTACACCATGGAGATTTTCTCCGATGTCTACCCGGATAAGCTGGGGGACGAGATCTCCACCATGAAGAAGTTCCAGGATGCACTTGGCGACATGCACGACTACGACGTCTGGACCGAGTACCTGCCCAGCTTCATGAACGAGCTGAGGGGTTCGCAAGACATGGGACGCCAGGAAATCAGGGAGATCGAGAGGGGAATTAACGGGCTCCTGGAATACGTGGCCTCACTAAGGAGGTCAAGGTACCTGAATTTCGTGGAGCTCTGGGAGGGGGCGATTGAGGACGGTTTCTTCGAGGATCTGAGGGAGAAGGTCCAGAGGGGAATATTCATCGGTAGTGGTGTGCTCGCCGAGGAGGGCTCATCCGGGGTCGGGATCATCGCAGACTTACATGGAAACCTTCCGGCGCTGGATGCGGTTCTGAGGGATGCCAGGTCCCGGGGGATCTCCCAGTTCATCAACGCCGGGGATTCCCTCGGGTACGGCCTATACACAAACCAGGTGGTCGAGCTCCTCTGCAATAACGGGGTGCTGAGCATAAAGGGCAATTACGACCTCAAGGTCCTCGGTGGAAAGGGGGGATCGAAGGACCCGGCACTCAGGCTTGTGAGAAGGTCCCTCTCGAGGACCGGGAGGTCCTACCTGGAGACCCTCCCCGAGAGAGCGAGCCTGAAGCTGGGAACGAAGAAGCTCCTGGTGGTCCACGGCAGCCCCGGATCCATCAGGGAATCGGTATTCCCGGAGGCAACGGACCCGGAACTGGGGAAGCTGGCCGCTGGCACGGGAGCTGATGTAATCGTGATGGCCCATACCCACATTCCCCTCTCAAGAAAGGTCGACGGAGTCACGTTCGTTAACCCTGGCAGCGTCGGCAGGCCATATGACGGCAATCCGGCGGCCTCCTACGCGGTACTCACCACCGGGCCGTTCTCCCTCGAAATCATCAGGGTCAAATACGATGTTGAGAAGGTAATCAGAGATCTTAGGAAGTCACGGCTCCCCGAGGAGTACGCCCAGGCCCTGCTTCGCAGCCTCCCGGTGGATGGTGTGAGGAAGCTTGACGCCGAGCTGGAGGGCAGATCCATGCGGGGAAGAATGGCCGAAGTGAGGAGGGTGGCCGCGGGGTACTGCGGGACCGATAGTCACTCCGCACAGGTGAGGAGGATCGCTCTGAAGGTCTTCGACCAGCTCGTGGAGATCCACGGCCTTTCAAGACGGGAGAGGTACTTGCTCGAGGCGGCCGCGCTGCTACACGACATCGGGTGGTCGGAGGGACAGAGGGGCCACCACAAGACCTCGATGAGGCTGATTATGGAGGACGTGGAACTTCCCCTTGCGACCAGGGAGAGGCTCATCATAGGGAGCATTGCCCGGTACCACAGGAAGGGACCACCGAGGAAGAAGCACTATAACTACGGGAAACTCCAAAAGGAGGACAGGAAGGTGGTTCAGTTCCTCTCTGGAATTCTCAGGGTGGCAGATGGAATGGACTACGGGCACTCCTCGGTGGTGAGGGACATAAGATCCTCGTTCGATGATGACCGGGTTATCCTCACATGTACCGGGAGGGGCGACCACCAGTACGAGGATCAACAGGTGGTAAAGAAGAGGGGCCTCTTCGAGAGGGTCTTCGATCGTGCCCTGAGGCTGGAGTGGAGCCCCCGGTGATGGGGTTGAATTCGTCGAGTTTCCCGAACACCGGTCTGGGATGGTCCGGAATCATCTCTTTCCCTAGGTATACCGCACACCATCATCCAGATTCTACGGAAGGGTCCGCCCAGGACTAGGATTTATCACGGCCACGTACAAAACAGGCGGGAGGGAACTCGGATGGGAAAAACCTGGGTCATCATGGTCTTAATCTGGTTATCCATGGCTACCGTAGCAACCCCGGTCACCGGCATAGGTGATGGTGGTCCACACTCCTGCACGATCTTCACCATCTCAATGGGAGAGAGGGTGTTTTTTGGCAATAACGAGGATTACACAAATCCAGAGACATATTACTGGGTGGTTCCCCCACGGGAGGGGAAATACGGCGGGGTGTTTTTCGGGTTTGACGATTTCTGGCCCCAAGGTGGCGTAAATGAAATGGGCCTCGCCTTCGATATCAACGCCCTCGAGGAAACTCCGCTGCGCCCCCGTCCGGAGCTCCCGGGTCTCGATGATTACGAGGGATACATCGTGCTGAGCAGTTGTGCCACGGTTGAAGAGGCGATAGAACTGGTGAAGGAGTACAACTGGGGCGAGGCGATGTGGGGCCAGGTACATTTCGCCGATGCAACGGGTGATGCGGTGGTGGTGGGTCCCGGGCGGAACGGGGAGCTCGCCTTCACCAGGAAGAGGGAGGGAGATGGGTTCCTCGTCTCGACCAATTTTAACCTGGCTTTCCATGATGGGGAGGAAAGGGAGGGACTCTGCAACCGCTACGGGAGGGCCGTTGAGATGCTGGGGAGGATGGATTCACCGGAAGACCTGGATGTTGAGGGTCTCAAGGAGATCCTTGACTCGGTTCACGTCGAGGGGGATGGTATTAACACCCAGTACTCCAATATCTACGACCTGAAGAACGGGGACATCTATGTATACTACTACCACCAGTTCGAGGAGAGCGTCAGGTTAGACGTGGCGGAGGAAATTGCGGGGGAAACGGAACCAACCCCGATCAAGAGCCTGTTCTCAGAGGAAGTAGTGAAGAGCTCTGAAGATGAACTCAGGAGATACCGGAACAGGGAGGTTATCACCATCTCCCTCTTCCTCGTGCTTGTTTTAATACTGTCAGCGGGCCTGGGGGTAATCGCCAGGAAAAGGGTGAAAAATTGAGGTCACACCGGTTCTCTGAACCTGGGTGTGGAACAAGGTTCGAATCAGTAAGTTTGACCACCCTCCCCCCACAAAGAGGGGGGTGAAATAATTTAGGGATAATACAGTGTGGAACAAGGTTGTTAATACTAATAAGATCGCTGTGTTAATGGCTTGGGGAAAATGTTGGGAATGGGGTGGGCACTCGATGGGAGGAGCATTGGTGGCAGATGGTAATACAGTACTGATTGAGGGCGCGAGTGATTCATTCTTCAAGCACTTCCGCGACATGGAGTCCGGAAGGGGCACGCCATGGGCAGAGAGGAGCGATACGTACATGTACCTCGCCCAGATGCGGATCGCGGGCTGGGACGTGGACTATGGTGACCTCATCGTCATCGCCGGATATGCGACCAGCTTCGCCTACGCACCGAGGCCAGATGACAGGTGGATGGCCCACTACTTCCCCGTGGAGGGCCGCGATGACCGCATTGCCCACGCCACCGGTTACAGGAACGTCTGGCGTCAGTACCCGGACGTTGAGGACTACTGGAACGCGCTGAAGCGAGAGATCGACTCGGGGAGGGCGGTGCATGCCCCGAACGAGGAGGACGTTCTTTTCATAGGCTACAGGGAAGCGGATGAGCCCGAAAACCGGGGGGTCATGCCGGTGGCCATTGTGTTCGTGGACGAGGACGAGTGGAACTGGGAGAAGTTCGTGAACTGGCACTCGCGGGACATGGTATCTGGCTGGTTCGGGTGCATGGAGTCCCGGGTTGAGCCTTGGCCACCCAGGAAATCGGCGGTCGAGGTACTCGATGTGATGGCAAGGGTGGCGCGAGGGGACGACCCCCACAGAAGGCCGGGCGATGGGGTGGTCTGGGGAATCGATGGAGTCGAGGCATATGCCGCGGATCTGGCAGATCTCTCGAAGTCTGGTGCCTCAGAGGACAGGGACGGCTTCTTTCAGGGCGGCTGGCGGGGATGCCATAATGTAATCTGCCAGATGTCGGGCCGTCCCGCGGCGGCGGCATACCTTAGGAAGGCATCCGGGTTATTCGATGGCGACGCGAGAACCCAACTCAAAGAGTGCGCGGATTGCTACGAGGAGGCGACCCGGGCATGGAGCGAATTTGATCGGCAGCTGGGACGCGCGCTGAAGGACATGCCCCACGATGATGCATGGGAGGACGAGGAACAAAGGATAACGGGCGCAGATGCCGTGAAGGAAGCATCCGGGTGGGAACGAAGGGCCCTCGCAGCTCTCGAGCTAGCCCTAGCAATTTCTTGATACGGGTCAGAAAAAGAGCGTCCCAGTGTGGAAAGATATTAGACGAATATCAGGAGCCCTCGATCATTACCATGAATGACGATTATCCGGATATCCCCAGGGTTGATGCCCATATCCATCCCTATTCCATGGAGGGACGTGATCGCATGATCAGGATCAGCCGGATTTTGAAGGATAAGTACGATATCAACCTGGAGATCTGGATGGATTGCGCAGACAAGGATCCCAGTTTTGGGAAGCCGGGCGTCGGGCTAGGGGATCACCGGGAGATTTATCCAAGTTTTCTGAAGGAGATCAGGACCCGGTACAACGGCAGGTGGATGCATCGCATAGGTCTCGGCTACTCGCCAGAGGACATTGAGTACTATCAATCGCTGGGCGCCGTGGGCTGCAAAATGAAGCCGGGAAGAAGCATCAAGCGTGAGGGTGATAGGTGGCAGGACTGGTTGCTGGGAGAGAAGCACGAAGATACCTGGGAAAAAATGGTCGAGATCGGTTTCGTTCCCGGCCCCGTCCATATCACCTCCGCCTATCCCGGTAAATACTGTGATGACCCAATCGAGCACTGGGCTTTGCACAAGGACTGGGAGGGGATCCTTGACAGACACCCGAATCTAGAGGTCATGATGGCGCATTTCTGGTGCCACTACGGCACCGACAGGGACATAGATTATCTGCGGTTTCTACTGCACCGGTATCCCAATGCGTACTTGGATGCCTCGGGTGGATGCCTGCACTGGGTTGGTACACTGGACAAGGAGCACCTGCGCCGGTTCGTCATCGATCACAGTGATCGTATCCTTTTCGGCTCTGATTTTTACAAGCTGTTCCGGGAGCATCAGCTGGGTCGGAGTGCCACGGACGAAGATTTCGTTTTCCGGTACATGTACTTCTTCAACAGGCTGGAGAGGGACCATTTCAAGGTACCGGACTTCACCGATGACGCAACCATTTCGCCTCTTCACAGGGATAAGAACGGGGAATCCTGGGGGCTGGACCTGCCCAGAGAGGCATTGGAGAACATCTACTACAAGAATGCGGCAAGGCTGTACCCCCAGGTTGACGAGAAGCTGGAAGAGCTTGGCTATCAGACATATTGACGCCCGTGGATAGGACCTTTCCCTCCTCGCGTGGATCAGCGTCTATTCTTGCTGTGTTTGGATTACCTTGTTGGATCATCGACCTACAGGAGATACTACTGGACATCCCTCTGACAACAATCGTAGAGACCCAATTGCAGTGACCAAATATTATCCTATTTTCAGATTCTTTTTGTCGTAGTCTCACCCATTTTCATCGCTCGTATTCCGAGGAACTTGATTGATGGGAACCCCACATCGTAGTCCAGCCAGACATGTTTTTTAAGCTCTGGCGGCAGGACGTTCATCTCTTCAGTCTCCTGCCGCGTAAAGAAGCCTACCTCCTCGATGTTTTCCGATTCCCACTGTTTCTTGTGGGCTACCGATCCCTCGAAGCCGTCACAGGTCAGGAATATCTCAATGCTATTGATTCCAGCTGGACGATCGATGTATTGTCGCAGGTAGATGACCCTCCCGGCTTTGACCTCGAGCGAAGTCTCCTCCAGGGTCTCTCGCTCTGCGCACTCTAGGATGGTCTCGTCCTCCTCCACTCTTCCTCCGGGCACCACCCACCATGTGAAACCATCCTCTGGGTAGAATTGTTTAACCAGGAGTAACTTGTCGTCATTGAACACGAGAATTCCCGCCCGGATCCCGTTTTCCATAACTAGGGATTCTCTCTTCTTCGCTGAAAAATGACGGGCTGCATACCTACCAGACATCATATCAACTTAAACACATCGAACTCAACAAAAAAGATATATTGAAGTTGGAAGGGTCTGGGGACAGCGCTTTAGCAGAGCGAGGAGGATGCAAAGATGAAGATAGGAGTACTAACCGTTCTGTTCTCCGGGATGCCCCTCGAGAAGGCCCTGGACTACGTCAGGGACGTCGGTGCCGAGGCCGTTGAGCTGGGATCGGGCAACTACCCGGGAAATGCCCACTGCGACCCGGCAAAGCTGCTGGCCAGCGACGCCGAGGCAAAGGCCCTGTTGAAGGCCGTCAAGGACCGCGGGATGATAATAAGCGGACTGAGCTGCCACGGCAACCCCCTGCATCCCCGGAAGGCGATTGCTACCGAGCACCACAGGGTCTTCGAGGAGACGGTGTTGCTGGCTGAGAAGCTGGGCGTCGACCGGGTGATAGGGTTCTCCGGGTGCCCCGGGGGAACCGACGGCGACAAGTTCCCCAACTGGGTTACCTGCCCGTGGCCGGATGACTTCAGCGAGATTATCGAGTGGCAGTGGAAGGAGAAGGTCATACCCTACTGGAAGGGCGCAGGCGACTTCGCCCAGAAGCACGGGGTCAAGCTCTGCTTCGAGATGCACCCGGGTTTCGTGGTCTACAACACCGAGACCCTACTCAGGCTTAGGAAGGAGGTCGGCAGGGTCATCGGGGCCAACTTCGATCCCAGCCACCTCTTCTGGCAGGGCATGGATCCCCTCAGGTGCGTGAGGAAGCTCGGGAAGGCGATCTTCCACGTGCATGCCAAGGACACGGCCATCGACCCGGTAAACACCGAGGTCAACGGCGTTCTGGACACCAAGTCCTACGGCGACGAGATAAACCGCTCATGGATCTTCAGGACCGTCGGGTACGGCCACGGGGTAGACTGGTGGAAGAGTTTCGTGAGCGAGCTCCGGCTGTCCGGGTACGACTACGTACTGAGCATCGAGCACGAGGACAGCCTGATGTCAGCCGAGGAGGGCTTCAAGAAGGCCTTTGCAACCCTGAAGGAGGCAGTAATAGCCGAGAAGGCCGGGGCAATGTGGTGGGCCTAGTACCAGTTACTTTGGGGTAGGATTGGTGGAGGACCTAGTAAGGATACTCGATTACGATAGGGATCTTGAGAAAATAAGGTCGATCGCTGCAAGGCGGACCACCGAGATAGACGGCGACCTGATAGCCTCAATTGCCTCGATTATCGAGGACGTGAGGAGGAGGGGAGACGAAGCGATCCTGGATGCCACCGAGAGGTACGACTCCGTGAAGCTTGCCGATATAGCCGTTTCTCGCGAGGAGACGGAGGCCGCGATGGAGTCGTTATCTTCAGAGGTCAAAACGGCGCTGGAAAGGGCCTCCGGGAGGATCGAGAAGGTTAGCAGGAGCCTGCTACCCCCCGAGTCCATCTGGACGAGGGAGATCGAACCGGGAATAACCGTGGGCGAGAAGGTCTCTCCCATCCCATCGGTTGGCCTTTGGGTTCCATCCAGGAAGGGATCCCTGGCATCGACCATGCTGATGCTCGCCGTCCCGGCGAGGACGGCGGGAGTTGGCGAGATCGTTGCGGCTACTCCCCCTATGGTCGACGGATCAGTTGACCCAACCACGCTTGCTGCCGCGGAGATCGGGGGAGCAACCCGGGTCGTCCGGGGAAACGGGGTAGCCCTGATAGGGGCCATGTCATCGGGAACAGAATCGGTGCCCAGGGTGGGGGCCATCTACGGACCGGGGCCACCTGCGATCATGGTGGCGCTCGGCTACGCCGGAATCTACGGAACCCGGACGGGACCCGCGCTCGGTCCAAGCGAGTGCATGGTAATCGCCGACGAGACATCTGATCCCGCGGAGGTTGCGGCCGATCTGCTCAACGAGTGCGAGCACGGGCCCGACTCCTCCTGCGTTCTGGTAACCGACTCCGAGGCACTTGCCCGCAGGGTCAGGGACGCCCTGGAGTCGATTGCAGACCAACTCCCCGAGCCACGCCGGGGCTTCGTCAGGGATGCTCTACCCAGGACTGGCATGATCGTTCTGGTGAAAACCCTCCAGGATGCCGCGTCGATGGCAAATGAGTTCGCCCCGGAGCACCTTCAGATCGCCCTGGAGGGGGAGAAACAGTCAATGGTGCTTGAGCTAGTCGACAATGCAGGAGAGATCCTCCTAGGGCAATCCACGCCCTTCTCCGCAGCCAACTACGCCATGGGCATCACGGCCGTACTGCCGACGGGTGGCACAGCCAGGGCATTCTCGGGAATAAGTGCAAGGGACTTCATCAAGGCCAGCACCCTGGGGAGCGTTGAGAGGGGTTCGCTCGACGGGATATGCGACATCGTCTCCGCCTTGGGCGAGGTCGAGGGCTTCCCGGCCCACGTGGAGGCCTGCAGGCGAAAAATGAGGGACCTCGATACGATTGAGGAGAACAAATAAATCCACGTGGATCCAGAGGTACGCGGGTCGGGAGAGAGAGAGCGGCCATCGGGCATATGCACCGAGGAAAGTCCTCCCTCCATCCGGAATGCGAGTGGGCAATCCACCGGGAGAGATCCCGAGCTCTGGAACAGAAACGGCACGGCCGTCGGCACTGGGATGAAGGGTTAAGATCACCGGGCGACCGGGGAACCGACCCGGACGACGCCGGCGGATTCGTTGGAACGGCGAATCTTCGCAGGAGCAAGCCGAAACGAGGCCGGAGAGCTCCGGACGAGGCCTGGGTACGGCGCTCAGTTAAATGCCGCGAGCCGCCCGCGGGCGACCGCGGGAGGGGAACAGAAGGAGGCTTACTCCTCCCACCCGACCCATCTATTCCCTTCTATTCCTCCAGCCGGAGTTCCAGGCCGGGATATAGCTCCTGGATAATCTTGAAGCGTGAGTCCCTCGTCCTGAGGGCAGCTTTTCGGTTGAGGCACATGGAGGCTATTACCACATCCACGGCCGGCAGGGGCTTTCCCCTCTTCAGGAGGCCTGTGGCGATCTCGATCGAGAGAATGAAATCCTTTCTGGTCGGGAAGATGAATTGTTATCCGGCTTCACTGCCTTGGGATACTCGATGGCGCTGAAGATGGTAGCCCTGCCGCCCTCTCCCTCGATTAACAGGTTCGTGTCAAGGACTTCATTCTGTCCCACTCCAGCCTCACCACCTCACAATACAAATTCCCCACCTCTTCCCTGCTCAGGGAACCAATTGACTCGATGGTCTCCTCCTTCAGCAGTTTGGCCAGTTCCCCACCATCGATTTCATCCGCAAGTTCCGCGAGGTACTCTGCGATGGATCTCCTGGCGACCTCGCTCCACTTGATCTCGGGATGGCTCTTCATGCGTTTATGGAGGTCATCCGGTAGATTGAACGTCATGTTCCTACTGGATTACTGAATAAATTATTGCATAACCTGTTGCTTCAGGTTACCCTAGCCCCTTAACGAAGCCACGCTAGGCACTTTACCGTCACGAAAAATTTCTGGGGCCCAGTTCGTCAAAGCCCGAGGAAGCGCCACTAGCTTTCGAACGCGATGGCGCTCAGGTGGTTGGTAGCAGTGGGCTAAACACCTCGGTTTCCCTTGGTGCGTACACCCCTGCCCCATCAACCTCGTCTTCTAGCGAGAACCTTCGTCGTTGGTCCCCGTGATCGTCACCGATCCCGGGCTAATGACCTGAGTGGCCGTCTATTGTTCAGGGGCGGCTTCGAGCCTAGATGCTTTCAGCTCTTATCCGCTGGCGCGTAGCTACCCGGCATTGCCCTGTCGGACAACCGGTACACCAGTGGCGCCGGCACCCTGTTCCTCTCGTACTGGGGGCACCTTCCCCTCAGACGACCAACACCCCCAACGGATAGCATCCAACCTGGCTCACGACGGTCTAAACCCAGCTCACGTTCCCTTTTAATGGGCGTACAACCCCACCCTTGGATGCTGCTGCACATCCAGGATAGGAAGAGCCGACAGCGAAGTACCAACCAAGCAGGGGCGATATGAACTCTTGCCTGCGACAAGCCAGTTATCCCCGGGGTAGTTTTTCTGAAACTTCACGCCCCCATCAATGAGGCAGTGAAGATCGCTAGGCCACGTTTTCACGTCTGGATTCTTTGCTGGGCGGAATCCAGTCAGGCCGGCTTTTGCCCTTGCACTCTACGGCGGAGTTCTGTCCCGCCTGAGCCGACCTTTGGGCGCCCCTGATATCTTTTCAGGGGCGTGGCGCCCCACCCGAACTGCCCACCTCCCGGTGTTCCCAGCACTGGCTGGGTTAGTGATGCAGACATTGAAGAGCAGTGTTCCATTAGCGCCTAGATCGCACCCGGAAGTGCGAACGTCAAACGGCTACTGCCTACCCTCTGCGTCAAAACCCGCAACACAACGGAAAGCTGCAGTAAAACTCCACGGGGTCTTCGCGTCCCTTTGGGGGTATCCGGCGTGTGCTTCCGGACACGTGGGTTCACCGGGTTCCAGCCGGGGACAGCTGCAGCCTCGTTAATCTATCATGCGGGTCGCCAATTAAGCGACAAGGGATTACGCTACCTTTAGAGGATCATAGTTATCCCCTCCCTTCACCGGTGCTTAACACGGTTGAAACCGCGCTTGACATTCCGGCAGTGGGAACGATTCAGCTCCGGTACACACCCTTTCGGGCTTGCCGGAACCTGTGTTTTTATTAAACAGTCGGACTGCATTGGTCACTGCGACCTGTCCCTCGCGGGGCAGGCACCCCTTATCCCGAAGTTACGGGGCCAATTTGCCGAGTTCCCTCGGCTGGATTTACCCGACACGCCTTAGGCTTCTCACCTAGGGGCACCTGTGCCAGTTCTTGGTACGGTCACAGTAGGATCCTTCCCGATTCCCTTTTCACGGGCCCCTGGACTCAGCCGAACTCCTCTATAAGAACGAGAAGCCACTCGAGCCTTCGCCTGGTTCTCACCATTACGGTACTCCCCAGGTTTGAACTCTTGGATGGGGCGACGGCCCCATTCGGCCTATCCGGAGGCGTCAGGCATCGGGCCCAGCGTCGCCGCAAGTACCTACGTGGTACCGGAATATAAACCGGTTTCCCTTTCGGGCTTGCCATGTTAAGGCTTCCCTTAGGACCGACTAACTCGTGGCTGACGAGCATTGCCACGAAACCCTTGCCCTTTCGGCGGCGGGGATTCTCACCCCGCTTTGCTGCTACTACCAGCAGGATCTGCATTCCCACGCGGTCCACTCGACCTCACGGCCGAACTTCTTCCCGCGCAGGACGCCCCCCTACCAGCCGCTTTCGCGACTCCGGGGTATCAGCAGCCGGCTTGAACCTCGTTCATTTTAAAGGCCCTCCAACCTCGACGGGTGAGGTGTTACCCACTCTTTAAAGGATGGCAGCTTCTAAGCCAACCTCCCCGCTGTCTGTGGCTGGGGACGCTCTTCAGTTTATACTTAGCCGGCATTTAGAGGCTTTAACCCCGGTCCGGGTTCGTCCCCTTTCGGAACTGAAGTTTACCCCACAGCCCCTAACTCCGGTGGTCTACGAGGACGACGACTTCGGAGTTTGTAAGGGTGCCAAGGAGTTTCCTCCCCGGTCAACTCAAACAGTATCTCTACACCGCCGCCACTCTCGCACCAGGCTGTCCTACGGGACACTTCGGAGGGAACCAGCTGTCTCCGGTTTTGATTCGCCTTTCACGCCTAGCCCCAGGTCATGGGAACGAATTGCACGTCAGAACCCCTTCAGGCCTCCATCAATCTGGCGATTGACTTCACCTTGCCCAGGGCTAGATCAACCGGTTTCGGGTCTGGTGGCCGTGACTGAGGGCCCTATTCAGACCCCGTCCCTGGCCTCGCGGCTGCGGAACTTCGGTTTCCCTGCGGCTCCGAAGATGATCTTCTTAGCCTTGCCACGACCACAAACTCCCTGCCCCGTGTTTCAAGACGGACGACACGACCCTGATCATCTGTCCTCGTACTGGACGCTTGCGCGCCTATCCTTCGGTCAGACTCATTTCTTGGGAGCCGTGTCCAATTATTACCGCCTAGTTTCAGGCTCTTTTCGCCTCCCTTGCGGGATTCTTTTCAGCGTTCTCTCACGATACTACTGCACTATCAGTCTCGAGACGTGTTTAGGGTTGGGAGTTGATGCCTCCCACATTCCCACGCAGTATCCGGTGCGCAGTACTCTGGAACGACCCTACCCGCAGTGCTTTACATCTACGGGGCTTTCACCCTCTACGGCGTCGCATCCCAGCGAACTTCGACTTCGGCGAAAGCGGGCGTATGGGCCGCCCTAACACCACATTCCCCCGAGGGGGTTCGGTTTGCCCTATACCCTTTTCACTCGCAGTTACTCGGGGCATCGCTTTTGCTTTCTCTTCCTCCCCTTACTAAGATGTTTCAATTCAGGGGGTTATCCCTCCATTAAGGAGAGTGGATCTCTCAAAAGAGGACCCACGAGAACTCTCATTCGGGAATCCCCGGTTCAAAGGCTGCTTGCGCCTCGCCGGGGCTTTTCGCAGCTTGCCACGCCCTTCCTCGACGCTCGAGCTAAGCCATCCCCTAGACGGCGTATTGCCTAAGGCGTCTACTTACTAGTTTTACTTCCTCGGATTGCTCCGAACTGGGCCTGTGACATACCTCTCCCCAACGGAAAGGGAAAGATAAGATCTTGGCTCGTGAGCTCGAGCCCGAGGGGTCGATTGCTCGCGAGCTGCACTTCATACCCCATGGGCCAGGATGGACCGGCCGGGACTTGAACCCGGGGCCTCAGCCTCGCAAAGGCCGTGCTCTACCAACTGAGCTACCGGCCCATGGGTAAACGGATTTCGGCCCCCTTTTGACGGCGGAATTGGCTCCGCCGAGGGAATGGGAATTCCCCCGGGTATAGGAGGTGATCCAGCCGCAGGTTCCCCTACGGCTACCTTGTTACGACTTAACCCCCCTTATGGGGCGTGGGTTCGATCTGGCCTGGTGACCGGACCTCGTCCGCACCCCACTCGGATGATGTGACGGGCGGTGTGTGCAAGGAGCAGGGACATGTTCACCGCGCGTTGATGACACGCGGTTACTGGGGATTCCATCTTCATGAGGGCGAGTTACAGCCCTCAATCCGGACTTAGACTGGGTTTAGGGGATTGGCTTCTCCTTTCGGAGTCGCAGCCCATTGTCCCAGCCATTGTAGCACGCGTGTAGCCCAGGAGATTTGGGGCATACTGACCTACCGTCGCCCACTCCTTCCTCCATCTTATCGATGGCGGTCCCCTCAGAGTCCCCAGCATCCTCTCGGATCTGCTGGCAACTGAGGGCGTGGGTCTCGCTCGTTACCTGACTTAACAGGACGCTTCACAGTACGAGCTGACGGCAGCCATGCACCTCCTCTCAGCTTGTCTAGCAAGGTCATCAGCCTGGCCTTCATCCTGCTGTCGCTCCTGGTAAGATTCCCGGCGTTGAATCCAATTAGACCGCAGGCTCCACCCCTTGTGGTGCCCCCCCGCCAATTCCTTTAAGTTTCAGCCTTGCGACCGTACTCCCCAGGCGGTGGGCTTATCGCTTTCGCTTCGGCACAGACCAATCCTTCTGATT
>Ga0180433_10000161_pt1 | contig 112708 bp, 172 predicted proteins | sample SS_ome_8_FD_132980 | JGI IMG/M metagenome (GOLD analysis project Ga0180433, IMG submission 132980) | Hypersaline lake sediment archaeal communities from the Salton Sea, California, USA - SS_1_D_1 metaG | ecosystem: Environmental > Aquatic > Non-marine Saline and Alkaline > Hypersaline >... | reverse complement strand
TTGAACACAGAGCCAAAGACCGACGGTGGGATGCTTCCTCAGTTCCACCCTCTCGAAGCCCAGGCTGCAGACAAGGGAAGGGGTACCACGAAACGGGTCTGGGCATAGGGCCGGTGTTCAACAGTGCCGAGGGGAGACTGATGGGACCGTCACCCCATCAGCGTCACCCGCGAAAGCGGAGTGCGGCGTAAGCCGCGTTGGATGTCTTGATCGGGGGGTTGGTTTTACTAGCCCTCCGATCAAGCTTCCTTTTCCAAGAAAGGAGGAGGCGTATTCCTCCCCGACCTGAAGGACGGGGTCTCCTACGTCGAATGTGATGACAAAAGCGTGGATGGAAGGGCAGGAGTTCGTCCTCTGCCATCACGACCTATCAGAGGGCGCACAGAAGATCGCATTGCTTCTGCAAGATGGTGAGGTAACCATTGAGGATATCGCAGAATACATGGGGAGGGCGGCAGAAGAGGCTACCTTTGACACCAAGCATCGGGCTGGCATCAAGAGCGAGCTGCTGGCCGAGTACTTCGAGGCCATTGGCAAGCGATTGCGTGACACCTGGGGTTCGGGCAACAATGACAGGGTGTCGAATCTGTTTAGGATTCTGAATATGAGGCTTTTCAACAGGGTGAGTTCTCGATGACCTACACAAAAGATTACATGGTTGATGTCCCCGAGGGTGAGTCCGGAGACTGGAAGGTTGAAAAGTGGGACCCGAGAGATGAAGGCCTCGGGTTGGATTTCTTCAACATGAGGAATCCTGGGAGGGAGATACCAAGGGATCGTGTCTATACTCGACTCACGAGAAACGGTAACGTTATCATGAGCGATACCCCTGCGGAAATCAGGGACCATCTTTCAGCGATCTTAGAGACCAGGAGATGGGATGATCCGAAGGTGCTCATTCATGGTCTCGGCCTCGGAATGGTCGCAAACGCCTGTCTGATGGTTGGCGCATCTCATGTTACCGTGATCGATAAGAGCGAAGACGTCATCAAGCTCGTGGCCCCTCACTGGCAAGAGAAGTGGGGAGAGAAGCTCACTATCATCCAAGGTGATGCCTACACTTGGAAGCCTGAGAAGGGAAAGCGCTGGGAGGTGGTGTGGCATGATATCTGGGATAATCTATGTGAGGATAATCTCAAGCTCATGGAGAAGCTTCACAGGCGCTTTGGTCGAAGATGTGAGTGGCAGGACTCTTGGGGGAAAGAGCAACTGAAAGCCAAACGCCGTCGGCGCAAGAGGCGTGGGTTCAGGTGGTAGGAGGTTTGAGGTGGGTTACTTTGGATTTCAACCAGTTGACTCCGATGCCGCACTCGATGCATACGTTCTCGTATCACGAGCGGCAAACACCGTTCTGGAGAGCTTGTTTGCTGCCACCAACCCGAGCTTCGAAGATAGGTGGGCTCGCCTTGGTGCTCTGCAAGCATCAATGGAACGTCATCTGAGCGTCTCTCTCTACTTACTGTATGAGGCTCTCGAAGATCTGTCTCACTTGAAGTGTGATGAATTTTTTGATATCTGGGAGAATCCTCAAGGTATCAAAGAGTCTGTCATTCTTTTCACAGAGGCCTTCGAGGAGATGTGCGAGAAGACGGAACGGCAATACAAGCTCGATCGAGGCAGCAGTACTGGACGCTACAACGCCACGGCAGCCGCTTCGAGAGAAATGAACATTTTCGTCAACCTTCAAAACACGTTACAGCGTGACAGGCTTCTTTTGAAGGATGACGTGATACGTCTCGAAAGACTGAACCGCAGCAAGAGTAGTAAGGCGAGCAGTGAGCGAATCCCAGAAATCACGTTGAGACTTCAAGATCGAGGCTGGGTGCCTGACTCGGAGTTTTCAGAGAAGTGGGAGCAGACAACGCTTTGTCGCATGGACCGACTGGGTTATGTCGAGTTCAACCGCGAAACATATTGCTGGAAGCTCCTGCTTGATAACGAGGCGAAAAAGCAAGGCCTTCGCTCGTTGATGGAGCTGTTCCTCGAACAGGAAGCCATTAGTCACAAGGATATTGATGGTGATCCACGCCTGATGTGGGCATTCAAGCAGCTCAATCAGAAATGGAAAGCACTACGCTCGGTAAAAGAGCACAGCGGTACCACACGTTGGTGGCTGCCAAAAAGCGCCAGCCTCAACCCTGCTCCTGAAGGCTATATTCTTCCAAGTAATCACCACAGTATGCGCGATGAGGTTCCGGAGCATGGTGGCAATGTGCAGTTTTTCATGCTTGATCTTCACGAGGCTGAGGGGGAGAGCTTGCGAGTGCGTGTACAGTGGCATCCGGCCTTTTATCCATCTTCAACCAGAAGACAGCTCCTGACACTCGCTATGGATTGCGATGGCGATGGCGAGCCGATTGAGTCTTTTGACCCTGATAAAAAGTCGTTCGTCGATGCTTTGTTTACGGACATCGCCTTCGCCAGGCTCTTCCTTGCCACTACCGAGGCATTGCTCTGCAAAGGGTATGAAAGCTACATGGCGGCAAACACATGAATAAAGAAGAAGTATTCAGTCGACAAGAGTTGGAGTACGAGCTGTGCGGTGGTGACCCCTACGAAAAAGGTGTTGGGGCGTTCGAACAGGCTCGACGCTTGAGAGCCTTAGCCGACATCAGAGAAGGTCAAGCCAAGCAGCTCCGGGAGCAAGCTTGTGCTATTGAGAAAAACAGTTTCATCGATGGTTTGGTGGACGATCTGAAAACAAAAGCCTCTTCTCTCTAGCCTCTCTTTTCTTTAGCGATCCACAATCATTAAACATTTTTCTTGGCGTCAAAGGTAACATATGTTACCTTGTGTTCTGCTGGTCAAAAATCCGACCCCAGGAGAATAAATGCGACTTTCAGCCACGCACGTTGATCATTATGAGAGCGATCTCAAAAGCGCAGAAGCAAGCTTTGCCGGTCACACACTTCGATTGAATGATACGAAAAATGGTCATTGGATCGTCCAAGCACTAAAACCTGATGGTACGTGGTCGAATACGAATCGAGCAGAAATCCTTTTCCTTACCGATGGGCTCTTGCTCGTTGCAGGTAGTCTCCCCATTGTAGCCTTTTCACGTTACAACAACCAGGATAACCCCGTTGGCGCTGTTCGATGGATGGCTCAAGCAGGAGCTGGCTATCTGACGGAAAAAGCACAAGCAGGCCTGTGTGTCGATCAGGACATGGATATCACTCAGGAGTTCGACAGAGAAGCGCTCGAACAGGATATTGCATGGTATATCGGTCAAACTCTCATTGATGCTGCTGATATCGACCATCGTGAACTCTTGCAGTTCATCGAGCTGGAAGATGGCGTACTGTCTTCGGTGTCAGAAGAGTTCGAGCAGTACTGTAACGACGCTGAGCGCAAGGAAGCCGACTTCGATCGGGTGGCTATCGAAAACGAGTTCACTGTCCTCGAAGAAACAGCGGAGATGGCTAGGTATGGTGAGGCAACATATCTGAAGGCATGGCTTCGCGCCCACGGAAACCTTGACGATCCGTTTGAGAGCTGGGAAGACACAAGAAGTACTCTCTGTGAAGACTTGGAGGCTGCTGGGGAGACGGACGTTTGGGAATGCGTTCACAATCTCGGAGAGGTTGTGGCATTCAGGCTCATCAGGGCTCAAGCCGCACTCAGAAAGCTTCTTCAGCTTCTCGAAGGTAAAGACACAAAGCTCGTTACAGATGAGAAACTGGAAAGTCTCAAGGCCAGAGCCAACGAGGAGTGCTTGTGGTGTCTAACCGTGGATAACGACGACGATAATATTTTTATCCAGTTCCCCCACTATGGTGTTTGGATTCGTCGCAGTGATGGAGCTGTCTTTCACAGGCCGTATGCAAAAATGATGTTGGACGCTGAATACCAACCCGTCGACCAAGAAAACTGGGTGGATAACGTGATGAAGGTTATCCAGTCCGTTAACGACCTGCATCCCATAACGAGGTAAAGAGATGTGATACAACAATAATGGCTGGGGAGAAGATGATGGCTATGTGCTCGTCATGCATAGGGAGGATTGGTATAGCGACCATTCTTCTGGGCATCACTCGGCTATCTTTGAAGCATATGGAAACCAAACTCGCGAAGATCTTTATGAGGCAATAAAGGCAACATTTATCAATGATGAGTGGGCCTTTGAGATTGACATTGTAATTACCTATGGTGGAAATGTCATCGAGAGTACAGATTGGAATTTCTCGACACTAGATGGTGACACGTCTCTCATTGACCGAGCAAAAGCCGATGCTCAGGCGGTGCTCGATGAGAGGAAGCGCAAAGAAGAAGCCTCCAGAGTAGCTATCGAGAAGAGAAACGAAGAGCTGCGAGCAAAGGCTCTCGAAGAAAGTGAGCGAGCGGACCTTGCTAGACTTAAAGCCAAGTATGAGCGCACTGAGTAAGAGGCTGAGATGAATCAGAGCGAGCTGAATAAAATTCTCGATGAAGGTTTCGGTATCTGGACTGAGATGGTCGGCTTCGATCCCGATCAGAGAATGTTCAAATCTGGAGAGCTTGATATCAGAAATCAGGCGCGTGAGATTCAAGAGGCTCGCCTCCTGGACATCACTGGGATCACAGCTTTCATGCTCATGAAGGCTCTTGCCAAGGTGTATATCGAAACTGAAAAAGTCTCCGCGCTGAGTGTTATTGCAGGGTTTTCTGAGGAACAGCAAGCGCGTCTGGACATCTTGAAGAAAATGTACTTTTTTCTTCAGCGTGACGAGGTTGACGAAACCATTCAGGGGTTTCTGGGTTCCGTTCGGGATGCAACAGCGCATTATGGCGTTGAGGCTGACAGCCTCAACTCGTGGCTCGATAGTTATTACTGGATGGCCACCATTAGGCGAGACGCTCTCAAAGCTTTTAAAAAGCTTGAAGCTCATCAGTTCTACCATGGAAAATCAGGCGATTCTGATCGACTCACCTATGGCACCAAAGTGATGGAGTTTTGGAATATCCCAAGCCTCGTGCGAGCCATGAAGGGCTTCGGAGAGAGAGGGATGCGAGGGATTCATCTGTGCTTGATTCGTGATCCTGAGCTTCCACTGAGTAGCTACTTCGTCATCGCTGTCGTAAACGGTGAGTCGCTGACGATACTGACAGATCGAACCAAACAGCCTCATCCACTATCAAAGCACATGAAGGCAATGAGGCGACCGAGTAAAGAGTTTGAGGAGAGAGCTGGCTCTTACTGGTTCCCTTATGAGCTTTTGGACCTTGCGGCCAACGAACAGACAGGTGATGTATGGGCAAAAGCAAGGGAGACGATTGTGCCGATCAATGCTCAAGCGGTTTCTCTTCGCGACTTCAGTCTGCTTCATCCTGCGGACGCAATATTTCTTTCACTCCTATTTGGACTGTTGGGAGAAAAATATCTCGTAAACAACGAGCAGCACTCTCAGTTGAGCTACACGACCGAGATGATTCGCCACCCGCACCTGCTCGAAACAGGTAGCGCGATCGTTGAGAAGAGCACCTACCAGCCTCTCGCTGTTGAGGATCTCAAACAGGAAGACGTAACTGCAGAATCAACGGCAGCTCAGTGGGAACGCGAGGCTGTTGGCCATAACGAATGGCTCATCGAGGCATACCAGCACTTGGTGCCAGTGGAGGCTTTGAACCTTATTGGCACGGACGAAAGAAAAGCGCTTCCCCCTATTAAGATTGAGTCATTCTCAGTGCAAGATTGCAGCATCCGAACCATGGACCCTCTCGATTTTGGGACCAAAGAGCGGCTGGATCGAGAAAGGTTGTGGGTTGCCAGGTTCAACCAGTGTAAGATTATTGACAGAATAGCGCATGAGCGGTTCAAAGAAGAAGAGGCAGCCGTTCGTCAGTGGCTCCATGAAAAGCTTTTAGCCAGAGAGGATTGGCTGATTGAGCAAGCTGTTCGAGGCGAGCTAGTAGTGCAAGCTCCAAGGGGAAGACAGTTTTCTATTCTTGGTGAGCAGGAAGGTGGAACGATGGATGTCGATCTCATTACCTTGCGTGTTGGATCGAGATGGACAAATCTTCCTGGACCTGTGCTCTTGGGAAAGCGTATTCGATTTCCCGAGTGGGAAGCTGGCGATACAGGTCCCCGCTGCGCTGTTACAGGCGCAAAGAAAACCACTTATCATGTTGCTATTTGTCCTTATGACGCCGATTCGCTTGCGCTCATACTTGGCTGCAAAAAAGAAGAGATGCCGTGGCAACTACAACATTGGCACAGCAAGACTGAGCCATTCTACACTGGAAATTCCATACTGGACCGGCTAGACCCATCCGATTGGGTTATCACTTCACCCTGGGCGGGTGGTCATTCTGGAAGGTTTCCGATCGGAGTTCATGTTCATCTGTCAAAACGAGCAGTAAACAGAATGCGCAAAGAACGGGCCTTGCCCAAGATGAACTGGAAGAAACCAGAACACGAAGCGTGGTAGAGGTTAAAATGCAAGACAAAACGAATATCGTAAGAGTTGGTGTTAGTGTACTACTTAGAAATGGGCCGCATATTCTTTTAGGAAAAAGGATTGGTTCTCACGGGGAGGGTACTTGGGCTTTTCCTTGCGGTCATATGGAATTTGGTGAAACACCCCAAGAATGCGCTGCTCGTGAAATGAGAGAGGAAACGGGGCTTGTCATCAAGCACTTCGAGCTTGGCCCTTATACAAACGATCGTTTTGTCAGGGAGGACAAGCATTACATTACGCTTTATGCGTATGCTGCTTACCTTGGTGGTGACATAAAGATCATGGAGCCTGACCGGTGTTTGGAATGGCGGTGGTTCGATTGGAGCAAGTTGCCTCCCCGCAACGAGCTGTTTCTTCCTGTGCAGAACTTTCTTCTCAGTGGATATCCAGCTTTCGGCAACCACTAGTTGAACTGTTCAGCAAAAGCGTGTAATAAAAGTAACACAAGGTAATGGGGGGCTCATGGCCACCGCTCAAAAAGGCGACGCTTCAAATCTACTCATGGGCGTTATCGTTCTCATCCTGAGGACGGTTTCCAGCGTCTGTGGTCACAGGCAAGGCAGCAGACAGAGGAAAGGATAGTCAAAATGGACAACGTGATTTATCTCAGGCAGCAGAACACGGAGATTACCCGTCTCGGACAGTTCGAGTTCGAGATCAACCACCTCAAGCAGCGAAAAACCGTCCTGCGATACCTTCCAGGAGAAGATGGTCGGTGGGAGGTGGTACCACCTGGGTTCGATCGGGCTCTCGCAATTCACACTGATCAAATGGTCTCTGTGGTCCGTGGCCACTGCGGTATCGGAAATGATATCGACTACATCTTTGCTCATATCATGCGCATGATCTTCGAGACTGATGTCGAGTACGTTGGTCAGGAAGCCCCGTTCGAGTACGACGAAGACGAGGATGAAGAAGTCGTCACGGAGCAAGATGGCGGCGGTGAGAATCTCGCTGTTGACACGACAGACGGAGACTTCCGCTAGGCCTTCAAAATGGCAAAAAAGAAGAAGAAAAAGAACAGAGTGCCCACCCAGAAGCTGGGTGTGTCATCACTTGCTCCCATCCAGGTGAATCGTGTCGAGAGAGTGATCCAGGTTGACGATATCGAAGGGCTCGATATGAAATACCTGGCCGAGCTGTACAGGCTCGAAGGAATGAGGTTGGGGTTTCAGCTTGCTCAAGCTATCCCGATGTCTCTCAATGATCAGGTGTCGATGAGGCAGATCCCGCCACGAATAGAGACGAGAAGCCTGTGTCGAATGATTGCTGGCGCTATAGAAAAGGCGGGCATAAAAACCGAGGATCAGATCGCAGCCAAGAGCGCTGACCTCGAAAAAGCCATCGGATACATCCCAGAAGATCTCAACACTCCAAAACCTGATGAGCTGATTCGCGTCATCGAGCTTCCTGATGCGAAAGATGGGAAAACACAGGGCGTTCGGCTTCGTTTGGGCGGTAGAGAGGTTGGCGGCGATTCGCTTGCGAGCGCGCTCAGAAAGCTCGCCGACTCTATGGACGAGATAGCTCAGACCAATCAGGATTCTCACCCTTCGCAGTAAAGAACGACCTGTTCAGCCTGTTCGGGTCCACGTCTGCAACAAGACAAGCTCTCGTGATATACCAAGGATCAATCGGTAGATTGTACTCTTCGAGCGCTCGCTTGACCCAGCGATCGATGGGGAATGCTGGAAGAAGCAGGTAATCTCTCACGAACAACCAGAGAACCTTCGCACCTGCCTTGTTCTTCGCGCCAGCCATATCGAAGAATTGCGCTATACACGCCTCCCACTCAGCGTTTTCCGCGTCGTGGTATGGGTAGACGCGCATGAAGTGGTTGCACAATGAATAAAATCGAAGGTCTCGCTCTTGAAGGGATATCACCATATTCCTCAAGAATGCATTCTGCCAAGCAAACGGAAAGACGTTTACTATGTCTTTGACATCAAGCTCTGACATATCATCGACACGCTGACCACAAAACCAGTCTATTGCGTCACTTTGTACACTTTCTCTTCTTTTGATTTTCCAAGGTCCTGCTCCAACGGCGATCAGGTAAGCAAGACACGCATCGTCACCCATCCATGACCCATCGTAATCTGCCGCTTGGACCTTGCTGAATATTCGTTTGAGAAGAGTGGCGTGTTCGGGATTGACGAAGCCATCACAACCCTTGCTTGGGGGTGGGTTGATTCTTAGACGATAACAAGCATCCTCAGGACGAAAACATTTTTTACAGAGCTGGTGTCTATTTTCAATGTTGCACATGTTACATTTTTCCCATATACTGGTTGGCGTGTCAAGGATGGGCTGAGTATTCAATGGAGAAGAAATTACGAAAAATAAGCGAAGATGAGTTTATCGAGGCTCTGCATAAATTCATAACGTCCGGATGCGATACAACACCAAAAGAGGAGAGTGTTCCTAGGTGTATACAGTATTTCGGTGGCTCAAGAGATGACGAATCCGGAGCGGAGCGTGTTGTTACACGAGCACAGCTTTACAGCGAAATGCTGAAAATTGATCCTTCGATTTCATCGATAGTATTCAATGATTTATGGGAAGAATTTTCGAGGCAGGGCACCTATGGGCTGAATTTGTCTATCCATCAGGGTTACGACAACTTATATTTCGTACAGAACGATAGAAGGCTTGTTCTCAGCAATCTCAGAAGCAAAATGGGGCATTGGCAATCGCATTCGCTCAAGTATCAACACTATAAAGGTGTGGGCGAAAAAGATAACCAGGAAAAGCAAGAAGACCCGCTCGTCGTAGCGGTTCAAGGCATCGAGAAGCGGTTGTCATGTATCGAAGGTATCAAAGATCAGTTGTCGCTGACAAACGAACAGCTCGGTGAAGCGCTTTCGGTGTTTGCAACGGTAATGAAACAGCAGTCAGAGGCCGAACAACAACGGCTGGAACAAATAGAGTTGGCAAATCACAATCTTGCCACACGAAGAAAGGGTCAATCAATGAAAGAACGTCTCGCAGAAGCCGCCATGGACACAGGTACCGGTGTCGTCTCCGCATTCCAGGAGGGTCTCAAGATCGCTGGTTCGCAAAGGACCAGCAAGAAGGTCGTGGAGATCTTCCACAATAAGCTGGGCCATCACATCCCAGGCGCCGAGACGCAAATCGGTCAAACCGTCGAGTCCGTCAGCATTCCGGCACTCGTGCATTGCATGGTCGGAATCTTCGCTGACAAGGTTCCCAAGGCTGAATTCGTCCAGCGAACCTGTCTCCGAGCCATCACAGGTGAGGCCAAGGATACGGGGGATCAGCTCCTGGACCTGTTCCTTCCTGTTTTCAACGAGATTGCCAACATGGACACCATGGATGAGGTAACCAGGGCTTTCTCTGATGAAGAAACACCTTCGCTGCAGGAGGGGAAGCAGACTGATCAGCTCTTGAACGATCTGACCAGCAAGATTCAGAACGCTGCCCCAGGGTCTGAGATCTGTATCAGCGTGAAAGCTCCTGAGGCAAACGCTTCCGAAGAGAGCACTGACTGAGCAGAGGACAGCTTCAAAAGCCCTGGCACTCACGGTGGTGGGTGCCGGGGCTTCAACGGTGGTGAAGGTGATTGAGAGATGGTCATTCCTGACAGTACAATCGGTAAACGTTACTTTGTTGCCTTGTCTCAGGTAGAAGCTCACTCCTCATGGGATAGCTACAATGGTGCTCTCTCATCTCTCAAACGGCTAGAAGCCTCCTTCTCTACAGAAAACGTTCCCATTATCGGAATTGTTAGAACTGATGAGAATGGTAAGTGCCTCTTAAAACGGTGGAGGCCGGATGCCCAAGCGTAAAAAACATGTCCGATGGCTTATTGTAGTAAATGCTTTGGTTGTTGTGTTTATAGTGTGTATCTCTTCGATCAACATCTACAACTCGAAAAGTGTCAATGAAGTTATGACAGCACTAACCACCCTAGGGTTTGGTGTTGCGATCGGCGTAAACGTTATTGGTCGTGTTGCAGCGGCAAGGGATAACCAAAATGTGTGATGATAGCACAAGTATACAGGCCTTTATCGTTTCCAATGCTGGCCCTTACCCATCCACCGCTGTTGGTAAAACGTTTTTCTTAACATGGAAAAGCGCTCAGAATGAGATTAAGCGGCTGAGAGCTGCATACGGCAAGGACCAAGAGTATTACATTTACGAAGTCGAGATAAGAGCCGAAGATTTTCAGCGATCATGGCCTGGCGACGAATGTCCAGAATGCGGGTATAGCTGGCGTGAGCTTCCTGATCCAGAAAAAAGAAAAGATGGTGAGCAGCAGTTCTGCAACAACTGTGAAAGAGTCTTCCGCTGGAAAAAGAACACGCAAGGTGATGAGCCTTACGAATGGCTCGAAGCGCTTCAAACCGATATCGATGATGTGTGTGGGTGGTGTGGGGCAGAGATGCTAGAACTTCCTGCTTTGCGCAGGCATGGACTGGTATGCACGTGTGGTCAGTGCGAAACGACACACACCTGGGTGATAAAACATAAAACAGCTAGCTGGACAATTAAAAGCTCAAAAGCGTGGGTTTGAATCCAAGTAGGAGTTGACAATGAAAAAGGTTAGCATAGTCCGGGATTTTGATAAGCGCCGAGAGCTGAGGCGGGATACCTTTGGCGAAAAAGAAAAGGGATCGATTGTTACGAATCAAATCGTAAATTCAACAGGTGAGGCAACTCTGGATTTCTGGCGAGGCGCCACTGGAGCAATTGTTATAATCAGTCAGCGCCAGCAAGTAAGTGTTTACGTTGAGGTCGAGAGTAAAAAAAAGAAAGGCGTCCGGTTTCTCAAGGATACATATCGCAACGAGCGCCTCTGTACGTTCGATTTCTCTGAGATTGCAAGCAATCCTAAAGCAGGCATGCATGCGCTTCTTGTTGCTCGTGGAGCGCAGAATATCTGCGATTATTATCTGATCGGCCCTGGTGCAGAAGAATTCTGCTGGGATATCATTTGGTGGCTCATACGAAACCGCTGGGCCAAGTGTGGCAAAGCCATTGCACGAGCCTATCCCGAGTGGTGGGAATGGCAGTGCAATGTGTTTCCGGAGCTGAAAAAGAAAAAGGTTTGACAGTGACCTTCACCAAGTTATGGCAGGCCCTCGTTTACTTGGCCTTCGTAGGGCTTTTACTGCTGGGTTTGTCCTACCTACAGTATCGCTGGTGTCTGAATGCAGGTGGTTCAAAGGTAGAATGTGCAGCCGAGGCTATGATAGACTGCGTCTGCTACTGAAAGGGTGTACTCATGGACAAAGAGAAGGGCATGACACGGATTGTTGCGTTCGTCTTCAAGTATTTGGCCCGAGACCCCAAGGCAAACTGGGGCTTCGCTGGAGAGCTGTGGCAATCTTGCACGCTGTACATCGAGCACCGACACCTCGGATGCAACGACGCCTTGCACAAGCTTGGACTGGTTCGCAAGGATGAGGACGGACATTACATCTATTGGAATGACTATCGAAACGGCTTTCATGATCGAGTTGCTGAGGCTCCCGAATCGGCAAGAACCTGAGCGTGGAGCATTCCATGATTATCGGAACAGTAAAGGGACAGCCAAACACACTTCTCTATCTTGACGATTCTTGCAATGAATGTGTACAACGCATTGTCGGGTTGCACTCCGTTCATCCTACCAAGCTGTTTGTGGCTGAACCTGTAGAGAACGGCGGGTTTAAGGGACGTGACTACGATGTGGAAGAGCTGTCCAGTGACTCGCAAAACCTGCTTCGCATGTTCGATGCCTATGTAGAGATGCGCTGCCCGATGTGTGGAGTGCTTTTGCATCGCGAAGATGATATGTGGGTCTGTGAGAGCACGTACAGGGGAGACGAGCCGTGTCCATTCAGGGCGCCGCTCGATTACTTCTTGAAAGAGAAGAAGGGGAATAAAGATGAATAACGAAGACAAGAGGCAAAAAGTCGGGCTGTTTTACAGCTATACACCAGAGAAAGCATGCTTTCTTGGCTGGGCCAGAATGAGCGCCGAACGCGTGCCTGTCGATGCAGAAACCAGAAAGGGCTTGGCTATAGCTGGCAAGTTCGATGGACAGGTCGAGCTGAAAAGCAAGGGCAAAAAGCTCAAAAGAACCCTTCAGCCCGCTGAGGCGCCTCAATCCAAGGCGTTCCAACACGTTTTCGAGTTTCAGGACGGGACCAAGGTTTACGAGCAGGAGTGCTGGAGCGCAAGCGAGCACTACACCAATGCTATGCTCGGCTACGCCCCTGTGACCGAGGTCGATATCGAGAAGCTTCGTCAAGCATCTATCGAAAGGACTGAAATGGCCAAAGACGAGGCCCGCGTTTTGGAAGGTTTCGTCCAAATCGGTATCAGCTTCAAGCTAGCTCGCGTTGACCACGATGAAGAGCTGGAGGATCTCATTATTCAGAAGCTGCTCGAAGGAAAAGCAGGAGAAAACCCATTTTTCGGATGCAGTGAGAACGATATCGAGGTGAAGGTCAGAAGTGACGAAGAGGTTCGGTGCTCAAAGGACCCAAGTCACGGACCCGCGACAGAAATCCTCGAAAACGGTTCAGCGTTGTGTCCTGAGTGTCAGGCTGAATAGAAAGTTCTCGCCTTTTGCTTCTGGTATCCGAAATGAAAAAGTACATCTTTGAAATCTGGGAATCATCCGACGAAAGTACTTGTACGTTGTCGCAGAATATCGCCAGATTGCAAGCAGACGGAACAATTGGAGAAGACGCCAAGCTCATCGAGAGTTTTACCGCTAGATGTGCTTGCGAAGCTTTTGCCTATGACAATTGGCGCAAAGGTTCTCGCAACTACACGCCTCTTCCTGGCGGTTGCTCCCTCGAAGGGTGTAAGCATAGGGGGTCGTCTCATGCCTAAGAAACGGCAAGTGCCTTGTATAGCTGAAGTGGTAAAGGTCAAAGGGGCTCATGGTCCAGTGGATGGAACGCAGGTGACGTGTTTACGATGTGGTAATACTGTCACATCCTTCGGAACCAGCGCAAGATCTGCTGAGCGGTGCTTGGCCATTCTTCACAACTCCTGCCCCAAACGTGAGGACAACTTCTACTACGAAAGTGAAGAAGATTGATGCTCGTACTTGTCCTGAACAACATGCGGGACGGTAACTTGGAGCTTCAAACCAATGTCTGTTGGTCCGATGACAAAGCAGAGTTGCAGCAGCTCCTCGATCAGGAACAGGTCTACCACAGCTACTCTGAGCCCAAAGACCCCAACGATCCTAGCGGGATGCATTGGGGAAAGCGTTTTCGCAAAGGCGGTGTGCTGGAGTGGTTCAATCCTCCTATTGTTGAACTCGGACAAGGTATTGTAGAGGCAGCTCCCAAAGAATGCTGGAGTGAAATGGCTCACAAGTACGGATGTGATGTCAACGCTATTGTGAACTTGTACCAGGCCGCGAGAAGACAGCTTCCCCACGTCAGAGAACTACTGGAAAAGGAGTAGCAAATCATTATGTCTCCACAGATGCTCGAAATGTTCCTGGAAATGTTCGGATTCAAGTGTGCTGATTGCAGCAAGCTGGGCAGGCCTGAAGAGGCGTTGTTGCCGGAATGGGAAATGTTCCCAGCGGAAATGGTCGGTGAGGTGTTTGCAGAAGAGCTGATACCTTGCATTGATGGTCTCAAACGCTGCAAGACGTGTTTCCTGAAGTGGACCATTGACGAGGCAGAGGATGCTGGAAATATCAGCCATAATCTGGCACAGGAAACCAGAGACAAGATCGCCAAAGCTGTGGAGGATGAAAATGCCGTGGGATAAAAATCTTGTTGAGAAAATTGTTCCAAAGGATCTCATACCTGTTCCGGTGACTATTACCGTGAACAGAAGAGATCTCGAAATGATGGCATCATTTGCATGCCAGCACGGCGAGGCAACCTGTGACAAGCATGATATCGAGCGCGGTGGATGCTGCAATGCCTGCTGGGCCAGTCGCTGGGCAAAGCGCATGCTGAAGAGGCTTGATCAGTAAATGCCGTATCGTAAGCAAATAGCCGATCTGCCAGTCCTGCAGAAGCGACCATTACGTCGCCCTGTTTGCTGGGTAGTGGGTCATAAATGGCATGTCCTTAAATGCAACGGGGCAAAAGCCGGTCCTCTTGGAGATCTCCATCCATATGCCGGGTTTGACCTGCTTTGCACCAGGTGTGGTGCTGAGTGGTACGATGCTTAGCGTAAAAACAGCTTTGTAATCTGAAGAGGAACGAAAAATAGATGCCGTTTCGCAATCAAGAAAACGCTGATCCCCCTGAGCTTCGAAAGCGACCATGGAACAGACCTCTTTGTTGGATCAGGGGGCACGACTGGCATGTGTTGAAAGCCGCCAAAAGAAAAAGCGTCGGAATTGGGTTTACTCACCCATATGCCGGTATTGACATGTTCTGTACCAAATGCGGAGCTGAATGGTATGACGCTGATGGGGAACCTGTCGAATATGGATATGGTTGATTGCGGATGAAAGGCTTGAGTAATATGGAGTTTCTTCTCTTGCCGTTGTTCATGCTGATAAGCTTTCTGGTTGGCGTTTTTCTCGCATGGTTCGATTACAGGTTAAAAGTTGGCTCTCTCAAGTTTCAAAATACTTTTTACAGGAAAGAAGCTGACAAGTGTCGAAAACAGTCTGACGAATGGAAAACATTGCAAAAGCAAACACACACTCTTCTTCAAAAGAATCGGGCAGAGCTAAAAGAGTGTCGAATGCTTAGTGATCATCAAACTCAATACATTTTCAAGTTGCAGGAAAGACTCGAAGAACTCGAAGACGGGATCACTCTCCAATGACACGCAGCTTCCCTATCACACTCGAAAAAGTCCAAGAAATAGAGAGAAACTCGTACCCTGAGAGTTTTCACCACCTGCAAGGGTACGAGTCCTGGAATGATGTGGCTCGGTGCTATGGCAACGTTTCCCTCGATGACTTGATCGTGTTGAGCAATAGCACCTCCTGGTACTTCATGGCTGCCCGTCGTGGACAAAGCAGTGTATACGTTTTGGATCGATGCAAGGTCCATGGAACAGCCAAGATGGACTGGGGTGCTATCTATGAAGCACTGCTCGACATGGGGATCGTCTCCGTTCACGGCGACATGCGAGAGACCACGAGCTACAAGAGGCTCAAAGAGCTTGAAGGGGAGCTACGAGCACGCGTCGGGCTGACAATAGTTGAAGACGACCGATACTTCGAGTCTCATCACAACGAGTACATGCATTCTGTGATGCTTATTCTCGAACGTCAGCACAAATCACAGCCAGCGACCAAGGAACGACGTCTTCGATTCGGAGAAGCACTGCCTCGCGAATACTGGGATACAGCTCCTGATGGAGGGGTTCCAACCAAGCGAGGGTCTTATCGCTACATCTATCCCTCAGACCTCAGAGAACCAGGTCGTTTCAGAACGGCTGAAGACTATGTTCAGGCTTGTCTCGATATTGACCCACATGCACTGGCCCTGCCAAAACCGAAAGAGGAGAAGATCTTCATACGGAAAAGGGTCAGGGGAAAAAGGCGAATCAAACCTACAACACTTATAGAAGCTGGTCTCACCAGAAAAGTGAAAGCTTACTCGGTAAAGCGACAGCGAGTGTATTTGCCAGATAATGGTGATTTCACTGGTATCAGTAAGCGCGACGAGCGCAGACTCAAAAGCATGGCTCGCAAGAGAACGCGTGGTATCGAACGTCGAGCAAAGTTGTTTCGCCACCTGCTCAAGGCGGGTTTTAGAAAGATTCATCCTGAAGACTGGGTCGGAAAAAGAAAGCTCTTCAAGAGATTTGTATCGTTCTACCAGATCGCAAATAACCAAATAAAAAATATAGCAACCTGGAGCGGTAGCCCTCGCCTGAGAGGAAGCCATCGTACTTTGGCTTTCGAGCTGTGGTCTGCTCTCGGTATGATCGATGTCAAGATTGCCACTGGCCGTGCGAAGAATATCATCGAGCAGGTCTTGCACTTTGAGTTTGCAAGCTGTTGGGGGCGTTTTGCCCCCGAGAGGGTCCTTCAGTTTTTGAGAAGGCTTCCAACTCATAAGCCAGATGCGCGAGTTGTGTGGTCGCTGTTGTGTTCTGGTAGGGTATATACTTTCCCAGTCCGTGACCAAAAAAAGATCATTTCGCTCATGGCTAAGACACCACCAGAAGACAGGTGGCGTCTTAGATGGCTCTTCTTGAAATACTTCAGAAGGGATATCAAGCCCCCTCCGGGAACAATCGCGAAAGCCATCAAGCGCATCAAAGCGATCGATAAAAAAGAAAGATCACTATTGAGCCTTCAGGAAGCGGCATCAGCCTTTACCCTTGTCCGTCACAACAGAGGGTCATGCCGAAGTCGCACGTCGCTTTTGCACAGACGGCATTTCTCTGCTCTTCAATCCTATGGGACCCCAATTGGTATTGGCCCTGCCGAATCTCTTAATATCAATGCAGTGACCCGGCATTACAACGACGAAAGACCAACCCCATCAATAGAATGGGAGATGCTTCCAAGAGCGCTTGCCTTGAGTGATTTTGCGTTTTTCAAAGAATATGTTCCTACAAAGGGTCATGCCTGGGCGCACACCTTTGGAAGAATTCCAAAGTATGGCTCATTTGCTCAAATTGATATTGACACAATACCTCAGTTGAACATGTCGTGTGTTCTTCATGTCATCAAAGAACTTCAGTCAGAGGAGCGCTGGCAGGAGCATCTTCGATTTACAGCGCAAAGCGCTCTTGAAGCCTTGCAAGACGTGATAAACGACAGCATCGGCATTATCGCAGAGAATGAATCCACTATCGCAAGGCTGGAAAAGGAACTAAAGGATAAAGACTCTAACGCATCAGCCTTTCTCAAGCGAAAGGTCGCAAAGGAAATATCTCGAATCAAAGTAGATATACAGCACAAAAGGGGGTTCATTAGAAGGACTCAAGCCAGGCTCGATTTTGCAGACCTGCTTAAGAAAGAGCGAGACAACGAATGGTTAAGAATCGAGTTCGACGAGGAGATGCGCACTGCAGCAGTGCCGTTAGCTATTATCTTCGGCTACTCCTACAAGGGATGGTTGAAGCGAATGGAGAAGCGTGATGTCAATCTTCACGAAGCTACCCATTGGCTACCAACCAAGCACTCTCCTGGTCTCGATCATTACCTACGCACCCATTGGCAAGGTGATCTGAATGACCTGCAGAGAATAGCCAGCAAGTGGAACGATTTGAATGATAGCGAGAGGACATTGCCAGTCAGAGAGCTTTGCGCATTGATCGATCGGCGCAGGTTCAAAGATGCTGAACACATGGCTTTTGCATTGGAAGCAGGACGCGCAGGTGTTTCGGAGCAGGCATACAAAGAGCTGGAGACACGTTGGCTCAAGGCTGCGATGAATGCCGCAGCCAATAACATTCCTGACGTGTCAGTTTCACTCGATGGTCTCACAATGCGCAAAGTGCAGCGTGATGATCCAAGAGGTGTTTTTCTTGGGATTCATTCTACATGCTGCCAGCACCCAGACGGGGCTGCAAGTGCGTGTGCTTGGCATGGGACAGCATCGGTAAACGGTGGGTTTTACATCATCGAGGACACCGATGGGGATATTGTCGCTCAGTCATGGACCTGGAAAACAGGCAAGGCTATCGTTTTTGATAGTATCGAGGGCAAGCAGCCCCCTGAGCAATGCACTCGCCTCGACACTATCTACAGGCTTTATGAGCTGACAGCAAAGGCTATGCTCGAACAAAACGAAGAACTCATCAGCGTTCGATGCGGACAAGGCGCTCGATACAAAGGTTCAGCATCATGGAGACCACCAGTGAGTATTGCACCCATGCCAAGAGATTTCCCAAAGGGCGCCTATGCTGATGGTCGAAACAACCAGAACGTGATTGCTCAACGAGAGCCACGAACGAGTAATATCGAGCTGTTTCAGCCATCACAAGAACAACCACGTGCAGTGGCCTAGGAGATACAAATGATAAAACTCACAAAAGCGCAACACAATATGCTCTGCGAGCTGATTAGCGAGTTCCAAGGTGATCTCGGATCGACCATCGAGCTTCGTCCTGAGGATACAAGGGTTGCGAAAGCTCTAGACAAAAAAGGCATCCTAAATGTGGAAGTTGAGGACTATTCCAATGGCTATCGTGAATGTCACTTCACCGATAAGTTCGTTAACCTAGCTGGGTGGCATGTGCTTTATTTGTACCGTGTTCACCACAAAAACGCCGATGCCAGTTTAATGGTTGATGCATGGCTCAAAATATATATAGTCGAAGGGATGAGCACGGCCTATCCTGAGGGAGAAAACACAATACGTGAAAAGCTCGCTCAATCAATACTCAGACCTCTTCAAGCCAAGGCTATTTCAAAGCAGGCCCTCGATAAGCCAGATGCAGCCGTTACAATCAAAGAGCCCGAGGATTTGAAGTGATGACATTCGAGGAACAGCTCAAGGAATTCGCCAATGGCCATTGGCAGCTCGAAAGACCAACAGAGCCAGGAGAATATCCTGTTGCTGGCAGGAAATGTGCGGGCTACCAGTGGATCAGCATTTACATGCACGAAGGGAAAGCCGTCCCTACAATATCATGGGGTGACTGGTGGTGGAGTAAGCCATTCCCCCGAATGCCCAATGCCCCCGATGCTTATGAGGAGTAAAATGGCGAAATGTCCTTCATTCGATCGTAATAACGATGCTCTCGATTTTAACCACCTACCATGGACAACATGCAAACCCAGCCAACCTGGTGGCTATTGCATTATCTGGGATTACGACGATCCTCACTCTGTGAGGCCGCAGTATGCCACTGTGTATCAAGATGTGAGTGGCGCTCTGTGGGTTGCATTTCCCAATTGGATTTCTGGCCCAACGAAGCTCGCTGATGAGATAGGTGTAAAGTACTGGGCCAGGCTTCCAACCGAAATGATCAATGTCAGCACCATTCAGCCTGATTTAAATGTGGAGCACGGCATCTTCCCTGATGGAACGATTCAGCATATCAAGGGCACTGTCTTTCAGGTGACAGATGGGCACAAGCTCCTCTTCAATATGTGCAGCGATGACGGCCTTTGGAGTATGGACAACTTGATGCGACTGGGTTCACATCTCACGTCTGTGCAACGCAGTTATGAGTACTGGCTGGCCAACCCTGGTCATCAAAACGAGCCTCCGTTTTGCATGGGTGAAATTTCTATCCTCTCACCCAGCCCTCAGCACTCGACGCTGAGGGTGGCAAACGCCTTGGTTCTCGAAAAAGACGAAGACTGTAAGAGCGGCTACAGCCTTAACCTTCAGGCTTTTCGCCATGCTCTGACCAAGGTGTGGAACTACACCTATCACAAGAAACACATCTTCACAGTTCACATCCCGCCTATTCAGGCGTGGGCATTGGGCGTCGAAAAGAGAAAGGTCGAGAGAGTCATCCTGGAAACTCTCGTTCACAGAGACGTTAAGGTTTTTCTTTACGAAAACGAGTAGGAGTCGCTCATGAGTGCAGGTTACCTTAAGCTTCAGCATGGAATCATTTACTCACAGATTGATGTGAGCAGCTTTTCACTCGAAAAAGACGGCCAAACAACCACGATATCCTATGAAAACGGCGAGTGGGTAATGAAGTGGGACAACGGACGGGTCGCGAAAGGTGGACAGATTGCAGTTGCTGCCCTCCTGTCGGGGCTTTATGGGAAATATGCGGCGATGTACATTCTTGCGACCACAATGGGAAACATGGCTGAAACATTGTCCATTGTCGATGGAAAGTAGGAAATCCCATGGGATACAATAGTACTGTTGTTATTCTCAACGACTGCATTCACGACATCGAGAACGATCCCGATTTCGGGAAAAAGCTCGGCAGGAGCATCGCGAAGTGCTTTATGAAACGAGAGCCGGTCAATATTTCGAGCGGATCGTCCTGCAATGCCGCCACCGTAATCGAATCGCATCACGCAGACCACATGGTTGTTGTAGAGGTTGGCGGAAACACAGGAAGAGTCATCGATGAGCACACGGTCTTCGATGAAGGCTATCATGCCTGCTTCGCCTGTGGGCACGTTCACGAGGGCGTTGACAATAAGCACTGCAAAACCTGTGGTGATGTTGCACAAGAGCATCGCACTTATCGCGAGGCACTCAAGCAAGCGCGAATAATGCTCGAAAACGGTGACGATGCAAAAAGTGTTATCGCCATCGTACAAGAAGCGCTCGTCGTTGGCCCATTAGGCGAACGGCTGGATTGTGGTTTGGCCGATGAGGCCATGAAAGAAAAGGAATCGTCATGAAAGCAATGGATCGACTCATCTTCGCTCTCGATGTCCCGAACCCTGAAGAAGCCATCAAGCTTTGTCGATTGCTCAAGGGGCACGTCGGCATGTTCAAGGTGGGCCTTGAGCTGTTCAGCTCGATTGGTCGAGATGGACTAGTAAAGCTCTCCGATGAGATTGGCAGCAGCTTCAGCAGTATTATGCTGGATCTCAAGCTTCACGACATCCCGATGACCGTCAAGAGAACCATCAGGCAATACCACAGCACTCACTATGGCGTTTCAGCCATGACGGTTCACACGGCTGGTGGCCTTTCAATGATGAGAGCTGCGGTTGAAGAAGCGGGTCATGCAACAGTCCCTATCAAAATCTGGGCTGTGACGGCACTTACGAGTATGAGCCCCCATGATCTGCAGTTGGTGGATAACTTTTCGACTATGGAAAAGTGCGTCGCAGCAAGAGCGAAGGCTGCCTACACCTCTGGGGCACACGGCATCATTGCCTCTGGCAAAGACCTTGATGCCATCGTCAGGTCCGACCCATTCACATACTCATACAAGAACAGCAAGCGGCCTTGCTTCATCACGCCTGGAATCAGACCTGCTGGAAGCGATGCAGGTGACCAGCAGCGTGTGGCTACGCCCGCATCAGCCATGCAGAACGGCTCGGATTACTTGGTGGTGGGAAGACCCATTCGAGATGCTCCAGATCCTGTCGAGGCCGCAGACCGCATCGTTGACGAAATCACAGAGGCTCTTTGGCCATGATGCACATAAGGTGGTCAAAAGAAAGACAAGAGTACTATGTTGAAAGCCATGACAACGAAGCGCTGAGTGTTGCAAACGGAACAACCGTAAACGTAATAGGTAAAAACGACACTATAATACAGTGCCGTTGGCGCAGTGATGCGGTGGATAAGTGCGCCCTTTATGCAGAAGTGCCAACTGAGAATGGCGCCACTGCATCGTTGAAGCTTAGCATGTGCCATGGAATGCTGGTACAATCAGTTGGTGGTAAGCATTCAGAGCGTTGACATTTTGAACAGTGAGGATTCTCGTGAACTTCGATCAGTATACGAAGCCAAACGGTCCCTGGAGTAAGATTGATGGCTGGAATAGCCAGGGTGTTTTTAGGGCGCTCAAGCTCATCAACGATGAACAAATCGAAGCAGGAACCAATGGACACGTCTGCGAAATTGGCGTTCACGAGGGTCAGCTCTTCAACGCGCTAGCCCTTCTCACTCGGCCTCGAAGCAAAACATTTCGCGAGCTATCCATTGCCATCGACGTTTTCGATAACCAAGAGCTGAACGTCGACCATTCAGGCGGCTCTACTCTTCAAGCTTTTAAAAAGCATCTGAAAGCCATCCTCACTGGCGCAAATGGGGCCTATCACAGAAACGTCCTCACCATCAAAGCTGACAGTCTATCCCTTTCCGCAGAGGATATAGGCGCCAAGGTGGCGGCGCACCTCAAGCAGCCCGTACAGGACAAAACGGCCAACGAATGCATTCGGCTGTTCAGTATTGATGGAGGTCACACGGTCGTCCATGCATTGAATGACCTCAAGCTCGCAGAGCAGACGCTCGTTGCAGGCGGCGTTGTGGTCGTAGATGACTTCATGCATCCTGGATGGCCAGGTGTCACGGAAGCTGCTCACATTTACTGCTCGGACAAAAGGTCAAAGCTGCTTCCTTTCGCATACGGAAACAACAAGCTGTACCTTTCTCACCCCTCATGCATCGCCAGGATGCTTGAATTGTTCAAGACGACAAAAGCGCCTACCAAACAGCGCCGCGAAGTCATCATGTGGAACGAAGCCATGATTTGGATCGATTTCGAGTAGACGACCGACAAGTTGACTGAATTGGTGAGGATATCCTAGATAATCCTGAGGACGCTACAAACACAACTAGAGAGAGACTGTCTGCTGAAACCTGTTGTCCTTTAATGTAACATATGTTATATTCTCACCGTCTATCAATCAACGGTGAGGCCGTGGACAACCAAAGACGCAAATGCACCAGCGACAACCCCTACACTGAAGAACGCACCAGCGCTGAGCCTGGCTGTGGCTGGGAGCATGTCGATGCTACACAGGTCGGCGAGCAATGCTCCAACTGGCCTGGGGGTGATCTCATAACCTACAAGTGTCCTCACTGCGGAATTAGCTGGGAAGAGGAACTTCCGCAATGAAGAAGGTTTTTGAGCTTATTGATGACACTCCCATCATCTTCACCTACGAGCACCAATGTTGTGGTGAAACGCATCGTATCTGCATAGATGCAAAAGACCGACTAATCCTCTGTGATCATACCGATGAGGATATAGAAGGCGAAGAAGTCGAGCAGATGATGGGAGGCAACTTTATCTCTCCTTGTCTCAAGATACAGGAGAGTATTCGATATTTCAACAATGCTCTCGTTGTTCAGGCTTGCGAAAATAATGATCCCGAACTCCTAGAACTGGCTATTCTCTGTGGCTCCGATATCAATTATGGCGAAGGACTTGCCGTCGTTAGTGCTGCAAAAAACAATCTTACAGAGCTTTTAAAAAAGGCTATTGGTCTGGGCGCTGATGTCAACATCTCAGAAGGGCATGCCTTGCGATGGGCTAGTGCCAAAGGACATCTTGATATCGTCAAGCTACTCTTGTCTGCTAGCGCCGACCCTACAGCTAAAAACAACGAGCCTATCCTTTCTGCATCCGCCGAATATAACAGCGACGTCGTTATAGAACTCGTAAAAGCTGGCGCTGATATCAACGCTGGCAAGTATCGACCACTCATAGATGCTTCGTTCAACAAAGACGAACATCTTGTCAGATTCCTATTGAATGCTGGAGCCACAGTAAAACGGTCTTGGCATAGCGAACGATTCTTTCATACTCCTGAGCTATGCACCCCTGCTATAAAAGCCATGACATTTGCCGCTATCGATGAACGAGGAGTCAGAGACACAACACGCCTCGAAGCTGTATGTAGTATAGAATGCTGCAATGATATTCACCAAATCGGAGTTGACGATGAAAAAAAGCGCGTCTACCTGCTGGATCATGAGCGTGGCGAAATAGAAGACTGGCGAGCTGAAGCAATGCTCGGTAATGACCTTTGCCCATGTATCAAGCTCAAGGATGAATTGGAACGTGACTCCGACTCGGTTTTGTTAAACAGCACCAAAGGAGAACATGCAGATCTCGTTGCAGTTGCTATAGCGGCTGGAGCAAATATAAACGCTTACAATGGGCTTCCACTCAGAAACGCTTGTGAAACGGGAAGTCGTGATGTCGTTAAACTTCTCATTGATAACGGAGTAAACGTTCTGCAATGTGATAGTGAGGCGCTGAAGCTAGCAGCAAAAAGAGGCCAGCCAGATATTGTTGAGCTTCTTTTTCAGAATGGCTGCACGGCGAATCAAAATAACTATGTCGCATTTCGGCATGCTGCTATCAGGGGACATATTGATGTCCTGGCGATCTTCTTCGAACATGGGTGCACGATCACTGAGGAATGGGTAAGCTCTTACCATTCAGTCATGGGAGACGACGTTTTTGATATAAAAGGAAAGGTTATCAAAGGGATAAAAGCGGCAAAGGAACTGCAAAAAGATGAAAGCTAGCTGCACCATTCACTGTGGAGACCAAGAGCATACGATGGTCGCTCATCGTGTCAACGGGGAAGTTCGCATCGAGCTAATGGACCATACAAATGATGAAATCGAAGAGAACATCGCTGAGTCTGAGTTCGGAGAGCTGCGCTACCCATGTGTCAGGTATATGGCCAGAACCATCGATCTGCCCGAGCAAACATTCATCGAGGCTGTGTGCACCAGAAACATTCCTTTGGCAATGTTTGCCCTAGTGGCAGGAGCCGACGTTCATTGGAACGACAATTACCCATTGCGTCGGGCTGTTTCCGAAAACGATTTCGAAATGTGCAAGATGCTCTTGGACCAAGGAGCCAATGTGGACAAGGCAGACTGCTTGGCTTATGCAGTCACCAGGAATGGCGCCGATACTCTTAACCTGCTCATATCCTCTGATACTTGCAATTGCACTAATAAGCAACTCGTAGATCTTCTTTTCATAGCATGCGAACACGGCTTCCCCAAGGTGGCCAAGGTTCTGTTAGATTATGGATGCCAAATTGACCAGCTCAATGGATGGGCGCTATTCACAGCTCTAGCCAATGGCAAGTTTGAAGTTGCGAACACATTGATTGCACATGGCGACTCACTAAGCAAATTCAAAGCTGACAAGGATATTTGCTGGCGATATGGTGTAAGTGCAGAAGCTATCAAGATAATGCGTCAAAATGGATTCAAAACCGATGAAGACTGAAAAATACCACATGAAATGCTGGGGAGAGGATCACTACCTCAAGATTTACTACAGTGATGACGGTAGTACTCTGGGTATCGACACACCCTGGCACACCCGCGATGAGATAGACGAAAGCTTTGCGGAGGCTCAGTTTGGCGAGCCCTGCATACCATGCGTAAAGCTGGCCGAAGATATCAAAAGTGAGCCAACATTCGCGCTTTGGAAAAGCATAAAAGACGACGACCCAACCCTTGCTCGGATTGCCATAGCATTTGGTGCCAAGTTTGACTTACATAAAGACTCTGCCCTTGTAGCAGCAGCTAACGAATGTAATTCTAAAATCGTCAAGCTTCTGCTTGATGCAGGGGCATACCCCAGCAGCACTGGCAACCAGGCGATTCATATTGCTACTCTCAAAGGCGACCTCGAAACTGTCAAATTACTGCTCGCTGCCGAGAACTACAACAACACTCCACATCAGCACAACCTTCTGCTCATGATTGCTAGTAGGCGTGGGTATCTCGAAATTGCAAAGCTTTTCATTGAGCATGGCTCCAATGTAAACGCTGCCAAAGCCAAAGCTCTCCGTGACGCAGCAAGCAATAACAAAATTGATGTCGTAAGACTGCTTCTCGAAAACGGGGCCGACCCCAATCTCATTCAGCCAAAGCATCTATCGCGGATTCTTGGGTTCGCAAAAGGGGAGATTCAAAACCTTCTCGAATCACATGGACTGGATTATGACAGACTACGCTCACATTCATCACGTTGATTGCAATTCAGGCAAACACCGGATCGGTATTACCGATAACGGCGAGATGCATTTGCTCGATTGTGATGCAGAAGAAGAAGAGGCAAAGCTTCACCTCGGCGACGATCCATGCAACTGCTTCATCCTGTTTACTCGCGTTTCGACTGATCCAAGCTCCGTAATTTACGACTCAATCAACCATCATGATATCGAATTGTTAGAGTTGGTATTGAAAGCAGGTTTTGATATACGAAATGTTAGCCATCCGTGTTTTCTAAGCACTTGTTATGGTGGAGACACTTCAGCACTAAGAGTGTACATAGAAAACTGCGAACTTACCAATAGCGAACTTCGAGATGGTATACAATCAGCCGCTGCACATGGGTGGGTCGATGCTGTGCGCTTACTTTCAAAACACGGTGCGAACCCTACAGATGTTCATGAAATGGTGACCCGTTCGTGAGAGGCTGAGAGGACTTCATCAATGCATACATTTTTTATACAATGTGAAAACGAGGACCACCAAATCGATGTGACCGATAACGGTGAGTTCGTGCTTCATGCCCATAATATCGACGAAGAAGAAACTGCAGCGATGTTCGGGGATGAGACATCGAAGTGTTTCAAAATACTGTCTTCGTTAAAAAACCAGCCAGATAGCGCCCTGATCGAGGCTGCTTACTCGAACAATGTCGAACTGGCCGAAATCGCCCTTTCATTAGGCGCAAACATCAACGCCATGGTTGGGTGGCCGTTAACTGTTGCTGCTTTTAAAGGGTATTGCGAAATAACGCGATACTTACTGGACTCAGGGGCGAACACCGAAAACGAGGATAAGCAAGTCATCAAAATGGCTGTCATTAAGCGACAATTCGCCACCACAAAATTACTGCTCGATGCAGGAGCCGAAACAAGCCGCATTACGCTAGATATTCTTGAAGATCTCATTATTGATGATAACCTACCATTACTTGCGCTTTTACTCTCGCACGAGATCAATCTCAATATAATTGACAGACACATCTTGCTTGTTGCAGCGGAATATGGACGCACGGACATTGTAAAACTATTACTCCAAAACTGGGAGTATGACAAACACGATCTCGTAACAGCGTCAGCTATAGCAGTCAACAAAGGACACAACAAAACATCCTACGTTTTGGCGAGTGCGTAAACATGCTGGAATACGAAGTGATTTGCAATAAAGAGACGCATCGGCTGGTCCTTGATGACGAAGGTGTCCTCAGGATGCTTGATCACGACGCGAACGAGGAGGAGACATCTTCCATCTTGGGCGACGAAACCTCATGGTGCTACAAAACACTCAGAGGGTTAGAATCTGACCCTTCTTCTTGGATTGTTAGTGCAGCGGCAATGAACAATAAGCCGCTGCTGAATATAGCCATCAAAATGGGTGGCGATCCAAACAGCCACCAAGGGCAAGCTCTTGTCAACGCTGCGCAAAACGGTCACACCGAAGTGGTCAGAATACTGCTTGATAACGGAGCTGATGTCACCTTGCGGGATCATATCGCATTAAGAAAATGTGTCAGATACAACAGGTATGAAACAGTCAAGCTCCTGCTTGAAAATGGCGACGACATACACAGCATAACCACTTTCACAAAGGATAACCTTGCAAGGGGCAACTACCACGAAATGCTCAGCTTGCTTCTGGATAAAGGCCTGGACATAAATCGTGTAGAAGAAAGCCTTCTTTTTATAGCTGCGCAATACGGACACAAGAAAATGGTTGACACCCTGCTCGAAAAAAGGAGCTTCACAGCAGATGAAATAAACGGGGCAATCGCCGCAGCGGAAGAAGTAGAGCTTGAAGACGGGAGATCGAGAGAATATATCCTCGACGCTCTATCAAGGTATCGGCAGTGATTACTTACAGACACGAGTGCTGCGGACAGATTCACCGCATTATACTTGATGACGATGGGGTCCTTACACTTACCGACCATGACATAGACGAAGAAGAAACGCTTGCTGCATTCGATGAGAACGTATCATCCTGCTACAAGCTTTATCTTAAATTGACTCGATCCACTAAACACCTCGACCTCTCGTTGAGACGCGCTTGTGAAAGAAGCAACACTGAACTCGCAAAGCTCTGCCTGGCTCTTGGAGCTGACGTCCACGTCACAAACGATATGCCTATTCGTGCTGCCGCCGATAAAGAAAACCTTCCTCTCGTGAAAATGTTAGTGGAAGCTGGCGCTAACATCCATTCAAACGATGATGCACCTCTTCTTTTTGCATGCGAGCAGGGCCACGCAGAGATGGTAGAGTACTTTCTGAACCTGAATTGCAATCCTAACTATCACGATGGGCAGTGCATCAACCACCCAGTACACCGCAACAAGCAGGATGTTGTACGACTACTGCTCAACAGCGGAAAAATGATAAAAGGCCACGTGTACACTGCACTGCAAATTGCAGCCGAAAAAAACCATGTGGACATGATCAGGCTCATCCTGAACTCTGGTGCAGAAACATTTAGCTTTGGTGAGAGCTACGTGAAAAGACTTTTTCAGGAAGGCAAACACGAGGTAGCAGCACTATTATGGCTACATATAAAATAACATGCGGAAATGCCATACATCGAATTGAGCGAGGTGACGATGGACGCATGTCGCTACTCAATTGCAATATGGGAGAAGAGGAGACCCTTGACGCAATGGGTTTGCCGACCAGTGCATGCTACCAAACGTACCATGCGCTCATTGCTGAGCCGGAAATCATTCTAGAACAAGCCTCTCACCTCGGACAGGTTGACATGGTCAAATTGGCGCTTGCCTGCGGAGCCTATGTCGGTACGCGTTTTTGCTCACCCATCACTCGGGCAGCAGAGGGCGGTCATGCAGGGACTATCGATGTGCTGGCTCAAAACGGTGCCGATGTTAACGGTTGTGAAGGAAGGCCTCTTAGACGAGCAGCAAAGAGTGGTCATCTCGAAGCCGTAAAAATGCTCCTCAACCACGGTGCTGATATTCATCAATTGTTTGAAGGCGCCTTGTACATGGCAGCCAAGAACAATCACTTAGATGTGGTAAAGTTTCTTGTGGAGAAAGGCGCCAACATTGACAAGATGCTATCGAAAGGCAAACGCTACTTGATGGCCGCATGTGATCCACAAGTCGTCGCTCTTCTCAACGAATGCGAGCGAGAGACGTAGAATGATTAAGATTTATCGTGTTTGGTGCCGAGGTCGTCAACATCGCATTGGTCTCGGTGACAACGGAACGCTTCACGCGCTCGATTGCGACCTGGAAGAAGAGGAGACACTGGCTCATCTCGGAGATGAACCGTCCTCAGGATGTTTTAATGTGATATCGCTTTTGAGAACCGACCTAGACCGAGCACTGAGTGATGGAGCAAGTTGCAATGATCTCGCAGTCGTCAAGCTCGCACTGGCTTGTAGAGCTGGTATCTCAAAAAACAATTATGATGCCTTCTTTTGGGCCGTCTCGATGGGTCACACTGAGATCGTCGAGCATATGATAGAGCAAGGGGTCTACATTGACTTTAACAATGGTAAATTCCTAATCGAAGCGGCTGAAAAGGGGCGTGCAGAAATCGTTCGTATTCTTCTGAAGAATGGAGCTGACGCTCGTGCGGATAAAGAGAGAGCGCTCTATAATGCTGTCTACAACGGGGATGTGCAGATTTGTAAATTACTCATCAATGCGGGTTCAAGTGTTCAAAGAATGCTCTACCATCACAAGCACTTGCAAGTCTTCAATAGCGAGGTTTCGGAGTTGCTAAATCATGCAGAAGAAACAGAGCAAAGCAGGGCGTACCTCAAAGCAATTCATGGTTAGCTGTTGTGGTGAAGAGCATACGATTGAACTCTCATCCTCAAAAAAGCTTTCAATGACTCATCATGATGCTGAAGAGGAGGAAACGATCAGGCTCTTGGGCGATGAGCCAGCTTCATGCTACAGATGGACTGAAGCGCTCAGAATCAACCCAGGTGATGTTCTTTGTTTCGCTGCTAATAATGATCATTATGACATGGCTCGTCTTGCGCTTGAATTAGGCGCAAGCCCCAGTTGTCACAAAGACCTACCCCTAAGGCTTGCTGCACATGAAGGCCATCATCTCATCATCAAGCTGCTCCTGGATAACGGCGCTGATTTGAACATACATAACAATCGACCACTCAAGCTGGCCGCTATCAACGGTAAGCTCGATGCCATTGTTCTACTCATAGAGCACGGTGCCAATATTGACGCTGTTCATGCCGGGATAATACAGTTGGCTCACAAACGAGGGCATCACTCCGCAGTAAATTACCTGCTGACACATGGTGTTGACAGATCATTACTTCATCGAAAGTATCTCAATCCAGTAATAAGGGCATATGAGGAGCATGTACAGCTCGCTTCGAGAGCGTGCCCCGAAGTGCTGGAGTTGCTGATTGGAAACAACTGAAGCAAAACAATGAAAACAGCACCAAACCACTTCAAACTCAACTGTGGTGGCGAAGAGCATGAAATCAAGCTCATTAGCTCAAAATGGCTCTCTCTTGTAAATCACGATACAGAAGAAGAAGAGGCGATCAGGCTCTTGGGTGATGAGCCGTCCTATTGCTACAAATGGATCGAAGCCTTTCGGATTGATGCTGATGACACACTTTGTGTTGCTGCTCGTGATGGGCACACCGGCATGGTTCATCTCGCGCTGAGATTGGGAGCAAACCCCGATTGCCATAGAGGCTTGCCTATTCGTCTAGCAGCTCGTGAAGGGCATTATGACATTATCGAACAGCTACTGAGCAAAGGCGCGCATCCGAACGTATGCAGCGACAGGCCGCTCGTGCTCGCAACAATCAACGGACATCTTGCAGTCGTCACACTTCTCATTGATCAGGGGGCAAATGTCAACGCCGTCAGGGATGGCGCAATTCAGTTAGCAAAACAGCGATTTCATCACGATGTAACCAGATATCTTCTGAGCTGCGGTATCAACAAAGAAGAGTTATCCAGAAGAATCTACAATGAGGCATTAGAGAGCAGCAGCGATGAGAGCCTTGTATTGATGCTGGGCGTATCGATAGAAATACAGGATTTACTCTCATGATCGCATTCCATGTTCAATGCGAAAACACGGAACACCGCATTGGTGTCGATGACGACCTGAACGTTCACCTTTTCGACCATGACGAAGAGGAGGTCGAAGCACTCGCTGCAATGGGATTAGAGCACCCCTTCTGCCTATTCGTTAAAAGATGGTTCGAGAGGGACAATTGCGCTGTAATAGAAATCGCCTCGCTCACAGGTAGATTCGATATCGTAAAAGAACTGCTCGATCGTCACCCCCATCTACATAACCCCACAGGACTTTCGGAATCCCTCCGATCCGCCGCAACAAACGGACACACCTCTATCGCTGAATACCTTCTCGGGCTTGGAGCTGATGTTCACCACCGAGTCGAACTACCCTTAAGGTGCGCTTGTCAAGACGGGCATTCAGAAACAGTAAAACTCCTACTGAAGGCTGGAGCAAACCCGAACGTATACCGTGCTGAAGCACTGCTTGATGCAATTGAGTATGGCCACATCGAGACAGTAAAGGTTTTGCTCGAAAACGGGACAGACCCCAGCAGGCTCAGGTATTACAATCACAGCCGACTGTTCAGTGGTAAAAACGGCGACGAAATATATGAGCTGATGAGCAAAATGAATAAACTACCACCAGACGACATCAGAGACCGATGAAGATATATAATGTAGAATGCTCAGGAGAGACTCACAGGCTGGGGCTCGACGAAGACAATCAAATACACATGATTGATCACGATGAAGACGAAGAAGAAGCTCTTTATGTGATGGGGCTCCCAGTATCACACTGCTACCGACTGGTCAGTGGCCACTACTGCACCATTCCAGATGGGCTGCTCTTACTAGCCTCTGAAATGCAAGACACAGGAGCTGTAAAGCTGGCTCTGGCCATGGGCGCCAAAACAGAGCACGGGAATGGCGAGGCGCTCATGAGAGCTTGCATCAATGCCGATTACCAAACAGCAAAGGTGCTGCTTGAAGCAGGGGCTAACCTTTACTACCATGACGGTGTTGCTCTCAGATATACCGCAAACAAAGGCTTTTATGATATTGCAAAACTCCTTATCAAACACGGAGCCAATGTTCAAGCTCGAAATAATGCGGCTCTTAGGAGCGCAGCCTTGTATGGACGCTGGCAAATGGCGGAACTACTTCTGCAGCATGGAGCAGATATTCATGCACGAAACGGGCAAGCTCTCAGGTTTGCTTTCGAGAAAAGAGAGCTAAACACGATCGATGTACTAATGGAACACGGAGCTGATGCCAAAGTTTTATGGGGGCCTCAAGGATGAAGACCTACGAAATCGAATGTGGCGAGGGGATGCACACGATAGGCATGAGCGACGATGGTAAGCTTCATCTCTTCGACCATGATGTTGAGGAGCAGGAAACAATGCACATCATGGGGCTCGAAACCAGTAAGTGCTTTCGCGTCACCCAGGCCGCCGAAAAAGCAACCCCTGAAATGCTCAGCAGGCTCTTTCTGGGAGCGTTGTACCGAAAATTACTAGATGAAATGTCCTTTTACCTCGACTGTGGTGCCGACGTTCATCTGGAAGATGAAACTGCGTTGTACTGGGCAGCAAGCCAAGGGCACACACGAATAGTTGAGCGACTGTTAGAGCATGGGGCAAATGCAAAACATGAAGTATTCAGAGAATTCGAGATCAATGGGTGCAAATACCTCGAAGTAAACTCACCGCTTTTGGAGGCGGAAGCTAAGCGCCGACATAAAGTAGTTGAATTACTACTGAAAGCTGGTGCTAAGAAGAGACCGGTCTATGAATAAGTATAAAGTTTTGTGCGAGAACGAAATCCACCATCTAGGCCTCGATGGTGACGGTGAGGTGCACATACTCAACCATGATATCGAGGAGGAAGAAACACTCGATGCGATGGGGCTTCCAGTGTCAGAATGCTTTTATCTATATCAGCGCCTCATAACTGATATTGATAACGCTCTCGTGTGTTCTGTCGAATCAGAACACCGACCCGACTGGATCAACCTATGCCTCGATGCAGGAGCTGATATCCATTACAGAAACAACTTCATGCTGAGAATAGCTTGCACGTGGGGTGACTACCCAGTTGCAAGGGTACTCGTCGAGCGAGGAGCTAACGTGAACTGTCAAAGCGAATTCACAATCGGAGATAGCGATAAAACTCAGTATTACATGCAAACCCCCCTGTACAACGCTCGACTTCACCAAAATGAACAGATCGTATCCTTGCTCAAAGAAGCTGGTGCAACAAACTGGGGAGGCTCTCGAACAGAATGGCACGATGAAGATTCATAAGGTTGTCAGAACAAAGATATATTGGAGCTAGCCACTTGGGAATTAGCAAAATATTATGACAAAACGGATATCGCATATGATATATTATGGAAAACGCTGCACGATAAGGCAGCGCTACTTCAAATACGAATGAGCCCAGATGAAAACCTTCTCTATCGAATGTTCGGGTGATAAACACAACGTCATACTAAACGACGACGGCAGCTTTGCATTAATCCATCATGACATCGAAGAAGAAGAGACCCTGGATGCACTGGGTGACAACACCTCCAAGTGCTATCAATACATAAAAACAATACAGCAGCCAAGTGGGGCATCATCTCTACTCGTTATCCTTGCCATGGAAAACGACGTTGATACCATGCGAATTCTATTAGATATGGGATTCGCAGATGTGCATTACAAAATTGAAGAGCCGCTTTGCCAAGCAGCGTGCTCTGGTAAAGATGATGCGGTCAAGTTGCTCCTCGAACATGGCGCAGATATTCATCATGCTGATTTCGGGCTCACCTATGCTGCTGCACATGGCCATGCAAGCACTGTTCGCATACTGCTCGACGCTGGTGCAGACCCCAATATTTTTCATTACACGTCATCCCTTGTTCAAGCAGCCAATGCGGGCCACGCTGAAATTGTGAAAATGCTGCTCGAAGCAGGGGCATCCATAAATGTGTTCACCAATGATGTTATAGATGCTGTTGTATCTGATAATCCTGAGGTTATCCAGATACTAAAGGATGCGGGAGTAAGGCTGTGATTCACGTTGTATTCAACCGAGAAGCAGCAAAGAACGGCCCTCGCATAGAGGCTTATACCTACACAATACTCTGTGAAGAAGGCAAGCACCAAGTGCGAATAGACCGCAATAAGGGCATTCAACTATCCCATCACGACATAAACGAAGAAGAAACCTTGGAAGCTATGGGGCTTCCTACCTCGCAATGCTTCAACCTTGCAAAAACGACCTATGATGACCTTGAACAGCTTCACGATATCGCCATTCGTAGTGATAATCCTGAGCTGTTGGATTTCGTTGTAGCAGTAAGAAAGACACTTCTCGAAAATAGCGAAAGGGAATAGTAATGCCTTTTTATATGGATATCATTAAAGAGACAGACAAGAGCGGTTCCACTTTAGAATCCCTTTTATTCTGGATTCAGGGCGTCGGAAAAGAGTCACAAAGGCTGCGGATAGAAAAAGATGGCAGTCTTCACCTGCTCGACCGAGACGTTGAGGAAGAGGAAGCTATGGAAGCCATGGGTCTCGGCTGCTCTTACTCCTATGTTTGGTATAAAAAGCTCCTCGATAGTCAAAAGGGCATATTTAAAAAAGCCAACGATATGAACGATGTCGAAATGATAGAGTTTGCCATTGCCGCTAGCTTTGATTTTCATGAGAGCGAAGAGGAAATGCTCAGGGATGCCATTGCCTTCAGAAGTACTGATGCTGCAATAGCCTACATAAAAGCTGGAGCCGACGTAAACGCTGCCAACGGTGAACCACTGATAAAAGCTACTGGTCTCGGCTTGATTGAGATTGTTAAAGCATTGCTTGACGCTGGTGCTGATCAGTCAGTAAACGACTTCGAGGCATTGAGACTAGCGACGCAAAGTACTTTTCCTCACAAGCTTGACATCGCACGGCTCTTACTTGACTACTGCGACAGATCTAAAATTGGAAGAGCCGTAAGTATGGTAGCAGGTTGGAGCAGTGGCAGGGACTTTTGCAGGGAAATCCAAGAAAAGCACATCGGCATCGAGAAAGAAGGCGATTACTTCATCCTGGGGACGTGTAAAGATCGCAAGCTCTTCATATTGAGTAAGGATACAGCTCACCTTACAGCAACATCGACTATCAGACTCAAGATTCACGATTATGTGTCCTGGCTCTATGACATCTACGACAATGGAGAGCTGATACTTCTCGCAGCCTCTACAATCGACGACATTACTGCCGTTCGTTTTGCCCTGAACGCAGGAGTCAGCGCTCAGCAGCTCAACAACACACCTCTGCGACACGCGGCTCGTGAGGGAAACGTTGAGATTGTCAAGCTGCTACTCAAACACGGCGCCGATGTTCATGCGGAGAAGGATTCGGCAATGAAGCTTGCAGCACTCAACGGAAACACTGAAACCCTTCGGGTTCTGCTGGATGCTGGTGCCGATCCGAACGCCGATAACGGTTTCGCGCTCACCGAAGCTGCAAGATACAAGCAACGGGTAACCTTTGATATGCTTGTGAAGGCTGGCGCAAAGACAGAGGACATTCTCTTTGACGTCCTCTCCGCCTTATAAAGGACGGAGATTCCTAGTGAACAATGCTAAGAACGTCCAATAGGATGGTTCACGTTTCTACGAAACGAGCGCTTTTGAGGCAAGCCTTGAAAACGTCTTACAGTCTCTCCACGCGCTGCTGGGACCCGACCGGCCCCCGTTGTGTTGAGTATGTTAACCATTTGCTTGACCGGACTTGGTTATCGTTCGGTCCTGGATCAGTGTACAACATCATAAACTTGTGTCAAGGAAAGGAGCAGGCGCATTACTCCCAGACCTCAAGGTCGAGGCCTCCTGCGCCGGGTACGATGCAATACTGTCATGTGAAATGCGCTGATAAAAACCACAGGATCGGCCTGAGTAACGATGGAGAGCTTTCCCTGCTCGATCATGATATCGAAGAAGAGGAAACCCTCCACGAAATGGGTCTCGAAACATCACATTGTTTCGAGCTGATGGTTCAGATGAGAGACAATCCTGGAGGAATCCTCTCATTTGCTACAGATGCGTGTCTTCCAGAGCTTGCTGAATTCGCTCTTTGCTGCGGCGCTGACATCAACCGAAACCTGTCTAGATGCATACGAATAGCAGCACGCGACAGTCATTCTGAGATTGTTGAGCTGGCTATAAAATATGGCGCTGACATTCACCTGTATAACGACGCTGCACTCAGAGACGCCTTGCTTAACGGCTGCGTTCAAACAGTAGAGCTGCTCTTGGATGCTGGAGCAGAGCTTGGCAACATCCCAGAGCAATACCAGGAAATGATCAGTCGAAGAGCACCGCAAAGGTCACTGGACATCCTCAAACGCAGAGGACTTGAGCTGAAATACGATGAACATCTACACAGTTGCGAATAGCTGCAATTACAACTGCGAAATGCATCGGATTGGATTCGATGAAGACCAAAAACTCGTTCTGCTGGATCACGACATAGAAGAAGAGGAAACAGCGATCGAGATGGGCGAGAGGCCATGCTCATGCCATTCAGTGGGTATGCGCATCCAAAATGATCCGAACGGGAACATGCTCATGGGTGCGGAACATTCGGATACCGATCTTCTGAAAGTCTCGATCGACGCTGGTGCTGATGTCAGCTACAAGGATAACAAAGCACTGTTTCTGGCAGTGCTTGACGGTTCAGCAGAGAATATCCGTCTTCTTGTCGAGCATGGTGCCGATATCCACGCACGGCGAGACGCAGCGCTCACCAGGGCAGCAGCACTCAGCAATCATGAAGCCGCTAAAGTACTGATCGAGCTTGGCATTCCTGCAGACATAAATGGTCATGCGCCACTCTACGAAGCCAGACAAAGCAACGACGAAGAGATGGCTTGGCTTCTGCTCAAACGCTGTCCTCGTAAAAGCATTGGCCGGGGTGTCAGCATTATTACCGTAGAAGGAAGCACAGAAGAGCCATTTGCCTGGCAAATAGCAGAACATTTTATCAAAGTAGACGTATTCAACAACTGCTACCGACTAGCGACTGATGTCAATGGAAACATTTTTCTAGTAGGTGATGAATATCGTGATATTAAAATCACCAATCACATCGATCTCCCAAAATCAGAGTACGAAGAGTGGCTGAATGACCTGTATGACAACATCAATATGATATTCGAAGCTGCAATTACTATTGATGACGCCGAAGCGGTACGTTTTGTCTTGGATGCTGGCATGGACCCGCATTACGATAACGACTTTCCTATTCGATACGCGTCGAATTATGGAAGCTCAGGTATAGTAGAGCTACTACTTCAGGCTGGTGCCGATATTCACGCCTACGAGGATGAACCACTCCGTGTTGCGGTGTATGGTGGACACAGTGACACAGTGAAGCTATTGCTTGAGAACGGGGCTGATGCTCTCGGTAACAGCGGAACACATATCGTCACCGCTGCAATCAAGGGTTATCACGATATCTATGAAATGCTCACAGAAAACTGCTCCAACATTAAAGAGGTGCTTTTTGATGCGCTGTCCAGTGGTTTGTGGCGACGATGAGCATGAGCTTGAGCTGGATAACGATGGTGAGCTTCACATGCTTCACCACGACATCGAGGAGGAAGAAGCTCTGAAGGTGATGGGGCTTCCTACATCGAGGTGCTTTAGGCTGCTGAATGAGCTTGAGAGAGACCCTGAATTCATTCTTATCGGTGCTGCCAAGCGTAATGAATATCACCTTGCTATGCTCGCGATACAATATGGGGCCAACGTTAGGGTTGCAGGTGAAGCTGCCATCGTTTTCGCCGCAAAAAACGGAAACTTCCCTTTAGCAAAAGCACTCGTAGAAAAAGGCTCCAACCCAAACACTCGTGCTTGGCAACCAATCAGAGAAGCTATCAAACACAAACACCTCACCCTCGCTGAATGGCTTAGCCTGATGGGTTGGAAACGCATGCATGAGGGACCGCACGATGCGCACGTACAAAATTACCTGCAATGGAGAAGAACATCGAATCGGCCTACAGAACGACGGTGGTTTGTGCCTAATCGACCATGATATCGAAGAGGAGGAAGCGTTGTGCGTACTGGGCGACACACCCTGTCGCTGTATGGATATTTACCAAAGACTAATGACACACGATCGGATTCAAGAGCACTTTACCCACTTCATGCAAATGCAGGATATCGGCGTGCTGAAGCTACTCATAGCTCTAGGCGCAGACATTAACTACGAAGACGATCAACCTCTTAGAGTAGCTGCACTTAATGGTTTCAGTAATGTTGCTAGGTTCTTAATAGACGAAGGAGTCAGACTTGATGTTAAAATGACTGCTGAAATTTTTCATACAGATGGCAGCTCTTCCACAATACACAGTAATGCTCTAAGCCTAGCGATAGACGAAGGAAATGACTGCATAGCTGACATGCTTTATCTGGCCGGAATGGAGCCTCCCTGGTGAAAACTTATTCAATCAATTGTGGCAAGGATAAGCACCTCATTGGCTTAGACGATGATGGAGTTTTGCATCTAATCGACCATGATATCGAAGAGGAAGAAACACAGGAAGCGTTCGGAGACACAACCTCAGAATGCTACCAAGCGTACAAGCTTCTTTTGACAAGTCCTAAGGACGCTCTTGTCATCAGCGTCAACCACGGCTTTACTGACATGATTCAGCTTTGCTTAGATATTGGTGCTGACATTCACTATGATAACGACGCTCCTCTACTCGCAGCTTGCCATGAAAAACGACTTAACGTTGTAAAGATGCTCGTCGAGGCTGGTGCCAATGTCAACGCTCATAAAATCGTCAGACAAGAGGGGCCGATGGTTATGATACAAATATCTGCAGTGAGAACAGCAAGACATCGAAGCACCCCTGAAGTCGTTGAGTACCTCAAATCTGTTGGAGCTGTCGAATGAATACGGCTGCCGTCACGTGCAACGATAAAACGCACAGCATCGCTCTCGATGATGATGGGGCAGTTCGTCTGCTCAACCATGATATTGAAGAAGAAGAAACGCAGTATATGATGGGGGATGGAGCGTCGGATTGCTACCATCTCGCCTTAGCGATCGAGAACAACGTAGATACCGTACTTACGAGAGCATGCATCGACAATCGCCTTGATCTCGTCAAGCTTGCACTGGCTGCTGGTGCTGACGTGAACACCGACAACGGTTTTCCTTTGGCTACGGCATCTGAGTATGGGTTCGTGGATATTGCACTAACGCTAATCAAGGTGGGGGCCGATATCAACCTTTCGAACAATTACGCTTTGAGGCGCGCCGCAAACAATGGCTTTACAGATGTTGTAAGAATGCTTTTGGAGAACGGAGCCTGCATTGATGCCAATAATGGAGCACCTCTTAATCTTGCAGTAGGAAACAGGCAGACCGAGACGGTAAAGCTTCTGCTGCAACATGGTGCTGATATGACATCTACTAACCAATCCGCTTTTCTTGTTGCTTGTGAATACGGAATGTTTGAAATAGTCAGGGCCTTCATAGAAGCTGGTGTCGATATCCATGCACGGCAGGATGGCGCCCTTATCGCTGCTGCTAGGGATGGTCAACATCGAACCGTCAAGCTCCTCATTCAGCACGGCGCCAATGTATCTGCCAGGAACGAAGAAGCACTCTTGCTTGCTGCTAGAAATGGACATAATATTGTTGTAAATGACCTTCTTCATGCTGGGGCTGATATCTCTGTTCGAGATGTGATTTTAATTGCTCGGTTGAATGGCCGGGAAAATATTGTGCGCATGCTCGAAAAATGGAAGAGGCGGCATAGTGAAGACGTATGAAATCATTTGCGGCAGAGAATGTCATCTGCTCGGGGTCGACAACGATGGCAAGCTTCACCTTCTCAACCATAACATCGACGAAGAGGAGACTCTGCGAATGATGGGTGAGGCTCCATGCGCATGTTACAAGTTTTATTTAGACGCACAAACCAATCTAGATAGTCATTTTCTAAGCGTCAATTCCAAAGGTCACACTTCGCTTATTCGCTGCTGCTTAGATTTGGGCGCTGATATTCATGCCTGCAACGACGAAGCTTTGCGTCTTGCATGTGAGACAGGCTCGCCCAAGCTAGTACGAATCTTGGTTGAACAAGGGGCTAACATTCATGCTATCCACAATTCCACCGCAATCGTTCGCACTAAAGAGGGAGAAGAATTTGCTGTAGGAACACCACTAACTCTTGCCATCAAACGAAACCATAGTGAAATCATGCACATCCTTGTAGACGCTGGAGCATTGAAACCAAATGAAGCTCTACGAAATCACTTGCGGGACTTGCAAGCATCAGATCGGGCTTAATGAGAAGGGTTCCCTTCATCTTCTCGATCACGATATTGAAGAAGAGGAAACGCTGGTTATGATGGGTGTTAAGCCATGTCGATGCTACGATACCCTTTTAAAGCTTGAGTCAGGAGTGAATAGCGCGTTTTTACAAGGCGCTTTTGAAAACGATATCGAGCTAACACGCATCTGCATAGGCCTAGGCGCTGATGTTCACTACATGGAAAACGAAGCGCTATACTACGCATGCAGGTTCGGATATCTCGGCATGGTAAAAACCCTCATACAACATGGCGCTGATGTTAACCGGCCATATAAATTCAGCCTCAACTGTCGCAACTACCAGGGAGTAAAGACCTCACATCACTCTGTCAACATACTCAAAGCCTCAAAAGATTGCAGACACCAAGAAGTTGTTCAGTACCTAACCGAGCTGGGTGCATCATGAGGACGTGCAGGATTCGCTGCTCAAACGAAATTCATCGAATTGGTGTCGATGACAAGGGTATCTTCCACCTGTTAGATCACGACGCCGATGAAGAAGCAGCGCTTGAGGCTATGGGTCTTGAAACAGCCAGATGCTACAACCTGCTAAACAATAATCAAATCCCCCCTTCTTCACAACTACAACATGCAGCTATAAATGGAAACCTTGACAAGATTAAGCTAGCAATACTGGCAGGTGCGGAGCATGTAGCCTTATCGCGAGCACTGCTTGTAGCTGCAGGATATGGTTACGCAGAAATAGTCAGAGAACTCATCAGCGCTGGAGCTGATATTCATTACAAATCGGACATGCCGTTGGCGTGGGCAGCAATGGATGGGAGAACGGCTGTTGTCAGCCTGATCCTATCTGTGGCTGGCCAACAGATCAATGTACAAGATAAAAGATTTGCTCTGAAACAGGCTAAACAGCGAAATCAACATCATGTGGTTGCCATTTTAAGCGAAAACATTTCGCAGCACAAACGGAGCGGACAATAACATGAAGTTATATGAGACTTGCTGCGGGGACGAGACGCATCGAATTAGCATTGATGACAATGGCGTCTTTCATCTGCTGGATCACGATCTCGAAGAAGAGGAAACACTAAAAGAGCTTGGTGGTGACACTCCATGGTGCCTTACACTAGTCAATGCTCTAAGCACATGCCCAGATGGATGTCTTTTTGCTGCTGCCGAATCAGGAGACCTGGCACTGGCAAAGATCGCCATCGACTCTGGCGCTAAGATAGCCCACGAATCAAGAAATGCTTTACTCTCTGCCGTAACAAAAAACAACGTAAACATCGTAAAATACTTCTTAAGTGAGGCTTGCGATGTCAATTATGGCAATTACCATCCCCTGTCGGCTGCTGTCTACTATGGGTATATAGAGATTGTTGAATTACTACTGAACGCTGGAGCTAAAATAGCAGATACAAATACCTCCGACTGGATAATGGCTATTGAATTCACGACAGAGCCAATTCGCCGACTACTACAAAAACACGATTACAACACTGACGTCCACACACCTAGCGACGACACGGATGAAAACGCCAAATGACACTGTACGCAGTCACCTGCTCAGACGAGCTACACTTCATCGAATGTGACGAAAACAATTGCTTGCATCTTCTCGATCACAATACTGAAGAGGAGGAGGCGTTATCACTCCTAGGTGACACTGTTTCAACCTGCTTCGATATATTGCGAGGAACACTTACAGACCCGAACGCCACACTCTGGCGTGGCTGCTGGGATAAATCAGTGGATCTTGTGAAGCTGGCACTAGACATGGGAGCTGATCCAACCAGAAAGAATTCGCAATTCTTGAGAGCTGCCGCTGAACCACCTGGAAATCTAGAAATAATCGACCTGCTTCTTCACAAAGGTGCAGATGTTCATGCTAACGACGATCATGCGATATGTCTCACCTCTGAGATAGGACGTGCCGACATCGTAAAAGCTCTTCTTTCCTTTGGCGCCGACCCTGAAGCTCGAAACCATGAACCCCTTCGAAGAGCTATTGCTCTCCATCATAAGCGAGTCATAAGGTACCTGGTTGAACATGGAGCACCCCTCAATGTCGCGCTCAAGCTCAGGCAATTCCGAACACCCTTCTCAAAACACAAGTCAATGATAGCGCTTCTTGTCAAACTCGGGGCTGACGAGGAACTGGCGAGGAAGTATTATGATAGTAAGTAAATGCAAATGCGGCGAGACGCTTCATGAAATCGCTTTGGACGACGACGGGAACCTGCATCTACTCAACCACGACCTCGAAGAGGAAGAGGCTCTCGCAGCCATGGGACTGGAAACCGCTGAGTGCTATAACACATACAAGAGAATTCATGAGTGCTCAGATGACATCCTGTGTGCGGCAGCAGTCGAAGGCAACATCGAAATGGCTCACATTGCTATTGCGTCGGGTGCTGATGTTGACTGTGGCAACAGCCAGCCTATGCGTTACGCGGCTAGTTACGGAAGAATCGAAATGATACAATGGCTATTGGATAAAGGAGCCAACCCTTACCAAGGCAATGGAACAGGCGCCCCTCTGAGTCATGCTGCAATGTACGGTCACACAGGAGCAGTTGCGCTACTGCTCAATCTCTATCACGATCAAAACCTCAAAGATCATCTACAGAAAGCCTTAGATCGGGCTGTCCATTATGGGCATGCTAGCGTTGTGGCACTGCTTATCAAAAATGGTGCGAAGCTCAAGAAAAGAAATGACGAAACAGTAGCGACTGCGTTCAAACAAGGACACTGTAATGTTATCAATGTATTATTAAGCGCCATGCAGAACACCAACAATCTTGAGGACTAATCATGAAGGTGTTTACCATAGAATGCTGTGGCGAGGAACACCGGATAGGGCTTGATGAAGACGGCAAGCGCCACCTTCTCGATTGCGACCTCGAAGAAGAAGAGGCGCGTGAAGTTCTTGGAGAAGAGCCGTCACAGTGCTACAGAATGTACGGCGCCACAAACAGTGACTGTGTAAACCAATCTCTTTGTAACTTTGTTTGTAATGGTGATGCGAAAAAGATCTGTCTATGCCTGAACCTTGGCGCAGATGTGCATTGGAATCACAATGAAGCCCTCAGACTTGCCATAATGGGATGTGATCTCAATACCGCAAAGCTTCTCATCGATCGAGGGGCTAACGTCAACGACTCCAGAAAGGTTATGCTCTGGGGCTCCCCTGCTGGTTACAGCAGCAATGCATGGGTTTCCATCCTGGAAGAGGCGCAACGCTATGGCCCGCTTGAAATGGTAAAACTTCTCAAAGAGGCTGGAGCTGAAGAATAAATGGAAATGAAGATTTTCTGCATCCATTGTAGCGATGAGATTCATCGCATCGGCATCACGAGCCTGGGAACTATTGAACTCCTGGATTGCGACCACGATGAAGAGGAAACGAGAGAGCACCTCGATGACGCACCTTCGCAATGCTATCTAATAGCTCAGCAAGCCCTGGAGGACCCTTCTAACCTGCTTGAAAAAGCCACTCGTGTCGACGGATTGGAGTTGGCAAAGCTTTGCATAGAAGCTGGCGCCGATGTTCACTATCAAAATGAAAAGCCACTGACAAATGCTGTTTTTAGGAGGAATCTGGATATTGTCAAGATTCTCCTAAACTCAGGAGCAAACCCCAATATAATAACTTTTACCCTAATACATGACAAAATACCACTTCTTTCGTTTGCAAGACTTTACAGCAGTCCTGAAATAGTCAGTGCTCTTGTAGGAGCTGGAGCTGAAGAGCAATGAAAACATACAAAGTTGCCTGTGAGGGAGAGCATCACCATCTCGGGCTCGATGACTATAAGAAGCTCCACCTGCTAAACCATGACATTGAAGAAGAAGAAACGCTCCTTCATCTCGGCGATTACACATCAACCTGCTACCGTATAATGCAGGAGCTGCTTAGCGACCCCAACAAGGCCCTTGAATCTGCGCACTTTCAAAACAGCGTCGAACTGATAAAGCTAGCAGTGAGCTTTGGAGCAACGGACCCTGCACAGCGTCCGTCATGTGTTGATTGGGCTATCCTCGTCAGCTCCCCTGCTATCTTGGAGTACTTGATCAGCACAGGGGTAAACGTGCTTGAATCAACATATGCTCTGCCTTGGGCTGCCGAACAGGGGAATACTCCGATCGTGAAGCTACTGCTTAACGCTGGCTGCAACGTAAACACTCCATCGAACGAACCTCCTCTCAAGAGAGCCTTTCTTAATCAACAGTTCGGTATCATACCCCTGCTGATAGATGCTGGTGCAGATCCGTCAGTACTCTTGAGTATGGAAATCGAGATGCTAAAGAGAGACTATCCGGATATTAGGGCTGCACTGAAAAGGAACGCTTCCTACAATGATAAAAACCTTTGAAGTTGAATGCAATGGTAGCTACCATCGCATTCAGGTTGATGATAACGACGAACTCCACTTGCTCGATCACGACATCGACGAAGAAGAGACCCTTTACGAGTTAGGCGGAAAGGTAGCGTTGTGTTATCACATCCTACTCAGACTCGAAAAAGATCCAGACGATATCTTAACTGTTGCATCAGCAAAGGGTGATACATCAATTGTCAGCCTGGCTCTTGCCGTCGGTGCCAATGTACAGGCCTACAACAACGAAGCGCTTCGATCATCAGCCAGAGAAGGCCACAGTGATGTCGTGTCTCAGCTCCTGCAAGCAGGCGCCGACGCCAACGCCCGCGACAGCGAAGCTCTCCAAGAGGCCGCTTATGCACGGCCACAGCAACGTTGTATCCCAGCTATTGCAAGCAGGAGCTGATGTGCTTTCGCTTGACAACTATGCGCTTCACGCGGCAGCCAATAACGGCCATGGTGACGTTGTGCTCCAATTGTTGCAAGCAGGAGCTGATGTGCATTCGAAAGGTGATTGCGCGCTTCGATGGGCAACTACAAGAGGGCACAGTGATGTGGTAAATATCCTCTTAAAACATGGCGCCGACCCCATCCGCGCTAATGAACTCACATGGAAACCTACGAAATAGAATGCAGTGGCGAAATTCACGAAATTGGCGTCGATGACGAAGGCTGCATCCACCTACTGAATCATGACGTCGAAGAGGAAGAAACCAACGCAATGCTCGGAGACGAAGTCTCTTCGTGCTACGAGATGCTGGACTGCCTTCTCCATTGGCCCCAGGAGTGCCTCTGGGACGCTGCGCATGCTGGGAACCTTGAACACGTCAAGCTTGCTGTAGCCTGCAGAGCCGATTTGTATGGCAAGGATTGCCTTGTCTTGCAGCTCGCTGCAGCAAACGGCTATTTGGAAGTTGTGAAGTACTGCATCGATAAAGGAATAGACTTCCACAAAGACAACCAGCTCGTGCTGAGACGAGCCATAGACGGCAAGAACTACGAGGTTGCGGAGTATTTGCTGAAACTAGGCGCGGAAGCACAGGCTGCTGGATTCCAATTCGTTGATGCCTGTATCGTGGGCGACAAAAAGATGGTACTGCTGCTGCTTGACTTTGGCTTGAAGCTGTCCGAGCTATCATTCGACGACTTCATGGAGATTCTGTCCTCAGGACAAGAGGAGATCGTCCGGATAATCTACGACAGGCGCAACGAAGCTCCTGCCAACGTCTTCATCGATAGGAACAAATCGCTGTACTGGAAGTCTGCCGACGATGCTTCGTAGCCGTTCGACTTAGTTTGATGTTTTTCAAGAGCTGGTGAGCAGGAATACAGAGCGCGACTGCGACTGCGAGACGAATTCCTGTCACCCAAAGACTGCTATCCATGAGATCAGTCAAGATTTTGGTCTCCTTTTCAGAGAAGGAGATACTGTACCATTTTCAGGGGATGTCAATAGCTTTCTAATGTAGCACATGTTACCATTCGAGCATGATTTACTTCATCAGAGCTACAGGGACAAACCTGGTAAAGATCGGTTTCACAAGGAAAGATGGCAATTCTCGACTTCAAAGCCTTCAAACAGGAAGCCCTTTCAAACTAATTATCGAAGCCGCAGCCATTGGCCTTTTGAAAGACGAACAGAAACTGCACAAGCTGTTATGGACTCGTCATGAACGAGGCGAATGGTTCGTTTTATCGCAAGAAGAAGTAAGACATATCGTATCCGAGACCTTGGAGGCCCCTCCAGAGGAGCCGGTCGATGTTTTCAAGGATCTCGGAACGATGCGAAGCTACATTATTGCTTCCATCTTGGCTGAATTCCTTGCTGAGAGCTTACGTTCCATGCACAACGGTGAATTCAAGATTGAGAACCTCCTCGATAACGCGCTATTGATCCAAGCGAATCTTAAGAATGAAGCTGAGTGGTTTACCATGACTCACGAAATCATATACAAATCGTGGTGGAAAGAGCAGCACCGAGCGTGGGCGAAGAAAAAAGCTACCCATGACAAGTATATAGAAGACGGATTAATCGAATCCTTGTCAAAACATGGTACCCGTTCAGTCATTGAGTGGGTAAATGCATCCGAAATAGCCAGAAAAGCCCGTCCATCCATCAACCTCGGCACTAGCGAGCGCATTACACATGAAAACGAGGAGCTTTACAACAACCGAGAGACCGTGATTCTTCTGGGCAAGCTCCAGAAGGCTTACGATCGGCTCCATGAGAGCATGCGCCGAATCCTTCCATTTGTACAAAACTAATCAAGACGATTGTGTTTTAACCAATCATATTCAATACATGCCCATCAGCTTGACTCTTAAAAAGCCCCAAAACACCATGTGGGTATTGCGCATACATAGCCAACTAATGAAAATGACATATTATCGTTAGTTGATGTCGACGATACTACGCGTAATCATTGGGCTTTTCAATTTCACCGAAATCAAGCTGACTATGTAGTTGAAATCATTGATGTTTATTTCGCCCGACTGAACGCTTGTCAATCATTACGAAAACTGAAATCCTGAGGACTATAAAAAAGAATCAAGCTGATGAAGCAGGCCCGAGCACTGCACATTCAGCTTGATAATCAAGCTTTAAAATCGAGAAAACAACTAGCATATGCTATGTTTGACGCCAACACGAACAAAACACCGAAAAGGAACTTACGGCCATGAAAATCAATCCTACACCCGAGCAAATCGAACAGTCTCGCGTCGAAACAACAAGAACATATAGATCAAGTACGTCAAATCATGAGTTTAGTCATTGCTGAACTTCAGAAACGAGCCACCGAACACGACACATCGAAGCTCGAAGACCCAGAACTGCCGATGTTCGCATTCTATGGCCCTCGTCTGAAGACAATGAACTTCGGCTCTGAAGAGTATAAGGAGTGTCTCGCCGAAATGAGTGAGTCCGCACTGGACCACCATTATGCGAACAACAGACACCACCCTCAGTTCTTCTCCAATGGTGTCATAGGGATGAACCTAATCGATTTGGTTGAGATGGCAGTTGACTGGATGGCAGCATCAATGCGCATGAAAGGTGGTGGTGACTTCACCAAGAGCGTAGAATTTAACAGAAAACGCTTTGGAATCAACCGTCAGCTCTCACAGATCATCCAGAATACTGCTGAAATCTTAAAGGAGTAATAAAGATGGGATCTTCTCGTAATATACGCGAAAAAGCATGTACAGAGACGCGCGTCACCGTTCACTGGCCTCGATATAAACCGAATCGAGAGTATGCGCGCATAGCTGCACAAGCTGTGAGAGAGGTGCTAGGACAAAAGGCGAGAGTTACCGATTCAAATACTTAGGATCTGCACCATACTCCAAGAGAAGATCTACAACCTCTCCATGTCGTTCCCTAAGTGCACTCCTAAGAGGCATGTCGCTGCCAATGTGAACATTTGCGCCTGCATCAAGCAACTCTCTCACCACTTCAACATGGCCTTCTTTCGCAGCCACCCTTATAGATTTGTGACTCCTAGCCCTGACGTCTGCGCCTGCATCAAGCAATAGCTGTACAATTTCAACATGGCCGTTGGCAGAAGCCCAACGAAGAGCTTCACTGTCCCTGGCGCGGGGGTCTGCACCTGCTTCCAACAGAAGTCGAACCACAGCCGTACTTCCCTGCCTTGATGCCTCTCTCAGAGGCCAAGCATTCGCCGCGCCGGGATCAGCTCCAGCCCTCAAGAGCAGTTCTGTCATTTCTGGAGAGTTGGTCCTTGCTGTAATTGCAAGAGGGCGCCCATCATGCATATTGAAATCCGCACCAGCAGCGATCGCAAGCTCTGCCGTCGATGGATCGTTGCGTGCCACCGACTCAACAAGAAAGGAATCCGGATCATCCTCAAGCCTGCAAAGAACCATATAGCAATCGGATGAGCCCAAACCCATCTCACACAGAGTGGCCTCTTCCTCGATGTCGTGATGAGACAGTATCAGGTTGCCATCATGGTCGATGCCAATCTCGTGAATCTCGTCACCACACTGTACTTCGTAGAAGTCCATGACAAGGATTCTAGCACAGGTTCAATCATGGTGCCGAACAACCCACCTTGCACACCATATCCAAAGCATCAGGAACCGTGAAGCTGTCGAGACCGCCGCAAAATACGGAAAGCTCCAACGGGATGCAGAGCTGCAAACTTAAACCACTCACCATCGGATATATATCTAAAACTGACACCATGCTCCACTAACAATTTAACCATTTTCAAATTGTCATTCTGCATTGCTCTTAACAACGCCAAGCCAGCATGCGTGTTCGCGTTAGCTCCAGCTAAAAGCGCAAGCTCTACAATGTCATAATCGTTCTCTTTTGCCGCTCTCACGAGAACCTTGCCAGGGTCCACCTGAAGCTGATAGATGAATTGATAGCAATCGGAGACGTCCACACCCAAATGATAAAACGTTTCCTCCTCATCAATATCGTGATCTAATAAGTGTAAATCACCATCCTCATCTATGCCAATCTCATGAATATCACCCGAGCATGCTACGTCTGCCGTTTTCACAGCTCTCCTCTAGCTTAAGACTTCTTCCACTCATAAGGACCAGCACCGAGATCAATACATAAACGCTCGATTTCATCCCAGTCATTGGCAACTGCAACCATCATCCATTTGATAGGATTACGCTTCACTCCGTTTAAGACTCTATAACAATTGGAACCCTTGTCACCCATCATGCATGACGCCTCTTCTTCTTCAATATCGTGATCCAAAAGCTGAAGAACCCCCTCGTCATCCAAACCAATGCGATGAACTTCACCAGAGCACTCTATCGAATACGTCTTCATGACTCCCTCTCCTACGGCTTCTCGCGCCACCCCATCCGTGCCATATCCAAAGCGTTCAGCTTCGTGATGTGCCTAAGCAACAGCCCTGACAGTGCCTTGTGCCCATTGTTATCTGCCAGCCTCATCGCCCAATTATTCTTCTCACGTGGATCACCTCCACAGTGCAAGCACAGCTCTGCCACATCATACCACCCACCTGCTGCCGCGATCATCAGCTCGTGCGTTGGTCTTCTTTCGAGCCTAAGAAGAAGGTGGAAGCAATGTGATGTGTTTTCTCCAAGTGCATGAAGGGTTTCCTCTTCTTCGACATCATGATCGAGCAGGTGAAGACAATCCTCATCATTCAACCCTATGTGATGGATCTCATTCATGCACGGGATTTCAAAGAGGCGCTTGTAAGGTTTCATGAATTCTCCAGCACACTCGAATCGGCGCCATTGTCCACAAGCACGCTCAGCGTAACAATGTGCCCACCATGAGCAGCCTGCCGTAACGGCGCACCATCATGTGTATTTACATCAGCACCTGCATCTATCAATAGCTGTGTAGCTTCAGGATCGCCTCGAATCGCAGCCCAGATAATTGCTTTATCCCCACAGTAATGAACATCTGCACCAGCAGCCAGGGCGAGGCGTGCCAGCGGTAGATCACCAAACCGAATCGATTCATCCAGCAAAGCATTTGGATCATCAGCAAGCCTGCCAGCGATCTCGTAACACGTGATGTCTTCAATACCCATCACATGAAGAACTTCGTCTTCATCCTCAGGATGATCAAGCAAACAGATACCACCATCCTCATCAACACTGATGCGATGCGTCTCACCCTGGCAAGACACCTTGTAGACATTTTTACTGAGCATGGAACTGATCCCAACAGGCAGGGTAATCATGCAACTGACAGAGCAGTTGTTTGACGTAGCTATCACGAGAGTACTCCGCTACACGAAAAACCTCTCCACCCATCACGCTTACGTTAGCCCCTGCAAACAAAAGCAACTCGACAATATCTACAAAACCAAAAGCGGAGGCTATCCTAAGAGCATAGCCATCATTCGCATTCACATCCGCGCCCATACGTAATGCCATATCAACGCCAGGAACATTCCCCTTTTCTGCTGACCCAAACAACACCCCGTCAGGGTTGCCTCGTAAATGCATTGCCAACTTGTAACATTCTGATATATCGTCACCCATCATTCGCAGCGTCTCTTCCTCCCATATGTCATGATTCAAGAGGCGAATGTTTCCATTTTTGTAGATTTCGATCTGATGAAGACTGCCTTGGCACTCGATTCTAAAAACCTTCATACCCTACGCCTCTTCAGTCTGCGTAGCATTAAGCGCATCTTCTAGCATTGATATAATCTCAGAGCAACCTTGAGCCCAGTCACACGCAGCCTTTATGTTAGCTGGATTAACCCCCTGTTCTAGCAACATTCTTACCACGTCCGTTCTCCGCATCTGGGCAGCGACTGCCAACGCTGTTCCTGAGGAGATATCTATTTCAGCACCTGCATTAATTAATACTTTAACAATCTCTCGATTATCAAACTTAACCGCATTAGTAAGCGCTTGGCCACCACACGCATCAACGTCAGCGCCAGCTTCCAGCAGCAACCTTACCACTCCTGCATGATCAAGCTCATCAATTCCTGGCCCGTTAAGACCTTCTGCGGCTAGTCGCAATGCACAACTGTCGTCTGCCTTCGGATTGGCACCCGCTTGCAATAGCATGGACACGATATCCACAAAACCTTTGCTTGCCGCCAGAGTAAGAGGGTGCACCCTTCGCGCACCAAACATATCCATTCCGCACTTCTCACCAAGATCAGCCCCCACAGCCATGGCAAGGTCCACAATGCCGATGTCCCTTGCGGCAATTGCCTCCACTAGCACCTCCCCTGAGCTATGGACAATCCTGAAACACTCCGACGGCTTCTCGCCTAAAAGGCACAAAGTTTCCTCTTCTTCAATGTCGTGATTTAAAAGATGAACACCTCCATCCCTATCGATACCAATCTCATGGATCTCACCTTGACATTCAATCTTATACGCTTTCATCAGGATTTCTAACCTTGGTTTTAAGAACCACGTCTAGAACACCTTTCTCAGAAACTTCGATATCCATGACGACTTTTTTACAGGCTCTCGAACCCTGTATGACTCAAGCAACGGCACCATATCAGCAGCACCATAACCGTTAGCTACACCTATCGCCTGCACTAATACCTCATCACCATATTCACCGACACTCAACAGGTACTCGACCACGTTTCGACGACCATATTTTACAGCATCCAAAAGGGGGTTATGCTTGCGAGCGTGAACATCAGCGCCGCTTCTACCAAGAATTGAATCGCTTCAAGTGTACCAAATTCACCCGCTATTATGCCATGTATCAAGTTCAGTAAAAGCCAACCATCACCGATATTTGGATCAGCGCCATACTCCAGCAATAGCTCTGCGGCCTCCCAATCTTCATTATGAAGTGCCTGCAGGAGAACTATCCCATCGCCAACATTCGGGTCTGCTCCAGCAGCAAGTATTGGCCTCAAAAGCTTGAAATTGCTACCGACAGTTGAGTTAAGCAACACCTTATCAGGATCGTCTGACAAGGCCGTAACCAATTGAAAGCATTCTGATGGCTCCTCGCCCAGCATATGGACAGCTTCTTCTTCTTCGATATCGTGATCAAAAAGGTGGAAAACACCTTCACCGTCGATGCCCAGTTCATGAATCTCACCACTACATTCGATTTCATAGGCTTTCATCTACTTACCCTCGCCCTAACAACTCTGCATTTGCAGACACCCACGCCTTTGCCTCATCAGTTTGGAGTTTAATATCAGCACCAGCGTCTAAAAGAATCTTTGCCATTTCCAGCTTCCTATGCCGGTGAGCATACCAAAGAGGGTCTCCTGCATACTGGCCCGCATCAGGATCAGCACCTGCCATGAGTGCCAACTTGACAAATTCCAAATCACGAGCACCTGCTCCAATTACCAATGATTTGTCAGGGTCCTCTCGCAAATCGTAGGCCATAGCAAAGCAGCGAGAGGTGTCCATACCCATAGCGCCCAACACCTCTTCCTCTTCGAAATCATGATCGAAGGTGAACACTTTCCCATATTCATCAACGGCTATCTCGTGAACTGCTTTTCCACAATGCAAACTGTAGGTTTTCATTGATTTACTTCCATTTAGCTCCAGCATCTTCTAGAGCCTTAATGACACGTTCATCCCTATAATACTGAGCCACAGCTAAGTGTGATAAAGGTACAATACCATTATCTGTATAAATATGACGATTCACATCGGCACCACACTCAATAAGGAACTCGACAACATTGGCGCTGCAACAAATTATCGCGAGATGAAGTGGATGTCCGCTCGCGTAATCGAACTCAAAACCCGCATCCACAAAAAGCCGAGCAATCTCTATCTCCTCTTTGCGTATTGAGTTGCAAAAATCTTCAACATTTAATTGCTCAACCGCCCTTAACACCTTAAAACAGCGTGAGCAATCGCCCTCACCCAATAGACAACTAGCCTCTTCTTCCTCGATATCGTGGTTCAAAAGGTGTAAGCAACCTTCATCGTCAAGACCTATTTCGTGAAGCTCGCCGCCACATTCAATCTCATAAGTCTTCACCGCATCACTCCTTGGCCCCAGCATCTTCCAGGAGCTTAGCAATGCGCTCATCTCCGCAACGCCTGGCTAAAGATAAATGGGATAGTGGTTTTTTACTTCCATTAATATCGATTACTCCAAAGCTACCATTCACATCAACCCCGCATTTAATGAGATGCTCTACGATGTCGGAATTGGAATGTATTATAGCTAAATGCACTGTATACCCATCGGCATAATCAATGTCAAAACCAGCATCCAAATAAAGACGAACAATATCCAGATCTCCCTCAGCTACAGCATTACTAAACCGCCCTTCATCAAGTTGTTCAACAGCTTTCAGCACAGCAAAGCATCGCGAACAATCCCCGCCCAACGAATAGTTGGTCTCTTCTTCTTCAATGTCGTGATCGAGTAGATGAATGCACCCCTCGTCATCAACACCCACCCTGTGAATTTTATCTTGGCACTGTACTTTGTAGGTTTTCATGGACCTATTCTAGCACAGAAGGATCGGCCCCGTGTTCCAGAAGAAGCCTCACGATACGCGAATCCCCATTACGAGCTGCCTGACACAACGCCGCGCTGTCATTCACCTGAGGATCGGCGCCCGCTTCTAGTAGAAGTTCAGCAATTTCGGCATAGCCTCTGCTTACAGCCAACCACAAAGATGCCCCCTTATCTGCGTTTACGTCGGCCCCCGCCTTTAGAAAAAGCCTTACAACGTCCAAATGTCCCCTTAATATCGCAAGACGTAATGGTATTCCATCGTCAGAATTGGGATCAGCTCCCTTTAATAGCATCAGCTCAACTAAGTCGATATGGCCGTGCTCAGCAACAAACCACAAAGCCTCCCGTGTTCCAGCATTTACCTTTGCTCCGACGTCGATTGCTAGCTCGATAATTTCTGGTTGATTCATTTCCGCTGCTCTATTCATCACTATTGTTGGAGATTTTTTAAGCAGTAATACAGTATTATAGCAAGGGCTTGCTTCCATACCCATACAGACAAGCGCCTCCTCTTCCTTGATATCGTGATTGCAGAGATGGTAAACACCATGACCATCGAGACCTATCTCATGAACCTCGCCGCTGCATTCTATCTTATAAGTTTTCATAGCCCTATTCTAACACAGACGGGTCAGCCCCATGCTCCAGAAGAAGCTCTACGATACGTGAACCCCTACCACGAACTGCATAACGTAGCGCTGCATTATTATCCAACTGAGGATTAGCGCCCGCCTCCAGTAGAGTCTTAACCATTTTGACATTATCCTTCTTTATAGCCAGCCTCAAGGCTGCGCCTCCCCTAGCGTTCACACTTACTCTCTCCTTCAGTAGTCGCTTAACGACACCCAGATGACCTCTCAACACTGCAAGCCTAAGTGGTGCCCCATTGGCAGCATCCGGATCACCACCCTTTGCCAACATCAACTCAAGCAAATCGAGGTGTCCATTCTCAGAAACCAACCACAAAGCATTACCAGTACAAGCATTTGCATCTGCGCCAACGTCTATTGCCAACCTAACAATATTTGGAAAGTCTAATCGCGCCGCCCTTATCAATGCTTTCGATGGAGAGTCTTCTAGTAATAAGCTAAACTTATAACAAACACTAGTCTCCATCCCCATGTAGGCGAGTGTCTCTTCTTCATTGATATCATGATCCAAGAGATGGATACAGCCGTCTCTATCAAGGCCTATCTGATGAGTACTATTCTGACAAGGAATGGAGTAAGTTTTCATAGCACTACACCAGCACTGCCGGATCGGCGCCTGCTTTGAGGAGTATTTCTACAACGTTCAATATATTATTCTGCAACGCCCGTCTAAGCGCACCATTATCATCTGCATGAACGTCGGCCCCTGCCTCAATCAGCGCTTCAACCACCTCAGGATGTCCTGACTCAGCCGCCCAAATGAGCGCCAAGTTGTTATCATCGCCCACTCTGGCGCCTTGCGACAGTAAATATTTCACAACTTCGAGATGGCCATTACCAGCCGCATTTTGCAATGGGTGACCGACATCCTCGTGGATATCGGCTCCCATAGCTAACGCCAACTGAACCAAACCCAGTTGCCCTTTGCTGGCTCCATCTATCAGCACATCACCCGGCTCATTCTCAAGATTGAGCATTGTAATAAAACACCCGGATGGCTCAATACCCATTTCTTGAAGAGTCTCTTCTTCGTCGATGTCATGGTCAAGCAAATGCAGCTCGCCATCTTCATCCAAGCCGATCCGATGCCGCTCTCCTGAGCATGAAATGAAAAATGTTCTCATAACACTAAACCAGCAGGCAGATGCTCAGCAATCGAGCCAATCCATCTCTTCATATCTTCACTCTGGTCAGCGAGGTTCACCCCAGCATCGACAAGCAGCTTTACAAGCGGTACCGACCCATTACTCTGCGCAAACCATAGAGGAGAGGTCTTATATTCCTTGGTGTCAGGATCGGCACCTGCTAGAAGCGCCATCTCTACCAGTTGCAAATCTTGCCAACAGGCCCCCTGCAACAACGTCATATTAGGAGAACTTTGCAGCCTATCAACCATGTCGAAACATTTTGAGACTTCCAAACCCATTGCTCGAAAAACTTCTTCTTCCTCATAGTCGTGATGTAACATCTGAATACAGCCGTGTTCATCAATGCCAATCTTATGAATCTTTCCACCACACTCGATGTTGAATATTTTCATAGCATCACCCTGTCACTTGCTGCTCTTCAACCTCTTCATCTGTGTAGTCGAGCAAGAACGACTTCCCATTCTCAACATCAATCCTAACCACCTCACCATTCTCAAATCCGATATTATACTCCTTCATACCACCTAACCCCCTTCTGGTAGTCCGTAAACACCTTTACAATCTCTGGGCGCCCTTGCTCAGCCATAATATCCCCGATTTCTTCAACATACTTCTTATTCACAATATCGCTTTCGAGAATGGTACGAATCGTTGTCAAATTGCCACTGTTAGCTGCGTATCTCAATGCGTAAGCGTTATTAAGATTCGGGTCAGCTCCAGCATCCAAGAGCGCCCTGAGCGTCTCACGTCCCCCAAAAACAACAGCTCCCGACAGGGAGCTGCCTTTTTTCTTGGAACCGTTCGGATCTGCGCCAAGGCTCAGTAAATTCGTTATCATGCCAACATTGTTCAACGTTGCAGCTATTGACAAAGCGGTATTCAACGCCCCCTGTGGATCGGGCATGAAAGACTTAATTATCTCAACCCCTTCAGCAAATCCTGAGTTAGCAGCCCCGTGAAGCGCGCTTCCGTTCAGTACGAACTCGCATTTATCACCACCAGCTTCGAGTGCCAACTTCAACAAGCCCACCTGATTACAGCCCAGAGCTTGCTGAATAATAGCCTCAGGTCGCTCTAGAAGATCGAGCAGATACAGAAAAGGAGTGTCCAGCTCCTCTCTCAGTCCCAAAGCACAGAGCGCTTCCTGCTCTTCAAGCTCTTCATCTGTGTAGTCCAACAGGACAGGCGCCCCATTTTCAACACCCACTCGAAAGCTTTTGCCTGGCTTATATGTTATTTCGCAGATGTACATTGCTTTGTTGCTCCACACCTCTGTTCTCGAAGCTCTTTCAGCCTTGCAATAGCTTCATTAAAATATACGTAATCTATACACCTAGCCGTTTCTATAGCCATCTCCAAACACTCGCTCGTGCAGCGGCTCAGTAAAAGCTGAACTACTTCTTCATGCCCATCTTTAGCAGCCACCGCAAGCGCGTGACCTTCTCCAGATTCCACTTTAGCCCCCGCATCCAAAAGCATTCGCACAATCTCTACACTCCCATTGGCAGCAGCATTGGCTAATGGAGTGCTTTTAACTGAAGAGTATTCTGTAACCAGATCCGGATCAGCTCCAAACTCCAATAAAAGCTCAACAATTTCCTTGAAACTATGATTAATAGCAGTATTTAGAGCGGCGCTGAGACTGGTTGCCCCTTCCTCCAATAACACCTTAATGGTAGATGGTTTCCGCCTATATACAGCATTGCGTAGTGCTATAGCTTCACTTGTATCAACATCTGCGCCACATGACACTGCCATACAAATCAAATCTGCATCATCTTTCATAGCAGCGACTACGAGGACTGCATCAGGGTTATCTACGAGATGATAATACGTGTTATAACAACACGAGGTTTCGAGCCCCATAAGCTTCAGGGTCTCTTCTTCTTCGATATCATGATCCAGAAGATGAAGCTGACCATTCTCATCCAAACCAATTTGGTGAGTATTGCCACCACAATCTCTTTTCAGTGTTTTTACGATCGGCATTCTACGTCAAACTACTCACTATCAACAATCAAAATATCCGGGGTCAACACCAGCATCGATAAACACATCAATGACGTCTCCATAACCTGTCCTGCCAATACTTTCGTATCCACGTCTTGATATCCAATCGGTAGCTGCTCCATTATTCAAAAGAAGCCTAACAATATCAGCGCGCCCCTCTTTAGCTGCATACATCAAAACCAGCGAATCGTAATCGTAATCAGCTTCTAGGCCTGCGTCGAATAATCTCTTGACAATATCGAAGTTACCTGTCTGAACAGCCTCAGAAAGTGGCTCTCCATGACTATAGTAATCCCCCATCAAAACATCTTCCCCCTGAGGCTTGGCACCCAGCGCAAACGCAAGCTCCATCAACAATAGATCCTCATTCGCGATTGCTTGAATAAGAGTATCTGTGGCAGGCAATTCTTGCAAATCACGAACAATACCAAAGCACTCGGAGGTTTCGATCCCCATCTCAGCAAGAGCTTCCTCTTCTTCGATGTCATGATCGAGCAGATAAAGCTCTCCATCCTTATCCAGCCCTATGCGATGAATATGACCACAACACTCAACTTCATAGGTTTTCATCGTGCCCTCCCTGAACCCATTCTAGTAGCAGGTCGTGCATTGGTCCATTACCCTCTGCCCAATGGAATGCCAAATCATTGTCGGCATGCACGTCAGCGCCATGCTCAAGCAGATACCTCACCAACTCCTTATCACCATACAAAACAGCGTTAGAGAGCACTGCCCCGTCGCTGGTATTGATATTGGCGCCATGTTGCAGCAGAAGCTTCACAACCTTAAACTCTGTCTCGTTGGCCGCCCAGTGTATAGCTTCATTATCACGTGCCTGAACGTCGGCACCACTGTCTAGGAGGAGCTTAACCATAGAAAAGTGGCCGCTTCTAGCCGCCCATCTCAATGCTTCATCATCCTGAGCATGCACATCAGCACCAGCAGCCAGTAAGTACTCGGCAATATCGTAAAGTCCTCTGTCTGCTGCAAAACACAAAGCATCATCATAATCAGCCCGAACATCAGCACCAGCAGCAACGGCGAGCTTCAGAAGCTCCAGATTGCAACCCTGAACCGTTTCGATCATCAGATCATCAGGATCGTCTCTGAGTCTCACATAGAGCCTGTAACAGTCCGAAGCTCCGAGGCCCATTTCAGCAAGTGCCTCTTCCTCTTCGAGATCACGATCGAGAAGATGAATATCACCCGCATCGTCCACTCCAACCAGGCAACAATCATCTCCATATGTCACTTGGAATACTTGCATGACTCACGCTCCCACAAACCCTGGTCAATGTCAGCCTGCACCAGCATCTCCAGTATATCATGCTGTTTTGCAGAATACGTAATCTTCAAACAGATGTCATCGCGGACACTTGGAACTGCGCCTTGATCCAGCAGATACCTCACCAAATCCCTGTAACCATGCCAGCATGCGCTCACAAGCGCTTCGTCGACTCTTGCATGGACATCAGCACCGGAGTCAACAAGCATTCGAGCGATCTCGACACTACCTGAAAACCCGCATCCAGCCATTGCCTTTCCGCCCTCTGCATTAACATCAGCGCCTGCATCAATAAGCATTCGTGCCATTTTCACGCTTTTCGCATCCCCTATTTTCGCTGCCACAGTAAGGGGCTGATGTTCCCGCCTGTTGACATGTGCTCCATTATCTAAAAGCAGCCGTACAATACCTACATGACCATGTTCCACGGCAAAACACAATGCACTGCCATTGCTATTGATGTTAGCGCCTTGTTTTATAAGCAGGGCCACCAGCTCAATATCACCGTTATTGGCTGCTGTTTTAATTGCTTGATTGTCCAAATAATGAACATCCGCACCATGCTCGATCGCCAACCTCGCCAGCTCGACATCTTTATCAACAGTTGCTTGCACCAAAATAGTCGATGGTTTCGATTCGAGCTTCCTGACAAGTTTGTAGCACTCTGAGATGCTATCCCCCAGCTCGTACAACGTCTCTTCCTCTTCGATATCATGATCCAGAAGAACCAAGCAACCAGCCGAGTCTATTCCGATTCGATGCTGCTCTCCTCCGCAGTCAATCATGCAGAATCCCATTTTCCTGTCACCGTAATTCCAGGGTCGGCCCCAGCCTCTGTAAAAACATCAAAAAGCTCTTTTCGACCATTTGCATATGCAGCAAGCAAGCCTTCGTTCTTTGCGCGGTGCTCCACACCACATTGCAGGACTGCTCTAACGATGTCTCCATACCCCATCGCAGCAGCCTCTCTGAGCACTGTGTAGTTTTGAACACTCACATCAGCACCAGCACCCAGTAAAAGCCTCACTACTTCAGTGTGACCCTCGCGCCCCGCAATAATCAAAGACTCTTCTCCCCCTGCATGAACATTAGCACCAGCATCCAAGAGCTGTCTTACATATTCCGTTCTCCCATTCATTGACATGCGTTTCAAAATATCGTCATCGTTCAACCTTACATTCGCCCCAGCAGCTATCGCCATTGCGAACACGCCTGTATCTTTGCAGCTTGACGCTTGCCACAGCATATATGTTGGGTTATCTCTGAAATCGTGTAGACACTCAAAACAAAAGGACGCTCCCAAATCCATGACATGAAGCGTTTCTTCCTCATCCAAATCGTGGTCCAGCAATACAAGCTCACCATCATCAGTCATTCCAATACGATGGTCTTGCCCGTCACACCCTATGACACACGTTCTCATCGACAAGCCTCTCTCAATATTTGCTCAATTTCAGAATCCGGATAATAGCGCAGCATTGAAAATGCCCTATCATCGTCAACCGTTGGGTCAGCACCATATTCAACAAGCAGCACTACTGCCTCCTTGTTGCGCTTTCTTACAGCCGCAGCCAGTGGATAGCCATACTGCGCGTTTGGATCTACTCCATGAGACAAGAGCAGTATCATGATGTCGAAACGACCTCTGTCTACGGCATTCACAAGCGGTTTGAAGCTTTCATCAACATCGGCCCCCGCATCAAGTAACATCGCTACAATTGCCGCATTTCCTTTGTTCACGGCTGCTGTCAATATATCTTGCGCGCCCGTATAAAGCGAAGCTCCAGCATCGAGTAGCACTTTCACCATCGGAACCATATCTTCATCGACTGATCGCCTCAATGCATAACCATGACCAGCATCGATATTCGTCCCAGCGGCTATCGATAATGCAAGAAGATCAGGATCTTCCATATTTAATGCCTTATTCATACCTGCATATGCATTTTTGCTCAACATAGAAACCAGCTCATAGCACTGTGATGGCTCACAGCCCATCAGAACGCTCGTTTCCTCCTCTTCGAGATTACACCCAGAAAGAACAAAATCTCCGTTATCGTCGACTCCTACCGTGTGAATCTCGTCGCCACATTCAAGATTGTACTCAACAACACCCATGTCACATCGCCTTAAGTAGCAGCTCGGCTATATCGCCGTGTCCATACTTCATGGCATTATTCCACGCAGCATCACCTAGCGCGTGAACATCAGCACCATGGTTCAACAGCTCCTTAACAATTCGAATCAACCCCTTCGCAGATGCCATTCTCAAGGCTTCATCTTGGATACAATGGACGTCTGCATCATGCTCCAATAAATGACGGACCACATCAATATAACCCTCCTCTGCAGCCGTCCTCAACGCTATACCGTGCTTGATGTCCGGGTTAACCCCAGCATCCAATAGAATCTTTACACCTTCTGGCCAATTGGTTCGAGCTGCAAGATGCAGCAATTCCCCATCTTTCATTCCAAGATCAAGACCGGCAGCAGCCAGAATACCAAGTCGAGCCTCAAGTCGATTATGGACTGTTTCACTCAGCAACCACTCTGGCTCCTGCTCCATCCTAATCAGCAATTGAAAACACCGAGATGCACGATCACCCATCGCATAGGCTGTCTCTTCCTCATCGATATCATGATCGCAAAGATGAATGGTGCCTTCCTCATCAACGCCAATCTGGTGCATTTCCATGCCACACGGGACTTTAAACGTTTTCATCTATTTCGTAGTACTCCCTCAAGACTGAGAGGAAAGGACTGCTGAACCTAACACTCCTCGAAGCACTGCGCACGGTGCCTTCCAGAAAGCATGACGGCTTCACACCTGATTCTAATAATAGCCACAATATATCAGCGTTACCCCTATTAATGGCAAGGGTGATCATGTCATTTTCAAGCCTCTTATCGATCGTATCAATACGCTCAAGCAGAGAAAGAACCATCCTTGTATTACCAAGAGATATGGCGGTTCTCAGTGAGTAATATGCAAATTGCTCAACTCTGGCGCCACACGCGAGCGCTAACCTGATCATGCCCCTACTGTTTTGCACAACCCCTTTTCTTAATATACGGTCAGGGCGCTCTTTATAAATTTCTTGCATTAGCCAGTAACAAGTGCTTTCAAAACCAAACAACGCCTGCGTTTCTTCCTTATCCATATCGTGGTTCAAAAGCTCAAGAGAACCATTATCATACAGGACTATATGGTGAGACTCACCCTCGCATTTGATATTATAGGTTCGCAACTACCTCTCCCTCAATAAACTTGCCAGCATACTCAAAGATCGCATACTCTGACCTTCGCTCCAGAAGCCCCATGTAAAACCCAAGCAAATCCGCATCATACCCAACACGTTTCGCCTTGTATTTCCGACCAGCTTCCACTCCAAATTCACAAGTACCGGCAGCCATGATTTCATCAACAACGCCCTGGTGCCTTCTGCTATAAGCCAGCATAAGCGGAGAGCAGACCATTACATTGTAATTTGGCTCAGGCCATGGTATTGAAAACACCCGTGTTACCCAGGGATACTCCTCAGTGACATACTGACTAATTCTGAACCAATAAACATAGTTGACATCAGCCCCCATCGCCAACGCTATCCGCGCTCGCTCAATATCCCCACGGAATGCCGCGATATACAAGTGCTTTTCCGGCTGGTCTTGCATGAGCTTTAAGAAATCAAAACAGCTACTCGTCCGCTCTCCAAACAGATCGGCGGTTTCCTCTTCCTCAGTGTTATGCTCAGGCAGAATCACCTGAGAGCCATCATACAACACTTGATGCCATTGCTTGCAGCACCTTATTCTACATCCTGTCATAGAAATGCCGCCATAACCGCTTCAGGAGACCAAATTACAGAGTAAAATTTTACGAGCGAAGAGCCAATACTGAGAAGCTTGAAATAAAGATCCACGATCTTTTCATGACCAGCCAGTGATTCAAAACAGGTAGACCTGATTTTGTGAACACTAGCGCTTACATCCGTATCGCTCGCCAACGCTCGGAGAAAGTCATCATTCTTACTCATTACAACTGGATTCAGAGGCGAGCTGGTCATTAGTATCAAATACTCTCGCGCACTGAAGTACTCCTCAAGATCAGGGTTCTCTTCGGTGACTTTTGGTGATATCGCCAATCTGTGCACAGTTTGAGGGTTAGCTCCAGCTCTTATCGCCATTCGCGCACGAACTAGATCTCCCATATGAGCCGCAACATACAATTGAGCCACAGGATTATCCTGGAAGACCCTTAGAGTGCGATAGCAATCCGACGTTTCGTCGCCAAGTTCCCATCGAGCCTCTTCCTCGTAGATATCATGGTCAAACAAAACGAACTCACCATTCGTCCGAAGACCAATCCTGTGTTTTTGCTCCTCGCAATCAATCTGGCACTCGATCATAACTCTATCCCTATGGTTCTGGGATCAATGCCCGCCTGACAGAACGTATCTGCAACGTCCTCAGGATGAACTTTTCCCTTGCAGCGCAAAACGTAGTCTTTTGCGTTGCCAATCTCCACTCCAGCCGTCAACAACAACCTCACGATATCAGCATTCTGATTTTCAAGAGCCATTTGGAGAAGCCTGGTATCGTGGCTATCCCCCACATCGGCGCCAGCATCCAGCAAAAGCCTCACAACTGCGGTATGCCCATACTTGACGGCCTTGACCAGGGCTCGTTCTCTTGTTTCATGTACATCGGCGCCTGCATCAATCAACATCTTCACTATCTGCTCGCACCCAGCACCAGCCGCATACGCTATAGCCTCATTACACCGAGCACCAACATGAGCCCCATTTGCTATGAGATATTCAACAACTAACACGTTACTATTTGCCGATGCCATCACTATTGGTTCACCCTGATGGTGATTTACATTTCCACCAGCTTCGTGTAGATACTTCACGATCTCCACATCATCATCAAATGTCGCCGCATCAGAAAGCGCCCTCGACAACTGTCTTGTGGTGAAATCAGCGTAATCCACAGCAAGCTCTACCAGTGGCAGGTAGCCTGCCATCGAAGCATCCAGTAGCACCTGATAGGCGTCATCCTCAAGATCTCGGACAACTTTGTAGCAATTGGAAATCTCTTCACCAAACGCTTCAAACGTTTCCTGCTCCTCGATGTCGTGATTTAATAAATGGACATTGCCCTCAGAATCGAGGCCAATATGGTGAGTCTCATGACTACAGGTGATCTTGTACTTCTTCACGTTGCACACCTATCGCGCTAGCTTGACAAGTGTACACCTATCATATGATACATTGCAAGTGAAAGTCGTGACTCTAAACGTGTTTAGGTCGTTTTGCGCCTGCCCCCGCCCCCGCTAGCAGTCTGTGGACTTCATAAAAAGGCTTGTCGTAGATATTATAAAGATCACCCGGCGTTATAGCTTTCGCATTTGCGCCATACTCCAAAAGCAATTTAACAATTCTAGGATAACCCCTTCTCGCAGCCTCGACAAGAGCAGCCTCATTGTCAAAATGCACATCCGCGCCACTTTCCAAAAATAGCCTAACCAAACCCTCTTTTCCGCTCATTGCAAATTGCGTCATGCACTGTTGTCCATGCTCGGATCTAACATCAGCACCCGCATACACAGCCATTGGTATCAGCTCTGAATGGTAGAAACAAATTATGTACTCCAAATAATCATTTGGGTCACTTTCAAGCTGCATTAAGTGCTGATAACACTCAGAAACCGGCAGACCCATAACCTGCAACGCTTCTTCCTCTTCGATATCATGATTTTTGAGTACGATGCCTCCATCTCGATCTATTCCTATTTGATGAGAATCACCATTACATATTACGTCAAACCATCTCATAGTCTTCTCCTACCACTCAAAGTATTTATCAAAACTATCTGTAGCCTCAGAACTAGCGCCATGGCTTATGAGGTACTCTACAATTTCGTGATGCCCCTCTATCTGCGCCCACCTTACAGCAGCACTATCGCCAGCACGCACATCGGCGCCATGCTCAACAAGATACTTAACTATTTCAAAATATCCGTGTTCAGCAGCGGCGATCATGCCGAAATTATCCTTATGCTGAACATCGACACCACGATCGACCAGCATTTCTACTATTTCAAGACTTCCTTTCGACACTGCTACTCTGAAAGCCCTTTCAAGATTCGTCACCACAACATCTTCCCCCATCGCCAGCAGCGCCATTTCTGCATACACAACATTTCTACGGTCTGCGGAAACCCACAGCGCCCTGTAAGGATCACCAGTCAGCTCAAGAAATATCCTAAAACATTCCGATGGACGATCACCAAGTTCAACAGACACTTGTTCTTCATCAAGATCATGGTCGTGCAGGCAGATGCTTCCAGCCTCGTCTATGGAGAGCTGGTGCTCTTCTCCGCAGCACTTAATTATGTACTCGTGTGCCATTGACAAGCCTTTCAAGGTACCGCCTTCACGCTCTAACGCCAAATCCTGTTCTCAGCCTGTTTACTTCTACGTCTACTTCATCCAAATAAAGCATCGTTTTCATACATTCTGATCTCACCGAGAACCAAAGGGCTTCGTTATCCTGCGCATTGACATCAGCACCAGCCTCAATAAGCAGCGCGCACATCAAAACATCCCCATTCATCGCGGCATTACGCAGTGGCATATCTTTGAGCCAGCGCACATCGGCTCCTGCCAATATTGCCATCTCTGCACGAACGACATCTCTCCCCTCTACCGCTTGATGCAAAACAAAATCAGGACACATCTCAAGCGACCTCACCAACTCGTAACACGCAGAGCCATCGAGCCCCATTTCACTCAAGGCCTCATCCAGATCCATCTGCTCACTGTCATGGTCATAAAGAACAAAGCTGTCATCGTCATCAATGCCTATGCAATGCTTCTCACCATCACAATCGATTTGAAACACTCTAATGACAAAACTCCAAAGGAGTGTATCCATACTCAGCAAACACCTTGAGGACACCCCCATACTTCCTGCGCTTAGCCACATTTACAGCTTCATAGTTTCTGAAATGCGCCTCAGCGCCATGCGCCAGTAAATAGTCAACCATTTCCACTTGATTATTCATTGCCGCGTACCTCAGCGCAAAACCCTGTCCAGCATTGATATCCGCACCTTCTTGTCTCAGTATCTCCATAACACCAATTCGACCAGACTGTGCTGCCCCTTTGAAAGGGGAGTCGTTGGCTATCCTTGGGTTGGCACCTGCCTCTAATAATGCATATATCATTTCAACGCTACCAAATTTAACAGCCATTCGTAAAACGATACCTTTATGAAGATCCAAATCAGGTGTCAATAGTAGCGAAAGGTCAAATAAAGGTTGTGAGCCATACTTATGAATGGATAAAAGAAGAGCCTCTACTGGCTTATCCTCAAGCAATCTAAACACACGGTAACACCCTGATGTCTCATCGAGCATCCCTAAGCTTTCCAAAGTTTCCTCTTCTTCAACCTCCTCCTGTGACCACCCGACAAGGTACAATTGACCGTCCTTATCAAGGCCAATGCTACACCTCTCATCATCCAATTTTATGTTATAGGCGTGCATATCTACCCCTTAAATATTGCATTACACTCTCACCCTACCGGAAGCTCTTCAATTATCTGAAGATCTTCCGGATTGAACACAAGCAGCTCCGTATCAGGAAAGCCGCCGCGAATCCCCTCTACATAGAGCGCCTCCTTTCTTGACACGAATTTATGGTACTGTATACTAGTCCAGGATCGAATGATAACCAAGTTTGATCAAGTAAATGGCTGGCATACTCACAATGGGGGCCGGGCGGGTCCCAACAGCGCGTGGAGAGACTGTAAGACGTTTTCGTGGCTTGCCGCGAAAACGTTCGTCTTGTAGAAACGTGAACCATTCTGGTGAACGCTCTTAACATCGTTCACCAGGAAATCCAGCCCTTTAGGGCGGGGAGGACGTCAAAAGCGACGTACACACCATATCCCAACCCCCCTTCAGGTGGCCAAAACGCGTCCAACTCTTCGAGATCTGGCTCCGAACTTCCGTGGTAAACAATACCCGACATTGCGCACCTCAAGCTAGGCTATAACATCATAGAAGCGTAAAACAGCTATTTTAGCTTTATCTTGACCATCATACAAAAGATGGTAATCGTAGTCCGTTAAAAGATCTGTGTTCGCCCCTTCTCTCAGTAATAACTTCACAATATCCACGGACGTTTCCTCGGTAACAGCCAATCTCAAAGGCTCACCCTCAAAAGAGTCGATATCAGCTCCTGATATTAGTGCAACCTCAACAAGTTTCGCATTGTCATCACCCACCGCTTCCAGTAATACGTCATCCGGATCTTCCTCTAAGCGCTTCATAAACCTATAGAACGCCGAAGGAAAGTCACCCAGCTCCACCAATGTCAAATCTTCATCCAACATATCTTCAGGATAGTTGTCGATAAAAACTCTTCCACTTTCATCAGTCGACAGTACAATCTCTTGATCGTCAAATATAATCGTAAAAGCGTCCATACCAACCTCCGCAACCATCATATCACATTCAACATCCTGAGGACGTGCCATAAAACCGAAGAAAGTGCTTGCACAGCATACAGGTGAAATGTAACATATGCAACATTCCTGGAGCATTGGGTCCAAGTTTTTCTGAACGCCTTCTGCTCCTAACCAGATGAATTGACTATAGAAAGAAGCAACAATGTCCAACATCCTCATCAACACATCGAAGCAGCGCGACCGAGAGGCGCCCACCTTTGCCAACATCAACCTCCTGGGCAAATGCAACGTTCGTTGCTACTTCTGCCTGGGTGAGGACATTCCTGAGCTTCTCGCCCCTCACAACCAGCTCAAGACACCATTCGGCGAGTGGCGTAACTTCGACCCATTCCTCGAACGATGTCGCGAAACAGGCATCAAGAAGCTGTACATCACCGGACAGAACACTGACTCTCTCCTGTACGAGTACTTGGACGAGCTGATCGCCCACCTCCAGGGCCGTGGGTTCAGAGTAGGCCTTCGCACCAACGGATACGAGGCACCAGGGCTGCTCGACACAATCAACAGGTGCAACTGCTCGGTAGGCTACAGCATCCATAGCCTCCGCAAAACCACACTTCAGATGATCATGGGACGCAGGAAGGCTCCAGACTGGGAAACAATCATCCCCGGCACCGAGCACCCTCGCATCTCAATTGTCCTGGGGCGCTGCAACCGCTTCGAATTCTGGGACCTTCTCCAGTACTTGAAGCAGTTCCCCCACGTCAAATACATCCAGGTGCGCCGAGTCTCCACCGATACGAGAGTCGAAGAGCTGACACCCGACATGATCGCCTACGAAGAGGTGTACACCCAGGTCAGGCAAATCTTCCCCATCAAACGAACACTCTGGGGCGATGCCGATGTCTTTGATATCTACGGCATGGAGGTTGTTTTCTGGCGAACCGTCAAAACGAGCGTCAACAGCTTCAACTTTTTCACCGATGGAACTTGCTCAGAAGAGTACTTTATCGTCGAAGGGTATAGGAAGCAGCACGCACTGAAGCAAAGCAAAAAAGCGCAAGAGAATGCGTAGTTCAAAAGAAAATCTCGAAATCCTCAATCAACTAAAGCTGCCTTGGTACCCCTGCGAGTGTGGCTGCGGAGGGTTTCACCTCAGGCTGGGGTCGCTCAGATTCTTCCTCACCCAACCCCCCGCCAGCCCTCACCTTTGGCATGTCACTGGTGTGACAAACTACCTGGAAACACTCGAACAGGTAGAGTACCAAGTATTGGAAATGATTCGCGATACATTCTTGGAACTCAATGAAGTTGTCACATCCATGGATGGCGAATTTCAATGTCCAGACCCTGAGTTCCCACCGAAGCCATCGGTTGAATCTGAGGAAATTCCTGTCAGAGTCAAACCAAAACCTAGAAAGCGACGCGTTGAGCGAAAACCATCACCAAGCTTCAGCAAAAGCGGCACTGCGCTCAGATTCAATGCCCTGCTTCAAGGAGACGAATAATGCGTTTTATCACCATCGAACAGCTTTACCAGATTTGGAACCTGCACCCCGAGGCCACCTGTATTCGAGCCTTCGCCTGTGACGTTGTTGAGCTTCGACTGATGAGCGGCACCAGTATCACACCCGAACCCAACCAAACCCGTTTGTGCGGCATCAACCAAGACAGCGAAAACGGCCTTCTTCGAATCAACCGATTCAGAAAAGACGAGTCAGAGCTTGCTGACGATGATGACCAGGTGCAAACCCTGATGGGTAATATTCACCCGAACGGCATCTTCGAGCTTCACGATCGGTTTTATGCTGGTGGCCTTTCCATCAAAGAAGGTGTTAATATCTCCGAGGCTGTCCGTGACGGCAACATTGGGGACAATTATATCTACGCTGCCGCACTGCATAAATCAGGCGATATGAGCGTTTACGCAAAAACCTGGAAAGCTGATCCTGTCTGGATTGACGGCAACTCTCTTCGCACACACCACCACGGAGGTGATGCCCTCGAATTCGTTGAACATGCTCTCTCCACCACAGACTGCATTCACGCTTTCAGGCCAAGAGGTTCCACTGGCTGGAAACATGAAATGGTAATCTACGAAGAGTGTATGTTTTGCGGCGCTCAAAACGAGCGAAAGGCTACGCCAGAAGAAATCGAAGACAACTCGATGAGCTGGGAATCAATTAGTGATCTTCACAGGATTTCCCACGAGTTCATCAAAACAGTCGACGTCATCAAAAACAGAAAAGGCGCATCCCGCTACGACCTGATGGAGATGGCTGAAGAGTTTGCAAACTGCTATCCAGAAGCCGTCAGGTGTGTTCGGGTCGACGACGAGGCTCACGCTACATCTCTTTTGGTTCTGATCGATCACGAAACCGAAAAAGAGTACTGGGGCACAAGCGTCTTCTACATACCCCAAACCATGGGTGACCCTCAAAACTTCTTCCTCTACCCACGACACCGAAAAGCGCTGGAACAAGCCATTGGCGCCATCAATTGTCGCGATTCTCGAACAACTGAGGATGCGACGTGACCAAGAAGAGTAAAAGCGCCACGATCGAGATCACCCACTCGCTGCTCGTTAATGCTGCTCGGGATTGGCTACGAAGTACTCAGCGCTGTCGGGTGGTAGCCATTGAGCTTGACGCGCTGCTGGATGAGATCCCTGATGCCATTGGCTGGAGTTCGAATGCCAGGTCCATACTGGTCGAATGCAAGATTAGTCGGGCGGATTTTCGCGCAGACCAAAAGAAAACCAGTCGACAGCTCATCGGTGGCATGGGGCTCGAAAAGTACTACATGACCCCCAAGGGGATGATAAATCCAAGCGAGTTACCCGAAGGGTGGGGGCTCGTGGAGTACTCACCCAGCGGGCATTCGCGTGGATACTTTATCAAGATGGTCCAGAAGCCTCCACGCCAAAAGAATACATCGCCACTCGAAGACGAATGGCAAGCAATAGCGCGGATGCAAAATGAGATGAAGATGCTCATCTCGATTACCGCTCGCTCACTCAATGCACTGAGCCAAGTCAACAAGCTTTCTGTCGCACCTGACGAAAGCGAAGAGTAAAACCGAACAGGAGAAATACAATGACCAAAGATGAGACCCCCAGGCACACTGCTGAATCCGCAGCCATCGAAATCTTCGTGAAACAAATTGCGAACATCGAAAACGGCCTTGGAGCTATCCTTCAAGACTCTGGTCTCGAATTCACTCCCGATGCCACGAAAAGAATTTTCGATGTCAGAAAAAAGCTCATCGACATTTCCAGACAGTTGGGATTCGGTGGGATTCACGAGAGGACAAAAGATCTGCCTGGAGCAAACGGTAATTCCCGCAAAGACCTCTCACCATTCGCGCTTCTCGCCGACCATGAAGAGTATGAGTTTGTCGAAATGATGTGCGAAGCGTGTGATAACGGCCCATGCCGCTGTGCCTCGCAAGAAGGGAGTCCTCCGGATGGATGCCTTCAAGACAGAACTGGCGACGCTGAATGGAATAAGGTGGAGTACAACCTCTGAGATGAACATTCCAACCATCGAACAAATCACCGAAGCAACCGGTATGGAACCTTCTCGCTGGGAGGGCAACTGCTATGCGATTGCCTCAACACTGCTCAAGCACCACCTCGTAGAAGGCCGCTTGGTCTACGGGCATTACTTTGGGCCTGTTGATCAAAACGGCTACTGGGGCTGGCGTGGAGCCCAACCGTTCTACCGTCACGGCTGGGTAGAACTTAAAGATGGCCGCATCTGCGATCCCACCAGATGGTCTTTCGAGAATGTGGAACCCTATGTATGGGTAAGCGAAAACGACAAAGGCGAGTATGACGAAGGAGGGAATCTGCTTCGTCAGCTCAGTCGCAAGCCCTATCCAGAAACGAATCCCGATGACAAAAAGTACACCTTCACCCTTTTGTACAGCGTCATTGGCGAGCTGTTCGAGGTTGGAGCGGTACTCGACGAAGCTGTCAGCCCAGAGTACTACGATGCCGATCCACTGGATGTTGACTTCTTCGAGCTTCAGCTCACAGCTACCGAAATCGCCTGGATCGCTGGCATCTCTCTCAGGCAAATCTCTGACTGGAGCATTCGCGACATTTACATCCAAATCGTTGAGCATGGGCTCGGAGCCTTCATTCCCATTGACAACAGACGCCTTATTCTCGGAGAGTGAAATGTTTCAAACAAACGACCCAATGAGGAAACAAATGATTAGCCATGGTGAAGTCAAGAAGATGGTGCTTAGTACCCCCGAAGGTCACGATGCCTACGTTGAGGCTTTCGTACGCAGAAGAATCGCGACCAAAGTTCAGAAATGGTGCGACGACAACGAACTCGATTTTGAAGATTTTTCAACGGCATCCGGACTCAGCAGAACACAGCGTAAGAGACTTCTCAATATTGAACGTGGTGGTGCGCTGTACTTGAGTACCCTCATTACAATGACTCGTCTTATGAAGATTACCATTGCCGATTTGGTAGAGTGCGATGACCCTACCATTGATAATGGTTAATTCATCCTCAGGATTATTGATATAAAACAAGCCAACAACTACACTGGCGGAAAGGAGCTGAATCATGACCAAAAAGAACTCCGTCCCATGCGTTGGTTGCGGCTGGTGTTGCATGACTGGCCCTTGCTTCGTTGCGGCTGGATCTCACCTAATCCAGGGGAAGCCGTGGAGACTGCACGCGGTATGCGAGCACCTCGTGTGGGATGAGCAAGCCCACAGGCACTGGTGTGGCCAGTACAAATGGCGTGAATTCTTGAAAAACGTTTTCATGAGCCATAACGATAATTGCATCATGCCAGATAACCCTTGGCGCCATTTTGCTGTCATGATCTCAAACGTAGATAGAACTCAAACAAAACAATAAAGGACCCCCTCATGAGCAGAACCCTCAAACGTGTACCGATCGACTTTGACTGGCCCTTGAGCGAAATCTGGGAGGGCTACGTCAATCCCTATCACGGCGATGAGTGTCTCCACTGCTCTGGCAGTGGGGCTTCTCCCCTCATGCGCAGCGCCACAGACTTCTGGTATCATGGATCACATCATCAATTTTTCGGCTTTCCTCCTGGGCCACTCTGCGAAAATCTGACACAAGAATTGGTAAACCTTCTCGTTGATAAAGGCAGACTTTCGGACTTCTCATCTGAATGGATAGATCGAAAATGGCATCGCATCAAAAATGACGATGGCTCTCTTTACTACCCACCTGCACCTATCATCAACTCGGCCTCAAAAGAGTGGCACGTTCATGATGCCCTCAACGAATTTATCGTCTCAAAACACCTGGTCACACAGATGGGAGAACCCGTTGAATGCAGCTTTTGCAAAGGCGAAGGTGTCGTGTGGGATTCTGAAGAACGCAAAGCTGCTTACGAGAACTGGGAGGAAACCGAACCTCCCGAAGGTGATGGGTGGCAAGTATGGGAGACCGTAAGCGAGGGCTCGCCTGTCACGCCAGTATTTCCGACTGCAGAAGCGCTTGTTGACCACCTCACCACAAAAGGTGATTTCAGCACACAACGACTCAACAAGCCTCCTTTCAGCAGGAAGGCGGCAGAGGCGTTCATTAAAAGTGGGTGGGCTGCTTCTGGCGTCATCGTAAATGGCAAGGTCAGTGAAGGAATCGAGACAGCAAAATATCAAAAAGGCGTTTGACTAGCGTTTGTAATGTCTGGCTGGTCGCACTGGATCGCACAGCATCGCCTTGAGAACACGTTCCTGCTCTTTTGTCATAGTACTGATAACCTCGGTAAACGGATCGATCGTTCTCACCTCTCCAAGCTTATCAAGTCGACGTTCGAGAGTACTATTGGTCTCACTAAGGCTCTTGATACTGGTGTCGTGTAAAGAAAGCTTCGATGAATTAGAGGTCACCTTTGCACTGTCTGCCGATGCAGACCAGATAACTTTTCCTACCAAACCCAACGCTCCAATAATGGCGACCAGTAGTACAACCGATGATGTAATCACAAACCACTTCCACCGCAGCAGCGTGTCTACCTGTATTGAAAGGGTGGCCATGCGAGAATCTATTGATTTACCACTTTCAGGATCATAGAGATCTACCTTAGTACTCACCTTTTCCGTGTCTTCGCAAACACGTTTCACTGTACTGTCTATCCTGACAACATCCTTGCTTTGCTCGCCAACATGTGACTGTAGCCGCTCTAAAACTTCAGACTGAGCATTGACAATCGTGCCAATCTCAGCCAAATGACGCTCTATTGATATCAAATCACGTGTTGTTACGGATGATGCCGACCCTTGAGCAGCTTGCACAGGGAACTTTGGAAAGAGCGCTATGGGTTCAGGTGATGCCGCAGGGAGCTGCTGCTGCGCTTGCTGATTCAAATCATACTCGGGAATTGTCTTGCCACCATCGTATTTTTCGTTCATGGGGGCCTGCTTTTTCCTTGCCTTATCCCCCTAATAAGACGGCTAAACCCTTCTATCTATACCTACCAACTTCTGAGAGCCGGATAATCATCAACATCCGGATCAATAACGTTGTTTGGTGTCCCGATATCATCAGCCCAGTTCCCTGCCAGCGCTGCATTAATTCGGATATGAGCCGTATGAATCGTTGTGGACGCTGTGGGGTTACTGATTGGCGAGTTTTCACCACCAGAACCATGAGACAGCCTGCAATCTTCGAGATAGATATTTGGATTGTCTACGCCAACCTCGATAGCATCAGCAGTCCCATTACCCTTAATATAACTATCCGCAGCGATAAATAACGTCGGATCGATATCATCAAGCTTGATAGCTGCGGTATCTGTGTCACCTGAAATTAGATCAGTCTGAATAAGCACTACTTCGGTGTCAGCGTCACCTGCGCTTATTGCTATCTGCCTCTCGACTCGACAACCATCAAACCTAACCTTTGTTGCGTTCTGGTTTACTGTGATATTTCCATCACTTATGGTTAGATCTTTAAAGGCAACCTGTGCCCCAGCACCAAAAGTAAATAAATTACCAGCAGTTGATGCGATTTCGCGATGATCCTCCCCCCCGTCAATGACAAGTTTTGCGTTTGCTGGAACCGTTATTGTGGATGAAATTGAAACATCCCTTTCGAGAAGTATTCGGCCATCATTTGACCCAAAAGAATCAATAGCATTGTCAAGGGTTTGGTGAAAGTCAAAACCACCAGCATCAGCAACACGATGCACCCCACTAGCCAACCGAGTATTTGTAGCCATCCCACGTGTCATAGTGCATCCAGAAACACTAACTGGGTTAGAACTCGATGTTGCTCTAAGATCAAATCCACTCGAACCACCAACCAGATTGCACCCCATAAATGTAGCGTTTGCCACCACCTCGGCTGCTGTACCGGAAGAGCCCGTTGTCTCGATGTGACATCCAACAAAAAGCAGGGACGTCATGGTAGCAGTATTCCAAATCGTTTCTGCCGCCGAACCCGTAGAAGATACAAACACCGAGTCAAAAGCAGAATACTCACCACCAGTCAGATACGTGATTCCTGTTACTGAACAGTTGAACATCCGAACGGCAGCGCCCGTCTGCTGATAGTATACGTATCGCGCATTCGCAATATGCTCAATGCTACACGAATAGAAATCAACAATAGCACTCGAATTCACTAATAGGTAGTCCTCGTCATTGACGCCAATGTAGAATTCACAGTTCGAAACCTTTACATTCTGACACCCTGTAAAATTGAACCCAGACCCGAAGGTGTCGGTCGCTATTCGCATATTGCGAATTTCTACATTGTCACCTGTTACAATTAACGCAATACCGCTTGCAGATTTCAGCAACTCCACACCCTTTAAACCACCAACACCAATAAGGTGCACATAGTCATCTGACAAAGTTACTGCTTCGTCGTAGACCCCGGTATACACAAGGATTGATATTTGGTTTGTTGCACTTGGGGTCAGCGTACCCGCAAGCGTTACTGCCGCGCCAATTGTCAACAATGGATCATCGATCGATCGTCCACCATTAGTATCGAGTCCATGCTTTGCTACGTAAACGGTTTGTGCAACTGTTGGCGCAGATCCGCCGCTTACACCTATGTCATCCCAGGATGCGCCATTCCACTGCCTGAAACCCTTGTTTCCAGAACCGCTGTTCCAGTTCGTGCCATCATCGAGATACACAGAAGACGTTTGAGGTGTTGATGGTACTGCTGAACGAGCTGTAATATTCCAAGGCGCAAGGGTTCCGCTATCAAGCCATTCAGTCTCACCAGAGAGCACCATCCCATTGTTGGCGCTTACGTAATCAAGCGTTCCTCCAGTATTTGTTTTAGTTCCCACAAGCGATGCGCATATCAAACACAAAGTGGCATTAACGGAGGCGATATCAAAAACTTCATTACAACTAATACGCGCAACATCCGCTCGAACCGTACCCGTACTACCAACAAAGATTCCTGTTCCTGTACCACCACCATTGTCATTAATATCAGCACAGGCCAGAACCAGCTCTCCACTCGAAGAGATACCGGCACCAATACCCGTACCAGAGATAGTAATGGTTGTGACAGCTACCGAGCATTTCGCTGTCGATGTCGTTCCAAAACCAAAACCATCTTCGACTTCAAGACTATCACCCGAATAGTTAATCGAGCCCGATGTGCACAGAAGACCATTCGCCGTCGATGTCAGAATCATTCTCGGGCACTGAACGGTCGCCGCTCCAGTACCGGCGCTCTTCATGATCGCTGTTCCTGAGGACGTAACAATTCTGAAAGCCATGAGCAGGCTGTTGTCGGTAACGGTATGGTTTCCCGTTATACGAGCCGACTCAGCTTGAACACCAACCCAGCTCGGAACAGTCAGGTTCTCGGTGTAGTCTCCAGCGTCAAAGCACTTGATCGCTACTCGATTCGAACTAGAAGGCGTAAGAGATACAGCCTTCGTGATGGCTGCGCCGAATGTCAAAAACGCTTCATCGAGCGTAGTGCCATCGTTCGTATCGAGCCCATGCTTGCCAACATAAAGGATATTACTCTCCGGTATAGCACCGTAGGCCAACCAGAGAGATCCATCGTACATGTATGTCGTATTGACCGTCGTGTCGTATATGAGGGCTCCAGCCCCCATCCCTGCCAAAGCGTTACGCTGAGTCGTTGTCACACGAGGAAGTGGATAGGTGAAGGCATCTGTCCCGATCGTATCTGGCGTGCAGTCGAGCAGGCCATCCGGGGTGAGTGTCTGAACACCCACATCACCCTCAAAGAATGACGTACCCACCACGCGAAGCTGCTCGCTACCGCTGAGAGTATCGTCACCAAGAACCATCTCACCAGTACTGAAGAGCTTGGCGGTAGGGCTACCTGGAAGCCCCATGGCGACATCGTCTGTTGTAGTGGTCGGATACAAGAATCCATTGACAGCATCGCGATTCCATAATGATGTCGCGTCTGTCTGAAAAATATGAACCTGCTGCTGACCAATGGCTGTTATGTCGGGATCGGCTTCGAGGGCGGCTTCGATAGCCGCAGTCATCGTGTCTACGTCAGTCTCGGATGGGCACTCCTGGCCAAGATAGGTGAAAGCCTCAACCAGGCAGTTGAAGTATCGAAGGCCTTCGGCCCCATCTGGACCGCCCGCATCCTCAACCCATGCCAGCACTCGACTGTAGTCGAGATTTGCTACACCACCAATCAACGCATCAAAGCCGGATGTTGCATTCGCCAGCTCGGTGTCATTGGAAGGAGTGGCGTAGGTATTCTGACCAACGATGAATGTAATGAAGATGTTACTCATCTTATCCCTCTAACAGCTTAGCTTTGAAATCAGTGTAATTACAACGTGATAAAGGACAAATAGAGAAACCCACCAAATGGTTCCATAGACCTACAGACCGATGTCGCACAACAGACCACACTCAATTGTAAGGGAGGGTATATCGAAAAAGCGGGGGGCCGCATAACCATCATGCATTAATACAAAGATTCAGTCAATGATGTTGTTGGGTTGCGACCAGCTTTTGTGGCCAAAAGACCACATTTAAGGGATTGATAGATGGCATAATATCGCATATGCTACCTAGGATGAACAATAAGCATCGCATCGTTTTAGCCGACAACCTCACCTTTCTCCGGAATGAACCAAGCGACTCCCACGCTCTCATCTACATCGACCCTCCTTTCAATACAGGGAAAAAGCAGGCTCGAAACCAACTCGAAGTCGTTAGAGACGAAGAGAATGGCGATAGAACAGGCTTCCAAGGCAAGCGTTATCGAAGCGTCAAGCTCGGTTCGGCAAGCTTTGACGACATATTCGATGACTTTATTGGTTTTCTGGAGCCACGCCTTGTCGAAGCGTATCGCGTCCTCAAAGAGGACGGATCGCTATTTCTACATATCGACTATCGCGAAGCACACTACTGCAAGGTCTTTCTTGATAACCTTTTTGGTCGCAGCTCGTTCATGAACGAGATTATCTGGGCCTACGACTTCGGTGCGCGATCCAAGAGCCGCTGGCCAGCCAAACACGACACCATCTTCTGGTACGCGAAAGACCCCAAGAACTTCACCTTCAACTTCGATGCCATGGATCGAATTCCCTACATGGCGCCAGGACTGGTCGGTAAAGAGAAGGCAGCTCGCGGCAAAACGCCTACAGACGTGTGGTGGCACACCATTGTGGGTACGAATAGCAAGGAAAAGACAGGCTACCCCACTCAAAAACCCTTGGGGCTCATCGAGAGGATCGTAAAAGTTCATTCGATGCCTGGTGATAGCCTTCTGGACTTCTTTGCTGGAAGCGGTACCTTCGGTGAGGCAGCGGCAAGAAACGAGAGAGTTTTCACCCTGGTAGACAGAAACTCTCAAGCCATAGAGATTATGAGAGAGAGACTCAAGCTGTTCGAGCCAACCGTTATAGTCTAGATGGACCTGGAGCGTCGTGCCCAGGCAGCGCCCAAACGTCAACCCTGTCAGCAATCGTAAAGCCAGGAAAGAGAAGGTTAGTTTTGGCGTAGAAGAACACCCGCATGAAATCACCACGCGCTATAAGAGGTATCACATGAGCACGGTTCCCTGTTACAATTCCAGTACTAGGCCCCGTAGTGTCATCCTCAAAAAAATCAGTATCTTCTGGAAATTGAAAGTAATTTATACGTGTCTCTCCAGCTTGAAAGGAATCGTTCGTCTCTGCTGGTGATTGAATGAAATCGATCTTAGCTTCTTGCCACCAGAGCTTTCTCGGATCTACAGCGGAAAGTGGCGGATCAAAACCATTGTCCAGAATACGCGCGGTATAGTTTGCAGTGTCTATAGTCTTTCCAAAGAACGACCATGCTACAGCCACACCAACACTGAGGAGGTTAGCATTTTCTCTCGATGCTTCAGTAATACCATCTAACACCATTAAATTCACTCGGTTTCCCACTCCAGGAGTGAACTCATATGGGTTATCAAGATCACCTGGATTCTCAAAATTCTGCCCATTAACCAAACTATCACCCAACAAAGTTCCAATACGGAAAATCTCTGTTTTATATTCACCAGGGTTTTGTGGCATAACCTCTCCGATCCTTTTTCGCTAACTTTCGCTAACAACGCACCTTTAGATGTCCTGTGACATCAAAACATCAAGACCCCAATGTCTAGGGCTCAATGAATCAAGTTCATCTAGTTCCATCCAGACAGCCTCGTCCGTCTCCCAGTTGAGAGCGGGTTCATACTCAACTGGTACTCTTGCAATGTACAGGGCTGGCCCGAATGATTCCAGCTCTATCGGCCCAGTGTACCCTGTTTCCTCCGCAAGTTCACGCACTGCTGCAACTTCAAACGATTCACCAGGCTCAAGCAAACCCCCGAAACCGCTCCAGTGACCAGGCGTCTGGACCTCTTTTGACCTCAACCCTACGAGGATTCTGTCGGTATCCTCAGCTATTGGATAGACGCCAACACCGACTCCCATCGGCTTTGACCACCCCATCCATCTCACAGGGTTGAATGGCTGCTCGAAATCCCAAGGTGAAGAAACGAACTCGGCAATCTTAGGGAACGCCTCTCGTGCAGCACCTACTTCCGTTCCATGATATTCGACATCCGCGCCTTCATCTGGAGTCCTCTCCCACAAGGTAACCATAGGAGGGACAGGGTAGCTTTCGTCCATATACAGAGGGCCTTCACCTTCAGCAGGACCCTCGCTTTCCTCATCCCACTCATCCCATACAACATCAGTCTCTACAGGATGAACAGCATACACCCCCACCAACCTATCGAATCCGACAGGCTGCAGATATCGACGCTGACCAGTTGCCAGCATGTAAATATATTGAGGGAACCTGCCTGTTTCGGCTGCAACCTTTGACGCAGCCAATGCCTGATCCTCTGTGATCGAGTCAGCCATCACAGAGAAAACCGATGTCACGTCACCATCCTGCAGGTGATGCAGCATCGCTGTATTCCAGTCTGTAATTCGCTCATCGGCAAAATACTCACTCTCATCAATCAGTTCTTGCGCCTTGTCTTGTAGCGTCTCGCCATCTTTGTTTTCGACATCGAGAATACCGTCTTTATCGCGGAGAAGCGCCTCCTCCGCAACACCGCCCAACGTATCTTCGAGCATAACCGCATCGTAATCCGGAATGGGCTTCAGACCTTGCATGTCGAGAGCCAGCACGATTCCAGTATTAGGCTCGTCCATCTCGGAAGTACTTGCTGCGGCACTCACCGCGTACCAGATGGCTTTTTCGATATCTACGGCTGTATGGACTCCAACCCTTACATCATGGGCATGGCGCGCAGAGAGTCGAGGAGGGAGTGGAATCAGTGGATTTCTTTCCATGTTCCCTAGTGTACCACAAACTTTTTCTGGCGCATCAATGGTAGCACATGTTATATCTCAACTATGACCCTAAGCAACAAGCGTTGGACAACCTACAAACGCATCGCAACGCCATCTCACACACTCGAAGCAAAAAGAGCCAATGGTGGCGAAACTATTGGGTTTGAAGGGCTTGGTCTTGTTGCAAAGAAGGGCCAATGTCTCTGTCGGAACCCAGAGAACGGTCATCAGTGGACCATGGACGACGAATCGTTTCCGAAGTTCTATATCCCTGAACAGATCAAAGATCAAAAAGCCGCCACATCACAAGAAAACCCAAAGCCCACAAAAAAAGCAGCAGCAAAAGACAGGCGGCCAGCTTCTCACCAAGACACTGAGCAGGACACCGACTTCGGACCACTGTTCAACTGCTGAATGGCACTAACCACTCAAAGGATGTAAAATGGCAGAAGGACTCAACAAAGTCATGCTGATCGGTAACATCGGTCAGCAACCCGAACTCCGAGAAACCGGCAGCGGTCAAAGCGTCATGAGCATTCGCCTCGCGACGAACGAGCGATTCAAAGACAAAGATGGTGAATGGCAAGACCGCGCAGAGTGGCACACCGTTGTCGTTTGGGGAAACAGAGCGGTAGGCCTCAACAAAGTCCTTCAAAAAGGAACCAATATCTACGTTGAAGGGAAGCTGCAGACAAGAGAATGGGAAGACAAAGACGGAAATAAGCGATTCACAACAGAAGTTCTTAGCAGGCAGGTCCTCTTACTAGGTGGAGGAAGGAGAGACTAGGCAGCCCGTCTGGAGTCTCTGAATCGCTCAGCCACCGACCTGCTAATCACCCAGAATGTTCCCACCTTCCACCCCCGCAAACGCCCTTCGGTCAGAGCCAGATGAATGCCAGCTCTCGTAACACCGATCAGCTTTGCTGCCTCAGTTATGCTGATAAAAGGATTTTCCTGATCGTCAATCGAGATAGTTTCTGCTTGCACAACACAGCCCTGAGATATCCCCTCTCTCTCGACGATATCCAACGCTACGCGAAATAACACGGACTGGGCAATCCCTGCCGTGAGATGCCCGTCGGTCAATGGATAAGCTCCATGACCACGAACTTGCCGCAGCAAGTCAAAGTAGTCCACACCCTGGTTCGCTTGCAATTGCAAGTCTTGAAGATATTGCATATCCTGCTCGCTGAGCCATCCCAGGGACACTGACTCACCATTCAAAAGCTCGTATGCATGCTTGTCTTTGTTTGCCTTCATCCTCGTCATCCTTTCGATCACAAATCAAACAAGAACACAGACCAAAACCTACCCAAAGAGCACACCCCTATGAAGCCACACCGTTGCCTGTTGCCCATGCCGAGTCTGCCTTCGAACCATGCTGTCAAACAACATCTGAGGGCGCTCGTCTGTCGAATCTTTCAACTCGTTGATACGAGCGCTTGCTGTCTGATGGATCATGCCGAGCCCCTCCTCAACCTCGTCGCAGGTGGCACCTTTTTCACCACGAGACAAGATAAATCTCAGGACTCTTTGCTGCAACTCCGTCACGAATGGAGCAATATTCTCGGCAGCCATGAAAGAGGTGTCACTATCTTTCACATACTTCGGAATGGCCACGTCCTCTGGATTGAATAGCGAAGGCTGCTCTGATGTCGCAATCGGCTTGGGAACTGGCGGCTTCGCCATCCCAAAATCTATCCCATCGAACATCGAAGCGCAGGCTCTTCCTCTCGGCACTACTTGGTCACTGCTGTCCATCCAAGGGGCAACAAAAAAGACAACATCTCTCACCACCGACTGCCACACATCAAGCGGTTTTTGAGGAGGCGATCCCATAAGCACAACCTCATAACGACCCACACCGTGCTCATCTCTCAAAGCCCTCCATTCTGGAGGTTCTTGATATCGACCTTTGAAGGAACGTTCTTTTTCTGCTGATGCAGCAAGCGGAACACGGAACACATTGAAATATGCAGGAGCCCTATCCTCCATCATGAGAACCTTCCACAACCGAGCTAACTCCTGAAGCCCGCTGTTGCCCATGCCATCAATGTATTCCGTTACTTTCTGACTCATACATGCTCCTAATGTTCGTAGCATATGTTATGAGGTAGATGAACGAATGTCAAGCTGGCGAATGCTTTTTCAAGCGCCATCCTCAGGACAAAAATTATCCTCAGGGCGGCGCCCATGCTACAATTCGCCAGGTAAAATGCTTTACGCTACCGAGAGAAAAGGAGCAAACCCATGGGCGTCATCATCAAAGGTACAGACATCGAAGTACCAGGCCTCGTCATCCAGAATTTCAAAGATGATCCAAAGCTGGGACTCAAAAGAAACGATGGAAGAAAGAGACCAAACACCTGGATACGTGGAATTGTTCTTCACACCACAAAGGGTATCCCCGGAGGAAGAGACAAGCGTCCTCAGGATGTAAGACCAGGACTCGGCCCCGACACGAAGCGTGATGAAAAAGTAGCAAAGATGTGGTCGCTCGATTCGCGCAATGCTGGGGCTCACCTCATCGTTGATTTCGATGCTTCATGGGTCTGCACCTGCGACCTTCAAGAGTTTGCCGCATACCATGCTGGTAACGTGAATGACGTCACCATCGGTATTGAGATCTACCAAGGTGGCAAGGCACAGCTTTACGAAGAGCAGCTTGCAAGCGTAGTCACCATGGTTGATTTTCTCACCAAAACCTTCAGCATCCAACGTCAAGTACACTGGCCATACAAGCGCCGTGCTATTGATCGCGGCCTTCATCGAGGCATGGACATGGTCTGCGTCTACGGACACAGGGACTGTAGTAATCGCCGAGGCGAAGGCGACCCTGGAAACGCCATCATTCAAATGCTGATCGATAACGGCTACGAAGCCTATGACTTCAGCAAAAATGAAGACAAAAAGGTTTGGGCTCAACGACAATCAAGCCTCGGCCTCACCGCTGATGGGGTGCCTGGACCAGCAACGGCTCGCGCTCTTCTCGACCAAGGCAAACCTCACGGCCTCTGGATTAGTCGTCCTGGGGACTAATTGAATCTTCTCGACCTCGTTTCCAAAACATCTTCCCCATGCTACTATAAACCATGTCGATATACGTGCTCTTTGGCCCATCCCACAACCACCTGACAATTCTAGCAAAGGGCCTTCTGAAAGATGCTGGAATACCATTTATGTTCAAACCGGACTCGAAGCCGATCACTGATCCCAAAAAGCACCCGCTGGGGATCAAGGAGTTTCCCGCTATCCGATACAAAAAGGATATCTCCGTACCCATTGCTGACGGTATCGAGGAAATAAAACTATGGCTCCTGAAGAACTGACCATCCGCTTTTCTATTCAAGGCACTCCTGTCGCAAAGGCTCGTGCTCGCACCTACGCCCAAACTGACAGCAGTGGGCAGCCCATCATGAAAAATGGCAAGCTGTCGATGAAAACAAAAACACCAGACAAAACAAAAGGGTGGGAAACCTACGTCTCTCTCATATGCAGGCAAGCTGCTGCAAACAATAGGCTTCAGGAGGTACCAAGAGGCCCAGTAGTATTGGGTTGCATCTTTTACATGCCTATCCCGAAAAGCTGGTCCAAAAAGAAAAAAGCCGAAGCCCTGGCTGGCACGCTTCTACCGACCCCCAAGCCCGACCTCAGCAACTTCATCAAGGCAATCGAGGACGCCGGAGAAAAAGTGCTTTGGGACAATGACTCACAAATCATTGGCTATGGAACTATCGATGGCGTAATAACCTCGAAGCGTTACTCGAATAAACCTCGCGTAGATGTCGAAATTAGGTATATCGGTTGACCCACCAACCTCCCTTTTGTATAACATATGCTACATTCAGCAAATGGAGAGTCAATCATGAGCGAAAAAGCACTCGACAACACAAGCACCGCAGACACGCAGAACACGACCAACGACATCAAGGTCTTCGGGAATCCAGACTTATGGGTTCTGATCTGCAAGGCATCGTCAAAATCCCAGGGCTGGATGAAGAGCACGAAAGCCATGCAAACAAGCAGCGGTGTATTCCTTCGGGTAACATCCGAATTCACCAACAAAGATGGCACCAAGTCCATTAATGAAGCTGTCAGCTTCGCACCAGGTGTCGAAATCGTGGAGTACCCTCCCGGAAACATCCGTCTCGCCTAGGAGGCGACATTACGCTGCCCGCAATCTTGCCAACGATAACATCTTCTGATTTATCCCTGGACACTCAAATATAGCATATGCTACACTACCCCTCATGAGGTTGTGTGGAAAGACGCCATGAGTCCCATAGCATCTTCAACTTCTTACTTCCACACAACCTCATTTATACTCAAGGAACTACAATGAGCACAGAACCGAAAGTGCGATTTAAAAAGATCGGCAATTTCTCTGGACCATACATCAAGGGGACCAAGTCAGCTTTCAAAAGAAAGCCAACTCTCGACAGCCCGCATATCGAGCGCGCCTTTTGGCTTACGAGCATGGTTGAGTGTGGAGGTAAAGTCGGCAGCATCATGATGGCCGATGGGACAGGCGTTACTGCCAGCCTCGAACAGCTTGTCGCTGTTTACCCAAGAGCCCTCGAAGCTCAGGGACCTTTATTCAAGATGCTTCGCAGGCTCGATTACGTCGTCCCTGTTTCATATTATCTTCCGTTCAACACTCACGGCTGGACACTTGGGAATGACGGCGTTCTCCGAGACATCGAGAACGGAAAACCCATCGATCCGAAGAAAATAAGAAACGTCTTCACCCCCATAGGGGGTGCAGTTGAGAAAGATGGAGTGGCCTGGAATCATGCCAAGGTTTGGGCCATCGCATTTCATCAAGTATTCTCATTGGACCCGACAATCGCTGTTCAAATCAAGTACGGTATCGAGCAGTTCGTAAAGTTCGGTCAAAGGGTCAGAAGCTCCAAGCTCGGCGGCAAAACGGTAGAAGAGTTGGCCTACAAAGAGATAGAAAACCCGTCATCGTTCACAGATGTGATAGGTGGCGAAGTGAATGACCTCGCGATGTGCATGTGGTGGTGTTACAAGGTCAACGGTCCCTCACCAGCAATGCGCGTGCTCAAGAAAGTCTTTGATAAATACGACAGATTCGGACCCTTTGGAGCTGCGCTCATCCGTGGGCTTCGCTCTTCATCCTACGGACGCTTCGGGACCAATCGATACGACAACACCAGAGCAGCAGCAATGAAAATTTGGCCTTCCGAGCTTTTCGAAGGACCCAACGCTGTGATGCCCGAAAGACAAAAGTAGGCAATGAGCAAAGATAACCAAATGGACTTTTTCTTCGATGAGACGGTATCCATTCCGCCAGGTGACGAGCATCTCGAAAAGGCTTTTCGCTACTTTCACAAAAACAACCCATTTGTCTGGCGCTATTTTAGGACTGAAGTTCTCACAGCCTACAACGATGGAGAGCGAGAAATAAGCGCCTTTGACATCATGCGTAGGATTCGCAAGAAATGCTACGCTGACTATCGTTTTGCTCGGTATTATCGAGACATTTTCACGGGGAACCACCAGGAGCTGGCTCATATCTTCATCGATCAGGATGAAGATACGCCAAAAAGCGAGAGGATATGACTGCAACCATCAAACACAAAGGCATCCATCAGAACAGACTCAACCTCAATCGAAATCAGCTCGAACGAGATTTCGCAAAAGCCTGGGAGGAGATGAACGCTGTCAACTCCGAAGGGTACTCAGCACTGGACCACTTACTCTCCGAGAACAACAATAACCCTACAATGTCCAGTCAGCGTGACGCCTCCGTAGCGGCCACCGTAATTCAATGGCTCGGCTCTGGTGTTGGCCAAGGATTCATCGCTGACGTGATGAAAAAGAGCAGGCCCTGACATAACTTTTACAAGCAAGGTCAAATAAAAGGAACAGAGAGTAGTATATGCTTTCAAATGTATCGTCACAGCCAGGAAGAACTTCAAGAAGCTACAAAGAGACTCGACTCATACCAGTCAGAATTGGAGACAAGCTCCCTGGTTACAGGGCGCCATGTTGGGACCGATGGTCAAGGCCAGTCAAAAGCTTTCTCACACGTCCTCGAACATGGAAGCAGCTCGACGATTGGGCGGCTCAACAAAACATCCCCCAGTCTCTATTGAAAAACATCGTTGCCTGGATGGACATAAATCATGTCATCAACCATGATCCCCAGACGAAACAATGGTCTCTTAGAAAGGAATCACAATGACCATTGAAGACACAAAGCTTCTCGGTCTGCTTACCTCAGGACTTGCAAATCAAAAATTCACCTTCTCGATTTTCTGCCGATCAGGGATTCTCAAAACCATCCCATGTGAATGCTGGAGATGCCGTGAAGAACGAGGCCTCGAACCCGATGAAGAGTTAGCATCTGTTGTAGCGGCTGGTGCTGATATGGGCATGAACTTTCGCCTGCAGGAAGAAAGACTAGAACACAATGCCAAAAATCAATTGTGTCAATAAAAGAAAACTCAAAGTCTACGTTATTGGGTCCCTGAAACGGAAAGATCTTGGAGCTGAGGTTATCGAAGCGGTCAGAAAAGCTGGACACACGATCACCTTCGACTGGGTGGACGAAAACGACGAAGAGCAAGGTGCCAGCTTCGACAAATTGGCTCGACTCACAAACAAGCCTATAACAGGCGCCATGGAAGCTGACATTTGCGTGCTGATCATGGCTGAAGGGATGGGTGGAAAGGGTTCTTTCGTCGACCTTGGTTCCGCCCTATCACACAACAAGCCAGTCATTGTGCTTGAATACGATGCGATTCTCAACCATTTCTTCGTCAACAACCCACTAGTCATGCGCGTGAGATCGATCGACGGTACAATCATGTGGCTCAATCTTTACGCTCAAGCACTGCACGCCAAACGCATCCCAGAGCACGCGCAATAGAACCCATAAAAGCACCGAGGTGATAATGTCACAACAATACGTTGTCATGGACCTAGAGACAGTCCCCAATCCCGACATGAACTGGGAGCCATCAGAAAACAACCCCAACATGTTTCCACCGCTACCGATTCACAAGATCGTTTGTGCAGCAGGCCTCACCTTCGAGACAGGTCGTGGTGGGAATCGATGCCACTGGATCGGAACGTTCGGAAAACCTGGAGACGAAAGGTCGATGGTCGAAGATTTTATTCGTCTCATCGAGGGAAAAACAAACCCCACACTGATCACATTCAATGGGCGCGGCTTCGATATATATGCCATTATGTATCGAGCGATGCACTATGGCTTGCAGTTTCCAACCATGTTCGAGTATGATTTCAACTATCGCTTCAAATGGGGGAGGCACATTGATCTATCGGACTGGATGAGAGGACATGGCGCATCACCACCAGTCAAGCTCGATTACGCTGCACAAGCTATCGGCTTACCGGGAAAATTCGACGTTGCTGGCTCGGACGTATCCAAGCTGATTCAAGAGGGGAAGCAAGACATCGTCGATGCTTACGGACAATGTGACGTGATACAAACAACTTTTTTGCTCAACAGGTTCATGCACGTCATGGGGAGGATGAGCGCAATCACTCACAACAACCTGATGCACAGCATCAAAACGAAAGCTCTGGGTCTGGGAAATGACATGATCTCGAAGCTTATCAAAATCATCGATTTCTCAGTTCTCGAAATTAACAACGAAGCAACTGTGGATTCTCCGGGGACAGAAGGCCATAAAGACTATTCTGACGAGGATCTACCTTTTTGAACGCTGAAATTGTAAAGGGGTGAAAGGTTATGGAAGAAGAGACAAGGGAAAGGGAGACAAGCCGTCCACACGTTGATTACTGGAAGAAAATCAAAACGATTACGAAGACTCGCAAGCAAGTTGGAAACATTTGGCTCGAAGTCGAGATCAGTGTTGAGAGGCCTGTTTTTGTTGGTGGGGATGAAGGGTTTTTCAGAGTAAACGCCATGATCAAAGTCGACAAGCATTACATTCGCCTGTCGACACGAGCGTTCCTTGAATTGTTTGACATCCTCATAGCAAAACAAGATGCCATCCTTGATACTGTCGACGAGATCCGAGAGCGCAACATGCAGATCAAAGATCTGAATCGCAGAGAATTCGCCTCAGGCAGGCGCCGCAGACGGCGGCTCAACTCATCCGAAGACAGCGAGCAAGAATCAGAGCCAAACGGGAATCTCAAATTTAGAGATGACCGTCGCGAAGCACCTGTCTACAACCGATAACCCACTCGACAACACCTATACCTTAAAGTAAATCGGGCTAACACTGCCTGTTCAATGTTAGCCCGATTCGTTTTGCACGATGGTTTTTTATCCCACGATGGGTCATCTCTGTGAAAAATGTTTTTTTTACAACATCCGTTTGATTGTTTTGTGCCAGTGAAGCGAACAGGCGCTTCGGGTTTGTGTTAGAGTTAGAATATAACAGATGTTACGTTAGGTCAAGAGTGTGGGTTTACTTTTCGTCAGGATTCTTCTTTTTCTCTGTAGACTGGAAGAACTCACTGAACAACTCCTCGAAATGCTCGAAGATATATCCAGGATTAAGACCTCTTCGCGTCATATCTTCAAATCGCTCGGGATCTTCTTTTTCGATTTGCTCCCAGCGACGCATGGCTTCGGCTTTGATCTCGTTACCATAGCTACCAATGTTATCCATGATATCGCTGTGTGGAGACGAAGCAGGGGTGTCATCTGGCGCCTCATCTGATGTGGTGGGTCCAGGAATCCCCCACTTTTCATGACCGTTCGGATCTGACACACCCTCCACTGGACCACCAGGCATCGGCTGCATCCAGCTAGGAGGAAGGTTCTTCTCAAACTCTTCGATTCCATAAGAAACAGGGAGAGGCAGATCCATCAGCCTACCCGAATTCGAGCCACCCAACCTCTCACCCAGAGTCGAAACCACATCTTCGAGCAATGTTTCGACACCAATAGCGCTGAGTGCTGCTCCAAGACCGAGACCCAGCCGGAACTGACTTCTGGTCTTCGGTTTTTCCGGAGCGTAAAGATGCTTCATCAGCTTCAGAGCCACATCACGAGGCATCCGAATATCTGCTGGCGCCCCATCAAACGGAGAAGAAGAATCTCCTCCGCTTCTCAAATCCTCTGCTTTCTTCTGAAGCATCGGAGGTAATACTTGCATGATCGAACTGATCAACTCTTGAAGCATTACCGTGTCTGGCCCACTGGATGAGCTTTCTCTTGAGACACGACTCGCTCCGCCCATGGGAAAAGCTCCACCTTCACCCGCATGCTTGACAGCCTTATCCTTCAAGAACTCAAAGTATTGATCATGTGTCGGCTTGGGATCACCCTCCACTTCCAGCGTAATTTTCCTCTCCCAGTCTTGCTGGAGAGTGCATGCTCGAATTTCGTAGACACCCCCTCCGAATTGAGCCTCAATAGACTCTTTGGTGAGGTATGCTTCTCCAGTGTAGAGGAGGCCTCGAACCGGCATATCACCATCATCAGTTGGAATGATTGCCGGTTCGAGGCGAGAGACACTGTACACCAGTGCCTCCCCTGCGAGGGCTGAGTAGAAGGCGTCGAGGGTCAGCGGCGCCTCCTCGTGTTCATGTGGAGGGTTTTGTGTTTTTTCGGGACCGTTGTGCATGGGCACTACTTAAGCACCCGTGAAATGGTGTCAACTACACCCTCTATACTCTTCTTTGTTTTTTCATCCTGAGGATAAACGTATCTACACGTTCTCCTTAAAGCCTGTTCTGCCTTCATCGATTCCAGTCTCCGAATCAACTCATCGTCCTCGACATAAAAAACAGACCGACACGAATCCTTCTTCGCATCTTCGACGCCGTACTGAGCCATGAGCACCATGAGCTGACCAAGCCTTAGATCTGGATGCTTCTCCCAGAACTTGCCTATCGTTTCGAGCATCCTCGGGATTCTTTCTGGATCACGCATTTCGAAAACCTATCATTTGTTACATTTTACTCTTGACACGCATCAAGAGGCTGTGCATGATTATAGAGTCTTTGACGATTGGTAAAAGGCTTACGAGCCAAAAAAGTGGCTAACAAAACTGAAAGCGAGGCCCAAAATGTCGTAAATATCACCCGCCAAACATACCCAACCCACATCGCCAAGAGGTCCTCCTTGCCGGTCAGTAAATCGAGACTGGTATCAACAATTCAAAGGAGGAAAACTCATGGACCGTTCACAACTCAAAGATCGAATCAATAGCCTGGTAGCAGAAAAGGTGTCTCTTACGCAGGAGCGTAGAGAATACAAACTCAGAACTCGTGGTCAGGTCGAAGAATACGAGCGAATGACTCAGTTCCACAACATCGACGCGAGGCGCGCTGAAAGACGAAGCGATATCCGCTCTGCTCTTCTGGCATATGGCTTTCTTCGTGGGAAAGACTACAAGCAGATCGAGCGATACTGCGACCCCGATAACCGCCCTGACGCTGAAGCTATCGCGTCGCTTATCGACTCTTACCCCTCGACAAGAGCCGATGTGGTCAAATGGCTCAACGGGGCGCACTCTCCTCGCTACAGGGAGAACTCCACTGTACCTCTGCAAAAGCTTTTTGTTGTCGTGCGAGCAAACCTGGAAGAAGGACAGAAAGCCGTTCAGGCATGTCATGCCCTTCGTGAGTTCGTCGCCGAACACAATGTCACAGAGGCTCACTGGTACCACAACTCCAACACACTCGTGCTTCTCGAAGTCGAGGACGAAGATAAATTGCACAAGCTCTCCCAGGAATGCTGGCGCAAGGAAGTCTTCCACTCTCAATTCAGAGAGCCCGACCTCGGTCACTCCCTGACTGCGATCACTATTGCCCCTGAAGGAAAGGAACTCTGTCAGAAGCTGCCTCTGGCCATGTCAGCGGCTGCATGAACACACTGGAGCTTGATGACGTCAAGCTCCATCTGCCTCGTTGTCCGAGCGGCTAGGATGGGAGCTTTAAACTCCTTTTAGGCAGGTTCGACTCCTGTACGAGGCGCTACGCAAACATTTTGCCACCAAAAGGCTTCACAAATGAAACCGAAGTACCCCGATGAAAATAACTGTATAGACTGTCATTGGTGGGATTTGAATCAGCAATCTGGCAGTATGGCTCCCTGTCATGGAGGGGCTCCCACAGCCATGACAGCGCCAAACGGGCTGTATGCCGTGGCTGTTTGGCCCTGGACATCTGAGCTTGACTGGTGTGGCGATTTCAAAACAAGAGACCTTCCGGAGGATTGAAATGCTTTACGAACTCATCAACATGTCTGACAAAATCACCTTTGAAGCATCAAGCGACCAGGTTGCAACCATATGCACTCTTTACCTGGGCAATGGCTCATTTGGCTGCGACAACGAACAAGGTGAGACCGTTTGCGACCTCATGGCCTTCGGTACTGAAGAAATGCTGAAAGAGCTTTACAGAAAGCTCGATATTAATCCTACTACCTTCATTGCGGAAAATACCAAGGACGTTGTTGCATGCTATCGGTCATTTGCTATCTGTAGAATAAGTGACAGGAAAGCCATGATGAAAATCGTCGAGATGGGAGCCGACAAGCAAAAAGCGCTTGCTGCATGGAACGAAGAAAAAAGGACAAGCCTGAATGATATTTGTCAAGCTGCGTTTGACATAGCAGGTCGCCTCGAAGCGGCTTTCTGCAAACCTTCTCAATCAGAAGGGCAATCGTCGGAAGCTCCCGTTAGGTAATCCAGCAGATCAACCCTACCACCATACCTTGCTCTAATCGTTTTCCGACCAAGCCACACATGAGCAGCAAGTCTGTGATGCCCATCTAATATAACAGGGCATGGCAGTATTGCGCTTCCAGCGCAAACATTATCCACCTCTATAGGAAACTCCAACACCTCTGGCGTCTCTGTCATAAAACGAATACGATTGGCATGTTGCTCGACCTCCCATTCATGACAGTTCATCCATGCGTATATCTCACCATTACTGGGCTTGGCCTTATCGAGCATATCCATGGAAAACCCGACGCCCCACACATCAAAGGTTGAATCGTAGAACCTCCACAGCCTCTCAACCAATATTTCTTCGTATTTTTCATTCATGTCGTCAAACAGGATAACTGCTACAATTGTACATATCAACAGACTTTTGTCCTCTCATACGCTTGTCCTCAGGACGTAGCATATGCTATGCTCCATCAGCAGCGCCAGGAGGACACTATGGCACCAATAACCGGCATCAAAGAACGACTTCATAACTATTATTTCAGTAGCTGGATAGCCGACACCAGAAAGGGAGGGCTCGGTGTATCCAAAGATTTGAGCTTCAAATCTGATATGAATCTTTTTTACACAGATCTGGGAAATCATTTCAGAACGAACATGAAATGTGCAGGGCACCTTCCAAGCGACCGAACAATGCGTATTCAACGTGTTGGAATATGTGTCTCCTTCTCTGACAGAATGCACTACGAGCGCTTTTTCAACGAAACAAGCTTTACATTAAAAGTGTTAGGCAACTCTGCTTTTGCTTTCGAGCCCCTCGATCTCTGCAAAAAGAAAAAGCTACCATTTACAGCATCAGGTGCACCTCGTCCGATGCCTGGAAACAGCATCACCCTCTTCGAACCAAACCGATCACATCCTGGTACAAGCTCGTACGAGACACAAATCGACATGAATGCAGAAACCCCACCAGCAATCACTATCCCTACAAGAGCTGACTTTCATCTCAAACTCGAATCAGGTGCAGACTTTACAGAAGTAATGCAACAGCTTGAATCTGGCGAGCTACAAGGCTATGCGGAAATCACCGGCATCCTCGATGTCGTTCATGTTCGAGACATCCTGTAAAAGGAGGGAATATGCCTGACCAAACCAAAGAGTCATACCAAAGAATAGAGTACGCTGAGTTTTTCCACGCATGGAGAGCTGATTCCAGAGGGGAAATTCCTGACGTCTCCAAGCAAGTAACCTTCGAGAATGGGGAAAATCGCATACGACTGTTCTGGGGAGATGAAAACGACCCATCGCGAACAAACATGCTCATTCCAGGCTGCTTTCCGAGAGATATGACATTTCGCGTGAAAGAGATCTGCATCTCTACACGCTTTTCGAACACTGAGCACGTTGCCGAACTCATACGTTCTGGTCATGCGGATCTCTGCGTGGGTGATCACCCAATATTCCCCATCATATTCAAATTGATAGCAGATCCCGAGCGAAACCATGTCTTCGACAGTGAAATCGAAACAACAGGACTCCCCAAAAGAGTGCTCACCAAAATCCCCCTCAGACTTCCAATAGCAATCCCTGCAAGACAAGGCATCTACGTCGACCTTCAAGTTGCACCAATTCTCGCTCAGAAGCTCAATGCTATCGAACAGGGGAAGGTTAAAGAGTTTGCTGAAATAGAGATCATCCTTTGCGGCACTAAAAATGAGTTCGTAAACGCCTCCAATCTGACACCTGACGAGCTTGAGCAAGCACGTGCCGAGGCGAAAGAGCACCTCCAGATGCTCCAAGAGATCGAAAATCAATACCCTCCTGGACAAAAGTGGGGCCTTTCTGAAGAAGAAGCCAGAAGGCTACTCAAGGAAAAGAACGACCTCCGCTCGAATTTCACGTTCACATTTGACCGGCATAACATCGTAATGCGTGAGAAAGAGCTTGAAGCAAGGCTTAATCTTGCAATCAGCGGCTTGGTGGATAGTACGAATACCAATCTTCCAAGCATTCTTCAAGCATTCGATTCACCCGAAACAGCCTCAGAACCAGATGCGATTCTCGGAGAGATCAACAACCTGCTCGACGGTGTAAGTGCTGAGATTGCAAGAGACCTTCACCTGCGAACAAGGATCAAGGTCGAAGACCAACACGTCAAAAATCGCCTGATCGATGCCGTGATCCAGTCAATACCTCAAGACAAGCAGAGCATGAGCCTTATGGGCGAGAAAATGCTCAAACAGTTCCCCGAGCAAATCATCACCAGGTTCAAAGAAGATTTCATGCGTGGTCGTCACAACGCGACAGACCTTGACTTCTTGAGAGAGATGGGTCGAGCAGGCATGGAGGTTTCTACCAGGGCTCTCAAAAATGGGTCTCTCAGCCTGGAGAAAACCAGAAAAATTATTTACGACATCTTGGGTGTTCAACACTCTGAGTTCGCAGATGATGGCTGGACGCCAACATCCTACCTGGACAAGTAGCTCTCGGCCAGCTCTTCGTAGTTGAGCCACTTCAAGTACACACCATCACTATCAGAATCATTGGCCGAGCCTGAAATTCGGCCTTGCTTACAGTTTGCACTCGGGCACACTGAAGGTCCTGGGAAATCCCAGTACTCATGCCCACAGGAGCTGCACTGATAGCGAGCAACATCCTGATCGATCGATTCAGAGCCACATTTGATGCAACGTGCCTGCGAATCAGGACGGGCATACCATTGGTGCTGGCAGGACACGCACCTCCACCTGGAAGTTTTTCTCAGACCATGACCAAAAGATGAAGGTATTGCATAAAACCCATCCAGGTCGGCTTGAGGAACAGGTGCCCCAGGACTGTGCGATGGCTTATGCTGCGATGCTTTACGAAGCGCGGCCTGTGCGATTTTGCTACGCTTCTTGTTCTTCTTTTTCTTCTTGCTCACGTTTCTTCCTCAGCTCGTCGAGGTATCGCCTATCCTCACGAAGTTCCAGTCTTATAGAGACCTGGTTAAGGACTACCGGTATCGAAGCAATCGTAATAAGTGTCAGCGATATCCAGAGTACCCAGTCGATACCTTCCATTATCGAGTCTTTCTGAGGTACAAGCCACGCATCAAAACCTTGTCGTGGTCGGAGATCCTGTCTGCATCCATTCGGCTCGACCAGGTATCATCATCGGTATAGTGGTACATGGCGCTGCCAGCAAAATTGTCATGCCCCAAACCCAAAGCATGCAACGCCTCATGATTGATCGAGAGGTATAATGTCCTGTCATCAGGAATGTTGGCGTTGAACCACATCTCGCAATAGAGCATTCCCTCGTTTCGCCAGTGCGACGTCTTTCCGAGAATACGCCCTAATGCCTTTCCGAAAAAGGCGCGACATGATGCGGGCTCGTTTCCCTCAGCCAGCCGAGCAGCTTTGTAGCCTAGCTGCCCATTGATATTCTTGAGAGAATGACGAAAAACGCGATCAACACTCTGGTCAGTATTGCGGATGACCACTGGAGTTTGTTTCTCGTTCCAAACAACCTTTTCCGGATTACTGCAAGGTGCAGGAGAAGGTGTTACAGATGGAGACTCGTGACCCTTGACGTAATGGGCCTCTCCATTGACCCAACACGCTTCGAGCAGGCCCCCTTCTTCGTGGGTACACACGCCATAGAACAGCGAGATAGCCACAACGATGGCTACCACCACTGCAAAAGCTATCGATGTGATGTTGAGTATTTTTCTCGTCTTGGCCTTCATGATCGTCACCCTTCCTGTAGTGATCCATGCCAGTACAGATAGTTTCTCCAGGCATCTGGGATAGACTCTGCCTCGTCGATATGGAACACGACCAGCGGAAGGTTCTTCGGCTTGACAGGCCTCTTGAGCAGCTTCATCCCTGCCTGCTCAGGTGTACGCCCACCCTTGCGACCATTACACTCATAGCAGGCCGTGACGATATTATCCCAAGTGGTTTTTCCGCCTTGCGAACGAGGGAGTACATGATCGAAGTTCATCCTTCGCATGGGCTTCTTCTCACCACAGTAACAACATTTAAACCCGTCACGAGCAGCAACGTTCATGCGATTGAACTTAACCGAACGCCTCCGAGTGATCCTCTTGAGCAATCGAATGACAGCAGGTGTCTTCATAACGAAGGTAGCCGAAGCAATTTCTTCATCATATTCTTCGATCGTCTCGGCAATTCCCCTAAAGATCATAATCACAGCCCGCTGCCAGCTCACAACCCTGTGTGGCTGATATCCCTGATCCAGGACGAGAACTCTAGTCATCATTACAGCCTCCTGGAAGTCCTTTCAGCGCTCAAAGTAGCACTTGACTAACGATAGTCACAGCCCGAATAGTTGTTACCGTTTGTCAACCTTTATCGAGGTCTTCTTCAGTGATATTGGTCACGTAGTCAAATCCATACGCATCTTGGATATCCACTCGAAGTTGCCCATGAACAAAGCCATTACAGCAGATCTCATCTCTAATTTTGACGCAGAGGGCGCAGGTCTTCGCATGAGACCAGTCTCCATCATAAACGCTGCTCACACGCTCATACGTTTCACCAGGCTCGATCGTTTCATCGCATTCACAGCAAACATGCTGCTTTCGCGCCTTACGCATCTCGGCGTGGTAATGATCAGCAGCCTCATCAAAAACGCTACAAGCACAACTACACCCAAAGTCCATCACTCACCTCGCTCATCGTTTTCCAAATACCTGGCAAACGCCTTATTCCTGTCATCCTCATGATGCAATGGGCACCTGACCCCCAGCCACTTTTTATGATACGACAGATGCTCTTTGAACGGGTTCGACTCAAGAGCCTCTCGAAGCGTTTTTGGACCTTTGTAGTCGTCTCGTCTGTCTTTGAATATCTCACAGGGCAGAACGATACCCTCAGGCGTCACAACAGCCTTCTGCCCTATTCCACACTTTTTGTAGCGATGGTTTCCAAACCGAAGATGATTGAACGGTGCGCCTGCTCCAGCTTTATCCTTGACATACTGATAGTAGAACTCGTGCTCACGATAAGGCCTTTTAGCCTCACTGGACACTGCTCTTCCCTGATGAACAAGCCTGAGAACGTTCACACGCTCGATGCCGAAATTCTTTGCCGCATCGACAATCGACGGCAACGCATACTGGTTTCCAACCATAGGAACGAAGTTGAGTTCCACCCTCACTCCAGCTTTGAGGCACTCAAAGATAGAAAACAGGGTGTTCACCATACTGCCTTCCACCCCAGTGAGAGCATCATGCATTTCGGGTTTGTTTGACAGAACATTGAATACTAAAACAGTATCATAGTAGGCAAACTCGTGAGCCAACGAGGATGTTATTGGTTCAAGCTTGTCCGAGCGCACCGATCCGCAAGTGTATAGGTGTGTCTTGATGCCAAGACTATTCGCAGTGTAAATAAACGAAGGGCAATGCCTGTGCAAGAGCGGCTCTCCACCACTTAAGTTCAGACGTGTCACGCCCAACTCATGAGCCTCTGCTATCAGTTTATGACCACGAGGTGCAGAGAGAATTGTATTCTTGTTAGGTCCCGAATTCGAGGAACAATGAACGCAACCCTGAGGACATCGATCGGTCAGCTCCAGCGTCAGCTCTTGCATTTTGCTTTCCTTTTTCCAGGATACCAAACATACAACAACATTGTCCCCAGAATACACACATAACTTATATTGTAGAACCAAAACATTCCCCACACATCATTAGTTGACACCAATTCAAAAGACCAATGTACAATCGCGCCCACAGTGTAACCAACAAACGATGCGAACAAGACCCCCTCACCCGTATAGACCTTCTTCTTGATAGACGGCTTTTTACCCATCCATTTCTTTCTCAGACGACCTCCAAGCAGGCACGCGACAAGACAAGCATTCACTGCACACAGGCACCCTGTATATCCTGCGCTAGCCACACCCCCGAGTAGCCAGTGTGGGATTGATAGCATCATATATGCGCCACTTCCAAGAAACATAACTATTGCAAGATCAATAACGTAAACAATAAAATTATACCACCCCGGAATACGAACACCTTCATTGGTGAGTCTCCGTACTTCAGCCTCAAGCTCGCTAATCTTCCGATCCAAGTCTTGTAAATCCGCCTCCTGAGCCGCAATCTTCTGAATCAAAGCCTCTTTATAGTCGGTGTATGGATTCATTTTGTTATTATATCCCTCTTCAACAACTCTCGATGAACCGCCCAGCCAGCACTAAACAAGGACAAGCTAAAGAGCGATACAACCACCACGGTCACTTCTTCCTCGTCAAACAGCCGGACAACAAATAGAAATGCGGCTCCGAGAATTACTGCTGTCAGCAGCACCAGTAGTAAACTGAAAACACAACCAACAGCCTTAATGTTCACATTAACGAACCTGGAGTGGTTCAACTCTCCAGACTCCAAGTCTTTGATCTTCAGCTCTAAAGCCTGACTCTTCCTCTTTTCCGCCAAACAGTCAACCTTACAAGCTTCAACCATCTGAACTAAGGCCTCTTTATTGCTTTTGTATGCGTCCATTAACTTTCCGCCTCAAGACCTTGTAACACGCAGGATCAACGACCACAATTTGGTATGCGAGACATGAACTCGCCCTCAGAAGTCTTACAAATGCAATAACACTTTTCTGTCCGCACATACCTTGCATCGAGAGCTTCACAAGCCTCGATACAAGAGCACCCGCCCATCCTCAGGACAATCGAAAATGTGAACAAAAACCACATGAAACGGTGCGTGGTGAGAGACTCGAACTCTCATGAGCTTTCACCCAGAACGTTTTAAGCGTCCCGCGTCTGCCGATTCCGCCAACCACGCAAAATGGATGGTCACGCTACGTATCAGCATCACCTGTTATACACGGGGCCTAACCGCCTGCCATCCATAGCCTCCCACAGTACCCTCGACCTGTGGGTTTACTCGCCATCGAGGAGCGAGGGCTTTTAAAGTCATCCCAGGACATCGGTCGGGCTATTCATCGGGGCTTTTACAGTCGATACTACTGTCCACCCCACCAGATTCCCGACGATGCATGAGAGGGGACTCGAACCCCTATAGCCTCTCGGCCACTAGCTCCTAAGGCCAGCGTGTCTACCAATTCCACCACTCATGCAAGGATTCATCACTCGCTCAGCGTTCTCACGACTCGCACTCCGAGAGCCGTTTGGCGAACCGTCGGATTACGAGCTGAACGATCAGAGAATCTACATGCAGAAGGTAGGAAAATAGCGCTCCCTCCTCTATACGTTTTCTCATCACCACCTTCAGGACCAGCATAGTCAAACGGTTCTACTTCTGGATAAACATATTCATACCAGTTATGTGTTGGCTCCCATCGATTTCCAAGTATATCATATAAACCCAAAACGTTTGGCGCCTTCGATGCCACTGAGTGTGCAGAGCCATTCGAGTTTTCATTATGCCAAGCAACATCTCCAACCAGATAACCATCTGGTATCTCTGGAGGCGTTCCATCTACTAAAAATATATTACCATCCGCATAAACCCCTCCACGCGCGGCAAACTCCCATTCAACCTCTGTTGGAAGTCTGTAACCATCACATTGTTGAACCATACCACCCCATGATTCATCTGAAAGTTCACAACGCATTCCCCCACTTGCATTATAACAAGCGTAGCACTGCTCAATATCTCTATAACGAGATAGGGCGTTTGTGTACGCCGCTGCTTCATGCCATGAGATGTTACCTACAGGACAATCGAGACATTCCTCCTCAACTGTAGGATCATAACCCATCAATTCATAAAACTGTACCCTGGTCACCTCGGTGTTCTGTATCTCGAAATCGATTGTGGACAGAACAAGCCGTCTGCGTTCATCGAAGTTATGGTTAGGATGAGAAGCATATGAGCCAGCATAATATGGCCTGACATCTACCCGAACCCACGCCGCCTCACACCAAACCTGACCATTGCAAACCTCTTGGTCTGCATCAAGTTCTGCTTCAGCATCAGCATCATCCGCACCATCTGCATCTTGCGGTGCAACGTCAGCATCAAACACATATGAATCAGCGTCGATCACGACATCTGCATCATAGGCGATAAATTCACGGTGCTGCTGAGTGCAACCCCCGAAAAGAAACAATGCTACGATGAAAAACACTTTCTCCATCTCAAACCCCTCATCAATCGTGACAAAAGGTAGCATATGTTACTTCTGAACGAATAGCAAGCGGAATATAGAAGGTGGGTTTTATTTTGAGATTTGTTGAACTATTCCGATACTTTTCTCCACACGACACCACTGAGCCACATCAGTATGGTGTCGCGCAAGCCTGGCACCAAGTCCTCTCGGTTCATCCTGAGGACATCATCTCTCGAAGCGTAAACAATCTCTGAATGGTTTTTGCTCTGAGCTTTTCCGCTCACATGCAAGCAATAGAACCGCACTCCGGGGATGATACTGTTGTCGGGTTTAACGATCTCATACAGTGTGTGAAACATCTCGACTGGCTGAACAACGATATCCATCTCATCCCGAAAATGCCTCACGACCGCTTCAGAAAAACTCTCCCCCTTCTGAAGCTGACCCCCACAGCACTCCCACTTACCAGGAAACAACTCTCGGTCAGGGCTACGTTTCGCGAGCAATACTCTCGGAAAATCGTCTTTTTCATAAAAAATACACACCCCCGCTACATGCACCTCTGCCAAGTGTTGCTTCAGCTCACGAAGTTCTGTCTTCATTACCCTCAACCCTCCCTTGAGAACGGTAGCAGAGGAGGGAGCCGAACCCTCACCGATATTCGGCGCATGAAGCCGATCCAGCACCGCTACTGGCTGCTCTGCAATATGTGGTTATACTGATAAGTATGAGCGCATTCGCACCAGGACTCAACAGGTTCATCAATGGTAAATTTCGCAAAGGCGGAAAGCTCCATCTGCTCAAACACGCCAGCATGAAACGCCCACGGCACATGCTTTGGGAGTTCAACGATGACGGAAGGTTCAAGCGAGACCGCATCAAAGGTTTCGACAAACGCAGACTGCGAAAATGGCTTCTCAGAAAGCAAGAAGAACAAGCCTTCCGCGACTGGTGAACACACCCACCTTATTGTGCTGACAATCAGGTATCAAAAAAGAAGCGACTGACAAGAGGGCGACAAGATAAGAAACCCGGCGAGCTTCCAGACTGCTCTATCGCAATCGAACTACAATCGCGAGCGGGATTTGAACCCGCGACTTCCGGGGTGTGATGTAATCCTGCCTAGCATTCAGTCGCCTCAAATGGTGGCCGACAAGTATTTGGTAGACTTGGTATTTTGTTTAAGAGACAAAGCCAATGTAGTCTACTCAGGCATTCGGCCTAGAGCCATCGTGCGGAATCGAACCGCAAACCTGTTGATTACAAATCAACTGCTCTGCCAATTGAGCTACGATGGCGCCCCTCTTTACAACTCTACCGTATAGACATCGATGAGTCCACTGCATTTGTCGTAGTTCTCATCGACACACTCTTGCATTTCTTTTTCACTCTCGAACTCGCCGAGCTTCATGAGTCCAGTATAGGTGGTTGTCCCCGTAAGAGCCTTGACTGGATTTCCGCCGACAACCAAGTACTTCACTCTCTTTGGTGGAGCTTCTTCTTCATACTTCTCGCGAAGCTCCAAGTATCTCTTGTACTCACGTCGTTCTTCTTCCTTTTCGCCCTCTTCCAGATCCCAGTAAAAATTATCAGCCCACTTCTGATAAGGAAGGGTCACCTGGCCTGCTGCGCCAAGCTCGAACAACTTGATATCGAAGGCGAGGATATCATCACTCGTCACCTGGAAAGGACCATCATGACGCCTGAAATCACTAAGATGCTGACACACAGCACTCTGCGCCTCACCAAGAGCATCTTTTCGTTCTGTAGTCTCGTAGACCACTTCACCATGACTCACAAGCACGAACATTTTTCGCCTCCTACCTTACAGGAATCTCGTCAGCAACCTGTGAGTAGCTCCACCACCCACGGTTTTCTCTCATACACTCGTCAGGCGCAGTAGGCTCTTCGAGTCCACTCCATTGACGCTTGAGCAGCCTGTCATAGAGCATGAGGTACACAGCCGCTGCCAAATTCGTGCAGTGACGTGTAGGTATGATCACGAAGCGATGACAGTGATTCAGCACTCCTGTCGGAATCGATCCGTCCTCAGGACCAAAAATGTATAGTGGATTTTCGGGGTGCTCAAACTCTGTCAAAACCTCAGCGTTCGGTCGCACCTCGACAGCCACAGGTGTCGCATTCTCGAAACGCTCGATAGGAAGGTCGTGCTGAATGATTTGCACATCTGCGTAGCCCCTCATGCGCTCTTCACGAGGAATTCGTTTATGCTCTTCGAGGTTGAGGCGATTACCTGTAAACCACACCTGCTTCACACCGAAGCATGATGCGGCCCTGATAGCCGTCCCGACATTATGTGGATATTTGGGGTTAATCAGTGCTATCGAAGGGGTGATACCAACTTGATGCGTGGTTTTGCCACAGATGATGCGGCTCATGACTCAGCCGCCTCTTCGTCTTCATCCACCTCGCGAATGAAGAAACGCTCGAAGTCGACTTTCATGTGCATACCGTTTCTGACTCGATCCAGAGAGTTCCCAACAGCTTTGGAAGTGACGGTGTGTACTACTTTGTTCGTTTCAAGATCCACAATTTCAAAACGAGTAGTCATGAGAGGAAATCCTTTCTAGAAAAAACCTGGTGATCCTTGGGAGAATTGAACTCCCATTTCCGGCGTGAAAGGCCAGCGTCTTAACCGTTAGACGAAAGGACCAGGCGACCCACTGCAAAGAACATGCTTCGGTTTTACCCTTCACTTCACATGCTGCGGATCAAAAGAGACTGACAAATAGTGCAGAGATTGACTTTACGCGTCTTACCACTAGACCACCCGACCATAAGTAGCGCGACCTCTCACTCGGGTTTGAACCGAAAATGCGGCGTAGCCTGGACTTGCACCAGGTAATGGTCTCACTCACCCAGCTTGCAAACTGCCGTAAACCCCAAAAGTCGATCGCCCTTCTGAAGCCCCGTACACAATTCTCCACTGAACTTTCGACCAACAGAGGTCACCCTGACTTTAGACCTACGCTAAGGCCGGGTCAGGATTCGAACCTGAGTTTCGTACTTAGATTGCAATGCAATCCCCACGAGCATTCAGCCTATATCTGTTTTGTTTTCAGCTTTTGTCAAACCGATGCCGAACCTGGACGGCTCAATGTGACATGTGGGATAAACACAATCCCACCAGACTCTCTTAATGTCTCACGATGTACCACTTTCTTCACAGACCAAGATTCTTGACCTATACAAATTGTTTCGCCCACACAAGGACAAGCTGGAAACTCTTCCCGCCTAGGCTCAACATCTCCATACTTACTATCAACTTCCAAAACAACCCTCATAACCTCTCCTTTTCTAGATTTTGTAAAAGGCTTCAACTGACAAGTTGTTATAGAGTTACACAATCGGCGTCCTACGGCTGCTAGACGATCGACCCCTTTCGGGCATCGAGCAGGATTCCATACCTGCGTTACCGGCTTGAGATGCAATGTAAACTCTAAGGCATTCAGTCGAAATTTTTGGGGCTCGAACCTTTCTCTAAGACACGCGGCGATTGTCTGGTGACATCTACTCGATCGCGCAGCCCTCGACCCTGACTCACGTAGTTCAGGCGAACTCCCTTAAAATATTGGAAGCGGTACTGAGTTGATCCCCTGGCGACTTCGCTGAGATATTCCACCCAACAAAGTCATGCGACTGCTTGATTGAGGGTCGCCACCTCATCCCTATTTCGCGGTTAATCGAATCAAAGCCCTTGCCCCAGAAGGCTCGGGAACACTCAGCGTCCTAAGTGTTACTTCAGCGATTCTCACACGAAAACTTGCTCAAGCTACAAGGCCTTATTTACCAAGCTAATAAGGCGAAAAAGCTGGCATATTTTCTCGACCAGCCGGTCATATCCAGCTTTAACCGATGCTGGAATTAGGGCTAGGTGTCACGGCCCACCTAACTTAAGCCGACACTCTTATGGGAGGTGTCAAACGCCCCCTTGGTGATACCCTCACCTCGCGAAGGATAGGAACTATTCGGACTGACAAGTTTTACTGAGACGCCATGTTACGAAGATGTAGTCCCAGAGGCATTCAGCCCTTGGTGGCTGCCAGAGCCGAAAGGCAATTCCTGGCAGCCATGGTCGTAATCGACCTGTCAAACAACATGATCTCGATCGACAAGGATTGGTGAGAAAGTAGCAGTGGCTACCGTTTTTACCGTCGTTTATGATGTATTCTCACCAGAATTCGAACAAGCAGTGTTTGACCAACAGCACTTTCGCACCGTGTGCTGCATTGCGAAGCCTCACGACCTCGCTTCCTGCATCATCGGACGCTTTTCACACGCCTCCGCAGGCCAGCTAGACACCGACACAGCTTATCGGCCTCACCACTGGTGGCCGACGGAACCGAAAGGAATCCGTCGGCCTATTCATGTAGCCCTTACTATACGGGCTTATGATCCTTTCAAAGATCATGCGACTGACAAGTAATGATGAGATTTTTACATTTTCAAGATGTAATCCCATCGGGCATTCAGTCGCTGACGTTGCATATGTTATACGACGCAATGGGTGATTGTGTCAACCCATTTCTCTGCTCTTTCGTGCAGGAAACTATCCACTACTGTGAAGACCCGATCGCTGAACCCTCCAATGTTCAACGTAGCAGGGTCGCCTTCAGCCGTCTGAGCTGTCGCATTTGGAACGATGTCGATGTTGACCAGCTTCGCTTTCGGCTTCCGACTCTGAAGAGCCTTGAAGCCCTGCATTACGCTGGTGCCCTGACGCCTACCCCATCCATCATCCGTTCTATCATTCCAACTCTCGTTGTCGCTGATGAAGATGACAACGTCTGGATCGATCTTCTCCTGATTGATCCAGGTCATTGCTGCACCGAGCGCTGTTCCGCCTCCACAGTACTCTGCAAGGCGCCGAGTGTTGGTCATGACAGAATCACGAGGCTCCATCACGAAGTCTCCATGAGCCTCGTGATCGACAGGCAGTACAACCGCATCAGGATTCGTCCTGAGGATGGCTGAAGCGAAGAGCGCGGCGACATCAACACAGCTCACCTCGGTAGTGTGAGCCCTATACATACCTCGTCCCGTAACTGGTTGAGCCATCGATCCAGAGACGTCGACAACGATGACGACCTTCCCATCGATCTTCGGGACATTCTCCACAGACACTTCGAGAGCGTCATGGAGCGCGTCCACTATCTTGCGAGGCGCATTCTCATAAACAGCCTTGTAGGTCGCGAGCAACTGATAGGGAAACACTCTCGACTTCCTGATCGTGTCCGCATCTGCCAGCCTGGCGGCAACCACCTCGATCAAGTCGGGATGCTTCTCAAACACCTCATGACGCATGGCGGTGTTCAGGTTCATTCGAGTGAAGTGCCATGCACCGTCTCGAATGATCTTCGCCCACTGATCCGTCGACAGCTTTTGAGCTGTGAGCATCTGAAACGGAACCTTGGGAGGCTCTTGGTCTCGGTTCTGCTTCCATGCCTCGAAAGCCTGAACCAGTGAAGGAAGAGCCTCGGCCTTTCCATTCAGATCCTTGCCGATGAAATAGCCGAACAGCGCCTCATGCTGGGCGTCCCAGGCCTTGGGCCTGACCATCTTGATGATGTCGCCCATGCTCGGCTTCTGACCGATGGAATTTCTGAACAGCCAATCGCAGTCGTGGCCGTTCAAGAACTGTTGCATCAGCTTTTTCGATCTGTAGCCGAAGCTCTTTCGCCCTGTCACACCCGAGCGAGTGATTTGGGCGAAATTCATGAACATCTTCCCGTTGTCGATGACACGAGGGAAAATACTCGTCAGGAGTGCCCTGGACTCATCATCACCACGAGCCGCGAGGATGCAGCACAAGAGCGCTGGCATATCCTTCAAAAACCCGTGCTTGCGACTCCAACAAGCCGTTTTTGCGATGAATTCCGATGAGCACTTTCCTGCCAGCTCAAGAACTTTTGTGAGCTGCTCGGTATCCTTTGCGTAGAATGTGCCTCTGAAACAGCCCGTCGCCGCATACTGAGCGAGCGCATGCTGGTCGCTCATCTTGTATGCAACGCCGCCAGCGGCGTTTGTCGTGGTTGCTGGCGGGACCATTTTTCCTTTGGGTGCACTGTCAAACAGCGCTCGATTTGCCATTGTGAGTTCCTCCTGCATGCCGTCGCCCACAGGCAACAGCCAATATCGAGGGTGCTATCCAATATGACGCCACTACGGCGCCATTTCTGACATCTTTTTTGATTTTTTCTACGGCCCTTTTTGTTTCAGTCTGTAGAGGTTGTCGCGAAGCTCATTATGGTATCGAAGCTCTGTGCGATCATTATCATCGGTCGGATCGAATTCTTCACTCGCCTCTGATAAGGCCTGAGATTCTTCTTCGAAGGCGATCCGTGCGATACGAAGCGCCATCTCCATATGCACCTCTCGACTTTGAAGCTGTGAGCCATGATGAGTAGTGGGGTGCCATGTGTGCCGAGTTATGCCAAGCATTCCATTAACATGAGCGAACTCAGCAACACGCTGCAGCACTGCGCGAAACTCATTCTTGGTGAGCATGTCTTCGAGGTATGCTGTACAGAGACCGCTCACATGCTCAGCGGTAGTCACACAGAACACGGGGTGCTGATGAAGCTCTTGTAGCTCTCTAGCCAGTACATCATCATCCGAAAACAGCAAGCTGTTGTTTGGCCCAAGCCGATCGTTCAAACTGAGGTACTGGTCTTTCATAATCTCAGCCCTACGAATGAACCTTTCAATACCAGTTGAAAGCTCCATAAGGCTAATCTCGTTACCCCAGAGATTAACTTCCATTGAGCACAGCGATTCCCAGACAGTCTTCTTGATGAGCAGCATTGTCGTAGGTAACGGACGAACAGGAAGAAACTCTTCTTCTTCCTCATCACCATCATCCCTGTATCGACGCTCTATGGCATTTTTATCTACGAAAACAACACCTTCAGAGAGCCAGTCTATGAGAGAATCCATATCGAGATTCTCTTTGGCTACATTCTTCATACCCTGCGGGTGTGGCCATTTCTCAGACTCGAATGCGCACATGTCGAACTTGAGCAAGTCGAGAACAGCGCCCGTCAAATTGGGCTCACTCTCAAAATCATAGATACGACCGTACTCTTCGTATTTGGCCAGAGCTGGAATGGTTCTCGGAAACCAAAAATCTGTTGGTCTATACCCACGAACCAAACGTCGGTCGCTTCCAATGGTATGTGGATTCGCTGTTATGAGAAGCCAATAAACTTCTTCCCCTTCAGCGATTGGCAATCTCGATATGGCGCATGTTTCATGACTCATGTCACCACCCTCACCTCTTCCTGTTCAAGATTTAGTCTGCGCAACCCCTCTGGCTGATCGGAGCTTAGTTTACGCAACCACTCTGGCTGATAAAATTCGCGTTTCGGCATACCAGCAGCCACTCGTAACTTATCGTTTTCTTCACGAAGCTCTCGCATTATGGCTTCAAAACAATCTTGACAAATATACACGTTGTCATGGAGGAAAATTTTAGGCTTACCTTTACACCCACAGTGATAGTGAAGCCCCATCAGCTCACCACACAACATTCAGCTTTGAATTTCGGCTCCCACAAATCATCTGTGCGAACCTTGCCTTTGACATTCAACGCTTCAATCTGTTTCGCGTCCAAACTTCGCCTTGGGATCATATAAAGCATCAGCGGACGAACGGGGCCGTAATACCCTCCGCTATAAGAACCATCTTTTGACGCTTTGCTTGTTTCGGCCCAGGCTGTTCTTTTGTCAGAATACAGCTTCCACCCTTGTGGCTTTTGTCCAAAATCAATTTCAATCCAGGGTATTCCAAAAACATCGTCCTCCAAGAGACCCTGCTTCATCAACTCGATAGCGGCATCAACAACACTTGCTGACAGCTCGTAATAGTGTACATCCTCGTCACCCGTCGCGGTAGAGTCAATAAGCTTGCTCGACCCTTCGACATGATCAATGAGCACCTGAATCGGATCTTTGTTTTCGGACACGAAGCGCCTCCAGAAGGTTGATGTTGTTAATGATGCCGCTCAAAAGCAATTGGCTCGGAAACACGACCAATGCCAAAATAAGCGCAATGGAAAAAGCCCATGCAGAATCACTGAGCAATACCAGACATGCTGATACGAGAACAGCTACCAACGCATTGATAAAACACGCCTTTTGCTGAACAGGACCGATCATGGTGCCTCACTTATACTGCTTGCGTCTGTACTTTTTCCAGCAGCGCTGACCATTCAGCACTGCCCGCTTGGAATCGTTACAGTGGCGTCTATCTCTGAGACATTTGTGGCAAAGCCTGAGCTTTTTGCGCCTGTAGAGACTGAAGAACCTATCACGATCATCCGTGGGTGCTGGCTGGAGATGCCCATACTTGTCTTCCCATTCATCATTGGTCATACGGCACCCGCACCTCCTGTTTTTGGGCTCCAGTGGTTTGCCCATCTTCAAGATGATGATATTATTCATCTATGAAGACTGTAAGGATTGTACATCAGACTCGTTTGACACTTGACCAGGCCAGGTCGGCTTTAGAAAGAGTATTCGCAAACCTTTCAACACAGTACGGCCTGACAGGATGGTGGTCATCACCCAACGTGTTTTATCTCCAAGGTCCCAATATTACTGGAACTGTTTCCATGAATAATAGAGGCCTCGTCGAAATCACGTTACAGCTTGGAGCGATATTGATCATGTTTGCCAAGAAGATTGAGAAAGAGATCAAGTCTCAGCTCAAGCAGCAGTTCGGTTGATGGTGAGGGGGACAACCCGCCACCAGCTAGCGCTGCTGATGACGGGATGCCCACGCTATCCCTCAAAGGGTACCTTACAAAAGGCTGTGGAGTCAGCCGGGGTCGAACCGGCAACCTCAGGCTTGCAAAGCCTACGATCTCCCAATTGATCTATGACCCCATGACGATGCCGGTGGGATTCCAACCCACATCCTCTCCTTCCGGGGAGCCCACTTTTTACAGTCCGCTTTCACGAGGGACGTCACTCTCGATACTTACGTAACTGCCCAGGTGCACTCAAGCACCCCGGTTAGCGCGACGGCATCAGTAGCCTTGGTCGGATTCGAACCGACGATCTTCTGTGTGTAAGACAGATGCCCTTCCACTGAGCTACAAGGCTAAAACGGTTATCTCGATTTCAGTTCACGCTTGAACCAAAACATGTACAATTGTTGATCAGAGATCACCCTATCCACGGTAATAGTCACCAACTCCCACCCCTCTCTTCCATACCTATTAATCAAATCACAGCGCATCTCGTCGGGAATCATCCGTGGCACATTCGTTTCCTTGTGAACCTTATACTCCCATTGTCTATCGCCCATCATTCTGCTCCATATTGCATTAAAACGGTTCTTTGAACCATCCTATCACATCAGCACTCTCTTCGACCTTGTCGAAATCAGTTATCGGTATGAGATCTTCCCAATTCTTCGAGATTTCATTGAAGCGGGCAACCTGCTCGCTCGATGGAAACGCTCACCCACCATCTGCACACTTCGGTGCGTTGAAATCAGTGTGAGGGCCACAAATCTCACGATAGATGGCATGACGCCGAATAAACTCAGCCATCATGCTCTCATTTATCCTGACGACGGCGAAAACCCGCAGGTGCTTTTCATCCGAATTAATCCAAGTGAACCACAGTTTTTCGCCTTCATATTCACAAATGCCGCTGCAGACACCATCATACCAATCCTCGTACCAGAGAGGAGTTACAGCAAGCCTTGGCATCTGCTCGGCCTTGTCAGCAATGTCCATGATCAGAACCACGTTTCTTGAGCATCATCCGGATTGTACCGCTTTTCAGAAACCATTACGGCCAGTTGACCGAGCTTCTTCTCCCAATCCGCCTTACTCTTCGGCATCGCCGTCTGGAAGTCGATACTGTTGGCCCATCTATCGAAACAGTGGTCCACACCGAAATCAACTCGGCCCTTCTCTTCGAGAACTCGAATCCGAACCTTCTTGCCACCAGCCATCAGGCTGCCATAGCAACCCCCCTCCCACTCCATGTCTGGAGTGGTGGGAACAAAGATTCTCTTCTTCTTGCTTCTCTTGCTCATCACTTTTCTCCGTTGAGACGAGACTTTACATAAAGTTGATGCTCTGCTTCCTTTTTCAGCTCATCAAAAACAAGTTTGCGCATCAACACATGCGGCTTCGTTGATGTATTCATCCACCGTGTAACGGAGGGACGCGAGACGTCGAACATCCGTGCACATTCGTAGTCCGTCAGGGACAGGAAGTGCATTCCCTCAGTGAGTAGTTCACAGAACAGACGATCATCCTTTGGATCGGAAACTTCCAATTTTTGAATGTACTCGGTAAGGGTCATCGAGCCTTCCTTGTCTGTGATTTCAACTTCTTGGAGTGCTTCGCTGCCTTAAAGCACGAGGCGTGCTCACGTTTCCACGTAACTCCACCAGATGAGACGCACCAATGACGAGGACTCTTTTTATAGGGATTTCTTTCAAGGTAATGAAGACTGAATTTGAGAATGTATGAATCAGGCCAATGCTGCTGCCATTCATTACACTCCCAACCCTTGAGCACCATCACGAAAGCCACGTATGCAGCTCTCAACGCCTTGAATAGTAGCTTGATTTTCCCAAGCATTATCGCACCTGCTTGTGTTAGCACATTTGAGCTGGAGGACACTCAACGGAGACGATATGCGAGCCATTTTCTGTCGCAAACTTGACATCGCCACCCATCTCAACGATGGCATCCCTCGCCATGTCGAAATGGCTATAAATCACTGGCTGTGCTGTGACGAGTTCATTGAGATCGAACTGAACTTCACCCTCGGACTCGAAGCTCAAAAACATCTTAACCACAACACCCTCAAAGCCATTCGGGTTCACGACACCCACATCAATGTGATTGGCTCCGAGCATTTCCACAGCGCACAACACTGTTTCAAAAACAGTGACAGCATTCGAGATAGAAAGCTTCAACCTCTGGCCGATGCTGTGCTCGCCTTCGACAACACTAACCCAGGGGCGTTGATATCGAATGTAGTCCATGAGGTCCGCTACACAGCAGTTATCCTCATCCTCAGGACGAACACTGATAGCCCTAAGAAAACGCTTTGTTCTATCGAGGCTTCGACAGAGTATCAGGACGTCCTCATCCCTGTTGGAGCGCGCAAGCAATGCTCTCACCATCATGACAGGAGCCAGCTCCTTTTCGAGCATCCTCATTTTGACCATCAAGAACGTCTGTTCTTCTTTCTTGGCTGCAGTATATGAACTTCTGGAGGCGGCTCTTATGATGCGTCTTTCACGAGCTTCATCTTCTCGTTTTCTTGCATCACCAACCCTGGTTAGGATAAAAACGATAGAGGACAGGATTAATCCTACCAACGCCACCAAAGGGAATTCTACCACTCGCAGCACGAATAAAACCGGAGGACCATAAGCAACCGCATTAAGAATGAACGAATCTCCAATGGTGCGAGCCCAATGAATAACCATTAAGAAATGCAGGCACATAACAACAATAATGCCCACTTGCTGATTACATGAGAGCCCCACACTCACCGGAACTGCGGCCCAAAACAACCGATCAAAAACCTGAACCGACCTAGCATTCATATAGTCTCTTGATTTGATAAAATACCAAGAAACGGTAGACGTTATGAGCGCCAACCCAATAAACAACGTAGCTGGAACTGGATTAACCTCACCAAACTCTTGTCTTATTGATGGTAGATACCTAATACCAAAAATAGACACTAGCATAACGAATACTGTTACAAGTACTGGTGCAGGATTGCATTCTGTTTTGAAAAACTGCTCAGAGAGAGATTCACGAAGGTTTTGCTGTTCCCTACGGATTATAGTTCTCACCCTCGTCGATTTGTTCATGTTCGTAGCTGTCAACGGCATCCTCAAACGCCTCGACACCTTCATCGTAAAGCTGCGTGGGAATGTTCGAGAAGGATATCTGGCTGATCCGATTGTTGTTATCCCTGGAAACCTGCACTGAAGCGCCAGCGAGAACCGCTGTCAACCCTTCAATAGCAGCACTCACGTCTGACGGAACGGTAATTCCGTAATCATTCTGCACCCAGTCATAGGCTCCGTTATCCACACACCAATCCAGCCATCCCGATGTCTTGTCAGTAACCTTCAATTCCTTCGACATGATCTTTCCCCTTTTCTACAGGGAACGAATCAAGACATCTCCGATTGCGCTAGGCAGGTTGGCGACATGCTCTTTCAGGTTCTCTTCGGTTCTCTCATAGAGACCATCGAGAAGCCACTTGTCGAGATCTGTTGCGCGAGTATCCCCCGTCGACAGATCTCTTTTTATTTGAAACATTATCCCCATTGCTTCCCCAGCAGCCCGCAGCGTATCCTGATGCGCTCCGATTGCCATTCCAATAAGGTATAGCAAAAAACCGAATTCAGCACCAGCCGCGTCACGCGCTACTCGCTCAAAAGCTGCAATATCCCAGTTTTCTTGCGATTTTTGCAGCTCTTCAGCCTGAGAAACCGTCATTCGGACAGTCGCCTCAGTCAATGCCCTCAAAACAAGAACCATTTTTGGTGGACTCAAAACTTCAGTGAGGACATTCACCCCCAACTCTCTAAGCGCCAATGCTACGTTGAGCTGTTCTGGCATGGACATATCAAGGTAGGCCTGAGCGTCACCATCCTGAATGTCGTCTACAAGCCCCACAGAACAGTAAAGCATGTGCGCCGCTACAGCCACCCGTTCAGACTCCATATTCGACAATTCACAACTGCGACAAAGCGCCAGGATAAGCACAGAGGGATTGCCCGCTTGATGCTGTCTCATCGCAATGGCTAAATTGGTCGCATTGACCTCACCCAGAGTCCCAAGCCAACGACCCCATATCCACCGCCTGGCAAGCCTTTCAACATATGCAGCGCCCATCATCATATCCGGCGCAGGAGACCCCGTCCTTCAGGCCGGGGAGGAATGCGCCTCCTCCTTTCTTAAAAAAAAGAAAGCTTGATCGGAGGGCCAGTAAAACCAACCCCCCGATCAAGACATCCAACGCGGCTTACGCCGCACTCCGCTTTCGCGGGTGACGCCAGCGAGGTGACAGTCTCGCTGGTCTCCCCTCGGCA
>Ga0180433_10000159_pt1 | contig 113125 bp, 113 predicted proteins | sample SS_ome_8_FD_132980 | JGI IMG/M metagenome (GOLD analysis project Ga0180433, IMG submission 132980) | Hypersaline lake sediment archaeal communities from the Salton Sea, California, USA - SS_1_D_1 metaG | ecosystem: Environmental > Aquatic > Non-marine Saline and Alkaline > Hypersaline >... | reverse complement strand
TCTTGAGAAGAGCTTATGTTCATAATGTTATGATGAACAATATGAAAAATTGAAGGTGTTATTGGTTTAGTTGTAGTGCGTTCTAAGGACTTCCACCTTCTTGAAAGTTATGCGACACCGTATTCAGAAGCTTTTATAAACACTATTGAACACAATAGTAATCATGCAGGAGAGGGTTAGAAAGGAAGAGGGGCAGACCAAAAAATTTCCTTTAAAGAGATTGAGGGAAAGGACATGTGAAGCAGTGGCAATAGGAGCCTATGGCAGAAAATTCGCACGCGGAGATGTTGACAAAAGAAACCCTCTCGTAGAAGATATCCGGATTGCAGGCATAGGAAAATCAATTGATATCTGCATAAGGAATGCTACAGGGGCTGCATTAAGGCACGGACGGGAAACAGGAAATACTGACAGGGTAATAAAGGCATTTTTCTGGAAGATAGACCCTGGAAACGAGGAAGAGCTGCCGTTCTTTGAAGACGGAGAAAAAATTGCGGAAAGAGTAAGCTCGATTGTAAAGGATAATGCGGATGCTACAGGAACATTATTCGTATCACAACTGATAGAGATATTCAGGGAAACAGGCGACCAGGAAGTTGTCATGCCTGTTCTTGATACTTTTGAATCGCTGGCAAAGATTTCTGATGATATAGCGTTTGAATTCCTGAGAATGGCCGTGATTATCACACATCGGGATCCTGAATCACCGAAGCTGTTTTCAGAATTAATGGGAATCGACGGTGTTATTACCTGTTTCAAGGGATTCAAGGGAAAGAGAATTATTACCAAGATTGAAAAAGAAGGAGAGGTAGAAGAGAGTGAGATGGAGCTGAATTACTGGTTCATGAAAAGCATATCAAATCTGGCATTCAATACCAAGGACCGTGTTTCAGTGGCTGATACTGCCCTTGCCGCGATTGTTGTATACGGAAGTCTCGGCTCTGAAGCATTGTATGGGTTTCTCGACACCCTGGCCCTGGTTTCCACGAGTGGAAGCCCGTATTGCGCGGTTACTGCTGCTGCAATCTCGTATAAACTCGCAAATGAAAGGAAGAGCGATGAGCTTTACGAATTTTTCGACGGAATCAAGAAAATGAAGGAAGTGGCGGAAGACGCAGATGAGGCAGTTATCGGCATAACTTCATTATGCAAAAAGATTCATGAAGGAATGGACTATGGTGACAGACCTGCGGATGAAACAGGAGAGGAGCTCGGAAAAAGAGGAGGAACATTCGAAAGAATATCGAGCATATCCCTTGATGAAGAGACGGTGCAAAGGCTCAATGAAGAAGCAGAGAATGGGGAAATGACCCTGGAATTCGATGAAAAGGAGATAACATATCCTGAGCCTGATATAACCGAGGAAGAGCTTCCTGTAATAGCCAAGGAATTAAGAAAAAGAGCAGCAGAGCTCATGGGCGATGTGGTTGCGGATATTTTTGCAGAGAAAGTGCGCAATGAGCTGGAAAACGGGGCAGAGCTTGATGAGTTTTACAGCCAGTACAGGAAGATATTTGATGAGATAGAGGCAGCCGGCAGAGAATTCGATGACGAAGAGCTGAAAAAGATATATTTTGAGCTTGCAGGTGAAATGTTCATAGGAATGAAAAATGAATTGCTGTTCGCACCCTTTGCCTATAAAGTTCTTGCAGAATGGGTTGGGGTGGATACCATGACTGCAGACGGATTTGTTTCAAAGATAAAACCCATAAGGGAAAATGAAGCCCTCGGCGGGATATGCAGGAACAACAGGCCTTAGATTTATTTTCTGATTTTCAATTCCTCGCCTTCGCCGTGCATATCGCGGTAGAAGATATATGCCAATATGAAGATGAGGATAATGAATATGCTGAAAAGAAGGCTGAAATAGGTTATGTGAACGTTTTCTGAGGAATAGAATGTCATGCTTTCATCCTCGTAGCCTGTGTAAGCGGTCCAGGCGTCAAAAAGCTTCGGGACGGTTAAATACAGGAGTATGAGCAATGCCAGGAGTATCAGGGCGCCTCTTATTTTACGCTTTTCTTCTTCCTTCATACCTGGAATATCCCTCTATAATTTAAAATATTATGCTGTTGATACATAGCTTTAAATACTTTTTCTACCATATATTATAACAGGTGATTGGTGTGGTTGTGGACGAAGAAGATGAACTGGAAATCGAAGAGGTAATGAAGCTCAACGATTCGGAAATAGAGATAGAAGAACTGGAATGCAACTGATTCACCACTATTTTTAATTGTTTTCTTTCTCATATAAGGACTACATTTTAGGAGGAGAATAGAATGATAGTAGGAGAAAGAATTCTTGAGATATCAGGAAATAAGAAGAAGAGAGAGCCGATAAAGGGGCTGAACATAAACATAGGCATCGAGAAAGTAGACGTCAAAGGAGAAGACGTGGAGATTGAATATCTCTATACTGCTAATTATTCAGAGGACATAGGCCAGCTGCAGATAAGAGGGGTTCTTCTGTCGAAAGAAGACAAGAAGGCAGCAAAGGAAATAGACGATGAATGGAAGAAGAGCAAGAAGATACCCGAAAGTCTGACAACGCAGGTTCTCAGTGCAATCAACTACAGCGGAAGTGCGAACGGCACCCTGCTTGCGAGAGTGCTGGGATTGACCGCACCTCTGATTCCGCCGAGGATACAGCTCTCACCGAAGAAAGAAAGCAAGTAATTTAAGCTTTTGAGCTGAAAAGGCATTTGATGAGGAAGCTGACTGCCATTAATTTTATCCATCAATTCTTCTGGGCAGTGATAGTCATAACCCTGCCTCTTTATCTTATCGAGAAGGATATAAACGTAGAGGAAATAGGGCTTATTCTGTCTTTGATACCGCTTACAATGCTGGTTCTGAGGACGATAGGGGCGATGGTCTCTGACATCATAGGCACCAAGCTTTTTTTCATGTTCCAGGGGATTTTCCAGATGCTGGCTGCAGGGGCTTATATGATTGCCACTGCACCGATACATTTTGCATTTGGCAAAACGTTCGAAGGTACTTCATATTCTCTTTTCTGGGCTGTTGACAGGACAGCCATATTCGGCACTGCGAAGGCAAAGGGCAAGGCTGCCGCAAAGATGACCTCTGTGAGGATGGCTGCGGGTGCTGCCGGTCTTCTCTTCGGCGGATACGTTGCTTATACATTTTCATTCGAGCTGGTCTATCAGATTCTTATAGGGCTTGGACTGATTACGTTCATTCTTGCTTTGATAAGGCATAACATAGGAGACCATAAGGGTGAGAAGCTCTCGCAGACTCTTGAGCTTAAGAACAAGCACAGACTGTTCTGGGAAACATCGATAGCAATGGCATTCGCAGTCGCCTCAAATGTTCTTTTCCTCAGTTTCCTTCTTCCTGTGTTCATGGACCTTTCACTGAATGCAGATTATGCCATAATAGGATTTACCATGGCGGTTTATTTCATAGGAACAGGAATAGGGATAAACATAGCCACCAGATTCGGGCTTGTGGAGAAAAAACTTCTTCCGTATCAGCTGCTGGCAATACCGCTCATGATGCTCCTTCCTTTCTCCGGGGGGTTCTTTATACCGCTTATGCTGATTGTTGGGGTGGCAACCGGAATAGTATGGGGCATGTACGAGGAGCTGATAGCAGAGGTCACGAAAGAGGATATCAATATTTCCACATCCATAGCCCTTCTTCACGTACCTGTAAAGATTTTGGAATTTGCAGCACTTGCAGCATCTGGTTTTCTTTTTATTATTTTCGGAGGGGAATTCCTGTTTATCCTCTCGGCACTGCTTCTTCTTATGTATATCCTCATAGCAGACCGGGTCCTGCGGAAGATTAACCCATAAACGGCCATAATGTGCAAATAAACAACATTTAAAAACACTTTCATACACAATATATTATATGCGCTTTTGGTTGAGAAAACCAGTAAACGATGCAGAACGTGCAGAAGTAAAAAGGGAGAAACCGAAACACAGCAAACTGAGGAATTTTGCAGGCGCTCTTATTGTTTCAAGTATTATGACCCTCGGAGGCTGTGGAAAAGCAGATAACCCGCAGAATGTCCCCCCTGATATACAGGCATTCAGACCGCCGGTAACCGGGCAGGTTCATAAAATGCCGAAGAAGCTTGTTGTTCTTACCAGGGACAAATTCAGGGACTCGCTTACTGATTATGTTGATGCGAAGAAGGCAGAGGGTTATGAAGTAAAGGTCGTAACCCTTGAAGAGGTTCCGAATACAGGAAGGGACGTTCCCGAGAGCATAAGGGATTATCTTATGCAGGAAAAGGAGAACAACGGACTTGATTATCTGCTTATTGTCGGGGATATTGACCATGAAGACTTTGTTGATGGAGTAGTGAATCATGTTGTTGACAAGGACTACGAAGTACCTGCCAGATATGTCAGTGTCGAGGGAAAGCCTTACACTGAAGCGGTTGCAGAGAGCGAAGAGGAAATGCATGATTCGATATTTTTCAGCGACGGTTATTATGCGAATTTCACCGGTACCTGGGATACTAATGGAAACGGGATTTACGGCGAAGCAGGAGCAATGGATGATGAGTTTGATTTGAGTGTTGATGTTTACGTAGGCAGATTGCCCGTGCAGACAGTTGAGGAGCTTGAAGCTGTTATTACGACTACACTGAACTGGGAGGTTAAGGAAAGGCCTGTTTACTCAATATTTGATGGAAAGTACTGCCTGCCTTATTATTCGGATGGAGAAAGGGAAAACAGACAGGAAGGCATTGGAAGGGCGTCACTGCCTGAAGTAAGGGATGTAAAGGGGCATACCTGTTACGGGGATGAAGGCGGAGACATAGCAGGATACCTGAACTCCGACGGTGCGGACATTGTAAAGAGTATTTCGCACGGATGGTTCCACGGAATAGTCGATTACACTTATGAAGGGGAGCATTACGGTTATTATCTTGATTATACGAGCGGGGAAGTGAACAAGCCTCCGATTTATCATGCATACGCATGTCTTGTGGGTGCGATAGACCAGGAGAGGGATGTTCTTGCAGAAAGGATGCTCAAGGAAGGAAAAGTGGTTGCATTCATAGGGGCTGCAAGAAGCCATGCTGACATGATGTTCGATCCCCTCAACGATGCATATCTTGAACATAATTATACCCTTGGTGGGGCATTATTCGAATACAAAAAGGATGAGAATGGGAAGAGGGTGCTGACAGACAAGGAAAAAGGGAATATGCTCATGTTCAATCTTTTCGGAGACCCTACTCTCCTGATTTCCAAAAAACCGAAAGTAGGGGTCTCAGTCCCTGAAGCGGTTGAAATTGATACGTACTACCCGGATGTTCCGGTATTCTTGAATGCCGAAAGCGCAATGAATATCCGGGTTAAATATTTCATAGCATCGACAGAGCTTGAAGTGTTCAACGGTTATGTCCCGAGAACCGCTTCTTTCTCATTCGACCATCATCTTGACAGTTATCTGGAAAGATATCTTGAGACAAAGCTGATTGCGGACAATGACAGTGATGATATTGTTTCTGTAAAAAGAATGGTTTTCTTCAACAGGCACATCGTGAGAGGGCCGGCCGAACTGGATGTTAATGCGGGAGAGGAAACAACGATTCCAGTGCTTGTTCTTTACGGCAATGATGAATCGGTGACAGTCAATGCTGAATTCTATCCCGGATGCTATGAGGATGGATGCAATCTTGATACACGGGAGCATTATACAGTATTTTCAGGAACATTTGAGCTGACAGAAGAGAGAAAACTTCCTGTTACATTTACAATGCCTGAGAATGAGAATCCGTTTGTTTCAGGAACAGGATACGGGCTTCCGCAGATTGAATTTTCATGCGAAGGATGCAGCGGCGACATGATAACATACGTTTATTATACTGAGTAGCAATTGTCTAATTATGAAAAAGATACACAAGACCGCGATTATAGAAGGAGATGTTGAATTAGGGGAAGACGTTTACGTTTCTGCTTATGCTGTGCTCAAAGGAGATGAGGGAAAGATAAAAATAGGAAACAAATCAAACGTCCAGGAGCACTGCACATTCCACGGAAGCGGTGTAACTGTAGGCGAAGGAGTAACCATAGGCCATAATTCAGTAATCCACGGATGCAAAATAGGAAATAATGTTCTTGTCGGAATGGGAGCAATAGTAATGGATGATGCGGAGATTGGCGACTGGTGCATAATCGGGGCAGGCGCGGTTGTTCCTCCGGGAATGAAAGTAGAGGAAGGCTCTTTAGTTGTGGGCATCCCTGCAAAGGTAGTCAGAAAATGCACTGAAGATGATAAGAAATTAATTGTGGAATCGGCTGAAAATTATCTTCAGAAATAGCCGCCCCATATTACGCTGCAGTGCAGGAAATAAGTTCTCAGGAAACTGCCTCCTGTTGTTATCGAATCCGTGTAGTAGTCGACAGTGCAGTTTTCAAGAAGCTTCCTTTCGGTACTGTAAGTATAGAATTTTATGTCAAAGGTGCTTTCGGTTTCATAATATTCGTCCATTGTTTCCGAAGTTCCGAGGAATATTGCAGCGCCTTCAACATCGATGGGCTGTTCCTTGTCAGTCCTTTCGAAAACCTTTGCTCCGAACCCCCTGATTTCATAAAGATATTTTCCGTCAAAGAGCACAGGATAGTTCGGAATCGTGGCTCCATCAGGATAAGGAATGCCCTGAATCTCTGCATCAGGAAGGTCGCTCATATCAAGAACCGACCATCTGTAGGTGTCTATCCTGAAATCACCGTCGGGATTGGTTGCATAGAAATTCTCGCTCGCCTCACTTATACCATCATCAATAAGTTCTCCTATGGTTTTGTCGGTTACCTTCACCTGTTTTTCCTCATAACCGCTGTTTTCCGTTGCAATCCATACCGAGGTAAGGACACCTACAAGAAGTAATAGGACAATGAAAATTTCTGTTATTTCGACGTCTCCCTTTTTCGTCATATAGAGTCACCTTAACAGAGTATATAGGATAACAAATATTAAGGTTGCTTTCAGCAGGTGAGGTGAAAAGCGCCTGCAACACCTTTCCTGTTTTTTGAAATTTCGTTGTATTTTTTGACTGCCTCTCCGGTCATCAGCTCAACAAGCTCTATGTCGTTTTCCCTGCAGTATTCCCTTACTTTTTCACCTACTTTCATTACACCCGAATGGCCTGTGCCTACAATAAGAATTTCTATTTTCTTTGAAAACACTTCCTTAAGGTCGGGAACATCAAGAAAATGCCCCTCTTTCCTCCACCATTTCGGAAGAACCTTTCCGTCTATAATCCTGACATCATCGGTGTATTCCTTCCCGTCAATAACAATCTTTCCGAATTCGTATTTTTCTATCATCGTAACACCAGGGTTGCGCTTTCCTTGAGAGCATACAAAAGTGCGAGCGGTTCGGGAATTTCAATCTTCTCGTCCTTTTTATAAGGGCCGAAAGTGCTGTCAAGCATTTGAATCTCAGGAACATTCTCCAGGAATATTACTTCCAGTTTATTATTTTTGTTCAACAGCGCATCATTCAGCGGATTGAATTTATCAAGGTCGTCTACTATCTTTGCAATGAATCCTGTTTCCCCGTGGATGCTGTTAGGAAGCCTGATAAGCTTGCTCATGTCATGCGTCACAGCAGCATCAGCATTCACAGAACGTACTGGAAGCGAATTCGCAATATCAGACACCATTTTCGGGATATGGCTTAGCTGAAGCGATATCCTGCTCCAGTCCCCTTCCTTTATTCCTTCAAGAAACAGCTTTCTGCGTCCATCGTCATTCAGAATCCTCGGGGCAAGCGCTTTCGGATTATCGACTATCATTCTTGCTATCCTTCCCCTGTATCCGCCTTCATCCGGTTTTGGTCCGTAGAGTTTTTTGTGCCGTTCAACAAGCTTCCATTCGAAAAAATCATCATAGTTCAGCCCTTCCCCGCGTATGTAGTTCACTATTTCCCTTCTTTCATCCCCGCCAAGAAGAAGATATTCATCGTCATTCACATGGATATGATATCCCCTGTTTCCTGAGAAAACAACCAGTATGTTCTTTTTGTCAATTCCGAAATCATTAAGCAGGAATTCATCCATCAGCCTGAAAACATCCCGCTTTGCTTCTTCAAGTTTTGAATAGACTCCGTATTTTCCTGATGCGTGTATATCAAGGTCGAATATCAGGTCTGCCCCTATCCTCTGCTTTTTCTCAATCGGTGTTGCACCCGGAAAATGATAATATGCAGCCGAATGGGAAACGAAAAGTGGTGTATTGGAGGTAAGATAGCTTTTCAATTCCGAAAAATTCCTGAAGGCAAGATGTCTTGAATCTATTTTCTTGCTGTTGCCGACTCCGAACTCCCTGCGCTCAACATTCTTAACTTTGAAGTCAGCATTTGAATAATAATCGGAAAATTTTGAAATTACGAATTTCCTTTCGCCGAGATTCATTTTCTGCCCCTCTTGTGCCAGTTCAGCGGATTCCCTATCCTGCAGTTTGCCCTGCATAATCCGTAGCCCACTATCGTTGAGCATGAAGGAACGGTGTAGCCCCTCTTTCTTGCATGTTCCACCTGGTATTTGGTTATTTTTTCGCTGAAATCAGGAAAATTGGAAAAAAACTGGATTATCTTTTCATCACTAAGTCCTATACCCATCAGATAAACGGCAAGGTAGAATCTTGCATGGTGCGGAAGATTCTGGTGTTTCTTGACAGTATCTATAAGCTCTGCCACGCACGGAGGGTGGCTGTCGTTCAGTTTTGCTATCGTGCTGAACTGCCTTTTCGGAAGTTCGGCAAGAATCTTCTTTTCCGCAGATATTATAATTGAAGGGGGACTTTTTACAAAAGGCACTTTTTCTATATGTTTTCTGACTGCCTCTTCAATCATCCTCTTTTTTTCAGAATCGTTTATTAGCACAAGACCGTTCGATATTGTCCTGTTTGTAAGCTGGTAATGCGGAGACCTTGGCGTAAACCTGAGAAAAACGGGAAGATGGACAAGGAGTTTCCCGTTATTTTCAACAAAAGTTATTCCTAACCCTGCTGCTATCCTTTCAACGGTCTCACTGCTTTCATCATTCAGGTAGGAGCGTATTTTCTTGGATTCGCCTACTGCAAATTTATTCGTAAGATAGCTGTTTCTCATATGGCCCAAAGTCATCCTTGCAACTGCATATGCCAGAAGGTCTTTCTTCTTTTCCTCTTCGTCGGCATAAAGCCTTCTCTGGTTTCTCCCGTTTACGGAGTCTGTTATTTTTTTGACCGCAAGCTCCGCCACTTCATCGGTTATTGCAGAAAAGCCCTCTGTCTTCAGAAGTTCTTTCGCAGCAGAAGTGAACGGATACCTTACTGCAAAATCCAGTCCCTCACCCATAAGTAGTGTTTAGTGTTTTGGGTTTTTTAAGCCTTTTTGCGCTTTTTCCTCTTCGGCTTAGGGATGACTACATCTGGGAACAGCATCTGCCTCAATTCGCTGAACAGCATGTATCCCGCATCGAACAGCAGTATAGCCAGTGCGAAATCATATCTTCCCAGAAGTATTATCGCTATTGCACCGACTTTAAGGAACAGCCTCCATTTGCTGATAAGCGCGTATCTTCCGGGATATTTCATCTCATCCAGGAATGCAAGTATCAGGAAAAAGAAGAAGTATGAAAAACTCAGGACAGGCAGTCCGAAGTAAAGCAGTGTTACTATTGCTGCAAAGAAACCGGTTACATGGGCTATATTGTCTATCTTTCTTGCAAAAACCTGCGCTATAAGGGCTGCTATGAAAAGTGCTGAGAATGATGCCTGGCTTATAAGATAACCAAGAAGAACACCGTAGATTACTGCAAGAGGGAATTTCAGAAATCCCCTGCCTTTTTTGTCGTCTTCTATCCAGTCTACCCATTTGACGAAGAAACCGGCAATGAATGCAAGGACATAATGGAACAACATGTCTACACCTTAAGCTTCGAATACATCAACGGAAATACGATAGTTGCGTCACCGTTAACAGTTATATGGTTTGCGCTTTCCTGGATTTTTCCCCATGATACAGCTTCTTTTGTTCTTGCGCCTGACAGCGAGCCGTCGAATTCAGGGGCAGTTGTAACATAAACCGCGTAATCCATCCCACCGCGGAGAATGTTGACCCCCAATGCATGATGTTTTGAAATTCCGCCGCCTAAAATAATTCCTCCTGTTTTTTCAGAGTCAAGAACATGCGATGCAAGCTCCTGCATATCCGCGGTAACATCAATTCCGAAGTCTTTTTTCTTTTGTTTGAAGAAATATGTCTGCAAACCTATTGCAGAGTCGGTAATTCCCGGAGAATAAACAGGGATTTTGTTTTTTGCGCACCAGTAAAGGAAGGAATTTTCATCGTTTACTGATTCCCCGATCACTCTCGCAATCTCACTCGGTGAAACTATTTTCTTTTCCGAATAGAGTTTCTCGAAAATCGGCTGCATTTTCTTCTCCAAAAATTCATATCGGTCGTTCGGAACAAGAATATTTCCTATCCGGTTTATCCCTTTTTCATGCAGTTCTTTGTCATTTTGATTGAAATCGCCCAGAAGATATGATTTTTCAGTGCGAATCAAATCATGGTCAAGGCTTCCGCCGGTGGTAATGATGACGTCTATGAATTTCTTCTTGCACATCTCTGCAAAAATGCCCCTAAGGCCCGAAGCGACCAGGTTCGCAGTGAACGTAAAGAAAACAGTTGCATTTTCCTTTTTCATTTTCTCTATGAGTTTCACTGCACGTCCTAAATTCGTTGCCTGAAAACCCATGTGTTCCGCATCTCCGTTGTCCTTAACTTCATCCATGGAGTGGATATGTACGGAAAGATTTTTTAATGTAAAAACAGCAGCAGGAGCAGTCAGTATTCTGCGCCTGCTTTCTTGAGTATTTTCGCAATCTTGTCAAAGCCCCTGTCTTCGGCCATCTGCAACGGGGTATTGCCGTCTTCATTCTGGGCATGGAGGTCTATCCTCTCGTCCTTGACCAGAATCCCGACTGTTTTTATCTGGTATCTTGACACTGCCGTATGAAGCGGGGTGTTTTTGTGAATTGCATCCTTTGCATTTACATTGATGCCCTCCACTTCAAGCAGACGCTTAACAACGTCATTTTTGCCGTTGCGCGCAGACATGTGAAGCGGTGTTCTCCCCAGCGTATTCCTTGCATTCACGTCCGCTCCTGCGTCCAAAAGGACATTAGCTACGTCAAGATAACCTTTTTTTGAGGCAATCATCAATACAGTGGTCTTGTTCGTCTGGTTCCTGGCATCAGGGTCTGCCCCCTTCTCAAGCAATGCCTTCACTTTTTCCACATCGCCTTCGCTGGCTGCCTTGAGCATGGGTCCGTCAAGCTTCGAATCGTATTTTTTCTTTTCTTTCTTCTCGCCTGCTTTTTCATTAGCATAAAGCAATTTAGGCCTGAATACAGCGGCTGCACCGGCTGCAGCTACTCCCTTAATAAAATCCCTTCTCGTCATTCTTCCTTTTGCCTGCCTCATCATGTTGTAATATGTGTATGTAAGAGTTTATAAATCATTATACTCTTCCGGTATGAGATAGAATCATTCAACTATGTTATGAACATTCTTCCCGTATCCCGAGAAGAAATTCTTCTTTTCTGCGATATAGGGGATAACAAGAACAGGCACCCCCGCCTCTATTTCCCCCCCTAAAGCGTCTTCAAATGTTTTTGCAGGTATTATGTAGATATTCAGGTCGCCGTTATCAAATCTTTCCAGCCCCATTGTCACATACTTGAGTTTTTCTCCTGTTTTTTCTTTGTATCGTTTCATTAGTGTGGTGAATGAGATGCCGGTTATCCATTTTCCTTTTCCCTTTTTTGTTGTTACGAGTTTTATTCCCGGCGGGTATTCCTTAATCGGCTTCATTGTTACTTCTGCACTCAACCAGCTTCCGTCCGACATCCCTACCTTTTTCATTTTGAATGACTGGTAGCCGCCGCTGGCTACTTTCATTCCGATTAACTTGTTCTTCGTTTCATCAACAACCTTCTGAAGGTGGGCCAGCTTATAGCTTTTTGGAGATCCGTTGATTTTGTACATTACTGCCTTGTTCTCTTTCTCCGCATTGGCTTTCCCCTCCATAAGCGGCAAACCAAGAGCCATGCCTGTCCCTGCAGCAATCATGCGGGCAATGGTTCTGACAGCTTCTCTCCTGCGCATGAATAATTATTTGTGTGGTAATATTTAAAAAAGTGTTTATTAAAGGACTTCCCCCTCTTACGTCTTTATGAAAAGAAGGCGGAAAGATTTTTTAATATGAAAACAGAGTAACCTCCGGGTTGATTGACATGAAAAGGAAGGTTATCATCATCGGAGCAGCGGGCAGGGATTTGATACGGCGGTTTATCCTCTCCCCTCGGGCGTCCTTATTCTAATCCTTATCCCCTCTGTTTAGCATTAAAACAATTAATTATCTCATTTATTTCATTGTCCTTTAAATGCCATTTTTTATTATTAATTATGAAATCTGTAATCTCATTAAGAAACAAGATGGGTACTTCGCTCTGACCCTCTCTTATACATTTTTCTTTATCTACAATTGCAATAAGTGGCTGAACAAATACTTCTTTTCCGAGATTTTGATATATATAATTCCTGACTCTGATGGCATTTTGTTTAGCCTGTTTTATGGGGTCTTTTTGTACGCGTTTCCACCGCTCTTCATCAAAATAAAAAATACCAGCCGGAGAAAATTTCAGTATTTTAGTCGGGTTTTTTGTCTCGATAGCAAAAATTCCATTAGAGCATACTACAAGGTGATCAATGTTTGCCATTCTATCAGGCAAAGTTATATCATTAAATATATGATATTTTTTCCCAAGACTAAATTCAAGTTCTCTTTTTGTTATTCTTTCGCCTTCACCCCCTCTGGCATACTTTCTATAGTTGTACCACGAATAAGAAAATTTATCCATCTGCGACAATAAAAAGTCCAGCCAACCGGAAATTTTTAACCATGCAAATAAAATGAATAAAAAAATGAAAGCAAGAATAATTGAACTAATATCTAATTCTTTACCATCAAATTTACTATATGCACAGCTCAAGAGAATTAAAAGTATTATACTGATTATTATGAAATGATATATACTTTTTTGTAAAAATTTAGAAGCTTTCTTTTCTATGAAACCCATGCATTTATGATCTCTAGATATTCTTTTAACGCTACTGTGCTCCATTTTTTATCATTTTCCCTTTCACTTCGGAGAAAGTCACTTAATCCTCAAGCCCTAGCGGGTTTGCTCTGCGAGCAAAAGCATTAATGTGAATTTCCCTAATGAAACGACGAATCGTTTCATTGGGCCCATTGAACTTCGTTCAATTGGGTCGCCTTCGTTCCAGGGTCGCAGTTTGCTAATGTTTTCCTTCTGTTTTCACGCAACCAGCTAAATGAATAAAAACTCCGCACAGAGAGGCAGTTCTCTCTAATTGTCGGAAAATTGCTCGCTTCATCCTTCGCCCTGTAGAGAGGGATGCGGGCTCGGATTTGAAGCTCGCTAAAAATTTCCCTTGGAAGAAGCCGGGGAAGGAGGTTGATGAGATGAAAAATGAAATATGGAAATTTGATGGAATTTGGAATGGAGACTGCTATAGGGACTGTTATTCTGTGGACGAAATTACAGAATATTTAAATTTAGAAAGGAGGTAATGAATATGATGTGGGAAATGGAAGGCAAACCAGTAAAATTTGATACAATTGAGTTAATTAATAATGAAAAGATTATTCAGAAAGATGAAAAGAAATTAGTCGTTTTTAAGCGCCCAAAAGGGCCAAAAATGACATTACCTAGATATATTCCAATAACAAAAGATCTTGCCTGGTCATTTGGTTTTTTTGTTGCAGAAGGAAATAAGACATATACGGGTGTTGGGATTGCTAATCGTGAGGTTTATTTAATTAAAAAATTCAAAAGGACAATCGAAGAATCTTTCGAGATAGAAAATGAGAAATGGAGATTATATATCAAAACTTCTGATAAAGATTTAGAAAAAATCGGGAAAAAATGGAAAAACAAATTAAATATAGCTAAAACAAACGTAAATTTCACTAAGATGGCAAGAAAGGATGTTATCGAAATTAGACTGAACAACACTTTATTCTCAGTAATTTTCAACATTCTGATACAAAAGGTATTACCTAAAATACTAAAAAATCGAGAACTCCTCATAAATTTCTTAGATGGATATGAGGTAGGTGATGGCTCGGTTATTCAAAGAAATGGCTATCTTTATGGGATAGTCATAACAGTTAAGAATAGATTTATGAAGGACTATTTAGTAGAAGCATTCAGACGATTATATAATTATTCAGCTTCAGTAAGAAGGACAAAAGGATCATATGAAATAACAGTACGAGGAATTCACATGATGACTCAACTAATTTTAGATGGCCATTTTAAGTCATCCGAAAGACAATGGAAAAAACTAGTAAGTTGCTATTTAAAGAAAGAGTATACTCGTTCACATGTTAGATATTGGTTTACTTTAGCAGACGGATTCCTGCCAACAAATAAAATTGCAAATAGAGTAGACCGTTCTAACGAATCTGTAGGTGATGCATTAAACAGAGATATCGATCTTGGATTAGCAATTGCAAAGAGGGTACGTATCCCTAACAAAAGTGGAGCACACCTTAAATTCTATTCTCTCTCAGAAAATGGGGAAAAACTTATAAAAATCTTAAAGGAGGTTGGATATAATGGTGAGGAAAATATTGATCTTAGGTGCGGCGGGACGTGATTAGTCAAAATTAAATGTTTGGCTCACGAGTTTCATAACTTCAATGTTTTTTTCCGAAGTAATCCCGCCTACCAAGTAGTAGGTTTTACCGCGGCGCAGATACCTGACATAGCGGGAAGAAAATATCCGCCTGAGCTTGCAGGAAAGCTTTATCCTGATGGAATTCCGATTTATGAAGAGAAGAATCTGGAGGAGCTTATAGAAACGAACGAAATAGATGAAGTTTATTTCTCCTATTCTGATGTTTCATACGAAAAAATAATGCATCTTGCTGCAAGAGCGCAGGCAAAAGGAGCGAGTTATGTTTTACTTGGACCGAAAGATACGATGCTGGAGAGCTCGAAAAATGTTATTGCGGTCTGTGCCGTAAGGACAGGAAGCGGGAAAAGCCCTCTGACCAAAAGGCTGACTAAAATCCTGAAGGAGAAAGGCAAGAAATTCGTAGTGGTAAGACATCCGATGCCTTACGGTGATTTGGCTAAGCAGGCAGTACAGAGGTTTGAAACGCTTGAGGATTTGGATAAGCATGAATGTACGATTGAGGAGCGGGAAGAGTATGAACCGCATATCAGGAACGGTGTAGTTGTTTATGCAGGAGTCGATTATGAAAAGATTTTGCGGGAAGCTGAGAAGGAAGCGGATATTATTTTCTGGGACGGGGGAAATAATGATTTTTCCTTTTACAAACCAAATTTTCTTTTTGTAGTTGCTGATGCGCTACGTCCGGGACATGAGCTGGAATATTATCCTGGTGAAACTAATTTCAGGATGGCGGATGTAGTAGTTGTGAATAAAGTAAGCGAGAATCCGGAAGGCGCTGAAATCGTGAAAAAGAATGCGGATGAGCTGAATCCGAGTGCGAAAGTAATTGAAACGGATCTGGAATTGGTTGCTGATGAGGAAATCGATATCAAAGGAAAGAAAGTTCTGGTTGTTGAGGACGGGCCTACGGTAACGCACGGGGGAATGGCTTTTGGTGCGGGATACAATTATGCGAAAAAACACGGGGCTGAAATAATAGACCCGAGAAAACATGCAGTGGGAAGTCTTGCAGAGACTTTCAAAAAGTTTCCGCACTTGAAGGAAGTTCTGCCTGCAATGGGATATTACGGGCAGCAGCTTGAGGATTTGCAGGAATCTATTAACAACAGCGGGGCAGAAGTCGTTGTTGCAGGAACTCCCATCGATTTAAAAAGAGTAATCAAACTAGATATTCCAATCCTTCATATTAGCTATAATATCAAAGAGGTAAAGGGGAAGATTGAGATATGATGGACCCGATTATAATAGGATTGATTGCAGCAGCATTCACTACTTTTGCTTTTCTGCCCCAGGCAATAAAGAGCTATAAAACAAAGGAAACGAAGGACCTTTCCCTGCAGGCATTTGCAATTGCGCTGACAGGGGTTCTGCTGTGGCTTTTTTATGGCCTTCTGATAAATGACCTGCCTCTCATACTTGCAAATTCGGCTGCATCACTGATTTTGGCTTCGATACTTGTTATGAAGATGAAATACGGATAGTGTTGTCAAAGGTGTGGAATAGGGTATTTATAAACACTTCGATACAATATTTTTATATGGGAGGAGCTAGAGCAAGGATTGCAATAATAGGCTGTGAGCCGAAGGACTGCATAAAATTAAGATACGGCAACAAAAGACTTGATGTAAGACATCTTATGGAGAGCAAAATAAAGGCTTTTGGAAACAGATACGAGCCTCTTGTGCACTGGCCGGTCAAAGATATAAAGGATTTTCCGGGAAATAACATTGATGCTGTTGTTATTCCTGGTTCTCCGCTTAATGCAGATGATAAAACACTCAAAAAAATGGAATGGATGAGAAAGCTTCTTGATTTCATAGCAGATGTTCATGGAAAAGTTCCTATGCTCGGGATATGTTTCGGTCATCAGGCAATTGCAAAGACTTTCGGGGCTGATGTAAGAGCATATACGAGAAGAGTGATATTTTATGAGATAGGATTTGAAATGACAAAACTGACTGATGACGGAGTAGATGACCCGCTTTTCAAGAACATTCCTGAAAGATTTACAGCAATATATTCTCATTTTCAGTATGTGAATATGAATAACATTCCGATAGAGTTCGATATTCTTGCAAAGAGCACGAATCATAAGAACAAGAGCGTGCAGGCATACAAAATAGGCGATACCACCTATGGTGTGCAGTTCCATCCTGATTGGGATGAAGTGCATATCGGAGACATCGTGAAGGCCAGAAATGCGATTATAATGAAGAATATAGGATTAAGGGAGATAATTTATTATGTCAAAGAAAGGCATGACCACAAAATCATCAAAAATTTCCTTGATATTATATAGTAATATAAATCTTGTTTTCAAATTTCCTGCATGGAAGAGTGGCTGTTAACCATACTTGCAGGACTTCTGCTTTCGCTTATCCATCTGCTCGGGCCATGGCTTGAAAAACTCGTTCATGGAAGGTACGTCGAGATAATGAGCCTTAGCGCCGGAATGTTCCTTTCATACATCTTCCTTGAAGCCTTTGATACTATTGCCGAGGCGCATGCGGAGCTTGGAAAAACAATACTGGTTTTCTTCTTCCTCGGATTCGTGGTATACCATGTTTTCAGCAAATACCTCTACCAGCATACCAAAAGCAGGGAAAAGCGGGAAGAGGAAATGGAAGAGCTTCTCTACAGCGGGTCGATAATCGATTCAATGTTCACCGGTTTCGCGCTTGCGATTATCCTTGATATAAACGAGCCTGTCTATTTCGCGCTTATCCCGTTCCTCCTGCACACTGTTTCGGCTACTATCGCATTCCAGCTGCACCATAAGCATTTCAAGACCCCTAAAGCGATACAGATGCTGTTCGCATTTTCCCCTCTTATCGGAGCACTGATAGGGCAGGCGATACTTTTCGAGACCGGAGCTTTCTACCGCCTCCTTGCATTCGTTACCGGTGCTGTTCTTTACATCGCGGTAAGGCACATGCTGCCCGGAGGGAAGAAAGGAGATATTGGCTATTTCATGCTCGGAGCTGCAATAGGAATAGTTCTGCTTATTCTTTGAGAGTTATGCCAAACCAGAAAACAAGCCCTGCGATTACAAAAATTATTCCTCTTAATGCGAATACGTATTCATAGCCGACTGCTGCAATCATTCCGGCAACAGAAATGGCTATTATTGCCCCTACGGCATGGGAGTAGCCGAATACGGAAATGTCCCTCCCAAGATTTTCTTCTTTTGGTATCACGGAGGAGGCTTTTACAATTGAAATGTCCAGGGCTGCATAAAAGATGTTGTCAAGAATCATCAGGAGAAGGAACGGCCAGAAATACTGGTAGACAAAAACAACTCCCAGCCATACCATCCCGTTAAGCAAAGTGCATAGAAGAAAGGATTTCCTCATTCCGAACCTGTCCACCTGCTTTCCCATGAAATAGGAGGTTATTCCCCATATACTGGAGGTTGCTGCAATGAACATACCTATCTGCACCGGAGTGAACAGATACTGATTTGCAAGAAACAGATAAATCACGTAGGTGTAAAGCAGTCCATTGCCAAGACCGTAAAAGAAAGAAACCAGAGCCTGCGCCTTGCCGTTTCTTGTCTTGAGTATTTCAAGGGAGAAATGATGTTTTTCCTTGCGTTTTCCTTTTTCAACAAAGAAGAAAGTGATAACCGCGCCCAATAGTGCAAATGCGATTATTATCAGGAATACTGTCTGGAATCCGAAAGACTCGATAACGCTTCCCGCAAGATAATGCGCAAGGGCGTATGCAACTCCGAAAAGGAAAAGATATCTTCCCAGATAAAATGCGCGTTTTTTTATTTCCGAAATATCGCTTATTCTTGAAATCAGGATATTCCACAAACCGCCTCCAGAGAAATCGCTTAATGATTTTCCTGCTATGAACGTATAGATGCTTCCTCCCCATCCGATTATGACTGCAGCTCCTCCGATAAGAAACTGGTAGAGCATAATCAAAGGCCTTCTTCCGAACCTGTCGCTCAATGCACCAAGCCCTATTCCGAGAATTCCTGAAATAAGCGCTGCAACAGCGAATATCCATCCTATTGATTCTATCGAATAGCCCTGTGAATCAAGATAAAGCGGGAGTGTAATTCCGAGCAGACCTATAAGAGTTCCGTATACTATTCCTACGAGAAGCGTTTTCTTCATTTCCATTACTTGTTCTCTCCCTTGTACTGCCCTTCATAAAGAGATTTTGCCTGTTCTGATAATTTGATGAAAACCAACTGCCCTATCTTTGCATTTCTTTTCAATGTTATTCCATGCTCATTGTAAACAACAAGCAAAGCTTCGCTTCTTCCTTCATATCCCGGATCCCACAATGCGCAATTAAGGTCTGCTCCGCATCTGAGGATTGAAGAACGAGGAAGACAGACTGCAGCAGCATCCGAAGGAATTTTCACGTACTCGTTGAAAACAACCTTGTAAGAGCCCGGAGCAAGATGAACTTCCTCATCCTTGTATTCCATCGTGGAAGTATCGCTTATTTTTCTTGTTGAATTGTCAAAGTCTATTCTTCCTGCGGAATCGAATTTTTTCACTTCCTTCAGGGTCACGTCTATGCCTGCGGGCTGTCGCTGGCTGTCAGAGATAAGCTCCTCAATTACATTCGATAAATGTTGTTTTGGCAGAATCATGAATTTTATTTGTCGGATAATGATTAAAAACTCTATTGCAGAGTAAAAGAACATGGATAAGAGGGTGAAGAAGCTTTTCCTTATGCAGATCAAAGACAACGGTATACCTCCAGATGCAAAAATCACCGAATATGAGAAACTGATACTCGACAAGAAGGGAGAAAAGTATTATCTGAAGGATGAATTCAGGAAAAAGCTGAAAGTCATTTTAACCGGAGGAGTATTCGATATCCTCCATGCAGGACATGTTTATACCTTGAGCGAGGCGAAGAAGCACGGAAATATCCTTGTGGTTGCCGTAGCAAGGGATGAGCAGGTCAAGAAAAGGAAGGAAAGGGAGCCGATTCACTCGCAGGAATACAGGAGGATGATGGTCGGCGCATTGAAGCCTGTCGATATTGCACTGCTTGGATTTGAAAATCCTGAAAAGATGCTTGAGCTTGTAAAGCCTTCGGTTATTGTTTACGGATATGACCAGCCGGATTTCCTCAGACCTCCGGGAGTAAAAATAATCAAGCTCCAGGAGCATGTTGAAGAAGGAAAATTCAAGACCAACAAAATAATCAAGGAATTAGGAATATAGGTGGGGATATGGAATTGAAATCATTGAAAGTTGAAATCCCTGAAGGGACTAATGTTATTCTCGGGCATACGCATTTCATAAAAAGCGTTGAAGACCTTTATGAGGCATTGATTGAGAGCGGAACCGCATTGAAGTTCGGAATTGCATTCTGTGAGGCATCGCAGGACAGATTAATCAGAAGCGACGGGAATGATGAAGCACTGATAAAGCATGCGGAAAATGAAGCCATGAAGATCGGTGCAGGGCATACTTTCATCATATTTCTGAAAGACGGTTTTCCTGTAAATGTTTTGAACAGGGTAAAGAATGTAAGCGAAGTGTGCAGGATTTACACTGCAACGGCTAATCCTCTGGAAGTAATTTACACTGAAACTGAAAATGGAAGGGCGATTTTAGGAGTTGTTGACGGAGAGAAGCCTGCAGGAATTGAAAATGAGGAAAAGAAAAAGGAGAGAAAAGAATTTTTGAGGAAAATAGGATATAAGAGATGACTAAGCTTCCGGTTTCCTGTATGCGGGATCCTGCTGCAGGAGATTGAACTGTATTTCCTCGATGATATTTTCCTTCGGGGTTATTGCATCAGTAGGTATTATCCTCATTGTGCTTCTAAGAGACTTGTCTATTTCTTCCCTGTATTTATCATATTTCGGGTCAGGAGAATCTCTCATGAATAACATGAACTCCTCTATATCGGAAAGCCTGCGCATGCTGTCCAGTGCCTCTATCGCAGCTATTATTGTGGATTCATCCCTGTATTCTATATCATCGAAAAATTTCATAAGACGCGAGGCTATCTCCACCGGTTTGTCTATGAATTTCAGTGCATGAATTGCAGCAACCTGTATTTCAGGTTTGTTGCTGTCAAGCATATCTGTTATCAGATTGATGTCGCTGCCGGTAAGTATTTCACGGTATCTTCTGATCTGATTCAGTGTTGCATCCCTCATATCTTCATTATCGGAAGAGAGCATGTCAATCAAATCCTTGAATGAACGGTTTTTCCTGTTTACCGCTTCTATCGACCACAGCACCAGCGTTATTGTTTTGATTATTTTTTTATCATCTTCACGGTCAAGATGCGCAGAAAGCAGACTGGATACGTAGGGGGCATAGTCTTCCGAAAGAACCCTTGATATTCCGAGAACAGAATCAAGCCTTTTTGAAGGTTTTTTGCTGTTCAGGAATACTGATATGTCCAGTATATCGTCCAGTGTTATCTCTTCTCGCATGCTTCCGAGTATTTCTACGGCCAGTTTTCTCATATCTTTGTCGTCATGCCCCAGCGTTTTTATCAGAATAGGTTTTTTTTCAGGACATCTTGCTGTTTTTATTTCATCTATTGCAGCGATACGCTTACCCTGGTCAGGACTAAGAAGCCATTTTTCAAGACGTTCCTTTTTATCACTGCAGTCATTCTTGCGAATTCTGTTTACTCTTGCTTTTTCTCTGGACGCCATATGAAAAGTTGTTATGTAAAATATAAAAATATTGGTATCACTTGAACTGCTTCATCAAATCATTCAGAGAAAGAGTATTCAGGATGTTCTTCTTTTCGCACCATCCTCTTCTTGCCTGGGCCAAACCGAACTCCATGTAGTTCATATGATGTTCGTCATGCGCATCGGTTCCCAGGGTGAATTTTGTTTTGTTTCTTGCCTTGAAAACAAGGGAATAGTCCAAATCCAGTCTTTCGGGCTGGCAGTTTATCTCAAGAAAAGTTCCTGTCCTTTTTGCAGCATCAACAACCTCGTCAAAATCAAAGTCATAGGGCTGCCTTGAACCTATCAGCCTGCCGGTCGGATGCGCTATTATATCGATATTCTCGTTTTCCATTGCATTGATAATCCGCTTGGTCATGTCCTTCCGTGACATCCTGAATTTCGTATGCACCGCAGCTATCGCGATATCAAGAGTTTTCAATACCTTGTCGCTTACATCGATGGAGCCGTCATTCTTTATGTTCGTCTCGCTTCCTTTCAGCAGTTTTATTCCTTTGAGCTTCCTGTTCAGCTGGTCTATTTTCTTTCCCTGTTTCAGTATTTTCTTTTCAGGCATGCAGTTTGCGATAGGCACCAGGGTTCCCCCATGGTCCGAGATAAGAAGATATCCGTAGCCCTTTGATTTTGCTGTTTTTGCCATTTCCTCGATTGTATTATGCCCTTCGCTCCAGTTTGTGTGGCAGTGCAAATCCCCTTTGATATCATTCAATCCAACAAGCTTCGGAAGATTTCCTTTATGTGCGGCTTCAACCTCGCCCATGTTTTCTCTAAGTTCGGGAGGAATCCACTGTTTCAGGCCCAATTTTTTGTAAACCTCTTCTTCGGTCCGTCCGGCAACACTTTTCTCCCCCCTGAACAGGCCGTATTCCGAAAGTTTCAGTTTTTTTGATATGGCCAGTTTTCTCAATGCAATGTTATGGTCTTTCGAGCCTGTGAAATACATCATTGCAGCCCCGTATGAAGATTCATTAAAAACACGGAGGTCGACCTGAAGACCGCTGCCCAGTTTTATTGAAGATTTGGACGGTCCTTTTGCAAGAACTTTTGTACCTTTTTCTATTTTTGCAAAATAATCCATCACTTTTTTCGGATTTTTCGAAACAATAAGAATGTCAAGGTCGCCTATCGTTTCTTTCCTTCTCCTGAAAGAACCGACTACTTCCAGTTTTTTCACTTCCTTAAGAGAACCTAATTTTTCAGCAAGCTCAACCGCTATCGGGCTTGCCTGTGAAAGGAGCATTCTTTTTCCGCTTATCCGTGCAGGCTCTATTCCCTCTTTTATTTTCTCCTGGCTTTTTTCACCGAATCCTGCAAGTCCTTTCACTTTTCCTTTTTCAACCGCTTTTTTCAGGTCATCAAGATTCTTTATCCCCAGTTTTTTGTAGAGTTTTATTGCCTTTTTCGGACCAAGGCCCTCAACCTTTCCAAGCGCTTCAAGGTCGACAGGGAATTCCTTCTTCAGCTTATTGTAATATTTCAGTTTGCCTGTTTTCAGATATTCGGATATTTTTGCAGCTATATGCTTCCCGACTCCGGGAATTTCTTCAAGTTCCCCCCTTTTCCAGATGTCTGCTATATCTTCCGAAAGCTCTTCTATCGAACGGGCTGCATTCCTGTAAGCACGCGGCTTGAATTGCACGTCCTGGGCCTCAAGGATATCAGCAATTTCATAAAGGATTTTTGCAATTTCCAGATTCTTCATGAACCCACTACGAAGATTAGTTTTTAATCAGTTTCAGCTGAGCAGATTTGGTGCAAAAAGCAGAATCAGGCCCAGCAGCACCAGTATTGCTCCTCCGAGGAATTTGCAGTATTTCGCATATCTCTCTCCAAAAGTACTATTCACTGCAAAAGCAGCAAGCCCGAATATTATCAGGTCGTCCAGCATGAAAAAGAAATCATACAATGCTATGTAAAAATAATATTCAAGTCCGGAGAGATCGCTGAGGGCCAGTATCTGCGTGAAAACAGCTGGTATGGCTGAAGAGCATACGAATTCTATTGAATTTACTACAAAAGCAAGTATGATAATTGAAATAAGAACACCAAGTGAAAGAGGGAGGGTTATTATATCCTGCACTCTTTTTGCTGTTTTTTTGTGCGCCTCTTCATCGCCGACTTTGCATGCCAGTGCGCCTTTCGTAGTCAGATATTCCTTTACGCTCAGTATACCTCCTCCAAGGGCGATAAGACCTACCAATATCGTAAGAATCCGGACATACCCAAGAAGCAGGAATACGTTGAGCCATGCTGTCATGAACAGGAAATAAAGTATTCCGGAGGACAGCACGAAAGTCCCTACGATAATCCATGTTTTTTTCTTATCTTTAATATTCACCAGTAATGCAATCAGATAGACGAGCACCCACATGGCGCATGGATTGAAGCCGTCAATAAGGCCGAGCACTATTGCAAGAACAGGAAGGGAAAATTCCGTCAGGTTTGTTCTTCCGAGAAAAGGCAGTTCGAACTCTGTAAATCCTGTGCTGATTTCCTGCGATTTAGAGGTTATGCTTCCGTCAACGCAGTTCTCCCTACAGTATTCCATCGTATCTATGATTTCCTGTTTTGAATGGACTCCGACAAGAGGATGATGCTCATTAATGAAAGTCGTGGGTACTGCAAGTTTGGAAGCGTCCAGACCAGAGGTTGATGCAAGTTCATAAAACAAACGGCTCCCTGCATCTGATGAAGCATCATGGAAGGCAAATGTCACATCAGGCATTTCCTCCTGCAGTTCAAGAAGAATCGGCTTCTGTTCAGCACAGTGGGGGCAGGTCGGAAGATAAAAAAAATCCACCACAGTTCCTGTTTCGTCATGAATCTCCTGTGTCTGGGGGCTGAAAACAAGAAACAGGCCTATCAGTAATAATACTATTACCAGGCCCTGATTAAACCTGGGGGTAAGAAACTCTTTTACGGGAGAAACAATATCCATTTCACAACCCCAGAAGCTCCTTCAGTTTCTTTATATTGTAGCCGACAACGATTTCTCCGTCAATTTCAGTAACCGGAACACTCCTTACTCCGCTTTTCTTTGCAATTTCCTCTGCCTTTTCCTTGTTCTGGGAAAGATTCACTTCCTCGAATTCCACGTTGTTCTGATTCAGGAAATTTTTTACCATTACGCAGTAAGGACAGACATCCGAAGTATACACTATTACTTTTTTCATGTAATCTAATTGAAAGAACAGCTTTTTAATAAAATCGCGCTCCAAAGGATATAATGAGGAAGACGTTTGACCGGTTGGTTCCTGAATTCACTGAGGCAGACGTATTTTTCCTGGCGTTTACAATATTGGCTACGGCACTTCTGTATGGCGGGTCCGGCCTGTTCTTTGCATTTATACTAAACTTGATTGGCTCGTTCTTTCAGATTAATACCGATAATCCTGCCGGATGGGTGATCGGCCATGTGGCAATTTTGTATTTCATTTATGTTTTCATAATTTCATTATATTATCCTCTTTCGAAGAAAGTGCCTGGAAGACTGGGGGCTGCAAACATGGTGTTATGGGCCCTGATATTTGTTTCAGGGCTTTCGATATACAACGGATACTACTGGCTTATGCAGCTTTTTGCAGATCCCCTGGGCTTTGATTTGGTCATACTGATATTCCCCCTGCTCGGGCTTATACAGGGCTTTATTATACTGATATTAATCAGATATGGAGGAATAAATTACGATGAGAAATTTGAATATGAAAATGCGCACCGCAACCAGATTCTCATAGGCTCTGTGATTATCTTGTTTGTCATTATGCTGGGATTTTTGTCTGATTTTAATGTTCCGCTTTTAATGCTGATAGCGGCTGAAAGCTCAACTTGGGGGGTAAAGATATTGACCGGATTATTCCCCGCCTGGTTCAAAGCGGCGTCTTCTCCAAAACAAAAAACCTACAGGCCTCTTGAAATACCTAAAAAGCCACCTACAATAACTTTTAAAAACCAACGCAGGAAATAGTATAAATAATGAGATTCGCGGGAAATAAAAGGCCGGAGAAGAGGGCAGATAGCATACGAAGCCTTAATGGCCAGAAAAATGTCGGCTTCAAACTGCTTTCAGGAAGAAAATGCAATCTTTTGTGCGAGCACTGTTTTACGAATTCCGGGCCTAAAGAGGAAAAAACTGCAAAAGTCAGTACGCTTTTCAATATTCTGAGGAATATGCATTCTGTTCTGAAAAGCGGAAATGTTGATTTTATGGCAGTAAGCGGGGGAGAGCCCATGCTTAATCCTTATTACACCGCAGCTCTTATTCTAAGATTAAACCAGATATTTTACAAGGAATCCATTGAACAGCCGAGAACACTGGTCCTTACAAACGGCACTGTTTGGAATGAACATATCTCAAAAATGCTTGTTCCTCTGCGCAAAGCTATGATAATTTTCATGTCAACTGATGATTTCCACAAACCGCCTGCAGCAATTGAAAAATACCGGAAAAACTTTGATGTCCGTGAGATGGATGCTGACAGGAAGATTGCTGCACTTGGCAGGGGTTACGACCTTGATGATGCCAACTGGAAAACCTGCTGTGATGCTGCGAATATCAGGTATGAAATTGACGGCGACAAGATAATCATGGTTGAAAAGAAAACGCATAGGTCAAAGTTCAAGATTGATGAGGACGGCGGACTTCACCTCTGCGGTTATGGCGGCTTTACTTTCGGGAATTTAAATGAAGAAAGCATGGGCGAGATTGTCAAAAGAATCGGAAAGGATGAAAGGGCACTTGCACTTATGGAAAGAGGACCGCTGGGTTTGGCCAGAGTTTACGGTAAACTTGATGATGCAATAGAAATTTTTATGAAAAAGGGCTCATGCGGAGTCTGTCATGCATTGAGCAGATAGAAATCTTTATCATCGTCAGGAAGAAATCAGAATCTCCTTCTCGAATTCCTGAAAATTTCCTTGTAGCTGTCATCTGCGGGGGGCCTTTCCTCGTCAGGGACTTCCATGAAGGTAATCGCCTTTCCGTTCTTTCCCATCCTGCCTGTTCTTCCTATCCTGTGAAGATGTGTTTCAGCATCTATTGCCTCATCGTAATTTATTATTATGCCGATATTTTCGACGTGAATTCCTCTTGCTGCAACATCCGTCGCTACAAGAATCCTGAAGTTCCCTTTCTTGAAGCCGTCCATTGTTCTTGTCCGTTTTGACTGGTTCATGTCACCGTGCAGTGAACCCGTATTTATACCCTGTTCATTGAGTTTTTTCCACAGGTAATCAACTACTTTTTTCGTTGCCCCGAAAACGATCACCTTCTCCTGAGGATTTGAACGCAGTATCTCTTTCAGTTTTCCGAATTTCTTGCGTCTTGTAATGTAGATGCTCTCCTCTTCTATTTCAGGCAATGTCTCCTGCGACCCCAATTCTATTATATCAGGATTTTCTATGTATTTCGAAGCTATGTCATGAACCCTTTCATCAAGGGTGGCTGAAAACAGATGTGTCATGTTATGCCTTGAGACCCGCTGCATTATGCGGTCAATATCATGTACGAACCCCATGTCCAGCATCCTGTCCGCTTCGTCCAGAACTATAAAATCGAACTCGTTAAGTCTGATTTCGCCGCGTTTTGAAAGGTCAAGCAGTCTTCCCGGTGTGGCAACAAGTATGGTTACTCCGCGTCTGAGTTCGTTTATCTGTTTGTTGATGGGCTGTCCACCGTAAACTACAAGGATTCTCATTTTGTAAAAGCTTGCTATCAGCCTTATTTCCGTGCATATCTGCATTGCCAGTTCGCGTGTAGGTGAAAGAACAAGTGCTTTCCTGCTTCTGTGGTTTACAAGCCTTTCAACCATTGCTATGCCGAATGCTGCAGTCTTGCCAGTACCTGTCTGGCTCCTTACCATCACGTTCTTTCCCGAAAGAATAGTGGGTATTACCTTTTCCTGAACTTCCGTCGCTTCCTTATATCTCAGACTGCCAAGCGCGTGCAGAGTTTTAGGGCTGAGACCCATTTTACTAAATTCCATTTTTATATCACATTCCAATTCTCGGTCATACCCGGGGTCAAAGCCTCACGGCGTTCGCATTTCTGCGCAACAAAGAATTAGTTATATTATATTTTGAGCATATCTAGTATATAAATGGTGTGGTTTTTAGCTGATTAAGCTGAAACACAGTAAAAACAGGACAAAATTGCAAAATTTTGTCCGCAGTATAAATTATCGAATTTACACTACAATTAAAAAACAGGACATTCGTAATTTTTTGATGAACTGGAAAAAGATAATTGTTTCAGGATTAGTTGCAGGATTAGTGGCTTTCATCGTTGGTTCTCTGCTTTACATGAATCCGTTGGTGGCTGATATATATGCGCAGGAAGGAACATGGGCAGGAGCAAAACCGATGGATGAATTCGGAGGACTGGGCAACTGGATGCTTCTCATGTTTGCAGGAGGCATTGTTGCAGCGGTTTTCATAGCGCTTCTGTATTCGTATACGGAGAAAGGAATTGATATAAAATCAACATGGAAGAAAGGTGCGCTCTACGGTTTTCTCTTCTGGCTTGCAACTGCCCCGCAGGCTCATTTCAATGTATGGCTGATGTACAATGTGCCTGATATTTTGAATCAGATAGAACTAGTAAACAGTTTGATAGGAAGCCTTGCACTGGGAATCACGCTGGCAATAGTTTATGAAAAAGTAAAATAAACTATCTGTTAGGCACCGTACCCTTTGTTTTCTTTCCTTTTTCTCCCTTTCCTTTTACGGCAGCATCGTATTTGTCTCTTGACTCTTTGTCCATTCCTGAAAATTCCATTGCTTTCTCCCTGAGTATACCTTCAAGCCTTGTCATTATTGAGGCAGGAAGGTTCTTGTTTTCATACATGGAAGTAAGGTTCCAATATTCTTTTTTCTCAAGACATTTATCTATCCATTTCATTGCTCCCGGTTCGATTCCCTTTACTGCTTCCTCGAATACCGAGTGATGAACATTTGCCTTTGACAAACTAATAAGATCGCTGTACGATTCTGCCGTTTCGATTAATTTGAATCCTGCAGCTTTCTGCACTTCAACATGAAAACTTTTATTCTTCGCAATCATAAGCAGTACGTCCTTTCTATCTTCAGAATAATACTGTTCAACCAGTTTCATTCCTGCATCTTTCCTTGTTTCTTCAACAGGATGAAATTTTGCTATTGTTTTAAGCTGCCAATCATCCAGTTTATGTTCTTCAGTCTGGTCTTCCATAAACTTCAACCTCCTGAAAATCGTAATTATATGAACGTTTTAAAAATTTGATTAAAAATGGAGGTGAGATATATGAAAAACGCAAAAAATGAAAAGCCCTGGGCCCATACATTATCAAAAACACATTTTGGGAAAAACAGCGGAAAACGGCCGGTATCCGAACACACATTTTCAGAAGTAATTTCTGGACACCGTAAACCCGAAACTGGCAACCAAAATAAGAAAATGGGCCCGCGGAGATTTGAATTCTGGGATAAGTTAATACCTCTCCAGACCTACGGCTGTCTTAGGAAACACACCTATGTATTAGAGGTGGCCATATAAGACCGTCGCTCTAACCAGCCTGAGCTACGAGCCCATGTGAAACTAACATTAAGGGAAAAACGTTTTTAAATTAGTGCAGACGGTGGTCTGTTGTACTTGCGTTGTTATGTTGGCGGATGAGTTTAATGATTTCTTCACGGTCGTCTTTCGTAAGATATTTGTCCAGCAGCTCCATGATTTGTATTTTATCTTCAGGTTCGATCAGATAGGTAACTTTTTTTGTGAGCAGGATTTCCATAAGCTCTCCGATTGAAACATGTTTGCTTACGATAGTCATTACGCCCTGATAATCGTCATAAGGAATATCTGATAATTTTTTGGTTAATATATTCACAATACGCCTTCTGCAAAGCTCTTTTTCGCTTGAATTGTTTTCCTGGGGGGCGGTTACATCGAAAAACATTGTTTCAAGACTACGCATATCCCTCATCATTTCAAACCGTTTTTCATCTGTAGTTTCTTCAATTAGCGGTGTTGGTTTTATCTTTTTTCTTTTCATGAGAAGTCCGTAACCAATGATTAGAGCTGCAAAACCGACAACAATTATTCCTCCGGTCAGCAGGACCTGGTTGTCGTATTTCTGTTTCTTAAGCTGCCATGGAAGTTCTTCTTTTTCTATGACTGTTTCTTCTGCCTTGGCTTTCTTTGTTTTCAGTAAAAGAGGAGCAGCAGCCAGAGGCGCAAGCCCGATTTTTCCGATTTCCTTTCTTTTTCTGGGACTTTGGTGCCTGTTTTTCTGCTGGATTATGTGGATTCTCCTGTTATACACGTAATTAACAATATACGCCAACCTTTTTAACGTCTTCACCTCTTAAATTTAGCATGAATAAGACCCTTTCAGGCAAAGAACCGGCCGAGGCGCTTATCCTCAAGGTCAAAGAAAGGGCTGCAAAACTGAAACCTTCTCTTGCAATTGTTCTTGTCGGCGAAGACAAGGCATCAAAGGTTTATGTCAGCATGAAGATGAAGAAGGCTGAAACTGCGGGAATAAAGGCCGAACTTCATGAACTGCCTGAAACTGTTTCTGAAGAAGAACTGCTTGCACTTGTTGAAAAACTGAATAATGACGATAATGTTGACGGCTTCATAGTGCAGGCGCCGCTGCCGAAGCATATAGACTCTGAAAAAGTAATGGAAAAAATAAATCCTGAAAAGGATGTTGACGGTTGGACATCCGTAAACATGGGAAAGATGTTCATAGGCATGGATTCGTTTCTTCCTGCAACACCTGCAGGAGTAATGGAAATGCTCGAGTACTACAAAGTTCCCATTGAAGGAAAGCATGCGGTGGTAATAGGAAGAAGCACTGTTGTGGGAAGACCGCTTGCGATTCTGCTTTTGAGAAAAAATGCAACCGTGACAATTTGTCATTCGAAAACGAAAAATCTTTCCGAATTTACTAAAACTGCGGACATACTCATATCAGCCGTTGGAAAACCGGGGCTGGTAAAAGGAGATATGGTAAAAGAAGGGGCAGCTGTAATAGATGTAGGGACTACGAGAGTTGATGACGAGCTGAAAGGCGATGTTGAATTCGATGAGGTTATCAAGAAGGCTGACTGCAGTCCTGTTCCCGGAGGAGCAGGGCCGATGACCGTTGCCATGCTCCTGAAAAACGTAGTTGAAGCTGCGGAAAGAAAAGGATGACAATGGGACTGGAAGAAAAATTAGGAAAATACGGATCAAAACCCGGGCTTGAAAGAATTACGAAAGTGATGGACAGCCTTGGCAATCCGCAGAAAGATCTACGCATCATAATGGTCGGGGGAACCAATGGAAAGGGTTCTACCGCTGCTTATATTTCATCCATACTGAAGGAAGAAGGGTACAAGGTAGGCACTTTTGTTTCGCCCCATACGGTTTCCCCGCTTGAAAGGTTCCAGATCAACGGGGAATGGATTGCTGAAGATACACTGAAAGGATATGAGAAAAAAATGCTTGAGCTTTATGAAAAAGGGCGTGAAATGACATTGTGGGAGGCTTACGCTGCGATTGCATATGATTATTTCAGGGACGAGAAAGTCGATTTTGCTGTTATTGAGGTTATGATGGGCGGAAAATACGATGCAACGAACGTGGTGGATGCGCATATCAGCGTGATTACCACTGTTGAGCTTGACCACACTGAATTTTTGGGGGATAATGTTGAGGAAATAGCTGAGGAAAAGGCAGGAATCATCAAAAAAGGAGTCTGTATCACCGGCGTGGATGACGAGGTTGTTGGAATAATCAACCGGGAAGCGAAGAGTAATGGAGTACAGCTGAAAAGGCTTGGGAAGGATTTCTTCAGGGAGATAAAAGACCTTGAGCCTGATTTGTCGGTTTTTGATTATATGGGAAGCAATTATTATCTTGATTTGAAGACTTCCCTGGCTGGAGACCATCAGACATTCAACGGCGCTCTTGCGGTTGCGGTTGCAGAAGAGCTTGGAATAAGCGAAGAGGCGATAAGAAGCGGACTGGAGAAGGCAAAACATCCGGGAAGGCTCCAGCTTGTCAATGAGAAGCCGGGGATTATTGTCGATGCGGCGCATAATCCGCACGGAATAGGAAATCTTGTCGCAAACCTGAATATCTATGATTATGAGAAGCTGATTGTTGTTTTTGCCGCAAAGAAGACAAAGGACTGGCTGAAAATGGTTGAACTGCTGGCTCCACATGCCTCTCTTTTTATCGGAACTTCTGTTGATGAAAGATATGTTGAAACTTCTGAACTGAAGGACAAGGCCGGGACGTTCACAGAAGCCTCCTCCAGAAAGGATTTGAAAAGCGCTTTGAGGCTGGGTATCGAGAAGTGCGGGGAGAAGGATTTGATACTTATCTGCGGAAGCATTTATCTTCTGCAGGAAGTGTACAAGCTGAAAGGAATGGCTGGAAGATAGGCTTTTAAAACCTCTGACAGAATATAACTCTTGCAAATTTTGTCTCTAAAACCGATGAGATTAAGTTTGAGGTGAAAAAGATGGGATACGTAGATTTCGAAACGCCAAAGGAATTAATACCACAGATAGTGGAAATGCTTTCTGTTGCAAAGGAAAGCGGAAAAGTGAAGAAAGGGATTAACGAAGCAACAAAAGCTATAGAGAGAAAATCAGCACAGTTCGTGGTCGTAGCCGGTGATGTTTCTCCTGAAGAGATAGTTATTCACATACCTATGCTCTGCAAGGAGAAGGGAATTCCGTATGCATTCGTTCCTACCAAGAAAGAGCTTGGCGGGGCTATCGGCGTTGCAGTCGGAACATCCGCAGTTGCGGTAGAGAATGCCGGCGGAGCTGCAGAGAAGCTTCAGGACATTCTAAAGAGGCTTCCGAAGAAAGAGGCTCCTAAAGAAGAGAAGAAATAGGGATACTTATGGCAAAATTGGAAGCAATTTTGACAGTTAAAACCGGAGGTTTTAAACATGGGAGGAATACCTGTTGAAATCGTAGAAGTAAGAACAAAAACAGGCGTATACGGTGAGATTTACCAGGTCCTGTGCAAGGTGCTTGAAGGACCTGACACCGGGAGAGTTATCCTCAGAAACGTCAAAGGCCCTGTGAAAAAGGGAATGATAATCATGCTCCTGGAAACCGAAAGGGAAGCCAAGGAGATCAAGGCGAGGTAATCAATATGCTGCATTGTTCATTCTGTGATTCTGAAGTACTGAAAGGAAGCGGAATACTGTTTGCAAAGAAAGACGGCACTGTCTTCTATTTCTGCTCAAGCAAGTGCAGGAAAAATTTATTGAAGCTGAAAAGGGAAGGAAGAAGGCAGAACTGGACAGAGGCGAGCAGGAAATTCAAGGCCCAGACCAAGAAGAAAAAGAAGTGATAACATGGAAAAAACGCTTATTCTGATAAAACCCGATGGGATACAGAGGGGAGTAGTCGGTGAGATTATTGCAAGGTTTGAGAGAAAAGGACTGAAAATAGCCGGCATGAAGATGCTACAGATGGATGAGAAGTTTGCAAAAGAGCATTATGCTCATCTTGTTGACAAGCCTTTCTACCCTGACCTTGAGAAATTCGTCACAGAGCATCCTCTTGTTGCAATGGTTATTGAAGGCAAGGAGGCAGTTGAGGTTGTAAGGCTTATCGTAGGTCCTACGAATGCAACTAAAGCTCCTGCAGGAACCATCAGGGGAGATTTCTCGAACAGCACTTCAAGAAACGTAATACACGCAAGCGATTCGAAAGAGACTGCTGAAAAAGAAGTAAAAAGATTCTTCAAGGACGACGAATTATTCGACTATGAATTCAAGAATGCGCATTACAGGTACGCTGCAGATGAATAAATTTTACGGATAGCATCTCGTTATAGTCCTTGGGAACGGAATTGCATCCCTGATATGGTCAAGGTTCAGAATCCATTTTGTAAGTCTTTCTATTCCCAAACCAAAACCTGAATGCGGAACAGAGCCGTATCTTCTCAAATCAACGTACCATTTCATGTCGCCTTCGGGGTCGAGCTTGAATTCCTTCATTCTTTTAACCAGTTCATCCAGCTCCCATATACGCTCGCTTCCGCCGATTATCTCCCCATGCCCTTTTGGAGCGAGCAGGTCGTTGTTCAACACTGTTCCCGGTCTTTCAGGGTCTTCCCTCATGTAGAATGCCTTGATATCTTTGGGGAAATGATGTATGAACAAAGGTACGTCATAATCTTTTGTGAGAATAGCTTCTTCATCCGCACCGAAATCCTCTCCTTTTTTCATTTTTCCTCCCAGTTTGTTCACTTCATCAACTGCATCCTCGTAATCCATTCTTGGGAAAGGAATCTTTATCTTCTTCAATTCATCCGGCTTTCTTCCGCATGCTTCAAGCAGGTCCGGATGTTTCTTGACCATGTTTTGCACAACGTACTCAACCATGTCTTCCTGCAGTTTCATGTTCATTTCCTGGTCATACCATGCCATTTCAGGCTCAAGATGCCAGTATTCCGCAAGATGCCTGATTGTCCTCGATTTTTCTGCACGGAATGAGGGCGCAAGAACATATACCTTCTCAAGCCCGAAGATGAAAACCTCTGCATACAACTGCGAGCTCTGGGTGAGATATGCTTTGTCTCCGAAATAGTTCATTTCAAATAATGTTGAGCCGCCTTCGCATTGTGATTTCGTTATTATGGGGGGTGCAAGTTCAAAGAAACCCTCTTTGTCAAAGAATTCATGGAGATAATTTTCGATGTAATACCTTGCCTTCATTATGTTTGCCATTTTCTGTGAACGGAGCCACAGATGCCTGACATCAAGCAGGAATTCCTCGGAAAGGTCTTTGGAAATCGGAAAAGGCTCGCCCTGGCTTACAAGATTCACTTTTTCAACCTGGAGTTCCATGCCTCCGGGAGCACGCGTGTCTTCTTTCGTGGTTCCTGTGATTTCTATCGAGCTTTCTATGTATGCTTTTTCTGCATCTTTCCAGCTTTTTTCATCTACTTTGTCCTTTTTCACTGCGCACTGCATTATGCCTGAAGCATCACGGATTATAAGGAATCTGAGGTTTCCGCTGGTTCTTTCCCTGTAGACCCATCCGCGGATAGAAACCTTGGTTCCTTCTTTTTTTAGAATATCAGAAATTCTGGAATACATAAAACAACCTCTTGAACATATTATTTACTTGGTTTTATTAACCTTTTACCGGTGATTATCAGATCCATCGGAACATCATGCTCATGCTTGGGCAGCTTATCCATTACCTGGAAATCATAGGCCAGTCCGATTTTGAATGCTTTTGGATTTTTCTTGAAATATTTGTCATAATAGCCTTTGCCATAGCCGATTCTGTGCATGCAGAGGCCGAAGACCGTGCCAGGTACAAGCACTACTTCTGCAAGATGGTCTTTCGGAACATGGTGTTTTGGCTCAGGAACACCGAATTTCCCCGGCGCCATGTCAAAGAAGGATGTAAATTTGCACATTGAGATGTTTTCACTTGTTACAGGCACGAGAATTTCCTTGCCCTCCCTGATCGCATGCTCTATCATATCTTTTGTCTGAACTTCATTGCCTTTGGGAATGTAGAAGGCGACTGTTTTTGCTTTTTTGAAGTGCTCCTCATCAAACAGCAGGTCCTCTATTTTTTTGCTTCTTTCTGCAGCATCCTCAGGAGTAAGTGAATCGCGAATTGCAAGTACATTTTTGCGCAGAAGTCCTTTTGCCTCAGCAACCATGAATTCACTTTGGAAAGCAATATTAAAAATAGAATCGAACCTCTAAAAGTTATGACAAAACCGATAGAATTCAGGGATGGGAAGCTTATTCTGCTTGACCAGACAGTTCTTCCGCATAAAGAGGAATATGTGGAATTGAGAACCGTTAATGAAGTTGCGGATGCGATAAGAAATATGAAGGTAAGGGGTGCGCCTGCAATAGGGATAACTGCTGCTTATGCGCTTGCACTTTCGGACAATAATCTTGATGCTGATGCCAAGGTCCTGTTAGATTCAAGGCCTACTGCGGTTGATTTGAAGAATGCAGTTGATTTTGTGATTTCTAAGAATCTAGACGGGATGAGTATACTGGATGCTGCGAATGAATGGCATAATGGAATTGAAGAGAAATGCCGGAAGATTTCGGAAAATGGAGCAGTGCTTGTGAAGGATGAAATGAGGATACTGACTCACTGCAATACCGGAGCGCTTGCGACGGGTGCAAGTTACGGGACTGCATTGGGCGTAATTAAGAAAGCGTGGGAGGAGAAAAAACGGATTTTTGTTTTTGTTGATGAAACAAGGCCGAGATTCCAGGGAGCGCTTACCAGCTGGGAACTCAGGAATACCGGAATTGCGCATGATGCTATAGTTGATTCTGCCGCCGGATATTATCTGAAGAAAAAGGAAGTTGATCTTGTTATAGTTGGTGCGGACAGGATTGCCTCGAACGGTGATTTTGCGAATAAAATCGGAACTTATCAGGTTGCTGTTCTTGCAAAAGAGAATAATGTTCCGTTTTATGTTGCTGCTCCTTTTTCGAGTTTTGATTTGAACATTAAAAGCGGAGAGGAAATCAGGGTTGAGGAAAGGGATGAGAAAGAAGTTGTACTGAAAGATGTTTATCCTGAAGGGACAAGGGCGAGGAATCCTGCTTTTGATGTGACTCCTTCAGAATATGTCACTGCATTTATTACTGAATTCGGGGTTCATAAAAAAATCAAGGAGGTCGAGGAAGCTTGGAAGAATATACCGGTGTGAAATTCGAAACCGTCATCGAAGAGGGAAAATTAGGGGATGTTTCCGAATTTCTTGAACTGGATAAACTGCTGGGAAAATACCTGAATCCCGGAAAGAATGAAGGGAACATGAGTTTGAGGATAGGGGCCGGATTCCTGATAAAGAAGGCAGGGAGTAGGATGACTTCGCTTGCTGAAAATGATGTTGTTTACGTAAGGAAAGTGGAGAATGGAACAGTTTATGCTGTAGGAGGAACCCCTTCATCCGAATCAATCATGCACTATGAGATATATGAGAAAAGAAAGGACGCGGAGATAATACTTCATTTTCATGATAATTCCCTGCTTGAAAAAGCTGAATGGAAAACCGTGGGTCCTTTTGCTTACGGAAGTATAGAACTGGCAAAAGCTGTCGGAGCTGCTTCTGAAATTACCGACAAAATAAAAATAGAAATGCATGGATTTGTGATTATTGCAAAAAGCAGGGATAGGTTAGTGAAAATCCTTGACGCCATCTTCTGATTATGTTGTTCTTGTTCCGCAGACAGGGCAGACAGCAAAGAATGTATCGCTCTGGTATCCGCAGGAAGAGCAGTTGTAGGATAATTCTCTTGCCTCTTCTTCAGCAAAACTATGGCCGCATTTTGAACATTTATCTGAATCGACTTCATTAAGCTCCCCGCAGTTCGGGCATTTTCTCCTGAACAATTCCGAGATGCTCACCCCGCATTCCGGGCAGACTTCGGACCCCATAGTAACCTCTGTGCCGCAGCTCGGGCAGTTTACTTTCTGTGATGCTGCCTTTTTGCCTCCAAACAAGCCTTTAAGAAAATCAAAAAATCCCATGAATCTCACCCTGTGATGAAACGGCTATCTCAGGCAATTTTAAAATTGTTTATGTTTTCAAGTATTACCTAATTTGCCTCGGTAGCTCAGTTGGTAGAGCGGCTGACTGTTAGAGCCTTTTGGCTTCGGCCCTTCTTAGGGCAAAACCCTCGGGAAAAGCCCTGAGGAAAGCCGGAGTAAGGTTCTGGAAATCAGCAGGCCGGAAGTTCGAGTCCTCCCCGGGGCGTAGCGAAGCGGAGCACTGGGGGCAGGGACGAAGTCCCTCAATCCCCGGGCGTCTTTTCTTGTAATTGAATTCATTCCAGAGAATCATCCAGAATCTCAATCTTGTAGATTTTCGGGTCATTCCAGTTTTCGCAGGTTCTCTGTATGGTCCAGAGGTAGCCGCCATCCTCAAATGGCTCCCAGGCCATAGCCCATGTTCCATCAGCTGCAGGATAGACCTCTCCGACTAATTCTCCGCCTTTCGTCCACTTGCAGATGCCTTTTGGGCAGCCGGAAAATGTCCAAAAATGCTCTCCTGTCCAGACTATTGCCTGTGCTATGCTGTTCTGGAAATAAATCTCCTCCACAACTGTGCCGTCTTTGGTTAACTGGTATACCTTTTTGCCGTCCCGGCTTCTCAGATATAGGAATGTTCCATCACTGGTCATTCCCATTGTTCCACCTTTTTCTTTCTCAGGAATGTCAAAAGAATCCAGTATCTTGATATAATTCCCGTCTATTTCGAATTTGTATATCTTGAGAAGGCTGAAATCATTGACATAGAAATGCTGCCCATCATAAATCAGTCCTCTTGGATTCATAATCACATCATTTCCATACCGGACATAGTCTCCGGTCTCAGGATTGATTTTGATGAAGTCAAGGGATTGTCCTACCTGTCCGCTTCCAAGACTGAACCTGTAAAGACTGCCATCAGCATATTCCAGAGCCCAGCCGAATTTAAGATCTTGTCCAATCTTGTGCACTACTCTCCTTGTCTCGTCCTCTTCATCATAGACATAAGGGAACTGGTCTTCCGGACTGCCCGGAATATATCCAAGCGACTTGTCCACTACATCCTGAATATCCAATTGGTATATCGGTCCCATAACACCGTATTCGTTGGGCGTAGTAACCCCTGTTGATCCTCCATTCAGCCGGATAGCATTGCTCGGAGTATCATAAAACCTGTTTCCGATAGCTGTCATCTTGGATTCCATGCCCGCAGTGACTACCAGCTGCGGATAGTTGTAGAAATAATTGCCTTCAACATTGGATTCGGTTTTCTCTGTATGGATTGCCCATCCGCCGCCACCGTTATGGAATGTGTTATGCCTTATCTGGACGCCTGTGTTGAACTGCTCCAGGGCAATCTCATGATATCCGTTCTCATAAAGGAGGTTCCGTTCGAATGTAGGTGAAGACCGCTCTGCATACAATCCTTCAGCATTGATCCACCTTACTATGGAATCAGTTACGGACACGCTTGAATCAAACTGCATAATGCCCATCACTCCGAATTCGATTATCACATATCTGAATTCCGAATTATTGGAGTTCTTTACGGTTATTCCTGCCCAGTCACCATTTATCGGGTCTTCCGCATCAGAAGTGAACCATATCATATCTTCACTGGTGCCGATTGCCTTGATGGTTCCGCCATCGATTGTCAGTCTTCCCCTGTCAAATGTTTTGTAATTTCGGTCGTGTTTGAACTCGATCCTTGTGCCTGGTGCAATCGTAAGTGTTACGCCCGCTGGAACAATAACCGTGCCGTCAACATAGATTTCGCCTTCCCAGTATTCATCAGATGTCAGGGTTCCGCTCTTTACATTATATTCGAGCTCTTCTCCTTCATAATGTCCCATATCATCAGGGTCTTCATCTCCGGGCATTCCTTCTTCATGTTCTTCAGGCATTTCTTCAATATGCCTGATTATTTCTTCAGGAGGCATCTCTTCCGGGGGCATTTCCTCAGGCATTTCTTCATGAGGCATTCCTTCAGGTCCCTCATCCCAAGGCACTTCTTCATGCATTTCATCTTCGGGGGGCATTTCCTCGTGCATTTCTTCCTCTGGCATATGCTCTTCAGGCATCTCTCCTACGGGAATTTCTATGCATCCTCCCAGCAGAAGAGCCAGGACAATAAAAATCGAGATATATTTCATGGGTTCAAGTCTACATTATATTTATTAAATCTAATCTTTTGCCATTGTCCTTTCTATTTGAACGGCGGAAAGAACCTCAATATCGGTATCAGCATGTAAGACATTCCTACGAATTCAGGCGCAACAAAAGCAAGCCCTATTGCAATCACGGAAACGCATGGAGTAAGCAGAGATCTTCTTCTTGCAAGCTCCACTCTCTTTATATTTATATCATCTGCTATGAGCTTGTGCTTTCCTATTGCAAAATGCCAGTTGAGGTAGTACAAAATTCCGATGATGAACATGTTCAAAGCAAATGCAAGGTTCGCAAGAGTATCATCCGAATAATCGCTCATCATGGATGCGGAAAACGGAACAAGCACGATGAACATCAGGATCAACATGTTCATCCAGAGATGCGCGAAATTGGTTTCCTTTATTATGTGGAGCTGCTGGGTGTGTATCATCCAGAATATCGCAAGGAGCAGGAAGCTCAGTGCATAATTGAAGAATGACTGCCCCTGCTCCAATAGCATGTCATGCACCTGCGTTTCAGGGGGAAGGTTCATCGGGTCAGGAAGAATAAGATTGAGCACGAGCAGTGTCATTGCAAATGCGAATATCCCGTCCATGAGGGACCGGATCCTCTCCGGCTTCATCCAGATAAGCGAGCTTTCTTTTTTCATCCAATTAAAATTTATCTCAACTTTTATATTCCTTAAGGTCTTAATAATCAAAAGTGGAGGTATAATATGTCTGTTGAATATGGAGAATACAAAGGAAACAAGCTTATTATCCTGAAAAGGGATGAAAATGACAAATTCCCGTTCAGATTCGGAAAGGCAAAGGCTAAATTGATAGTTGAAAACTTCGATGAAATAAAGAAATTTGCCGAAGAAGAGTAATTATTTTTCAATTATTCCGACTACGATTGCATTTGCACAAGGAAAAGGTTTGCCGTATTTTGAATTTTTCACATCATCCCAGGATGTTTCAATCCAATCGTTGTTTTGAGATACGCGTTTTAGGAAATATTGCTCAGTAAAACCGAGCTTTTTTTCAGCAAGAAATTTATCAAGTTCAGGATTATGGCCTAACGGCAGGGTAACTGCTATCCTTCCATTATCCGAAAGGCATTTTTTCAGGTTGTCGATTGCACGGAGCAGCTTGCCCGGCTCATTGCCATCCTGCGGTCCGAAACCGACATGCTCGAGTGTCGAGATGCTCACGATAAGGTCGTATTTTTTGTCTGTTTTATAATCGACAACGTCCTGGTTAATCACTCCTTCGGCTTTTTCATATTTATCAAGAATATCATAAGATACCGGAAAATAATGTGATAAAACGTTTCCCACTTCAAAAATTTTCTTTGTTTTATAATCATTAACGATTTTCCACATTATGGGAATTTCGACTATCCTTTCATTCCTCCAGGTTTCAGTATAAAGATGAATGAAATACTGGTAGTGTTTTCCCTGGAATACAAAACCACTGCGGCCCAGATTGCGGAATAGGGAACAGATGTAGCCCGAAAAAAACAGAGCTTTGTCTGACAAATCTTTGAACATTTTATTTCAACCCACTCAATTCTTCGTAAAGACTTATATACGAGGAAGTTACTTTTTTTAAATCATACTTTGAGCATGTTTCATATCCTTTGGAGATGAGTTTTTTCCTTAAATTTTCATCGTCCAGAACTTTTTCTATTCCTTCGGCAAGAGCAATATAATCTCTTGGTTTTACGAATAAGCCGGCATCTGCATAAAGTTCCTTCCAAAATGGCATGTCAAAGGCAACCACCGGTGTTCCGCATGCAAGTGACTCCGCAAAGACTGTGCCGAAAAGCTCGTAAAGAGAGGGTATTGCAATAAGGTCGGCCGATTTTTGTATTACTGACTTTTCATCCGAACTCAACCTGCCTAACATAATGATTTTATCATTTAGATCGAGTTTTGATATAAGCCATTCATAGTATTTTCTGTCCGGACCATCGCCGATTATAAGCAGTTTCAGATTTTTCCTGTTTGTTTTTTTAATAGCATGAATGAGATAAGATATCCCCTTGGTCCGTTCGTGAAGGCGGCCAATATAGGCAATGATTTCCCCGCATCCGTATTTGGATTTAAGATCTGCCTTTGGGATATTTTTGAAATAATCTATATCAACACCGGGATAGATGGTTTTCATTTTTGATTTTTCCATCTTGTATTCTTTTGCAACGAAGTCCTGGGGAGCATCGGTACAGGTAACAAGGCAGTCCAGGTTTCTGAATGCGTTTTTTTCAATTGCATTTATGTAACGGCAGTAAATCGATTCCGCTGTATTTTCCAAAATCCCTTCAGGCGGAATCATTTCATAATACATGGAAGCAAAATGGTGGAGGGTCGCTATCTTTGCACAACCGGATTTACGGGGCGCGGAAGGACAAAGCGATGAATTGAGAAAATGCAGGACATCGGAATCACTGTTTTCCAGACGCCTTCGGGCATTCAGAAGCATTGGAAAACGGGAATAGAATTCGATCTTGTTGAAGGGCGGGATATTTGTTGAACTGGGTATTGCACACTCCTGTACTTCGATTTCTTTTTCCGAAAGTTTTCCGACAATATTGTCGAAAAATGTCTTTTCGCCGCTGATGGAATTCAGGATATTGTAAACAAGCGTTACTTTCAAATATATCCCCACCTGACAAGGCTTTCATTCATAATTTCTGCAGATGATTCGGCCTGTTTCCTGAGCAGCAGCAGATTTCTGCTTCCTATTTTTTTTCTTCTTTTGATGTTCTGCAGTATAAGGTCTGTTGTTTTATCATTCGCGTCATATGCATTTGCATGGCAGTCTTCACAAATCATTTTCGAAATTTCATCAAGCTTGTATTCCCAGCCAAGGGCAAAGAAAGGAGTTGATGAAAGGCTTCCGAGGATTATGGGATGTATTCTTGAAGACACAAGAAATTCGCTTTCTGAAAGCAGTTCCGCAATCTTATCAGGGGGATGAACAGTATTTATGTATTCAACCTCTTCAGGAATAACTTTTTTCAATGATTCATATAGTTTGATATCCTCCGGAGTGGTGGGAAGGATGATTACCTTTTTACCGGAGCTGATTAGCTTTTTTGACAGGCTGGCTAGAAGCATAAAGTAGTTATCCTCTTTATTTCGACATCTGTAAATGCTCTTTCTCGGGCATATGACAACGGTGTTCTTTCTTTTATTTGCGGGTTTGAAGCCGGTAAATGCAAATGCAAGGTCTGCGGAAAGACGGGCGTTTTTAATTCCGAGTTCCTCAAGATTTTTCTTTGAGCGTTTTTCACGGACTATTATCAGGTCTGCTTTTCGTAGTACGAAACCGGAGACTGCACGGTTGATGGAGCCTCCGAACGGACCGATTGAATGATTGTAAAGAATCAGTTTTTTTCCAAGGAATTTTGCAAGAAGATAATCAGCATACGGTCTGATGAAACCGTAGTCATGGCTCAGGTAACCTCCGCCTGCGCCGATTACAATGTCGCTGTCAAGAAAATCCCCAAACGGACTGTTTTTTTCCGAGAAAATCCTTTTGCCTGAAACACGATATACCAGGGCTGAAAGGAAAATATCCAAAAGCATAAATGCAGACTGGACGAACTCCTGAAATGAGGGGGTGCCGTCGAATATGGGCCAGATATAATTTTTGAAACTGGTATCTCCACCTATGTTTTTTCTTGAGAATTCAGGATACGAACAGAGCACAGTTATCTCAGCATCACCGGATATTTTATGCAGCTGTCTGATTAATGTTGCCTGTATTGCCAAATCACCAGAATTGGAACTATGGGCGTTTGTAATCAGGAATTTCATCATTAATTATTTGCCTAATAATCTTTAAAAGATAACAGACGATAGCCTATAATCAAAACTGAGGCAGAAGTTATGGGAGAGATGCCGGATTATACCAAAGAAGTGGCCAAGGGGAGTCTGTGGGGCCTTGCTGGAAACATCACTTCAACCTTAATATCATTCTTTTACGTTATACTCATAGCACGTGCGGTTTCCCAGAATGACCTTGGGTTGTTCTATCTGTCATTAAGTATAGTCACAATTGTAGGAGTATTGACTACCCTTGGACTTGAAGGTTCGCTTTCCCGCTATATTCCGTATTTTGAAGGCAGAAATGAAAGGGGGAAGATAAAAAGCCTGTTGAAATTCGGCTACAAAATCGTAGGCATTATCGCATTGATTCTGATTGCAGTTCTCTGGCTGGCGTCTGATACTATAGGTGCCTCCTTCAATAATCCGAATCTTCCGGAAGCAATAAGGATTCTTTCTGTAGTGATTCTGCTTAATGCATTGTTCACGTTAAACACCTCATACCTCAGGGGGCGGGCAGACATAAAGACAATGCAGATTAACATGAATCTGCAGAATTTTCTGAAACTTATCCTCACTTTCGGCTTCTTTTATTTTTATGGAGCGAATGCAATGACGGTTGCTGCAGGATATCTTACCTCGATTTTTCTTGCAATGCTGTTTTCATTCTGGAGTGTTTCGAAACGCATGGGAGACCTGCCTGCAGAAACCGATGAAATACCCGTTGACAAGTTTTGGACAGACATCATTCCTTTCGGATTAATGCTCAGTGCAATAGGCTTCATGGGACCTCTCCTCATATCTGCGGATACATCCATCCTTGGTTATCTTATCGAAGGGCCGGAGGCCACCTCGATTATTGCAATATACAGCGTATCCGTACTGCTTGCGACCATAGCTACAATTTTTCCGAATTCCATAGGTGCCATATTCCTGCCTGTAACATCACGGCTTTATGGAAAAAAGAATCTTGATGAAATGCGTTCGGTAACAGAAACGGCGCAGCGATGGCTGCTTTTCATCACCGCACCAGTCGCCGGTGTTTTGATTTTTTTCTCCGAAGAAATGCTGACAGTATTCTATGGTGCGGCTTATGCGGGCGGAGCATTTATCATGTCCGCGTATGTTCTTGGCACATTAATGAAATGTATCTCCGCAATGTTTTCGATAATACTGACTGCAATGAAAAAGGTAAAACTTCAGCTGTGGATAGTCAGCGCTCTCGGCATTTTACACCTGATGATTTCCGCGCTGCTCATACCGGTTTATGGAATAAATGGCATTGGAATCGCTTTATTGGTAGAATCGGTATGTGTTGTGGTGGTTTTCAGTTATTATGCAAAAAAACTGCTGGGATTCAGATTTTCGAAAGAATTCTATAAACTGCTTTTTGCAATTGCAGCACTGCTTTTATTGGCTGTTCTGCTGAAACCGATTGCCTCCGATGCAGCAGCACTGCTCCCTGAGTACGAAGATTATGGAATCGAACTTTACATATCAAAAATCGTCTATCTTGCATATCTTATGATACTCGCCGCCTTCCTGTTTGCAATTTTCATGTCGCTGGTTCTTCTGTTAAGATGTTTCAGGCGGGAGGACGTTGTATTGATCAGCAAGGTTATGAAAAAAGCCAGGATTCCCGGGTCTCTGACAGCCATAACTGAAAGAATCATGTCCCATGGTGTCGCAAAGAATAATTAGTCAAGATAACCAAGGGAACGAAGTCTTGATTTTATTTTTTCTTCATCCTGCTTGCTGATGGATTCCTCAGTTTCGTCTTCAGATGCAAGTTCTCCAAGAACATACAGCACGTAATCTGAAACCGAGCTGAACTCAGTATCCTCGATCTTTTTCCTGAGCTTTTCGTATAACGGACCTGGGATAGAAATTTCTGTTTTTTCCTCCATGTAAACCACTTTCATATTGATATACTATTTAGAATAAAAATACTATGCTTGAAAGCATATAAATATCATGAAAAAAAGAAAACTTGTTTTGCTTGGGCTGGATGGGGCAGACTGGAAAATACTGAATCCATTAATCGGAGAAGGATGTCTCCCGAATTTCAAGCGTGTTATGGAAAACGGGTCGTATGCCAGACTAAGCTCCACTATTCCGCCTCTTACACCCCCGGCATGGACAAGTATTTTCACCGGAGTTAACCCTGGAAAACACGGTATTTTTGACTTTTTTTATATCGTGAAGGGTGAAAAAAAATTCACCACTGCCCTGGATGTCAATGCTCCTTATGTCTGGGAATTTATGGGGAAAGAAAAAATTATTGCATTTAATATGCCTTTCTGCTACCCACCTCCAAAGAGTGAGAATATCATAATGATTTCCGGGTTCGGAACCCCCAGCCCGCTAAGCAGCTATACATATCCCAAAGAGGTAAAGAGGGAAATCCTGAAAAAAATCCCGGATTATGAGGTTTCTTTGAAGATACAGAGGGAACCTCTCGATGAAGATACTCTTTTGAACAAGAAAAATTTCTCAGAATTTGTGAAGAAAAATCTCAGGTGCAAAAAAGAGACCGCCGTTTATCTGCTTGAAAACAAGGAATGGGATGCTGCATTCATTGTTTTTTCTGCTACTGACTGGATACAGCATTTTTTTATGCATGAATTTTTTGAAGCAGAGAGAAAATGCAGCACAGATATTGCCGCGGTTTACAAATCGATAGATGAATTTCTGGGGTATCTTATAGAAAAAAAATACAATATTCTGTTGGTTTCTGACCATGGTTTTTCCGAAGTAAAAAAGAAATGCTATGTAAACACTTATCTCAAGCAGAAAGGATTACTGAAAATCCGGAAGCTGCCCTTAACAAAAAACGTGCTGCGCAGGATTGGGATTTCCAAGGAATTTTTCATGCATACCTGGCCTTTTTCATATATAGCCGGAATGATGATGGGTTCTGGGATAGCCAGAATCGGAGGCAGATTTCTCCCCACAGAAAAACCAAAAACAGAAGATATAGACTGTGAGGAATCAATTGCTTTTCTTGCTTCTTCCAATGGCGCAGTCGAAATAAAATCCGATGAGCATGCGGAGTATGTAAAACGCGTACTGCTTGATTGTAAAGATGCAGATGAAAAAGCGGTGTTCAGGGATGTTTCGCACCGGAATGAGATATATAAGGGCAAATTCCTGGATAAATCGCCCGGAATAATAGTTATGCCAAGGGCAGATATTGTTCTGAAGGAAACAATAACTGATAAGATATTCGAAGAAATAGACGTAAAAACCGGAAAGACGGGGTCCCATGATTATTACGGGATATTTGCATCATACGGCCCTGATATTGAGAAAAAGGGTGAGCTCCCGGATCTGCCGGTAGTGGACATTGCACCGACGATATTGTCATATTTCGGCTATTCGACGCCGGAATCCATAGACGGAAAAAAGATCGAATTATTCGAATGTCCTTTGGATCTTAAAAGTACATTAAAACACAGGACGAAAGCTTCAATCAGAAAAATACTGAGAAGGGAGAATCAGGAATCCAAACCATAATTTTTACTTGAAATTTTACGTATTTTTTTAATAAATATACCGCGTAGAATCAAAGGAAATGAAATCAGTATGACTAATGGAGTAAGTAAAGCAAGTGAAAGAATTCCTGTAATTATCGAGAGTAAGCTTCTGTTTTCATGTATAATGTAAGTATTTCCCTGAAATTTCAGATATGCATTTTTTGCCATCAGGAGGGCGGGGAGGTCTGCCGGGTCGCTTCTGTCTACCAGAAGAACGGATTTTGAAAGATATTTTCTGAAATCCAAAAATCTGGACAAAACACTTGATATTCTTCGTGAAGTGGTATTATTCCTGTTCTGATTTGCCGCACTAAGCCAGTGTTTGTTCTTCAGGTCCGAAATTTCCTCCTCGCTGATGATTGTATCCGCTTTTGGTGTTTCTGCTTTGGCGGGCTCCGGAACCTTATTTTGGGGTTCATATCTGCTTTTGAAGAACTCCATGCCTGTTGCATTCCAAACCGACCTGAAAAGTTCATGGGCAAGATTTTTCTTCCCGGTAAAAAAGAAAGCAAGTCCCATCTCAAGATAAAGGATTGTGAATATCAATGCCCTGGCATATCTACCGTTGATAAGCAGGCTTTCGAGTTCGCCTCGCCCGCAATAATATTTTCTTTTCTCACTGCTTATCAGAGCCGGCTTGTTTTTCGGATGTGAAACCAGAGAGGTTACATGATTAATTTCAAAACCATTGTCGTTTATTCTTTCATTCAGCTCAAAATCCTCCCCGCCGAAGTAAAACGGGAGAAAGGTAAGGCCGGTTTTTCTTAAAACTTCATTCTTCAGGCACCCGTAATGATGTATTACGTAGCCTTTTTGAGGTGTTGGGGAGGGGTGGTAGAGCACATTCGGCAAAACTACGGTATTTGAGGTTTCCATAAACTTTTCAAGAAGATCTGACGATTCCGGGAGGCAGTCATTATCAGCAAGGACAATGCGGTCGTAATTCTCCGTAAGAGCTGCTTTTTCCCCTATATAAAAACTTCCGGCGCTGCCGTTTCTTCCGCGTTCCCTTATGTGAAGAATGCTCATCTTACTTTCAAAAAAATCATCGTCTTTGCCATAGACAATGATAATATCAAAATCCCGGAAAGTCTGTTCTGCGAGTTTGTCAAGATGTTTTTTCAAAAGCTGATTGTTTTTGAATGTGGGGATGATAACTGCGAGTTTGCCTTTTTTCTTTCTTCTTTTATCCATGCTCTCCGTAACAATCTCTTTTAGAGAAGGTCCCTGCTTAATCCATTCTTCCATCGGAATCCTCCGATTTTATCCCTGTTTTATCTTAAATGAAAAAAGGCTCTTGGCCATGTGATATGTATCGTCTAAAAGCCTGAATTTGGAATCCGGTTCTTCTTTCCATTCTATAGGCACTTCCACAATTTTAAGGCCCTTGCGTTGCGCCCTGACAAGCAGCTCGGTATCCCAGAACCATTTTGTATCCTCAATATCGTTTATCAACGGCAGGACCGCATCTTTTCTGAATGCCTTGAAACCGCACTGATGGTCGCTGAGTTTTGAATTGAGCATTATTTTTACCAGAAAATTGAAACTTTTGCTTGCAAAATGCCGTAAAGGCGTTCTCTGCGTCTTCGATTCCTTATGATATCTGGAACCGCTTACTATTGCCACGTCATTTTCAAAAGGTTTCAGCAGTTGTTTGGTATATTTCGGATTTGATGCCAGATCCGCATCCATGAATAATACGATGTCTCCTTTCGCACGGGACACTGCATTTTTTATCGCCGCCCCCTTGCCTTTCCTTCCGCCATTATGGAGGACGATTATTTTGTTATTTTCAAGTGAATCTGCTATCTCGGCGGTTCTGTCCGTGCTCCCGTCTTCACTGAGTATTATTTCAAAATCATAAGGAAGCTTGTTCAATGCTTTCATGATGATTTTCACGTTTTTTTCCAGAACCTTTTCCTCATTATAGACTGGAAGAATCACTGAAAGCATTTGTTTTTTCATATGTATATTTCGTCAAGAACGTTTATAAATTTTCTAAACCTAATCCATAGAGGGTGGAGATATGGATCTTTTGTCATTTGAAGAAGTGTTTACTCCGCAGAAATTTGATAAACTGAGAGAGACGGACCATCTGATTGATGTCGACAAACTCGATAACTACCGGAAATCGATAGCCGAAAATAAAAGCGCTTTGCCTGATGAGAATTTCTGGAAAGAGAAGAGGGTGCTTATTACCGGTTCTGCGGGAATGGTTGGAAGCATACTTGCGGATATGCTTATCGGACTGGGTGCAGATGTTTATGGAACGGTTAAACGTCATGCGGTGAATTATTATCCGAATATCCAGGAAAACATAGAAAACGGAAAGCTGCAGACGGTTGAGATAGACCTTAGGGACTACGGCGGTGTTGTTGGCACAATGAATGAAATAGAACCGCATGTTATATTCCACCAGGCTGCCGAATCTTTCGTGCCTACGAGCATAAAACAGCCGAGCAATGTTGTTGAAAACAACTGCGTAAGCACGGTGAATATTCTTGAAGCGGCTACAAAGGCGGATAAAAGCCTTGAAGGGATACAGCTCGCATGTTCTTCTGAAGAATACGGATTTGTAAGAAACATAGATGAACTCCCTGTAAAGGAAACGAATGAATTAAGGCCGACATCCACTTATGCAGCAACAAAGGTTTTTACCGAAAAGATAGCCAAGTCGTACTATTACATGTACAAAACGCCCACTGTGATAACAAGGACGTTCAATCAGGAAGGAGCGAGGAGAGGGCCGCAGTTCTTCACAGCAAGGATAGCAAGCCAGCTTGCCGACTGCCTGAATGGAAAGACAGACAGGATAATCATGGGAAATCCGAATTCAATACGCGATTTCACCCATGCCGATGATTCGGTAAGTGCCCAGATGATAGCAGTGGAAAAATGCAACAGGGGAGAACCGTATAACATCTGCTCAGGAAAGGGGATAACGACCGGCGACTACGTGAAGCTTGGCATGAGGATAACAGGACTTGAGGGCAAAACAAAAGTGTATATAGATAAAAGATTCCTCAGGCCGTATGAGCGCGGTGAAGCCCTGATGGACGGCTTCATAGGAGACAACAGCAAATTCGTTGAGAAAACAGGATGGAAACCCACCAAAAGCGTAGTTGATATAATAAACGACGGCGTTGAAAGATGGAAAAAATGAGAATTGCTTTTTTCAACTGGCGTGACATCAACCATCCTGCAGCCGGCGGGGCGGAGGTCTACAATCATGAGCTTCTCAAACCGCTTGCAGAGCAGGGCCATAAGATCACTATTTTCACATCTTCTTTTCCCGGATGCAAGGAAAAAGAGGTTATAGACAGGATAGAGCATATACGTTATGGAGGAAAATTCGGAATCTATCCAAAAGCATATTTCTGCTACAAAAAATACGTTGAAGGAAAATACGATGTAATAGTGGAAGGCATAAACGGAATGCCTTTTTTCACCAAATTTTTTGCCAGGGAGAGTGTAGTGCCTTTGGTATACCAGCTTACAAGAAAAAACTGGTATTCCGGACTTCCCTTGCCCCTTGCTTTTGCCGGATTTCATAGTGAAGATTTTCTGCTCAGAGTATACAGGAAGCAGCCAACAATAACTATTTCAGAATCTACCAGGATGGATCTTGAAAAACTTGGATTCGGAGATTTGAATGTAATCTATGCTTCCGCAGACATAACTCCCCCGAAAGAAATCAGGAAAGAAAAGAAAAAAACACTGGTTTATCTGGGAAGAATAACAAAATCCAAGCGTGTTGACCATGTACTGCAGGCATTCAGGATAATAAGGGAATCAACAGATGCACAGCTCTGGATTGTCGGCAGCGGACCCGAAGAAAAACATATGCAGCAGCTTGCAAAGGAACTGAAAATATCCGGGCAGACAAAATTTTTCGGAAAGGTAAATCAGGAAAAAAAAGCAGAGCTCCTTTCCAAAGCACATATCAAATTGTTTCCTGCCGTGCGTGAGGGGTGGGGAATTGTAGCCTTGGAGGCCAATGTATGCGGAACCCCGGTCATAGGATATAACGTACATGGTCTTCGCGACAGTGTAAAGGAAGGTGTTAATGGATTTCTTGTGGATGACGGGAACGTTCAGGAGATGGCAAAATGCGCCGTAGAACTGTTGGGCGATGAGAAAGCTTTAAGAGATATTTCACTGGATTCCATAGAATATTCAAAAAAATTCAACTGGGAGAAATCATCTAAGGAATTTGCATCATTACTTAAACGCGTGATAGGATGAAAAAACCGTTAATCAGTATTGTTATTCCGACTAAAAATTCAGAAAAGACAATCAGGGAATGCCTTGAATCGATAAAAGGGCAGACATATCAGAATTATGAAGTCATAGTGGTTGATGCATTCAGCAAGGATGCAACCAAAAAAATAACCGGGGAGTATTCCGGCAGATATTTCACTTCTTCCACGTCCCTACCGGGAGCCCGTAATTTCGGTTTTTCGAAAGCAAAGGGCGACATATTCATTTCAATAGATTCTGATATGATTCTTGAAAAAACCATTCTGGAAGAGGCAGTTGAAAAGATGCCGGAACATAAAGTATTGATAATCCCGGAAATCGGATACGGTACGAATTTCCTGTCAAAATGCAAGAATCTTGAAAAAAAATGCTACATGGGTGACAGCAATGTTGAATCGGCAAGGATTTTTTCACGCGAGGTGCATAACGCAGTAAACGGCTATAACGAAGATCTTTATCTTGGGGAGGACCGGGACTTTCACTGCAGGATAAAGAAAAAATTCAAAATAGGCAGAATCAAATCAAAAGTATTTCATAATACCCGGCATCTAACCCTGATTTCCGATTTGAAAAAAACATATGCTTATGGCAAATCACTTCCGAAGCTTATCGAAACCGGCCATTCACAGCGGATGTTTTCTAATCCCGGAAAGATATTTTTCATTAACAATTTTTCAAAATTAAAAAGCGAACCTGTAACCGCGGCAGGACTTTTAATCGTCAGAAGCATGGAATATGCAGCAGGCATTGCTGGTTTTATTGTTGCAAAGGTGGGCAGGTAGAATGCTAGGCATAGTTAACAGCATCAAAATCATCAATACTATTGAAAACTGGCAGGATTATTTCCGCTGGCTTGTATTTCTTCCGCCTAAAGATGATTTCATAAAACTAAGAAACGGCATAAAATATAAGGTGAGGAAGCATGATTCGGACAAATGGGTCGTGGATGAGCTGTGGGTGCATGGCATTTACAATTCCAGGGGTTTTGAAATTGGAAAGAATGATACGGTCATAGATATCGGCGCACACATAGGGGTTTTCTCGGTATTCGCAGGTTCGCAGGCAAAAGAAGTGATTGCATTCGAGCCTTTTCATGAAAGCTACGAGCTTCTGAAGGAAAATCTTGAACTGAACAATATTGCAAATGTCAAAACAGTAAATCTCGGGGTTTCGGAAAAAAGAGAAAAGTGCAGGATTTACCTGGAGGAAAACAACAGCTGCTGCAACAGCATCTGCAAAAAAAGCGATAAATTCACTGAAATAAGATGCATAACTCTTGAAGATGTTTTCAGGGATTACAAAATAAAGCATTGTAATTATCTGAAAATGGACTGCGAAGGTTCTGAATACGGGATTCTGTTGAATACCCCGGATAAAATACTCAAAAGAATAGACAGGATAGTCCTGGAGTATCATGACGGTTTTGTAGAGGGCTATTCGCATGAAGACCTGCAGGGATTTTTTGAAAAGAAAGGTTTTGACGTGATTTTAAAGCCGCCGATGATGTATATCTCAAGGAAATAATATCAGTAACATAAGAAGAATCACTAAAAGCATTTGTTTTTTCATGCATATTTCGTCAAGAACGTTTATAAATTTTATAAACCAAATGCATAGAGGCTGGGGTTATGAGTATTTTGTCATTTGAAGTTATGAACTTTTTAAGTATCAAACTGGAGCGTTAAAATGAAAAAATTACTTATCGCGATTATTTTCTTATTCATAATACTTTCAGTGATGGTATCGTGGGAAGCGCTCAATAGTAATGGTCATTTCACATACCGCGATGAATGGACGATACTCGAACTTGACGGATTCAAAGAATATTTCCTGCATCTTCATAAGCAGAATGGAATAGATCTGGATTTCCAAAAACGTATTGTTGAGCTTTGGATACATTATTTCATAGATTATGAAAGTTATGACCAGATAAAATTCACGATTCTTGCTTTTTTTACATTAATCAGTTCATTTTATGTTTCGGACAAAATACTAAAAAATGAAAAAATAGAAGAAAAACAACGTCTGATATTAGCTTCTGCCATAGCCATTATTTATCTGATAAATCCTCTGAATACACAATTGTTTATCAGCTATTACCCAACAATAACTTATGCTCTATTTCCCCTTTTCTTTTATTTCCTGTATGACGGTTTTGTTAACAATAAAATAAAATCGGTTTTTCTTTCATCACTAATCGCATCTTTCTCGTTTCTTATGGTTGTGCACAGTATTCTTTACATAATCATTTCTTTTATCGTAATATTCATAGTTCTTCTGACGAAGAATCTAGTATTCAAAAGAATAGTCAGGAATACTGCCTTATTTTTGTTTGTATTTATCTCGACAAGCGCATATATCACTCTGCCTTATCTGGCGATATGCCTGAACTCAGGCCCAATTGAAGGAATAAGTATGCTGAGCGAGTATATGCTGTCTGTTTTTTCAGAAGTAAGTAGCCTTCCGAAAGCCATGCTTATGGATTACCATATATTCTGGTGGCCTTATGTTGATTACGAATATCCTTTTGAAAATAGCTTTTTTCTGATTTCTTTCCTGTTCTCCGCTATTTTAATGGTGCGCGCTTTTTTTGATAAAAACGACTGGGCACTTGTTGCTCTTTTGGCATTATCAATACTTTTCTTTTTCACTAAAGGATCAAATCCGCCATTCTCTGAAATTTACAAAATTTTGAATTTTGATATGCCTTTTGTTGGCTGGCTTATCAGAGTTCCTATGAAATTTGCACATATAATTCCGTTCTTCTTTTCACTGCTTTTTCTCAGATTCTGTGTTTTTGCAAATGACAAAAACAAACAATTATTCTATGCATTTATCATTGCATATCTTGCATTCAATATAATTTTCTCATGGCCTTTCATAAGTGGAGACATGAATGGTTATCTCAAAAAAATAGATTACGGAGCAGAGCATATAGAGATAAATGATGTTCTTTCATCCGAGGCAGACCAGACAATTTTCATCTATAATTTGAATCTAAAGAAAGAACATCAGTATTATCCAATGGCGGAATTTGAAGCGGATATAATACCCAAAGGACTTTTCCTTAGTGAGGAATTCAGCGACTATGAACGCATGTGGAATTGGAGTGGAATTGGATTACTTTCCAATATCGGCGTTAATTATTTGGGAACTAGTTCAAGTACGGGTGAGGGAGTAAAAAAATATGCTGAAGAGTTGCTTGGCACCGAAAATTATTCTGTTTTCAGAATCCAATCGGGAGCGTCGCAGATTTGGCTTCCTTCAAGCAGTCATCTTTGTTTTGGAAATTTTGACACTGCACGTTCTTTAATCCGCAAACCGCCAGATGGAAAAATTCCTGAGATTCTGCTATTTCCTTATTCGGTTCAAGATTATCCTGCTGGCCCTCTAAATGCAGCCAACTATCTGATATTCGATTCCACGCCCCCTGCCCTAGCCTCTCTCAGCTCCAACCAAACTCTTTCATTTTTTGAATTCACATTTAAAGAAGATATTTCCAAGGGCTGGTCGCGGAGATGGATAACTCCATGGAATGAATGGAAGAGGGAATTTGATTTCGGGGAAGGTTTTGCAGTCACAACAGCTGAACCCGTTATCAGTTCAATAGAAATTAAGGAAAAGATTCTTTCATTGGAAGATTTGAACTTTGAAGTGAAAGACAGCTTTACTATTGCTAATGATTCAACATTTATTATAAATTCCTCAAAAAAATATTCTTCCATTGTAACTGCTGATTTGGATCTGGAAGGCGGTTCTGATTATGAGATGCACCTTGATGTTGAGGGAGAATCACTGCCGACCTTCATCGCAGAACTGATATTGTGGGGTTATGAAGGAGTACGTAACATACCTGTGATTGAATCAAACGGTTCCTTCACCGAAAATAAAAGCATGGTGTTTTCCGTTCCTTCAGATGTAAGCAGAGTAAGTTTGTTATTCTCATCCAAAACTCCGCAGGAAAACCAAACGTATTATACAATAAACGATTTTGGGATACGGAAAGTTCATACAGAAAAAGAAGGGGAAAAAATAACATCATCCTTTTATGCAGCTGAAGAGGGAAAGTATGAAATATATCTGAGAGTCTGGAAGAACCGTAGAGGAGAGCAACTGAGAATTTATCTTGATAATGAATCGATAACTACCATAAGAACAGCCGGTCCTATAAATCATATGTATTGGGAATTTGCTTATAATGGTTCTTTGACTGTGGGGGCGCATGAACTTACAGTTGAGCAGCTGGGGGGTTACAATGCTTTGAATGTGGCTTATTTCAAAAGAGCAGGTACTGAAGAATTCAGCGTGAATAATAAAACGGTTATTTATCGTCTTACCGGAAAATCGGATTTCTTTGGCTATGGTTCGGAGAAAATAGAAGATGGTGGGGCATCAACTTTCGAGTATCTGAAAACTAAATATCCTGCAGAATCCAGTGTTGATATTATTTCGGATGGCTTTTACGAGCTATCTTATGACATTCTGGGGACGGCGGATATATTTATTGATGGCCTGGCAGCAGGAAATGGAATCTTCCTGGAAAAAGGTAAGCACATTGTTGAAGTCAGGCCTGTAAATTCCACAACGGTATATATCGACCATATCACATTGATAAGATACGCTGAAATGGAGAAACACGAGGCAGAATTATTGAACTATACACGTATAGATCCTTCAACATATTCAGTACTAGTGAATTCATCTAGTCCATTTTTCATTTCTTTCGGAAAAAGATATGATGCATCATGGATCGCTTCTGTTAACGGTAATGAGTATAAACCTGTTATGTCTTACGGTTCGATAAATGCATATTTAATCAATGAAACCGGTCTTAATGAAATAAGAATAGAATTCGTTCCTCAAAAATGGTTTTACGCAGGTATTGCAATCGGAATTATTGGTCTTTTAGTTTCAGTTATTTACGTAATGAGGTCAAAAACATGAAAAAAACCAAAGAACTGATATTGGTAATGATCCTGTTGCTCATATCTTACAGTTACCTGGAGATTAAAGATGACCTAATTCTTATATTGATTCCAGTATTTTCGCTTTTATCAGTGAACTATTTAGGTAAAGGTTTCAAATATTACCTAACAGCATTGTTTGTTCTGTTTTTCTTTATTTCATCTGTACTTCTTTACATCGGTTCCAAAGATTATGGAGGATTTGGAGTTATTTCTTACATTTTCTTCATTACAATTGTAATTGAAATAATTATAGGGCGCGTGAGAGATAAAAATGGGAGTACATAAGCTGCTGGCAGTGGTATATCTTATAGTTGCATTTGCCCTAATGCTTCCGCTGCTAGGTCCAGGATATTATCTGACGCTTGACATGCAGTTCGGCCCCAACAGTTTTTCGGATTTCCAGTTTGATGAGTTTTACGGATATGAGCCGAGCTCTTACGGGGCTTATCTTCCGATGAAAATGATTCTTGCAGCATTTTCACAGATAGTAGGCGTTGAAATCCTGGAAAAGATACTTCTTCTTGGCATATTGTTTCTTTGCGGATTCTGTATGCACATCTCACTACCTGAAGAATTAGGCAATTCACGCTATTTCGGCGGATTTCTGTATATGCTGAACCCGTTTGTTTTTGTGCGCTTCTTTGCAGGCCACTGGACCATTCTTTTATCCTATGCCCTGTGGCCTCTTGCAATAAAATTCTTCATTGATTTCATAAAAAAGCCCGGAGACAACAGATTGCTGGCCAAGGTTGCCCTGATTACAACAATAGCATCAATAAGCTCGCATGGAGTTTTGCTGCTTCTGATTTCCTACTTTATTATTTTTATTCTGCATTTGAAAGCCGAATCTTTCCGGCTTCTTGCCAAACGAACTGCAATACTGGGCGGTCTTATTCTGGTAATGAATCTTTTCTGGATACTGCCTACATTACTGTTATTCGAAGATGTGTATACTCCTGCATCTGCAGAAGCATATCTGGCTGATTTCGGGTCATTGGGGGGTGACATGCCGCTTCCGACAGCCATCCTTACGATGCATGGATTCTGGAGGGAGGGCTTCACATACACAAAAGACGTATTCGGGCTTTGGTATATTCCATATCTGATTATCGTCGCACTGAGTGTACTTGGATTTTTTGTTTTGTTTCGGAAAAACAGGAAATATTCAATCTCACTGGCAATAATCTTTATCATTGCTTTTCTAATCTCTCTGGGCGCATCCAGTCCTCTGGCCGGAATTTTCACCATTCTTGAAAACAGGATACCCATCCACTTTGTTTTCAGGGACTCTCAGAAATTCGTTGGATTATTGTGTCTTGTTTATTCGGTATTCGGCACTTACGGCGTGCATTACCTTACACAAAAAATCGACGGCTACAAAAAAACAGCACTGCTTATTGCCCTTATTTCAATCCCTGTTTTATACAACTTCGGATTTTTCGGTTTCCTGGGCCAGATAGGGCTGACTGCTTTTCCGCAGGACTGGATCGAAGCAGACAGGATAATAGCAGCAGATGACACGCAGTCGAATATAGTCGTGCTTCCGCTACACCGTTATCTTATGTATCCATGGGTAAACAATACCCAGAAAACACTTGGAAATCCGGCTGCCCAGTTCTTTTCAAAACCGGTAATAATGGTGCATAACATAGAAACAGAGCACATCTACAGCGACGTAAATGACCCGCGCGGGGAATATTTGGCCTATATGTTCGACAACCGGCGCTACATAAATAACACGGCTGAGATGCTTCTGCCGTTGAATGCCCGTTATATCATCCTGTTAAAGAACGATGAGGATTCCATACACTATCTCTATCTTTTCTACAGGATGAATGGTGTTGAGGATATAGAAAAGATCTACGAAGGCCCATCATTGTATTTATTCAGAAATAATCTCGTAAAAGGCCCGTTTATATCATCAGAGGAAAATGGAAGCAAGAACTTTATGGACCTCATGAATAAAACCTATTCTACTGAGATTAAATATGAAGAGATTACTCCTGCATCCTATTATGTGCTTGAATCTCCCTTGCCATATCTTGTCTTTACGCGAAGTTACAACCGTTTTATTGAGTTTAAGGAAACAGCGGTGTTGCCGTGGTATGAACTTGCCAATGGCTTTGTCTTTACAAAAGAAGGCACGTTGGAAAACCGATTATTTTATTATACGGCAATGCTTTTCCTGCTCTCATGGCTAACAGCAATATCGCTTATTCTGAATGTCGGGCGGAGGCAGATTGCTATTCTGGTAATAGCATTCGTTTTGATATATTTATTTATGTCGAACGGACTGCTGAAACCTTCGCTGATTGGATGGTTTATTGTTGTTTCTGTTTGCAGTGCAGTCGTATTAAAGGGAAGAAATTGGAAATTCCCGTTTCAACAAAACCTTTTAAATATAAAGGAAGGAAACGATAACGTGTGATAAAATGTCATCTAAAATATTTGCTGTTCTGGCTTTGTTGGTATTAGTGATGTCGCCGGCTGTTTTAGCTGCGGCGGTAGGACCCGGATATGGATATGGTTATCCGCCCGGTGGAGGCGGTGGCGAAGACTCTCCGTTGGATATAACACTTGACAGTTCTTGTGAAGAAAATGTCATTACCGTATACCGAAAAAATACTCCTGAACTCATAAGCGGTGCACACGTCACTGTTACTGATGTTACAGGAGCTCCGATATTCTCCGGTGATACTGGAGTCTATCCAGAAGAGCCTGGGGAGCTGACATTTGGAAGTTATCCTGATTATTGTGGTTTGACAGTTATAGTTACTGCAACCAAAAGCGGTTATCAGCCGGAAGAAGAAACCTTCGTATTAGTACCATGTGAACAATGTGGACCATATTGCGGTGACGGTACCTGTGACGAGGGAGAAACGTACGAAAACTGTCCTGAAGACTGTGCTCCGCCATTAGTGCCTCCTGAAGAAGAGGAAGAAGACGGAGCTGCGCCTGGAGACGGTGAAGGAGATGGAGGCCCACCTGAAGGAGAAGGAATGAGATGTACAACCAATGACGACTGTGAAGATGGTGAATATTGTGATATTCCTTCAACCGAAACAGTTTATGGAACCTGTGAACCCGTAGTCGGTGAATGTGGTTATGCAGAAAACCATGTCTGGGTAGCTTATGAATGCGGCCCTGAAGCAGGATGTCCGACTTGTGAATCCGGATTTGAATGTGATAACCATGTTTGTGTTACCGCATCAGCACCACCCCCAGCTGAAGAAGGTGGAGCTGCGCCCGGAGAAGGCGAGGAAGGAGATGAGGGTGAAGAAACCGGAGAAGAAGGTCTGCCTCCCTGGTTATTCATACTCGGTGGATTAGTACTTCTTGGACTGCTTATATGGTGGTTCCTCACACAGCAGCAGGGAAGCAGAGGAAGACGCTGATTTTCTTTTTATTTTTATTACTTTTTATTCAATAGGTATCAATTATGGATATTCGTTTAAAGCTTGTGACCTCCTCTTTAGATGTAAAGGGGGGAGCGCATCGGGTAACTCTTAAGATAGCCCAGCATTTCAAAGCACCGATATACTGTTTTGACTATCAGCCCGAAAAAACCTTTGAAGAATTCCAGGATATCGAGATTATTACTCCCAAGAAAACTTCTCTTCGCAGAATTCCGGTAGGCAGAAATCTGGTGGATACCATAGAAGTATTCAGCTATTTTTATAATCTGAAACTGGATGATTATGATCTTATAAACGCGCATATATCTCCTGCCGAGTGGGTGCGGAACAAAAATTCTCCTGTATTATGGTATTGTTATGCGCCTTACCGTATGGCATTCGACTTATATGACTGGAAAATGAAGCAGTTGAGTCCGTTGAAGAAACTAAAATTCAAGACATGGATAGCTGCATATAAATATCTGGAATTTAAAACAATTCCCGAGATAGAGTACATGTTTACGGTCAGCAATAATTCAAAAAACCGTATTAAAAAATACCTGAAACGGGATGCGGAAACGCTTTATCCGGGTATTGAAACAAACAAATTTTCATGTAAAGGATACGAGAAGTTCTTTTTCTATCCGTCGCGTATAGATACGATAAAAGAGTTTGAATATGTTATAAAGGCATTCAAGATATTTTCGGCAAAGACAAAGGGATGGAAGCTTGTGATAGCCGGCTCAACATCTCCTTTCTTCAATGAATATCTTGAAAAACTCAAATCAATCAGCAACGAGAACATCATCATAGAAACCAATATTGAGGAGGACCATCTTCTTGATCTTTATTCCAGATGTTATGCAGTTCCTTTCAGTGCAATAGACGAAGACCTTGGCCTGGTGCCTCTGGAAGCATTGGCATCTTCAAAACCGGTCATAGCACGCAATGAAGGAGGAACAAGGGAAACGGTCGCCGAGGGTAATGACGGTTTTCTTGTAAATAGTCCGGAAGAGATGGCCCAAAAGATGGAATGGCTTGCAAAAAATCCGGATGCATGCGAGAAAATGGGGAAATTGGGAAGGAAAAAAGTCTGCAAAGATTTTACATGGGAGAACTTCCTGAAAAGATTTGAGGAAAAAGCAAGAGAAATGATATGAAAACTATTCCGGATGCATATGGCTGAATTTTATCACGTAGAATCTTCCGAACTGCGCTTCTATTTTTCCCTGTTCTTCCAGTTCATGGATTAATGGCCCGGGAACATTCATTGTATGGTGGCATGCATTCCACATATCCATATGCGGGGGAAGAGGTTCATGCTGCTCCATGCAGACCAATAGATATTTATCAGGAGACGGGTCGCTTACTTCGAATCCTGCTGCTTCTGTCCAGTAGATGGCGCCGCCGAACATTTCCGTGAATACTATGTCCGGCCTTGATTCATGAAGTGCAAGCAGGCCTTCCCATTCGTCAAGATTGATTACCGGAGCTATGCTATGGCCTGCCTCCCAGAACATCGGGAGAAGAAAAATTGCCATAAGAGTGATGATTCCGTAGAATATGGGTTTGTCTTTTCGGAAATAGCCTGCGCCTATCGCTGAAACTATTGCTACAAGAACATAACTGTTCCATTCAAAGCGGAAAGTCCATCCTTCATTAACAAAAAGCGCCTGGGTGAGCAGGAAAGCCATCAAAAGCCAAGTAAGGAAAAGCATGAGGTATCTGGTTTTGTAGACCGAATAGAGACCGATAAGGAAAAGAAGGGCGTAAAGGCTGTATTTGTTGAATAATCCAAAGCCGATGCGGGAGAGGGCTTCCATATCAAGACGTATGATTCCGAAATTTCCGAACTCATATCCTTTGAACAAAAGAACTGCTATCCCTGAGAAAAACAACAATGCCAGCACAACAATGCAGAAAACAGATTCTTTCTGGAATTTCTTTGTTTTGTGATAGTTGTAAACCGGGAGAAGGATAAGAAAGGGGATTATGCACAGAATTATGTATGCTGAAGATGAGAGATGGCTCCCTACCATCAGGAATAATGAAACTGTTGCAAGAAGAGCATCGCGGATACTGAATTTATCCGAGGTTTTTATTACGAAATAGATGAACCATGCCCCGAAGAAAAGGCCGAGCATGTTTTTCAGCAAATCCCCCATCATGAACATGTTTACATCTGAGAAAGCAACCAGGAATGCTGCAAAAAGCGAGATGTCCTTCTTCTTTGTTATGTAATTTACTATGAAATAAACAGGAAATGCTATTGCTGCAGAGGCTAATGAAATTGCTATCTTGAATCCGAGCATCATGCCGAATACTGATACGAATAGGGCTGCGTAATAGAAGGCTAACGGCGGGTCGCCCACATCAGGATAACCCTGTGTGAATACCTCGTTGATGTGCTTGACATAATAGCCTGCATCTATATTGTACAACAGGGGTTCTCTGGTTACAAGATAAACTTTCAGGATAAAGGAAAGGAGGAATATTGCCAGCAAAATGAGCAGGTATTTTTTCATTGGATTAAACTCTATTGAAAGGTTTTTTAAGCTTAAGAGAAATATTGGAGAGCATGGCAGTCTCAAAGAATGTTAAGGTTTTGACGGTTTTTACGCTTGCCATGATAAACGTCGCGGCAGTGCTGAACCTGGGTCAGTTGTCTCTTCTTGCAGAGGAGGGCCTTTCCGCAGTATTCTTCATCGGATTCGCGGCAATCGCATTCTTCATTCCCGCATCGCTTGTTGCGGCAGAGCTTGCGACAGGGTGGCCGAGGCGCGGAGGAGTCTTCATCTGGGTGAAGGAAGCGTTCGGGGAAAAATTAGGATTCCTCGCGATATGGCTCCAGTGGATTGAAAACGTAATATGGTACCCCACGATACTGTCTTTTATCGCTGCGGCTTTTGCATTTGCCATAAATCCTGCGCTTGCGAAAAATCCGGTTTACACTTTTGGAACCATCCTCGTTGTAACATGGGCGATTACCCTTATCAATTTCAAAGGAATGAAACTCTCCGGCCAGATAAGCAGCTGGGGCTCCATCGTGGGCACGCTGTTTCCTGCAGCGCTGGTAATCGTGCTCGGGCTTATCTGGGCGTTCACCGGAAATCCAATGCAGATAAGCTTTGACCTGGCGTCTGCGGTGCCTGATTTGAGCAATCTCAACAGCCTCGTATTCCTGACCGGCATTATCCTCGGGCTTGCGGGAATCGAAATGTCCGCAGTGCATGCGCAGGAGGTGAAAAACCCGCAGAAGGATTACCCGAAGGCGATATTCCTTGCTGCCGTGATAATACTTGTGATTACTCTTCTCGGTTCGCTTGCAATCGCGATGGTCGTTCCGCAGGCAGACATACAATTGAACGCTGGCGTGCTGCAGGCATTCGATATATTTTTCAAGGATTACGGGATGGAGGGGGTCATGCCAATAATCGCTGCAATAATCGCAATCGGCTCTGTGGCGATGGTAAGCACGTGGATAGTCGGCCCGAGCAAAGGGCTTCTCGCAGCTGCAACGGATGGGGATTTACCGCCGTTCTTCCAGAAAATGAATAGCAATGAAATGCCTACGCATCTGCTCATAACGCAGGCCCTGATAATCAGCATCCTCGCGCTCGTATTCGTATTCATGCCTTCAATCAATGCATCCTACTGGATTCTTACCGACCTTACCGCACAGCTATACCTGCTGATGTACCTGCTCATGTTCTTTGCAGCGATCAAGCTGAGATATTCACAGCCGAAAGTGAAACGGGCTTACACGCTTCCAGGAGGCAATGCAGGCATGTGGTTTATTGCAGGAATCGGCATTCTAGGCTCGCTGTTCGCGTTTTTCATAGGATTCATACCGCCCGAACAGGTCGATACCGGAAGCATATTGAAGTATGTCGGATTCCTGGGCGGGGGAATACTGTTGTTCTGCTTAATTCCATGGGTAATCAATCATCTCAAGAAACCCAGCTGGAAAATAAAGAGGTAATTCTATGGATGTTAGGGAGTATAGAAGATGCCCGGTCCTGCTGATAAATGCAAAACTGGGTTCTGACAGTGCGGAAGGACGCGCCTTGGATGAGATAATAAAAGAGCTTGAAAAAATCGATTTTCGTGTGATGACTGCAAAGGATAAGGAAGAAGGCGAAGCTTTATTCAGGGAAAATCCAGACATAAGCGCGATAATCTTCGAATGGAATGTCAAAAAGAAAGGAAAAATCGTTGAAAATGCGATAAAAGAGCTCAGAAAAAGAAACAGGAAAGTTCCATTATTTCTTGTAACAGAAAAAATAAACGTAAAAGAAATACCGCCGAAGATAGTCAAGGAGATAAAAGGATATGTCTGGCTGATGGAGGACACTGCTGATTTCATTGCAGGAAGAATCGAGGATGCTGCAAAGGAATATTTCAATGAAATGCTGCCGCCGTTCTTCAACGAGCTTGTGAATTATGTTGACAATTACAAATATGCATGGCACACCCCCGGACACATGGGGGGAATTGCATTCAGGAAGACCGCTTCAGGTAAATTCTTCTATGATTTCTTCGGAGAGAATATTTTCAGGGCTGATTTGTCTGTTTCTGTCCCTGAACTTGGTTCTCTGCTTGAGCACAGCGATGTTGTCGGGGATGCGGAGAGAAATGCAGCAGAGGCATTCGGGGCTGACAGGACTTATTTCGTTACAAACGGAACTTCAACCGCGAATAAAATAGTGTTCTGCGGAACTGTTACTCCGGGAGATGTTGTTCTTGCAGACAGGAACTGCCATAAGTCTGCGATGCATGCTATACAGATGACAGGGACTATTCCTGTTTATCTTATTCCGAAGAGGAACGCATATGGAATAATCGGGCCCATCCATAACACTGAATTCGAATCCGCAACAGTAAGGAAGAAAATCAGGAACTGTCCTTTGATAAAGAACAAGAAAACAAAGGCGAAGCTTGCTATTGTCACCAATTCAACTTATGACGGATTGTGCTACAACGTAGAGATGGTGAAAAAGAAACTGAAAAACGATGTTGATATTATTCATTTTGACGAAGCATGGTACGGATACGCGAAATTCCACAAGATGTATGACAAGAGGTATGCGATGTTTCCTCACAAGGATGCAAAAAAATATCCGACAATGTTTGCAACCCAGTCAACCCATAAGGTTCTTGCTGCATTTTCACAGGGCTCGATGGTTCATGTGAAAAACGGAAAAGTGAAGATAGAGCATGACCGTTTTAATGAGGCGTTTATGATGCATACTTCCACTTCTCCTGAATATGAGATTGTCGCATCTCTTGATGTTGCTACAAGGATGATGCAGGAAGGGGACTTCATTATGGATGAAGCGATGGAAGAGGCAATAATGTTCAGGAAAAAAATGGTGGAAATAGGAAAGAAGGAAAAAAAATGGTGGTTCGGAGTATGGCAGCCCAGTCTTACGGGAAAAAGCGATGAGGCATTGAGAAGCAATTCAAAACTCTGGACTCTTAAATCAAACGATAAATGGCACGGATTCGGAAAGCTTGAGAAAGACCATGTGCTTCTTGACCCGATAAAGGTTACTGTAATTACTCCCGGGATAAAGGAAAATGGAAAAATGATGGACTGGGGGATACCTGCTGCAATCGCTTCAAAATTCCTACAGAAAAAAGGAATAGTGGTTGAGAAAACCGGCCATTATTCGTTCCTTTTATTGTTTACAATCGGAGTTACGAAAGGAAAATCAGGAACTTTGCTGAATGAACTTTATGATTTGAAAAGGACTTATGATGAGAATGTTTCTGTGAAGGAAGTATTCCCTGACCTTGTTGAGAAGAATCCGAAAAGATACGGGAAGATGAAATTCAGGGAATTGTGCAAGGAGATGCATCAGTTCTTCATAAAAGAGAAGATAACCAGGATACTGGAGGAAGTGTATTCAGTGCTTCCTGACCCGAAAATGGTTCCTGCAGATGCATATACCGCGCTTATCAAGGGAAATGTGAGTAAAGTAGAAGTGAAGAAGCTGAAGGGAAAGATATCCGCAGCCATGGTCGTTCCTTATCCGCCGGGTATTCCTGTTGTTATGCCCGGGGAGAAATTCGATTCCAAAACACAGAGAATACTTGATTATCTTGCATACTGCGAAGACTTTGACACAAAATTCCCGGGTTTTGAGAATGAAGTGCATGGGGTAATGGTTGAAAACGGCAAATACTACATATACTGCATCAGGTAATGATATGTTTGAAGGAATAGTGGAGGCAGTTCCGAATATTTCGCCAGTGCTTGCTAATTTGTCCGTTTTCTTAGCACTGTTGTTCATAGGTTTAGTGGTTATACTGTATATCCCAAAATATACCTGCGGCCTGAAGAAGGGATATGACAAATGCGTGAAAAACAGGAAAAAAATAATCAGAAATCTGTTTTTTGTTCTTGTCGGACTGGAGATAATTCTCTTCCTGGTTATTTATCAGATAGATGCAGAGACGCAGGTAAAACCTCCTGAAAAACTTGTGATGATAGAAATAGACGACTTCTGGAATATGCAGGGCGGATATTTTGAGCGCTATGGATATACAATGGATAATTACGAATCGGTTATAGGTCTTATTGAGGAGCATAATTTCAGTGCAACACTTGCCGTATCACCCTATATATTTATTGAAGAGAACCAGGATATTCTTGCTCTTAGAGATGATCCGGAGATGATAGAATATCTGAAGCAGAAAAAAGAAATCGGACATGAGATAGCAATGCACGGTTATGCGCACTGCCAGAATAAAACGTACTGTCCGGAATATGAGGAGAATTATCTGAATATATTGCAGGGAAAAAGAGAGGTGGACATTATTTTCGAACAGAATACGGTAACATATCTTCCTCCGGGAAATTTCTGGAAAGACCCGAAATATTACAATGTGATAGGCACCGGATTCATGATCACAGGTAATACGCATGTTGACAAGCCATATTGGGATGGAGATGTTCTGATTACCCAGAGAGGTTATGATGTTGTAAGGAAGTGGGACTGGTACAAGGCGGATTATGAGCACAATGAGTATGGAGACTGGGTAAAGGCGTACGAGGAATCGGAATTTTTCATAATCCAGCTGCACTGCAATACCTTCGATTCCCAGGAAAAGCTGGATGATCTGGACAGATTTCTGGATTTACTGGAAGGGGAAAATGTTAAGGTTGTAACATATAAGGAAGCTTATGAGATTCTTACGGAAGGATGATTAGTATGACAAAATGTTTTTTGTGCGGAGAGGAAAAAGAAACAAAGAGAGTATTTTTAGGCAGGGCCAGGGGTTTTTCTGACATGTGCTTTGACTGCGTTCTGAAGTTCTTCAAAATTGAGCATGAATAGCTTACTTTTCCTTTACTTCTTTCTTTTCTTCCTTCTTTTTCGGTTTTTCTTCTTCCTCCCTGCCTGCCCGGCTTTCGAGTGCCTGGAGTATTTTAAGGAAGATGGATATTACCAGGAAAAGGAGTACTGCTGCACCAAGAGTTATGTAATCCGCAGGAACCTCTGTATATACCATTGTCATAAGGACATAAACCGTGACATTTATCGGGGGTGCCGCGAACAGGAAGAAGGCTACTCTTTTCGGGAGCAGATGGTAATAGGTTACCAGCATCAGGAACACGGCTATGGCGATAAGAACGATAGTCATTGTCAGATGAAACGGATTTGCGAAGAGATTATTCAGCGAGCCTACACCATTAGCATCATAGTACATCGCCTGTATTATGTTCAGTGAAACGAACAGGAAGACCATTGTATTTCCGAATGCGGTGTTCCACCCGAGCTCCTCTTTCCTGTACTTTCCGAAATATAATGTCATGAAGAGCGTTGCGATAATAAGCGGCGTTGCCATCCAGAGCATTTTAGGCTCTGTAATAGGAGCCTGGACTAACTCAATGAATCTATGCAGTACAGCCATAAGGATTTCCATCGGTTCCGCCATGAGAGGGTTTTTCAGAATAAACTTTTAAATCTAAGCGATGACATAGCCGCCTCTTCTTTTGTCCCCGCCGCCGCCGTCAGGAGTAGCTATATGGACTCCTCCGAAAAACATGTTCTTCTTGGTCCATACATTAGTCTTGTATTCTTTTGCAAGCTCTTTGCACACGGGTTTTCTTATGCCGTGTTCAAGCTGGAGAATATTGTTTTCGAAATGCACCCGGCTTATCTTTGCAGCTTTTTCAGGAGTCATTTTGAAATCAATCATGTTAGATATTGCCTGCATTATTGCGCTTCTTATCCTGTTGCTGCCCCCGCTTCCCAGAACAGCCCTGATTCTTCCGTTTTTGCTTATTATCGTCGGAGTCATCATCGATGTCATTCTTCTGCGCGGTTTGTAGAGCTCCTTATACTGCATAAGGTCTGCTTCCCCTGCAAAATTGTTGAACATTATTCCCGTATCCTTTACCATTGTTCCCGCGCCCTGTCCGTTGCTCGTAGTCATTGAGGCGGAATTCCCTTGAGAATCTATTATGCTGATATGGGTGGTGTTTCCCAGAATGTTCCTGAAGAATTCGGGTGTTCTCTCTTTGTCGCATTTTTTCATAACTTCTGTGAGTATTCTTATGTGTTCTGCTGAATTATGCGGATACTGTGCGGGTTTTTTCTTTTCAAGAAGTTCAAGTCCGTATGCTATCAGCTTTCCACCTGCTCCCGGAGGCGGGAACAGTTCAACATCATAGCCGTTGTAGTCCATTGATACCGGTTTTCTTTCAAAAACTTTGTAGGATTTTACGTCAGCAAAAGTGAGGCTGCTTTTGTGTTCATCGAGAGATTCCTTGATTTTCGCATAGTAGACTTTCATTGCGCCTTTCCTGTCTTCTGCAAGAAACTCGAGGAATTTTGCGAACTTTTTGTTTCTGATAATCTCTCCTTTTTTAACAAGATGTCCTTTCGGGGCAAATATTTCGCTTGCCTCTTTCGTGTATTTGCAGAAGGCTTCAAGTATTGTCAGGAAATATGCCTGCATTCCGTCAAGTTTATGCCCGTTTGCATAGGATATTGCGGGTTCGAGGATTTCATCAAATTCAAGAGTGCCGTATTTCTTGTGGATGTGCAGCATTCCTTCAAGATTGCCGGGCACTGCCATCGAGCCATAGCCGAGATGGAAAGCCTGGGTTTCATCTCCGAAAGAAACGATTTTTTTTACTGGTTTGACTTCATCGGTCCTGCTCGGATAATCTGCAAGGAAATCCACGGCCTTAATTCTGCCGTCTGAAAAACGCAGAAGTGCGCCGCCCACCCCTGCGGGAGAGGTAAGCATAGGTTCTGTCAGATAACTTGCAAAAGAAGCTGCAATGGCCGCATCAAAAGCAGTTCCTCCCTTCTTCAGTATTCTATCTGCTGCCTCTGCTGTAAGTTTATTACCGCATGAGATTACGCTTTTCATTGGGCAAATTAACGAACGTTTTGTTTTTATAATTATTCCTGGATAGTCTGGTTATATGCTGATTATGGTATGCGGACTTCCTGGAACAGGGAAGACAACGCTTGCAAAGGCGGTTGCAGAAAAAACAGACGCGGTCTATCTGAACAGCGACAGCATCAGGATGAGCATGCTGAAGGAAAGGGAATACACCGAAGAAGAAAAGAAGCAGATATATGAGGCAATGTTCGAAGAGGCGGAAAAACAGATGAAAGACGGGAAGAATGTTGTTCTTGACGCTACATTTTATAAAAAAGAACTAAGGGAAAGGGCAAAATCGGTTGCAGATGAACTGAAAACAGCTTTCTTCATAATTGAATGCGTAACCCACGAGGATTTGCTCAAAGAAAGGATACTCAAAAGAAAGGATACTGAAAGTGAAGCGGATTTCGAGGTTTACAAAAAGGTTAAAACACAGTTTGAACCTATAGAAATTGAGCATCTTGCAGTTGATACATCAATGGAGCTGGAAAAACAGGTTGAACTCGTGGCTGCATATCTGAAAGGTTGATAACATGGACAAGAAAATCGTTGAAGAACTGAAAAAACCATCAAGCTATCCCTACAAAGTGAAAACAACAGATTTTGTTGAAACACATATATCATGGATTTATCTTGCGGGAGATTATGTTTACAAGGTTAAAAGGCCGGTTGAATTTTCTTTTCTTGATTTTTCAACTCTGGAAAAAAGGAAGGAACACTGCGAAAATGAACTTGAACTGAACAGAAGGCTTGTAAGGGATATGTATCTTGACGTCGTGCCGATAGTAAAAGAAGGAAAAGATTATTGTTTTGAAGGAGAAGGAACCCCGATTGAGTATGCGGTCAAGATGAAAAGGATGCCGGAAGAAAAGAGAATGGACCTGCTTCTTGAAAAAGGGGAGGTAAGCAGGGCTGATGTTGAAAACATAGCCGTCAGGATTGCCAAATTCCATGCTATCGTAAGAACGATAACCGACCGGTCTTACGGGTCGCCTGAACTTATAAACGAGCAGACCGAGGACTTGAAAAGACACATCAATACGATAGAGAAAGCCGCAAAAGTAGGGAAAAAGGCGGAAGATGCACTAAGCAGATGCAGAAGATTTCATGACAGGAAATACATGACTTTTTACAGGAGGCAGATGACAGGGATGATAAAGGAGTGCCACGGAGACCTGCATTCTGCAAATGTTTTCCTTGTGGATAAACCATATATCTTCGACTGTATTGAATTCAACAGGGATTTCCGCTATATTGATGTTGCCAGTGAGATTGCATTCATGGCAATGGACCTTGATGCGTTCGGAAGAGAGGATTTGTCAAGGGCTTTTGTTAAAAGATATACTGCACTGACGGGCTACCGTGAGATGCTTACCATTCTGGATTATTACAAATGCTACAGAGCGAATGTCCGTGCGAAGATTGCTGCTATTGAGTATGCGCAGAAGCCGAATGCTGATTCAAAGAAAAGAATCGCAAAATACGTAAATCTTATGGAGAAGTATGCAAAGAGGCTGTAAGCTATGCCTTATAAAAAAATAGAAGACCTTCCGGATGGAGTACGCAAAAACCTGCCCAAACATGCCCAGGAGATATACAGGGAAGCATTCAACAATGCTGACAAGCAGTACAAGAATGAAGTGACCGCGCATAAAGTCGCATGGGCTGCGGTGAAGAAAGAGTATGTGAAAAAAGATGATAAATGGGTTAAGAAATAAAAAATTTGTTCTGGCTTTAACGTTTTTATAGCTATTTTTCATAAAAGACTCTTAATCTCATATAAAAGGAAGAATCTGCGATTTCGTCGAAGCTCTTTCCGAAAACCATTCTGGCTTTTTTATCAAGAAGCTTGTTTGCAGCTGTTCTTAGCTCGTCATCGCTTGCTTCGCTTAATTCAAGAAAATCTTCCGCGTCAAGCTCATCCTGCAGGTCTCTCGGAACCATTATCAGAGCCGCGGAATAAGCTTGATTTTGCACTCCGATGGCACGCGAGAATGTAATCAATGATTGCAAAAGAACCAGCTGGGGGTCGGCATAAAGAAATTCAGAAAGATAGGCCATGTATTCCTCATAAAATAGCGACGTTGATTTGGGATAGTCTTTGCGGTTGTTTATTAAAAAAGTTCTGTGTAGTGTATGCGTCAGCTCATGGTTTATCGAACTCAAAAGCTGCTCCTGGTTTGCCTCCTCTGCGGTATATTTCATGTTCAACTTTTCGCGCAGTACCAGGGCCGCCAGATCCGTTGCAATAAGATTCTCTTTTGTCGCATAGCGGTTTTTTAATACGAAATCCCATACGTTTCTGGTTAAAAATTCAGAATAGGACAATTCATCTATCAGATTTTCCTTCTCTTCTTGTGTACCGTTCATGGCTATGTCTACTATCCGTTTCATTCCTTCTTTGCCTATTTTTGAAGAGTCTAAAAATCTTACAAAATTAGCATACCGGTCGGTGTCGGCATCCGATTTTGCAATAATCTTATGGTCGGCGCATAATATGATGCTCACATGAGCGTCTGAATCATCGTACGCACCGAAATTCACGGCACCAAAGAAGCCAGCCGGCAATTCCATGGCAACAGCTTTAAAGGCAGGAACTATCGCAGCTTCATCTGGCTCCAGCAAAAAAACCAAGACGGAATCCATATCAAGCTGCTTTTTTATTTTTGCAGTTCCGACCTCGCCTGTTTTGATGTTTTCAACTGTTAACTCATCCTTCCGGATAGTTGTTTTCAGTTTCGAATTGAAAAAAACTTTTTCTGAAGATTCTTTAGGATTTTTGGCAACCGAAATGGATTCTGTTTCATTTTTTGCCGGATGGTTTGCCAGTTTATAGGTGGAAAATGCTGCTGCGCCGGCAAGCAACGAGGCACCCGCCAGATAAATAGGCCATCTGGGCAGTTTTTTATGGCCTCTGGGTTCTGTCTTTTTAGTTCGCATTTCATTTTTAAGAGAATTTGACATGACATTAACAATTGGTGGATAGTGTTTTTAAACGTTTATTTTTGTGTTTATGTAGAGAAACTTGGGTCTCTCTTGCAGTCTTTCCAATTCTATTACTCTCACAAAACGGGTTCGGCTTTAACGTTTTTATAGCTATTCTTCGATACAAAAAACATGGCAGAACTCAAACGTGCACTCGGACTTATGGAAGCTACTGTATGCGGAGTAGGGATAATACTCGGCGCAGGAATATACGCTCTTATAGGAAAAGCAGCAGGAATGGCCGGAAATGGCGTATGGATTTCTTTTGTTATTGCTGCCATAGTTGCAGGATTGAGCGGACTGAGTTATGCCGAGCTTTCATCCGTTTTTCCGAAGGCAGGGGCTGAATATGAATATACGAAGAATGCTTTTGGCAAAAAGCTTGCATTTATAGTAGGATGGATGATTGCCTTAAGCGGAATTATAGGAGCCACAACGGTTGCTTTGGGATTTGGAGGTTATTTTGAAGCAATAGTCGGTACGCCTATACTTTTGGCTGCTGCTGCACTTGTTATTCTGCTTTCTCTTGTAATCGCCTATGGAGTAAAGGAAGCTGCATTTTTTGCGATCATCGGAACGCTGATTGAGGGTGCAGGATTAGTGATAATAATTTTGATAGGAATTCCTTATTTCGGAAGCGTTGATTATTTTGAAATGCCCTCATTTGACGGTTTATTTGCAGCTGCTGCACTGGTTTTCTTTGCATATATCGGTTTTGAGGAAATGGTGCGTATGGCTGAAGAAGTGAAAAAACCTGAGAAGAACATGCCTAAAGCGTTGATAATTGCCATAGCACTTACCACGATAATCTACATTCTTGTAGCGATTGCAGTAGTAAGCGTTATTGATTTCAATACTCTCGCAACTTCGAATTCACCGCTTGCAGATGTTGTTTCTGTAGCATGGAGCTCTGATGCTTTCTTTGCATTCTCGATAATCGCTTTGTTTGCAACAGGCAATACGGTTCTGCTGATAATGATGGCTGCTTCTAGGATAATCTACGGAATGGCTGATTCAGGTGCTCTTCCGAAATCTGTTTCTTATGTCAATCCTTCAAGAAGAACCCCGTGGACTGCAATAGCGATTGTCGGCATACTTACGATGGCTTTCTTTTTAGTCGGAGAGATAGAAAAAGTTGCAAATCTTACCAACTTCACCGTATTCGCTACTTTCATCGTCATTAATGCAGCACTGATTAAGCTGAGATATGACAAGCGGGATATGAAAAGACCATTCAAGGTTCCGGTAAACATAGGATGGTTCCCGGTCCTTCCTGCTCTTGCGATAATAACTACATTCTTCATGATGATGAATGTGGGCATTGATGCAGTTGTTGATGGAGTTATCCTGATACTTCTTGGAATAGTCGCCTATGTCCTGATAGATAAATTTACCCATAAAGGAGTGCAGATGGGAGAGATTAAACATCCGAAAAAGAAAAAAGTGAGGATTTAGAATCAAACGGTCATCCTAATCGATTTCTTTTTGTATCGGCTAGTTTTATTTTTATCAAGTTTCTGGAACTCTCCGGTTTTGTCTTCGCTAAGGTATCTCTTGTGCCAGCGCAGTATTGTCAGCATACTGAACATGTGAATTGTAAGCGTCTGGAATTCCTGTGCAAGGGGCCTGAATTTCACAAGCTCTGCACCGTCCTTAAGAGAGTTAAGCTTCTGTTCGAATTCATTGCACATTTCTTCAATTCTTTCTTTTCTGAATATTTTCCAAACTGCCGGATCAGCTTCTTTTATCGAATCTCTGAGAAAAGCCAAAATCTCCCAGTGATAGTGCAAGTTGACTGCTGCAGGCAATGGCGCCTTTCTTCTTTCTGCGATGTCTTTCGGAAGAATATCCCTGAAAGCTTCCCTTAAGACTCTTTTTTCGTTTTCATCCTCTATGTTCAGCAAAGGGGATATTTCAGAAGCAAGTTCAACCATATCTTTTGAAAGGAAGGGTAGTCTGACTTCAATCGAACTGTACATCCCAAGTCTGTCGTTTGCACGTATAAGGAATGTGCTTAGAAAATAGTTAAGGTAAAAGTTCTGTGTTTTCCTTCTGGCATCTTTCGAATTAAAATCCTCGAATTTTGAGCTGAGCGAATCAATCATGTGCTCAAAATCCATTTTTCCGAGAGTTTCTTCTGTGAATATCGCTCTTGTTGCATCTAGTCTTCTTCCGCAGATTTCCCTGAAAGTCCCGGTTTCGCTTATTGCCTTCTCATCAGCCTTGAATCCCGGAAATTTGTGATAATAACCGAAGAATAATTCATCTGCACCTTCTCCGACCAATGCCACTTTTACTCCTGCTTCTGCGAGTTTTCTGTAGTTCGCGAGCATTCCTATCTGTCTTATCATACAGTGAGGCGCATCCATCGCATCCACCATCTCGTCTATTATTCCTCTTATTCGCTCAGGGGTTGTAGCTGTTTCTGAAAGAAGAATGTATTTTTCTTCTGCCAATAATCTTGCATGTACAAGGTCATCATTTTCATCTCCATCAAACGAAATACATGAAGCAGTTATTTTTTCATCTTCGTCTCTGGCAATCGCTGCGACTATGCTTGAATCTATACCTCCGCTAAGTGCTACGCCTGTCCGAACTTCATCTGCTACTCTCTTACGGATTGAATGCTCAAGAGTCTTGCGTACTTTTGCAGCAGCTTCTTCAAGATTAAATTCCTTTTCTTTGGTTTCAAATCTGTACCACTCTTCAATTCTCTGGTCCTTTCCTGAGACGGTCATTAAATGTCCCGGCGGAAGTTCTTTGATTTCTTTAAAGAAGGACCGATCAAGCGGTGCGTCTCCTGCAGCAAATGTAAATGACTGAAGAATGAAAAAACCCAGAGAATAAAGGTCCGGCTCTGCATTCACTTTGCGATGTTCAAGTATTGCACCGGGCATTGAAGCGAATATGAAATCGCCGTCTTTCGTTCTTGTGTAATGGAGAGGTTTTTCCCCGAATCTGTCCCTTGCAAGGAACAACTCCTTCTCTGAACTGTCCCATATTGCAAAGGCAAACTGTCCGTCAAGCATTTCAAGGCATTCTTTTCCGTATTTTTCGAAAAGTTTGAGCAGAACTTCTGTATCGCTGCACGTTTTAAATTCAATTCTCTCAGCTTCAAGTCTTTCCCTGAGTTCTTTGTGGTTGTATATCTCTCCGTTGAAAATTATGGTGAGGTTCCCACTGCTCATCGGCTGTATTCCTTTTTCAATATCAACAATCGCTAGTCTTCTGCTTCCAAGCACTGCATCGTCCGATTCGAAAAAGGCCTCGCCGTCAGGGCCTCTTCTTTCCATTGCTTTTGCCATTCTTCCAGCCGAAATCTTGTCTTTTTTATTGATTTTACCTATGATGCCGAGTATCCCACACATTTGATCACACTTTTGGAACAGATTCGTAGGCAACATTGTCGAACTTCCCGTCTCCGGTGAGCAAAAGCACTATGTTTTTTCTCTCGCCCCTAAGTTCCGCTGATAGCGCTTCCTGCATTGCTGCGAGTATTGCATGTGCGCTTTCAGGTGCAGGGAGTTTTCCTTCAGCTTTTTCATACGCCAGTCCTGCCTTGAGAATTTCATCCTGTCCGAGTGCAACTGCTTTTACATGTCCAAGATAATGCAAAAGTGAAAGTGCAGGATTCTTTCCATGATATCTCAGTCCGCCTGCATGAAGCTTCGGAGGAACATTTGTATGCCCAAGAGTTTTCATCAGAAGCATTGCCATCAGCTCTCCATGGTCCTGGTAATCCCATTCGTATTTTCCTTGGGTAAGCACTGGAATGCTTGCTGATTCTGCTGCAACGAACAACGGGCTTTTTCTTCCTGCAAGCTTATCATCAACATATGGTGCAACTAATCCGCAGAAGTTGCTTCCGCCGCCTATGCACGCCACCAATACGTCCGGTTCAATTCCCATTTCTGAAAGCTGTTCAACCACTTCCTGGCCGATTACTGATTGATGTAGTGCTGCGTAATAGGACATGCAACCAAGGGCAAGTGCTGTTTCAGAATCTATTGTGGAAAATGCCTCGGACATCCCTATTCCAAGGCTTCCGGGATGGTCATGGTCTTTTGCCAGCTCTGTTCTGCCGACTTCGGTTTTATCGCTCGGTGAAGAAAGAACATCTGCACCGCTTTTTTCCATGAGCATTACCCGCCCTTTTTTATCCTTGAAGCTCTGGGCAGTCATGAAAATTCTGGAACCAAGGCCGAATTCGTCTGCAGCCTTTGCTATGGCTACCCCCCACTGACCGGCTCCGGTATCGGTAACTATTGTTTTCTTTCCGTCCTGGAGAATGTAATAGGCTTGTGCAATTGAAGTATTCATCTTATGGCTTCCGCTGAGCGTTACCGATTCGTCCTTGACAAATATTGCTGCATATTTCAACTGCTTCTTTCCAAGCTTGTTTGCAACCGCTTTTTCCAGCCCTTTTGCCCTGAATAACGGTGTTGGTCTGTATTTTTCATAAACTTCCAAGACTGGCTCCGGTATTTCTATGAGTTTTTCTTTGGCATATTTGTCTTCGAGCTTCTCTATTCTTGCTGCTTCTTCTGAAGTGATTGCTGCGAGTTCTTTTCCTGAAACAGGTTTTATTCTTCCACGTATTATTTTGCTGGGAAGCGGAAGATCTATCTTGTTTCTTTTGAAATCTGCTAGAAAATTTCTCCAGACTTTAGGGGCTTTTCTTAATTTCTTCATATTTTATCACCTTTTGTAGTTTAATACCACAATCGGTATATTTATATATCACCCCCACCCATAGGTGGTAGAAATAAAATGAGAGCAGAAGAGCTTCAGAGACTCGGACTGAACAAAAGCGAGGCAAAGGTGTATCTCGCGCTTCTTGAACTGGGTAGCTCGAGCGCTGGAATAATTACTGACAAGGCACAGGTGTCTCCCTCAAAAATATACTGGGTGCTTGAAAAATTGTTGCAGAAGGGACTTATCAGCTATATCATAAAGGGAAAAACGAAATTCTATTCTGCAGCAAGCCCCCAGAAATTGAAGGATTATCTTGAAGAGGAGAAAAAAGAGATCGAACAGCGGGGAAAACTGCTTGAAAGTATGCTTCCGAAGCTGATGAGGGTGGAGAAAGCTGCTGAGGACAAGCAGGAGGCGGAAATATTCATCGGATTTCCTGCAATGAAGAATGCATATTTTACCATGTACGATTCTGCAAAGAAAGGGGATGAGCATCTTGTTTTTCTAAGGTCTGCGGAAGAAGAGGGAAAGCCTGAAGCTGTTTTGTTCTTCAATAGACTGCATAAGAAATCAATGGAAGTCGGGCTGAAAAGGAAGCTTATTTCCCAGGATACTGCTGAGGCATGGAAATTGTTCAGGAAGGGGGCGTATGCGAGAAGAAAAGGAGATGAAGTGCGGTTTGCTGAAACGATTCCTGAGGGTATAAACATATTGAATAACTATGTCCTGTTTATGCATTTGGCTGAAAAACCGATTTGCGTTCTGATTAGGTCTAGGCAGATGGCTGATGACTATAAGCAATTCTTCTATAAAGTATGGAAAAAATCGAAAAAATAATCTATTTCTTCAGATATTCCATTCCTTTTTCGGTTATACGGAAAGCAGTATCAGAATTGGCTGAATACATCGGACAGTTTTTGCACGAAGGTTTATCCATACTGCAGATGCTGCCTTCAAGATACCCCATTTTCTTCAGTTCGCTGATTGCATGCATGACTGCGGATTCTTCCAGTCGTGTTGCTTTTGCTATTTCCGCAATGGTTGAATTCCCATCCGCTATTGATTTCAGAACCTCTTTCAGCATCTTCTCACCCATAACCGAGCGTATAGCCTATCTGCAATATTATAAACGAAATTATCCATGCAAGAATCAGGCTGTAAGCAACCGCAAAGCCCGTCCATTTCCATGATTTCGTCTCCTGCTTTATGACTGCAACGGTTGCAAGGCATGGAATGTAAATCAGAGTGAATACCATGAAAACGTATGCCTGAAGAGGCGTCCATGACTGGGCTATTGCAGACTGCAGGGTGCCTTCGCCTGCTACATTATAGAGAACCCCGAAGGCGGAAATCATAACCTCTTTCGCAAAGAAGCCGAAAAGCAGTGCGATGCTTCCTGTCCATCCGAATCCGAGCGGTGAAAACACGGGCGCAAGGAACTGCCCTATCTGCCCGATGTAGCTTTCAGCGCTTCCGTATTCCACTCCTTCGGGATAGGTTGCAAGGAACCAGATTATAACCGCAACCAGAAGTATGAATTTTCCCGCTTTTGAAATGAATTCGTATGTTCTGTCAAACATGTGGTGAATTACCCCTTTGAAAGTCGGGATATGATACGGCGGGAGTTCTATGACAAAGGGCGCTCCCGGGCCTTTGAACATGAATTTCCTGAAGATATAGCCGAGAACAATTGCAAGCGCTATTCCTAACAGAACGAGCGACCAGACAACCATTCCTGCAAGCATGGGCTCGAAGAATGCTCCGGCGAGAAATACGAAAACCACCATCCTTGCAGAGCACGGGATAAGCGAGTTGATGAGAATCGTGGTTATCCTGTCTTTTTCGTTGTCGAGCGTCCTGGTTGCCATTATTGCAGGAACATTGCATCCGAAACCGAGCACCAGCGGGATGAAAGCCTTTCCGTGAAGGCCTATCTTTCCCATAACCCTGTCCATGATGAATGCTGCCCTTGCCATGTATCCGCTGTCCTCAAGAACCGCTATTGCAAGGAAAAGCAGTGCGATGTTCGGAAGAAATACGAGAACGTTGCCTATACCCCCTATTATTCCATGAACAACAAAACCGGTAACCCATGAAGGATAATCCGCAGAAATAAGATAAGATTCGACAGATGTTCCAAGCCATTCAACGATATTATCAATCAAAAGCACAAAAGGTTCTGCAGCAAGGAAAACGAACTGGAACATAAGGAACATTAGTATTAGGAATATCGGGATTCCGAGGTATTGGTTGGTAACCAGACAATCTATCCTGTCAGAACGCCTTATCCTTGTTGATGGAGTACACTTCACTGTTTTCTTTATTATCCCGTTTATGTATCCGTATCTCTTGTCAGCAATTTCTATATCAGCATTCTCACCATAAATTTCCTCTGCATTTTTTATGAAATCCTCGAGCTCTTTCGTGTAGATGTCAGTATCCGCCCTTTTAATCATCTTTATGACTTCAGGGTCCTGCTCAATCAGCTTTACGGCCAGCCATCTTGCACCGTATTTTTTTGCCGGATCTTTTGCGTGTTTTGATATATGGTTTTCAAGCTCCTTTATTTTGGGCTCAAGGTCAGGACCATAATCAACAAAAAGCGCTTTTCCTTTTCTGCCTGCGGATTTTACAACTGCTTCTTTGAGTTCTTTTATTCCCTGTTTTTTGCTTGCAATCATAGGGATTACCGGAACCCCAAGAAGTCTTGACAGGTTTTTTACATCAATTTCAAAACCTCTTTTCTTTGCGACATCCATCATATTGAGCGCGATAACAAGATTTGCTCCAAGTTCGAGGAGCTGTATCGTAAGATAGAGGTTTCTTTCAAGATTTGAGGCGTCAACTATGTCCACAACAACGTCCGGCTTTTCCTCAACTATGTAATTTCTGGCAATTATTTCCTCAGCAGAATAAGCGGCAAGGCTGTATGTTCCGGGCAGGTCGACCACGTTTATCCATCCTTTTCCGTGCCTGCACCTTCCTGATTTTTTCTCCACGGTTTTGCCTGGCCAGTTTCCTACTTCATGCTTCCTGCCGGTCAGTGCATTGAATACTGTGCTTTTTCCGGTGTTGGGGTTTCCTATCACCCCTATGGTTACGGCCATCTATTTTTCTACCTCAACCATTATCTTGGATGCCTCTCCCCTTCCCAAAGCTATCCTGCAGCATCCCTTTACTTCTACAATTACCGGACCGTAACCTGATTTTTTAATAATCTTTAGTATGCTTCCCTGATCAAATCCCATCTCAGTAAGCCTCATCCGGAATCCCCGGCCTGCAAGAATTCTTATGACTTTCCCTGATTCTCCTTCATTAAGATTGATAAGTGGTATTTCCTTGGACATTATTTCACCTTTTCTTTTCGATGAACTTAACCAGCTGTTTCATTGTTTTCGGATGCAGGTGATGTTCTATCTTGCATGCGTCATCGGTGGCTATTTTTGACGGCACTCCTAAACATTTTAAGAATTCTGATATCAGTTCATGCCTCTTTTTTATTTCCCTGGCTGCGTTCTTTCCTTTGACAGTAAGTTTTATGCCTCCGTAGCGCTCGTATTCCACGTACCCGAGTTTATCCAGCTTTCTTATCATCTGGGAGACGCTCGGCGGCTTTATCTTAAGCGCTGCAGCTATGTCCCTGGTCCTTGCATAGCCTGCCTTCATGGACAGTTTATGTATTGCCTTGAGGTAGTCCTCAATTTCCTCCGATACCATGTATTTAATTATGATGCAAAGGTTTTTAAATAAGTTAGGAAAGCCTAACTTTCGAACACAACTTTCCATCCTCTACTAAGAGCAGCTTTAAAAACAGTTTGGTTCTAATGTTAGTTGTGCCTAACTTTTTTAGTTCGGCCTAATAAAATAAAAATGAGGTGGAAAAAATGAGAGAATTGTATGTAAGAAGAAGATGGATGGAAAAGGACCTTGGAAAGGTCGTACCGGTGAAGATAAAGCGGTTTGAACTGAAATCCAGGGGGTTTGATGTGGAGGTTAAGAAGCAGCTGAATCTCCTGAGGGAGGAGACAGTAGAGTTCAGGAAACTGTCCGAAGAAGGAAAACTTGGCGGTACTGTCATGGAAAGATTCAGGTTCATAGTGCAGAGAATGCTGAGTATCGTGAGGGATGAAGGATGCTATTATCCTGAAAACATAAGAAGCGAGGTAGTTTCGGTTGTTCTTCAGAACGGAGGACCTGTTTTTTCAGGGCTTTTCAGTTCATATAATGTAGATTACAGTCTTCGCAGTATTCCAATGGACTGCAAATTCTAATGAAAACCGCATTTTCCGATTAAAGGAACGAACATAACCGGAAGAACCTTTTCGTATTTTCCTTCCGAATATAAAATCAAATCCTGATATAACCGATTGCCCACCGGAGCGATGAGCCTGCCTTTTGGCTTGAGCTGTTTTATCAGGGCATGGTTTTCTATTGCCGGCATTGCTGCAGTGACTATTATCCTGTCATAAGGCGCTTCTGCATCATATCCGCAGCTTCCGTCGCCTATAATAAACTCGATATTGGATGTTTTTCCTGAATTTTCTATATTCTGCTGTGCAAAATCGGCAAGTTCAGGAACCACGTCGAATGAAATGACCCTGCCTTTCGGGCCTGCAAGATGCGACAGGAGGGCTGCATTGTATCCCGAGCCTGTTCCAAGCTCAAGGACATTCATGCTTCTTTCAATTTCAAGCTTTTCGAGCATGAATGCGACTACGCTTGGTGCGGATATTGTCTGTCCGTATCCTATAGGGAGGGGAGTATCGTAATAAGCTGAACTTTCGGCTCCTTTGGGCATGAACAGCGCCCTGTCAACCGCAAGAAAGGCCTCCTTGACCCGTTCTGATTTGATCCAGCCTGAATCAACAAGATGGTTTACAAGCCCCTCATTCGAAGTCATGATTAGATTTAAGTATATTGATTTCTAAAAGTTACCTGTATGGGTAAGCAAACATTCGGTGGAGATGACGACACCGAATATACTGATGAAGATCAGCCGAAAAAACTCAAACTTTCAAAATTCGAGCTGGGTCCGGACTACAATATAAGGGACAGATTCTGGAAGATTCTCGGCTCTTATGCAGCTACAAAAACGCCGGGCATAGACCTGAAAAAGGTCGAATCACAGAGAATAGGATTTGTAAAAGTAGCGGTTTCGGTCATTGAAAGCAGAAAAAGCGCTTTTTACGGCCTCAGTCCGCAGTTTGTGGCAAGATATACCCTTATGATGGTGCTTGACGGGAACTGGGAGGATGCATTCATAGAATTCATAAAGGATGCAAAGGAAAGCCGGGGTGAAGCATGGAAATCCGTTGTCCAGGCATTAAAACACCTGCTTGCAACAGAGAAATACAGAAACCGGATAACAGAATATTTCAAAACAGTGATAAGAAGGAGTGATGCTTATCCTTATGTACTGTTTTATCTTCCGAAAATCAAGGACGAAGGTCTTATGAAGGAGCTGAAAAGAGAGATAAGCATATTCGCAAGAGGAGACACAGATGAAAACCAGATGAATGCGATAGAGGCGCTTGCACTGCTCAGTGATGAAGAGGATGTAAAGAACGTACTGCTGAACCTCATGAATCACTGGGATGTTAATATAAGAAGTAAGGTTGCCGACGTAATCAAGGGCATGCAGATGGATGAAAAAATGACAAAATTCCTGAAAAGCAAGATTGAAACAGAACCGGATGAAAAGATAAAACAGATCCTTAAGAGGAAAGTGAGCAAATGGAAGAAGTAATCAGGATACCAGCTGAAAGAGTGAAAATCCTTGTAGGGAAGGACGGAAAGACCAAAGAACTGCTGGAGAAAAAATGCAGGGTTGAGATAAAGATTGACAGGGAAGGAGACGTTGATATCGAAGGGGAAAGTACAGAAGTATTCTTTGCAAAGGATGTGGTACTGGCTATAGGCAGGGGTTTCAATCCGCAGAAAGCACTTAAGCTGCTGAATCCGGATTATCAGCTGTATATATTCCATCTGAAAGAGTATTTATCCACTGAAAAGGCGATAAAACGGATAAAGGGCAGGATAATCGGCGAAAACGGCAAGACAAAGGGAGAGATAGAGGATGCCACTGATTCTTATCTTAGTGTTTACGGAAATACTGTAGGAATAATATCAAAGTTGGATTCTATAGGATATGCGCAGGAAGCTGTTGGAATGCTTATACACGGGGCAAAACACGCTTCTGCTTATAATTATCTAAGAAGAGCGAGAAAAAGGATTCTTGAAAGCAGGCTGAGAGGGAAATGATCAGCCTTCGAAATACATTTTCATTCCGAGCATAAGCAGAACTCCTATTACGAATAATGCAAATGAAAGCATTGATTTCTTCACGCTTTTTTCATTATGAAGCTGTGGAATCAAATCCGATGCGCCTATGTAGATGAATCCTCCTGCAGCGAAAGGAAGTATGAACGGAACGAATTCCTGGATGCTTGTGCCTATGAAGAAGCCTACTATGCCGCCGAGGACTGCGGTGAGCTGTGAAAGGAAATTGTAGATCAGGGCCTTGCTGGTTTTCATTCCTCCGTGAACCAATACAGCAAAATCACCCAATTCCTGCGGAAGTTCATGCGAGATAATCATGAATGTTGTTACTATTCCGAATCCGGTATCAACAAGGAACGATGCTGCTATGATTAAACCGTCAATGAAATTATGTATTCCGTCTCCGAACAATATAAGATAAGTATAAGGATGAACGGTGCAGTCTTCCTTGTGGCAGTGGTGCCAGAAAAGGAATTTCTCAAATATGAAGAATACTGCAAACCCGAAAATGACAATCATGAAAAGATGCATCGGCTCCACTCCCTCCTCAAGTGATTCGGGCATTATGTGGAAGAAAGCACCTGCAATCAAAGCTCCTGCCGAGAATGCGACAAGGCCCAGAAGAATTTTGCTCAGGGTTTCTTTTTTCAGTGAAAGTGTAACTGCGCCTATGAATGCTACTAGACCATCGATTAAGGTTGCAATGATTATGTACAGAAGAGTATGCATGCTTCTGATTTAGGAGAATTAAGTTAATAAATATTTCTTCATAAATTATTAACTATGGAAGAAAAAACAGGAAAAATTAATAAGATGGAAATAATCTCTGTTTCTATGGACAGGAATACCCTTGATGAGCTCAATAAAACGCAGGAAAAACTCGGCTTCAAAAGCCGCTCAAAACTTGTGCGGGCGGGTATGGATTCACTTGTAAACGAATTCAAGGCACTGGACTTGTTGCGGGGACATAACGACATTGTGTTTACCGTTGTTTACAGGCACAAGGACAAGGATAGGTTCGGGGATGTGATGGAAAAATTCGACGATGTGATAACCACGGAAATCCATCAGCATCGCAACGGAAACTGCGTAAGAATTCTCGTGACTTCAGGAAATGCGAAAAGACTTATGGAGCTTTTCAAAATGATTAAAAGCAAAAAGGAGATAATTTCCGTAAATACCGCGATTCTTTAGTTCAATATCCAGATATAATAGTTTAATATTGCAGCGACTGAAACCCACAGTATGTACGGAACTAACAGATAGGCTGCTGTTTTTGAAATCCTGTAGAAGAAATATATGCTTCCTGCTATCAGAACCCACAGGAAAATAATTATTATGAATGCATAGAACGGGGACTGGAGCCCGAAAAACACTATGGACCAGATTGCATTGAGGACCAATTGTGCAAAGAATACGAGCAGGGCAGGAGTTATGTTCTGCTTGTCTTTTTCCTTCCATACAAGATATAATGAAATTCCCATCAATGTGTAAAGGGAAATCCAGACCGGAGCGAAAATCCAGTTCGGAGGGCTGAAATCAGGACGTACAAGCGTTGCGTACCACCCGGAAATTGAATCTGCAGTGAAGAACGAACCTATTATTCCTGCAAGCTGGCATATTATTACTGCAATTATGATTTTTCCGATTTCACGCAGTTCCATAATATGATTTTCGGAGAAAGATATAAATATCTGTTTGAAATTAATTCTTTGACCAGGTGAAATTTCCCATGGCAAAAGATATGTTCAAAGAGTTCAAGGAGCACTCTGTAGCAGAATTCTTCAAGAAAAACAGGCAGATGCTGGGCTTCAGCGGCAAAGTACGCTCGATGACAATGATAGTGCATGAACTGGTTACGAACTCGCTGGACGCCTGTGAAGAGGCCAATATACTTCCGGAGATTTATGTTGAAATAAAGGAATTGAATAACGAACACTATCTTGTTACTACGAAAGACAACGGACCGGGAATTCCTGAGAATTTTGTCGGAAAAGCGCTTGGCATGATGCTTGCAGGAACGAAATTCCACAGGTACATCCAGCAGAGAGGACAGCAGGGTATCGGTGCTTCCGGATGTACAATGTTTTCTTATATTACTACCGGCCAGCCGATAAAGGCGGTTTCCGAAAATAATGGTATGAAAAAAGAATATGAAATCCAGATTGATTTGAAAAGGAACAGGCCTGTTGTGAAGAAAATATCAGAGGAAGCCGGTGAAAATCATGGTCTTACATATATTGCCGAATTCAAGGATGTGAAATATGAAAAGAGCAATAAAGGTCCGTTTGAGTATGTAAGAAGGACAGCACTGGCCAATCCGCACGCGCAGATAACATTCAAGGATCCTTTCGGAGAGACTTCTGTTTTTCCGCGTTCTGTTGAAAAGAATCCTCCGAAAGCATTTGAAATCAAACCACATCCTCTTGGAATCAACACTCACGACCTTCTTGAATTTGCACAGCATTATGGGAAGGAGTACAGGAAGATATCCGCATTTCTGCAGGGTGTTTTCTCAAGGGTAAGCGCAAACAAGGTATCTGAACTGAAGGATATAGTGCCTGATGTTGATTTTGAGAAATCGCCCAAGAACATGGCGTGGGATGATGCTGAAAAGATAACCAGGGCATTCCAGAAGGTAAAATGGATTGCACCTGCAACCGATTCGCTTGTGCCGATAGGAAAAGAGCAGATTGAAGCCTCATTTGTAAATATATTCAATCCCGAACTTCTTGTTGTAACCGAAAGAAGCCCGAAAGTTTACCGTGGAGGAATTCCATTTGCAGTTGAAGTGGGAATTGCCTACGGAGGCGGGGTGAAGGAAGCAGGAAAGAAAGGGGAAATAATGAGATTTGCAAACAGGGTTCCTCTGCTTTTTGATATCTCAGGATGCGCTATTACCGAAGTTGTGAAGAATATCGACTGGAACAGGTATAACCTGAGGGATTTTGAGGAAGCTCCGATTGTGGTTCTTGTTAATTTCGTAAGTGTTTATGTTCCATATACCAGTGCAGGAAAGCTTGCAATTGCGCCTGAAGAGGACATTGAAAACGAAATAAGATTCGCAGTAATGGAGGCATCAAGAGGAATACAAAAATATATTTCAGGAAGGAGAAAGGCAACTGAGATTGCAACAAAGAAAAAGGTAATCAGCAGGTACATTCCGCAACTTGCAAGCGACTTATCTACCTTGACAGGAAAGGACAGCGAAAAAATAGAGAAAAAACTGATTAAGATAATTGAGAAGAAATACTCGGGTGGAAAAGAGGAAGAAACTGAAGAGGGGGTGGGTGAATGAGCAAGACAGCGAAAAAAATTACAGAACTTGGAAAGAAGATGGTCAAGGAAATTGAAGGTGGAAAAAGCCCTGAATTCGAATCCACCCTGAGAACGAAGAGTAATACTATTTACGATGAAGGAATCGGCTGTCTGAGACTCGGTGACAAGCAGGAAACAAGAAAATTCATCAGTGTTGCGCAGGCAAGAACATTCATGCAGACGGTTGCGATTGCATCAAAGACAAGGCAGTTTCTTGAGCAGAATCTTCACACAAGCATCAGAGGTCTGTTTTACCAGTTGAAATTTTCATTAGGAGAAAATATGGATGAGGATCTGTTTTCAGAGCAGAGCGAATCGAATGCATTGATTGAAGATTTGGAAGTTGCATTGAAGGTGAAAAGAGAGGATTTGAACCTTACTACCGACAGGAAAGGATTTGTAGCAGGCCCGATGATCATACGTGATAAGTTCGGCGGGGATGAAACAATTATCGATTGCGCAAAACAGGGAAGAAGCGGATGGAGCATTCCAAGTGATGTTGACAATGATATGGAAATCGAAAAAGTGAAGGCAAAATATGTTCTTGTAGTTGAGAAGGACGCGCTATGGCAGAGACTGAACGAAGACCAGTTCTGGAAAAAAGAAAACTGCCTTGTAATTACCCCGAAAGGACAGTCAACAAGGGGAACAAGGAGACTGCTAAGGAAATTAGCGGACCAGAAGCTTCCTGTTTACTGCTTGATGGACTGTGATGCATGGGGATGGTATATTTACTGGACGATTAAAACGGGTTCGATGAATCTTGCCTATCTCGGAAGGGATTTTGCAGTTCCAGAAGCCAGATTCATAGGAGTAACAATGACTGATATTGAAGAATATGATTTTCTGAAGAAATTAACAATCAAAGCAAAAGATGTTGATTTGAAAAGAGCCCAGGAAATGATGGATTATCCCTGGATTAACAGGCACAAGGAATGGGTAAAGGAACTGAAGCTTGTTTTGAAGACTAAAAAGAAAATTGAACAAGATGCTTTGCAGGGGCAGAGATTGACATTTGTTGGAGAATACATAAAAGATAAAATAGAAAACAAGAAATGGCTGCCTTAACTCAAGCAGCTTCTTTGAATTTCTTCGAAACAGATTCCTGTTTTGGTCTGATTATCAGGGTTCTAAGCAATTCAAGGAACTGTTCTTCTTTTTTATAATAATGCATTTTTGTGAGATGTTTTGTAGTTATCATGCTCTGGACACCCAAACCCTGGGCGATTGGAGCTGCCAGTTTTAATTTTTTCTGGCTGATAATACTCAAATCCAGTTGCCCGATTTCTTTTTCGCTCCAGCCGTGGTTAAAGAGTATCAGTTTTTTTCTTTCTGTAATATTCAATTTCATTCCTATAGGTATTTTGTCTTTTTCAGGATGGATAACTAATTTCGGACTCGAACGCGGCACTTTGACAGATGCAAGGTCGCATTCTGAAAGAAACGGGTCTTTTTTTATCATTTTTTTCAGTTTTTTAAGAGCATTTATCTCCTTCTGCCGAATTGCCTCCCTGGTATAGCCAAACAGAGCGGCTATTTCATCGAGCGAAAGGGGAATATCGGCCATTGTACGCCAGCCGATTATAAACTGCTCAATATCATTCAGATTTTCAACATATGTTTTCAGTCTTTTCCTTATCTCTCCTGCGTCAGTGCATTCTTCCTGGTCTGGCTGGTCCTCATCCACAACTATGTCGATAAATGCGGCGCTGTCTTTCTCGTTGCTTACCGGTTTATCTGTCGAAGCCACATCCACCAGTTTTCCAAGCTGTGTATGTCTTTCTCTTAATTTCTTGACAGTGGTCTTTCCTCCCACGAGTTTATCATAGAGTCTTCTTGCTGGTTTGGTAAGTTTTTCAGGGTCTTTGTTTTCTTCAAAGGCTCTTATGGCCCGGTCAGCCGATTCCAGTTCAGCCCAGATATGAGACGGAAGACGGATTACGTGTGCATTGCAGGTACTGCGTTGAAGGGCTTGTCTAATCCACTGGATGGAATAAGTAGAAAATCTTGTTCCGCGTTCGGGGTCGAATTTCTTGTAAGCTCTCCAGACTCCTTTCCGGCCTTCCTGCACAAGTTCTTCATAGGTCATTCTGTTATTACGTTTTCCAACATATGCCTTTGCTCCCCTGCAGATTAAATTTTCGTTCTCCCTGATTGTTTCATCAGCAGTAGACAGCAATTTTCCCGAGAAATTTCTATTTACTCTGGCATATTTCTTTCTTGCCGGTGTTTTCTCTCGTTTAATTGCTGTAGTAGAAACCATGAATATATGCTGTTTATAACATTATTTAAAGTTATCGATTACTCCTCTTCTTTTTTCTTAGGTTTTGCTTTTTTCTCCCGGGCTTTGCGGTAAGGAAGGAACAGAGATATATCATAGATGATTCTCAGGCCGATTTCCAGTCCTAATATTATCTTGAAGTATGCAACTGCCTCGGGAACAAGCTGTTCGCGGATGATTGTATCTTCAGGAAATGCCTGCTGCTCAAGCACTGTAGGATTGAGAAGGACGGCTGCAAGGAAAACAAACGGAAGAAGTTTTGCTATTTCACCTGCAGATGTTTCATTGAAATATGCAAGAAGTCTTGTTGCTGAAAGTACGAGAGCTGCAAGGAAAAGAATATGGGTGAAGTCACCCCCTCCAAGGAATATTATTGTATATGAAAGGAAAACGAACCAGAAAAGCGTGTAAACCGGGAACAATATAATATATCTAGTAATATATGCGATTATTTCGAATACCTTTCCAAGTCCGTGTTTGTCCTCAAGGTGTATTTCAAATATGTCCCTTCTGGAAAGTTTTCTGTAAAAAAGCAGAACAACATAACAATAGACAGCAAGGATGATGGTTGCGATAATGAACATTACTGTCTTGTCCTCAGAAGCAGTAATCATATTGTATAATTCGACTATCCTTATTGTTATCTCGCTTCCAATATCCTCAATAACCGATGTTATGGTCATGTAGGACATTCAGTAATAATTTTAAAAAACATTTGTGAAAGGCAGGTATGGACAAAACCATGCGTGAGAGGGTTGCTTTTTTTGTTTTGGGCTGCATAGCTGCAGTGGTTTTGTTCCAGTTATTTGTTGCACCGACAGTTATTCCGGTATTTTCCCCGCAGGATGGGGATAAAATCATTGAGTTCATAGACGGTGCGGAGGAAAGCCTGGATATCGAGGTTTATCTTTTCACATCCTATGATGTTTATGATGCGATTGTCAGGGCGCATGAAAGGGGAGTCAAGATAAGAATACTGCTTGAGCCTGACCCGATGAACAATGCAAATGATGCAATGTATACAAGGCTTGCCAATGAAGGGATTTCGGTAAAATATTACGATGGGGAGCTGATGCATTCGAAATTTATCATAAGGGATGGAAAGGAAGTTCTTGTGGGCTCGCATAATTTCAGCTATTCCGCATTGAATAAAAACCGTGAAGCTTCTGTAATAATTTCAGGAAGCGCTGTCCGGGAATTCATCGATGTTTTCGGGGAGGACTGGCTGTGGGCAGTTATCCCCTCTCTTTGATGAATTTTGCATAAAGTCCTGAGAAAACCTGGTATTTTCCGCGTTCTATTTTTACTATATGTCCTTTTGCTTCAAGACGCAGCAAAAGAGTGGCAACAGGACCCATCGGTTTGTTCAATTGTCTTGAGGTTTCCTTGACCGAAAGGGGCTTGTTCGCCCTTGCAAGCACTTTCAGAACTGTTTTTTCCTGCGCAGAAGCAGATGCATAAAGTTTTCCGAACCAGTCTCTTGAAAGAAAACTCATTATGTTTCTCATGTTCGCGGAATAATGCGCTTTTGCGATTACCTTTTCGCCTTCTTTCAGTTTATCATAAATAATCCAGCACACCTGTTTTATGAGCTTGGGATTTCCTCCGGAATCCCTGTAAACTGATTTGGTGCATTCCTCCCCCATTTTCGGTTCTTTTTTCATAACCTTTGCAAGATAATCCCTGAATTCATATTCTTCAAGAGGCCCCAAATCCATCTGCTGGACATTCTCTGGTATCCGTTTGAATTTTCCGGTTGTTGAAAAAACAAAACCTATGTTTCTTTTTTCTGTTGCAATGTTTGAAACATGCCTGAGCATTTCCTCGCTTTTTCTTACGTTGTCAAAATCATCTATGAAAAACAATATGCCCGGAAATGAAGGGCCCAATGTTCTCCAGAGATTGTTAATAAGCACCCGAAGGGTTCCGGTACGGGACTGCCTGATAAACGCATTTGCTTTTCCCTCGGGTATTATCCTGGAATCAACACTGTCCATTATTTCGCTTTCAAGCTCCTGGAACAATTCTTTCGTGATTCTGTCCATCTTCTCGTTCCTGCTTGCCTTGATATACGGGGCAAAGAGCCTCCTCTTGAGAGCCTCGGCCTGAAAATGCCTCATGAGCATGCCTTTTCCGCTGCCCGGGGTGCCTCTGAGAAGGAGTATCCTCGAATCTCCCGACGTAACGCGGTTGAGGAAGTCCTCAAAGGCTTTAAACTGTTCCTTCCTTCCAATTATAGTACTTTCGTCCCAGGGGGCGAAGGGGTTTGATTCTTTCATAGTATCCTCTTTTTGGCCGGAAAACCGGCATTTTACTACTTATTTTGTAGTTTTTGTAGTTTCATTACGAATAAGAATCGAAATATTTAAAAAGGACTGGACACCCGATTAACTCACAAGAAGCCAAAAGAAGAGGCTTCGGGCGATAAAAATGAAAGAAAAAATATTGTTTGTTTTCGGGATGTTGTTCATGCTGGTAATGGCCAGCGGTGTTGCTGTCGCACAGGACAGCTCACTCAGAGGATTCGTGAATCTTGAACAGGATGCAGAAGCACCTAACGTTCTTGAAATCGGTCTGCTTGTCAGTGAGGAATTAATTGTTATTGGCGGAGGAGATGCTGAAGACATATATAAAGCCATAGAGACTTCATGTGACGGCGATGTGGACTGTATAGTGAAGGAATTCGAAAATAGGAACATCGATGTCAGCACTTCAGTACAATTAAGCTCTGTTGAAAATGCAGTGTTCAGGGTAATGTATTTCAACCCGATTTCCAATGATGAGAGCATTGTTCCGGGTTGTGAAGAATTAACTGCAACAGAAAGCAGACCACTGCAATATTATGATGATACTATTACATATTATTATACAACCTGTACTGTGGATTCCGCAATATATGAAGGGAGGAAAGTAACATTTTCGGCAATACTCGGTCCTCTTCCGGACACAGTACCCGAAGGTACCCAGATAGTGGCGCCAGCACAGACAGTTTCAATTGGAGAACCTGAATCTTCGCCCGCAGGAATTTTCTCCACAGCACTTAATGATTTCATAAATGCAATGATGACTGCACCTGGAGGAATAGCATACCAGTGTCCTCCGGATGAGCCTGACTGTACGGGAATAGGCACGCTTCCGTGCATAGGTGTATTCCTTATACTCGGTCTGTTGCTCGCATCAATGTATTTTTCAGGAAAATCACCGATTACACTTCTTGATATAACTACCCCAAGACTTCCTGCTCCGAAAGGTGTAGCAGCAGGAGGACAGGTACTGCTTCCTTACGGTTATGGTGAAATGAAGAGAGCTGTAGGAAAGAAAACGGCAGCTGCGGTCACAGCACTTGCAGCATCTAAAAAAGTACTTGAAGGAAAGATGGGATACAATTCCGAATACCAGAAGTCAAAGAAGGACATAGCAGATATGCTCAAATCAAAAGCAGCACAGGGAGCCGTACTTGGAGGAGGAAAAGAAGCCAAGGAGGTTATGGAAAGCCTGGCAATGGCAGGTGCAAAGGCAGGATTGTCAAATAAGGACATGAAACACCTGCTCAACAAGCTTCCTTATCATTATGGAGAGGCTGAGCACAAAACAATAGCAGATATACTAAGTAAACTCAAGGCAAAGGGCGGAAGAGAGGCCCTTATGGCAGATACAACAAAGGATTACCTGCTCAGTATGAGAACGATGCAGACACTTGACAGATTGTCAGGACACCCTGCAGAAGGACGCAGCGCACTTCACGCAAAGGTGCAGAAAGTCGTAGGAAAATACGTGGGTTCAAACAGATACCCGATTGCTGCAGTTACTTTCGCAGGTTCGACGGATTCGTTCAGAAGATCATTCATAGTAGCAAAAGACGGAACAAAAGCAATGGTACAGATTGCTCCTGAATTCGGCAAAGGAATTGCAAGAACAACAATGGAAACAATTGGCGGAAAAAGGGCAATGGAAAGATTGCATAAGAAAAAACCGGGGGTTGCAGCGTGGTTGGAGAAGCCTTCAAAAACAGTAGAACTTGGCCAGATGTTCCAGGTCGGAGACCGGATGACGCATCTTGGCGAGGTTCTTATGAAGGAAGCTGAAATGAGCCAGATACAGTTCCTTGCAAAGCAGATTTACAAGCAGAAAGGAAAAGTTAATTTCGCTGCGATAACAGAAGAAGAAATTGCAATGATGGGAACCCATGACATGGATATACTGAAGAAAGTGGGTTACAACAAGGCAAACGTGGCTGAATTCGAAGCAGAGCTCCTGGGAATACTCGGAAAGCTCAAGGACGGCAAGAACACACCGGCACAGGTAAGAGAAGAAATGCTTGCATTCGCAACAAGACTGGGTGTCAAGGTAGACCCGACATTCCATCAGTTCAGCAGCGACCTTGAAGCCATAAAGGAAAGCGGAGCAACAGGATACAACCAGTTCTTACAGCTTCAGGAGATGCTCATAAGACATGAGAATGCAGTGCCTGCAGCAAAGGCAGGAGAGCATCTTGACAGCGATAAATTCTACACACTTGTAGGAAGAAACACTCCGAAAGGAAGTGACATCTTCGAAACACTTGCACTCAGGTCACTTATAAACGATGCTGAGAAAGGACATCTTGTGAACGGAGGACTGAAAGAAGAGCTTCAGATGTCATGGCTTAGAACAGTCAACAGAATGGTTTCGCTCAAACCTACAAGCAACATTGGAGAACTTCCTGAGTACATGAGAAACCCTGCAGAGCTTGCAAAAATAGAGAAGAGAATAGGCAGTACGCTTGGGGAGGCCCTTACTGAGGAAGGTAAGGCATCGCTCAAAAAGTTCACCGGCAAGACCGTGGAGAATGCAACAATTGAAGACTATGTAAAAGTACTTTACGGAGGAAAATCAGTAGCTCCGAAGGACATGTCAGAAATCGACAAGGACGGAAGGGTTGCAATCTGGGGAGATGCCAGGGAGATGGGAGCACTCAAAGGAAACTTCAGGGTGTTCGCTGACGAAGTATGGCTTGACAAGCTTGACACACGCGACAATATAGCAATCAACATGTGGACAGAGGCAAGATTCAAGAGAAGCTATATAGACCCGTATGATGCAAGCGTAGAGGCAAACCTTGACAGAAGAACAGGTTCGGCAAAGTGGAGCATCGATGAGAGAACCCAGGAAGCAAAGAAGGAATGGGCAAAGAAACTCATAGTAGATGATATGGAGGCAAGATTCAACTCTATCTTTGCACTCAACGCATACGGAAGGTCAAAGGAGACTGCAGCATTCTATGCAGGAGTCACTGCAGGATACCTTGAGAAAGCACTTACCGAGAAAGGACTTCCGGAGAATCATCCTGACCTTGCATTCGTAAGGTCTGCAGATGCAAGCAATCCGAAGCAGCTCAACAAATTAAGCCAGCTGCTTACCAAGTATGGTGCAGAATTCCAGGAAATACAGTCAAGAAAGGTATCATACGATGAGCTTTACACTTCAAAGCAGGCGCTTGTGCAGTCATATGAAGGTGGATTCTTCTATGCCCACAAGAACATGGCTGTGAGCAGTGCAGACAGACTTTACGGTGTTGTAACGCTCAGGGACCAGAACGGAAGGAAGATGGAATTCGCTCCTGAAGAGGTCGTAATAGACTTCGGAGGAAGGGACGACCTTAAGATGGAATTCTATAAGGCTAAAGAAAGCAAGGACCCGAAGAACTGGAACTCATTCCTCGAGTCAGCCAATAAATGGGCAAACGAAGGAGGATACGATTACGGCAAGCAGAAGGTATTCTCAGCACTTGTCTGGGAATACGGAAGCGCAACACACGACTACCAGAAATGGTACTCAAAGACATCACTTGAGATAACCTCAAGGAAGGAGGCAATACAGCTTGCACCTGATGCACTGAGAATGTTTGGTTCCGAAGGAGGCAGACTCCGTGAAGCGCTCAAGCCGTGGCACGATGTTACGAACGAGCTTGGAAACTACATCGGAAAGGTTGCACTTGTTGCAGGAGGCGCAACATACCGGGCATCTTACGACATTACTCCGGTATCTTCGTACCTGAGAATGCATTCATGGAACCTTGCAAAAGATGTGTTTACCAAAGACCTTCAGGACCTTACACAGGAAGAGCGCAGGGCATACGAGAAAGTCGGTATACAGCACTTCGAATACCACCAGAACTGGCAGTGGACTGTCGACAGAAACCCGTGGAAGATGTCATCTTCTCACTCACTGCAGCAGTCTACGGAATCGTTCTTCAACTACGGACCAAGAAGTGTATATGCATCACAGGATTACCTGAGAGGCACTATGGACAAGAGCCAGTGGGCAACATTCAAATACGGCTATGGTGCACTTGCAGACGTTGCAAGCAAACTGCACAGGATTCCGACCAACATGTTCGGAGGAATGCAGATGTCAATGCAGGGATACCCGCCGAGAATGGACCAGACTGGAGACCCGTTGAAGATGCACAACTACACTCCTACAAGACTTGGTGAGAGCATTCAGGCTCTTAATCCGTTCTCATTCGACTGGGGCAAGGGCAAGCTCGGACAGCTTACAGGCAAGGCAAACGTATTCGAAGGAAGCCTTCAGCAGCGCCAGCTTACAGGACCTGACATAATGGCAGGACTTACACAGGCACCGCAGGAAATTCATTACAAGATGACAGGACCTGCATTCACAGCAAGATTTGCCGATGCAAACCCGGGAGAGAGTACTATAGACTATAAATTCAAGTCAAAACCGGATGCTGCAATGGCAGACTGGTTCCTCAGAAACCGGGACTCTGTTTACATGTACGACAAACTTGTCCAGGACCAGGGACTGAGCAACACTGTAAGAAGAACAGTATCTGTAGAATCACTGGGTATCAGAAGAGAACAGGAACTCAGAACATTCGGTGTTCTCCAGAACCAGATCTATGGATTCTTCAGTGCTCCGATGTTCCTGTGGCACATGCCACTTCCAGGATTCCCGCCATCGGCAACGCCGAAAGAGATCTTCATGAAAGCAGCACAGAGAAGAAAGCACGGCGGCGGAATGAGATGGGGTTCATGGGTGTCAGAGAACGTCAAAGGCGGAGCGGATACTGCACTCAAAGTCATGCAGCCCTGGAAAGGACACCTTTCAGCCTACTGTAGAACCTGTGGAGCTGCAGGAATGAAGGGTACGATGTGCCGCTGTGGAAAGATAATCTACGGCACGTAATCTTTTTTTAATTCTTTCTTTTCTTAATATATACATGAAACTAAATGGCGGGCTAGTCATAGGTATTCTTATTTTGTTTTTTATTGCAGGATGTCTAAACCTAATAAGAGGCTCTGAGGATTATACGAGCCAGTATGTCGATGATATGGCATATGTTCCTGCATACGGACCGACAGAGGTATGCAAGGTAGGATACTGCGAATGCTTCGGATGCCAGAACAGGAGCTGGCTTTTCGGATTAAGAAGGTCTTTTGAGGGAGGAAACTGCAAGTTCTTTGCCCCTTGTGACGAGGATACTTACAATTCTCTTTTGAAGCAGGAGGATGGTGCAGACACTTATTCAATGAGATTTTTCATGCTTGGAACCGGTCCGAGCTTTGCTGATTTCGGTGATGCCAATACCTACTGCAATACTCAGCTGACTATGGCCGTGCACTGGCTTACCGGGAATGAGAATAAGACTTATGACCTTCCCAGTGCGAAAAGGGCGATGTGCATGCTCAGAATGGGGGTAATGCCAGTATATGTTCTTTACAGCAACAGTGAGGATGTGAATTCATCAAGGGCAGGGGAGATAGCAAAAATTCTCGGGTATGATGCGCATGATATTACTATGGGCCTGCTTGAAGGTCCTGTTGGTCCTGTGATTGTTACTACTGAGATGAAGTATAATGCAAGCAAGCCGGGCGTTGTTGATGATGTTGTTGACCAGATAATACTGATAAACGAAAACTGCCAGAACGATTACAGCAATCCTGATCAACCCAAGATTAATTGTTTTGTTGCGCTTGCACCTAAAATGGGTGATACTGCCGCGGTTGATGCGGTAATGAACCATCCGAGACTGCCTCCAGGAAGGGTGCATATGATGGCATTCGGAATAGATTCGCATGATGATGAGACCGGGGCATGCAGCGGTTCAAGAATGATACTTGATGCAGCCAATTTTGCAAGATTCGGCCTGTATAACCATAGTCTGCCCAGCGTGATACCTTATGTTCTTTTTGATGCAGATGCACCGATAAATCCTGAAAGCTGCTGGTATTCTGAAAATGTTGACAAGGCATATGGTTCTTTCTTCCCGCACGGAGTGAATGACCTTCTTGGTGCAGGGGTGATAGGAGTCTCAGCCTATGATTTCAATACTTCCACTAGCGGCGGAGACCCGTTGAAGTGCCATGACTGCGCAATCGGAAGAACAGATGCAAGGATTGATGCATGGTACGGAGGATGCCAGGCATTCACTGCTGTACAATTGGAAAGACCGAGTGCAGGAAGACCGATAATATTCCCGAATGAATCAGGAGGCTACTGTGATTACGGACTTCAGGAGGACACATTGTTTTTCATGTTCGGGGGAACAGGAAACAGGGAATTCTTTGAAACACCGACACACAAACTTGATGAATCTGCAGTAGGCGAAGCTCCGTTCAGGTGTGATGCGTGTTTGACAGATGCTGTAAATATTACTGATATTTATACGATATTCAAATACTGGAAAGACGAGGCCGTACTTGGCGAGGATAAAAAGGAAATATTCTGCACCGCATTCCCTGAAATAGATTATTATGCATCCAAGAACAATGTTGACCCGATGTTCGTAAGGGCTGCTGTCTGGAGAGAAAGCAGTTTCAATACCTGTGGGGTTGCAATGCTGTGCAGACCTGGTGAGTTCCATACAACTACCGGAACATATTATGACCCGATTACACGTGAATACCGCGAAGATACGTTCAAATGCATAGTTCCGGAAGGGTCAGGGGGATATGAAAAAGGATTTGATATCATATACGACCCTGACGGAAACTGCCTTGTAGTAGAATCATCAACCGACCCACCCCAGTTCAGGTTCAGGGGGATGGGACTTTTCCAGACCCTTATACCCCCATATACCTACTGGCCCGCCGAATACAGGGAAGATGGAGAGGAAAATGAAGACCTTGCTGATATGTACAGGGAGGCAAAGGCGGCAGGTGCTGCAATCAACGTAACAGACAAGGTAAAATCATGCTCTGAGCAATTCAATCCTTTCAACAGTACGCATGCAGCCTGTCTTGGAACCATCAAGTTTTACAATGACCTGAAGAAAGCAGAGACTTGGGTTGACAGCCATAACACTGCATGCTCAGGACACGGAAATATTCTTGGCATCAGGGATAAGCCGGAGAAAAGGGAGATAATGGTCGGATTCATCGGTTTTTACATAAATTCAGGGGTTTGGCTTGATAAAACTGAAAATCAGGATGAATGTCCTGGTGTATCGCCGGGCGAATGCTGGTTCAACGGATACTGCGCCCTGAAACAGGCGAAAGCAGACTGTTCTGAAAGGCTTCCTGACGGAAGCTGCAGGTTTGGATGTGAAGAGAAAGGAGGAGTGTGTGTGCCTGACCCGATTGCGCATCCGTGCCTTGAGAGGGATGTTACTTTCATAGATTATGTGAGCTGCAGGATTGCAAACGATTACAATGGCGGAGCGGATGAACCCCAGAATGGCGGAACTGATGATAGATATGGTATATTCAAGAAAATGGGATATTACATATACCTGAATGAAGAATGCGACAATTCATTCTGTCCTGCATGGAAAAAAGTAGTCGACGTTGCAGAAATAGACATTAAAGACCCTAAACAGGTAAACGAGAATTTTGACCCTGTCAATGACCCCTACGGATATCTGCGTCCTTAGGGAAAATTTTTATCAGAACCCAATCGTCAGCGAAGCTGGCGAGCAGTTATGACTTTTATCAGAACTCAAGATCGTCATCATAGAAACTTTCCATCTGTTTCACTTATGTTAAAGTTTCCAACAGAACTTCGTTCTGTGGACCACAAAACTTTGTTTTGTCGGTCATCAAACTTCCTGAGTCCAAAACTCAAGACCTTTGCTGAAGCTTTGACCTAAGCTTAAAAGAAGCAAAGCTTCTCAGGCTGTCGAACATTCATCATCTGTTAATATATTGCGCGCAAGTTATTTTAATAGGTTTGCAGAAGTCTATTTATGCCCGAGTTAGCAAGATTCTGGAAACCTCTGAAGAAAAATGAAGTCTCCTGCTTTTTATGCTACAGGCTGTGCAAGATAAAAGAGGGGGAAACAGGATACTGTCATGTGAGGAAAAATATCGACGGAAAATTATATGCATTGAATTACGGGAAGGCAATTGCAATCAATGTTGACCCGATAGAAAAAAAGCCGTTCTATCATTTCATGCCCGGAACCCAGTCATTTTCATTTTCAACTGTAGGTTGCAATTTCAGATGCGAATTCTGCCAGAACTGGGAGATAAGCCAGGCATTCGGCGGAATCATCGGAGAAGACCTGCCCCCAAAGAAAATACAGAAAATATGCAATGAGCAGAACATTCCGGGGGTTGCTTATACCTACACAGAGCCGACTATTTTCATGGAATATGCGCTTGATACCGCGAAATTGACGATGAAGGACGGAAGATACAACGTATTCGTGACCAATGGATACATGACAACCGCCGCGATAACTGAAATGAACAAATACATAGATGCATCAAGGATTGATTTGAAAGGATTTCATGATGAGGTGTATACGAAATTATGTGGTGATGTTGTCCTTGAATATGTTCTGAGCAGCATAAAGGAATTGCACAAAAGGCAGCATATTGAAATAATAAACCTGATTATTCCCGGATATAACGACGATGAGGATGACATAAGGGCAAGCGCGAAATGGGTGAAAGAATTATCTCCGGATATTCCGATGCATTTCATAGGATTCTATCCTGCAAACAAGATGATGAGCACACCATCAACAAAACTTGAAACGCTCAAAAGAGCAAGGGAAATCGCAATTGAAGAAGGAATAAAATATGCATACACAGGAAACAGGCAGGATGAGGAAACCGAAAGCACTTACTGCCCGAAATGCAGGACAAAAGTCATAAGGAGATTAGGATTCGGGGTCATTGAAAACAAGCTCGGCAAGGATGCAAAATGCCCTGAATGCGGGGAAAAAATCAATGTGATAATGGATCTGGAAAAATACAGGAAATGGAAAAAATCAAGAATGGATTAAAGAGTTATTGCTGTTCCTGATTTTCCTTCTACTGCTTCTTTGATATTTTCAAGTCCGCAGATAATTGCCTTCATTCCCCCGTGCCTAAGGAAATATATTGCAGCTTCTATCTTCGGCTTCATACTACCTTCAGGGAATTCGCCTTTATCCATCATTTCCTTTGCTTCCCTAATGGTTATTTTGTTCAGCATCTCCTGGTTTTCTTTTCCGAAGTTTTTGTAAACTCCCGGAACTGCAGTAACAATCAGAAGTAATTCCGCATCTATTTCCCTGCCTATTAAAGACGCGCACCAGTCCTTGTCTATTACAGCTTCTATTCCTTTTCCATTTGCTTTTATCGGTATTCCGCCGCCCCCTCCTACTATCACTATGAGCCTTTCCCTGAGAAGAGGTATTATTGCCTTCCTTTCAACCACTTTCATGGGTTTTGGAGAAGGAACGACCAGTCTGTAGCCTCTTCCTGCATCCTCAACCATGTTTTTCTTGATTTTTTCCTTGTAGAAAGGGCCTATGGGCTTTGTAGGAGTATCAAATGCGGGGTCGTCTTCATCAACAACGACCCTTGTTACAAGAGTGACTGATTTCCTGTTCGTTTTTCTCATCAATGCTCTCTGTAAAAAGTAGCCTATCTCGCCCTGCGTCATCGAATCAAGAACATCCAGGGGCATTGCAGGGACTTCATCGGTTGAATTCTGCTGGATAAGGAGATTACCCACCTGCGGGCCGTTTCCATGGGTTATTACGATTTCATTTTCCTCTATTATTTCACGGAAAGAGGAAACCGCTTCTTCTGCAGTTTTCATCTGTTCTTCTCCGGTTCCTTTCTGTCCTTTTTTGATAAGAGCATTTCCGCCCAAAGCGATTACGATTCTCATTGCTGCACCTCTTTCCATTTGTTTTCTATTTTCCTGCTGAAATATAACCATGATAAAATTCCCAGAGCCATGAAAGCTCCGAAATAGAGCCACGAGCCTGAAAGAAAGTAAACGATAAACCCGAATAATGCGGGCATGATTGAAATTGACAAAACAGTAAGCGCCTCAGTTCCCAATTCTTCTTCTGATGTTGAAGGCATTACTTTTTCTCTCATAAGTTTTGGTGAAAAATAAAAAACATCTAGGAGGGAAATTCCTGCAAAAATAATCAGAAAGATTTCTATGGGATATTTTGGTGCAAAGTTGTATTTTTCCATAGTAGGGCTGAGATACAGTGCAGCAAGTATGAATGCTGCCGCAATCAAAAGCGGAAGATAAAGAATAAACCTGCTCATAAGTTTTATTGAAATAGTTGTTTTTTAAAATCCATTAGAAAAACCTAAGTTTTAATTTGTTAACCTATAATCTTTCCTCACTCAATTCTGGGTGAATACTCATGCTAGACAAGCGCTACGGCAAAGAGACAGAAGAGAAATGGCAGAAGTACTGGGAAGAGAAAGGAACGTATAATTTTGACGAGGGAGACAGCACCCGCCCGGTATATTCCATAGATACACCCCCGCCGTTTACGAGCGGAGAGCTTCATATGGGCCATGTTCTTTCATACTCCTATTTCGACTTTGCAGCAAGATACAAGAGAATGAGAGGATTCAATGTCTATTATCCTCAGGGCTGGGACTGCCAGGGATTCCCAACTGAGGTAAGAGTTGAAAAGAAATACGGAAGGCTCCCGCCCGAACAGTTCAGAGAAAAATGCGTTGAATGGACGGGGGAAATGATCAAGAGAATGAAAAGCCAGATGAAAGGGCTTGCATTCAGCGCTGACTGGAGATATGAATACAGAACCATGGAGCCTGAATACCACAGGAAGGTTCAGCTTTCACTGCTCAAAATGTATGATAAAAAACTGGTTTACAGGGACACTTATCCTGTTTATTGGTGCCCCAAATGCGTTTCAGCAATTGCAAAGGCAGAGCTCGATGAAGTTGAAAAGGATGGAGTGCTTAATGATATAAAATTCACCGGACCTGACGGAAAAGACCTGATAATCGCAACCACAAGGCCTGAACTATTGCATGCATGTGTTGCTGTTCTTTATCATCCTGAAGATGAGAGATACAAAGGGCTTGAAGGAAAGAAGATAACCACGCCGCTTGGAAAGGAGGTTATTGCTTTTGCGGACAAGGAGGTCGACAAGGAATTCGGCACAGGGCTGGTTATGGTCTGCACTTTCGGGGACAAGATGGATGTCGTATGGGCGCACAGGTACAAACTTCCGGCAATAGAAGCAATGGACAGATACGGAAAACTGATTAATGCAGGGGAATTTGACGGACTGAAAGTAAAGGATGCAAAGAAGAAGATACTGGAGAAGCTTGAAAAAGAAGGAAAAACCGCCGGGAAAAAACCCCTGAAGCAAATGGTCAAGACCCATGACCGGTGCAAAACCCCTGTTGAACTGATTCTTTCGATGCAGTGGTTTGCAGATATAAGAAGCACGGGAAAACCAATCAAGGAAATGGCGCACAAGATAAAATGGGTTCCTGATTTCGGGATAACCTATCTTATAGACTGGGTGGAAGGAGCAGAATGGGACTGGGTTATTTCAAGGCAGAGGATATTCGGCACTCCCTTACCTTTCTATTATTGTGAAAAATGTAAAGAAACAAGGGCATGTGATGAAAAAGAACTTCCGTTTTCACCTGAAAGAGGAAAAACGCACAAGTGCAAATGTGGAGAAATAATGAAAGCGGAAACGAGCACGTGTGATGTGTGGGTGGATTCAAGCATAACGCCTTTGATTATAAGCGGATGGCCTGATGATGATAAAAAATTCAAAAAGATTTATCCGAACACACTAAGGCCGCAGGGTGTGGAGATAGTAAGGACCTGGGCATTTTATACTATCTACAGAAGCGGTGTTGCTCTTACCGGAATTCCTCCATGGAAGGAGATACTGTTGAACGGCAACGTGCTTGCTCCTGACGGAAAGAAAATGAGCAAATCCCTTGGCAATATCATCTCACCTGCAGAACTTCTCCGTGATTATCCTGTTGATGCAATAAGGCAGTGGAGCGCTATGTCCGGTGCAATGGCAAAGGACAGGCCGTTCAGCTATGAGGATATCAAATATGCAAAGAATTTCCTTACGAAATTATGGAATGCCGCAAGATTTGTTGAAACCGTAATGAAAGATTACAAGCCTGATGATGCGGACGCGGAAGGAATAAACACCATTGACAGATGGATAACGGGCAGAATGAATGAAGTGATAAAGCAGTACACTGACGACATGGAAGGATATGACTACCAGAGAGCTATAGGAAAACTGCATGATTTCTTCTGGCATGATTTCTGCGACAATTATCTTGAATATGTGAAGCACAGGGTTTATTCTGAAAAGGAGACAAAGGAAAAGAGGGCTGCGTTTTACACTCTTTACAATGTACTGCTTAACAGCATAACACTGATTGCCCCGATTACGCCGCATATTGCCGAAGAGATTTACAGCAAGATGTTCAGGGAAGATGAAAAAATAGAAAGTGTTCACAAGGAGCACTGGCCCGAAGCCGGGGAAATCAATAAGGAAAGCATCGCTGACGTTGAGGTGCTGAACAAAATTGTAAAAGAGATAAGGCAGTACAAGGCCTCGAACAGGATGCCTCAGAATGCTGATATCCGGAAAATAATACTCACTCTTGAAAAAGAATTAGGCGAAGAGCTCCAGCAGGAGCTGAAAAGCATCAGCAAGGTAAAAGAAATAGAAATGAAAAAAGGAGAATTCAGCGTTTCTGTTTTATGAATTATTCGGGAACGATTCTTGCGACTATTTTTCCTGAAATCGTATGCTCGGAATCACTGCATGCAGAACCTTCGCTTATTTCAGGAGCGCATGAAACATAGGTAATTTTTGCTGAAAATCTTTTGATTGAATTCGCGGGAAGCTCTGAACCCTGGAATGTGCCTGTATATTCAAGGCTTTCACCGCTTTCCATTTCAGTGCTGCCCGGAGAGGTAAGGTCGAAGATATCCCCCGTTTCCTTGAGTTCTATGGCCAGATCCTCGATTCTTATCTTATACTGGAAACCGTTGAAGATCTGGAGTGATATTTTGGACACTCCGCCTTCATTGTAAACAATAAAGTTGCAGGGCACGTTTGAACCAAGATTGCATTCTTCCGAAATAAGATAATTAGGGCTTACTATTCCGCTGCCGAGCAGTGCAACTGTGACTATTATGAGGGCAAGAATGGCCCAGCCATAGGTCATAATATACTCTACTGCCGACTGTCCTTTCATGAGAAAAGAATGTCACGCTATCTATTAAATAGTTATCGCTGAAGTTTAAACGGTGGCAATATGGCGTATGGAGGTTATACTTATATAGAGCGGAAATACAAGCCGGGAAACGAGGATTTCGTAGTCCTGATGTGGGCAAGCGGAACCGACCCTATCGAGAAGATAGCCGAAGCAATAGCAGCAGAATCAAGCGTCGGGACATGGACAAAACTGAAAACAATGAACGAGCGGGTTTTCAAAAGATTGAGGGCAAGGGTTTTCAGGATTGACAAAACAACCGCAAAATCAGGGCTTTTATGGATTGCCTATCCTCTTGAGCATTTTGATGTGAAGAACATAATACAGTTCCAGGCATCTGTTCTGGGGAATATTTTCGGGTTGAAGGAACTGACAGGATTGAGAATTCTTGATATAACCTTTCCCCGGAAATACCAGAAGCAGTTCCCCGGACCTCATGGTGGAATAGACGGCATAAGGGAATATGTAGGTACGGAAAAATCAGGAAGACCGCATCTTGGAACGATAGTGAAACCTAAGGTAGGGCTTACTCCGAAAGAATTTGCAAATGTTGCTTACGAGGCTTACATGGGCGGATGCGATTTTGTAAAGGACGATGAGAATCTTTCAGACCAGAAGTTCTGTCCGTTCAAGGCAAGATTCGAGGAAATGATGGAAGTAATCGACAGGGTAAGAAGCGAAACCGGACGAAGAGTTCTCTATTCCCCGAATATCAGCGATATATTTGAAAGGATGGTTGAAAGGCTTGATTTCATACATTTCCACGGCGCCCCGATGGCAATGGTTGATGTTTTTGTTGTAGGATATTCTGCCTTGCAGGAAATTCTTGAGGAAATCCACGGTAAACGGATGTTTACCCATGCGCACAGGGCAGGATATGCTGTTGAGTCAAGGGGAGAATTTGCAATAACCTTCATGATACACGAGAAATTCTACAGGATGCTCGGTGTTGACCAGCTGCATGTAGGAACAGGAGTGGGGAAGATGGAAGGGGGCCCGCTTTTCATAAAAAGACTCAGGGATATAATAAGCATGCAGAAGGTTCCTGAAAAGATTTATCTTGGTTCTCTTGAGCAGGAATGGGAAAATAAAATAAAGCCGGTTATGCCTGTTGCTTCTGGCGGAGTCGGTCCTGAAGTGGTTGATGCGCTTCTTGCTCTGCACGGCAGGGATGTTGTTGTGCAGGCAGGGGGAGGAATACACGGCCATCCGAAAGGAACGAGGGCAGGTGCAATGGCGATGATGCAGGCTATCGAAGCTTCAATGAAGGGAATACTGGCCCCGAAATATGCAAAAACACACAAGGAACTGGCTGAGGCGCTCAAAATCTGGAAGTACATGCCGCCGAATACAGTTAAAAAACTTTTGGAGCAAGAGAAGAGGGGGGCAAAGACTCTTAAAAAGCGTGCTCTTTCTAAAGGAATCAAGGAGATAGAAAAATATTGGTGATGTTTAATGATTGAAACGTGCGAGCGATGTGGACAACAAAGTGCCAAGCTGGAGCAGTGTGATTTCTGCAAAAGGAAACTCTGCTTTTCATGCATCAAAAGTTCAAAGAGAAAGAAAGTGGGGAGAATCCACATATGCAAGGACTGCTGGGGAAAAACAAAACGTATGAAAAAATTCAAGGCAGCGGCCTACAGACAGGAATAGCCTATTTTATTTTCCAGTACTTTTTTGTTTTTACGAATGCCTTCTGAGCTTCAAGAAGGTCAAGATAGAACGAATTTTCATCTTTATGGAGTTTTCTGAGAACCCTTGCAGCGGTTGAAGGCCCTATTCCATAAACAGACAATGCAATCAATGCCTGTTTTCCGTATGAACGCAGCAATTCTGCAGCATACTGCTTTTCTTCAGGTTTTCCGACATCAGGTGTCAATGATTTTTTACCGCATTTCGGACATTTCAAATCAGATTCTTTTGCAGTTGCAAGGTAAATGTATCTTGTTGCACTGCAGTTCAGGCAGACCATGCTCCTTGTTTTTGAGAGAACATGCTCTTTTAGGGCCATAATCATTTTTTCCTTTGGCTCGAACCCGCCGACAGCCTCTCTTGCTGTTGCCCTGAGAATTCCTATGTCTGCAAAAAAGCCTGGCTTTTCCCTAACATCGACAACAACCGATATTTCGCTGGATTTTATTTTTCTGAAAATGTCCTCTGTTTTTCTGACATCGAAATATCTGGAGAATATGTATCTGATTGCCTCTTCATATACTACGGAATATCTCATTGAATCGACAAAACGCTGGGTTATTGAAGCGTCTTCCGAAAGAAGGCCGAACAATCTGCCTACATGGATAAAAGTGAATCTCAGGAGGAATGAGTTATAGATGCTTCTTTCAAGTTCTGAGCGCACATTTTTTATGCTGTTGAACGCCCTCATTATGTGCTCTTCCTTCAATGCAAAAGGAAGCTTTATCATTATCCTGTAAGGGTCTGAAACAGTCCTTACGCTTTCACCTATTAACTCTGAAATCCTGTTTGCAAGAAGTTTTCCTATTGCTTCGTTGACCTTGTTTCCGAAGCATGCGTGGACTATCACCAGCTCCCCGACTATTTCTATCACGATTGTTTTGTCATCAGGAACCGGACTTATTTTTTTCCTTGATTTTCTCAATGAACCGACATTCTGCGAAACTTCGTAGGGGACAGGGATTTCCTCTCCTGTCCAGGACGGAATTGCAATATCAAGGCCTGAGCCAGGACTTGCGAGCACTTCCTCTTCGGTTATGTCAACAACCTGCCAGACCTGTCCTTTTGATAAAAATTCTGTGCCTGATTCCAGATTCATCACAAAATCCTCATCTAATGAAGCAATTGGCCTGTTTGATGAAACATCCTTCAGAACATATCTTTTGACTTTGGGGATTGTGCTGAGATTGGAAATATAGTAATCCCTTGCCCTTCTTTTCGGTTTTATTCTTGTTTTTCTTATATCGTCGAATTCATCATAAAAAATCAGGCCTTCGGAATAAAGCTGGAGTGCTATTTTCCTTAATTTCTCATAGTTTATTCCGTATGCACCGGACCTGCTGAGTATTTTATGGACTTCGACCAGTTCAAGGCTTCCGAAATCCAGTGTAAGTCCAATAATCTGGTGCGCTATTACATCAAGCGCTCCTGTTTCTGCTTTTCTGTTTTCAATCCATCCGTTTTCAGCAAGCGATGATATTACCTCTGATTCGAGTTCATCGTCAAAATCGGTTGCAATTATTATTCCTTTTGGTATTTTTGTTATCGAATGGCCTGAACGGCCTATGCGCTGGACAAGCCTGAAAACCTGGTGCGGTGAACCGAACTGGATTACCAGGTCAACATCGCCTATATCTATTCCCAGTTCAAGCGATGAGGTACAGATAAGGGATTTTATATCGCCTGTCTTGAACCTGTCTTCTGCAGAAATTCTTACGTCTTTGGAAAGCGAGCCGTGATGCACTTCAACAGGAGCATCGTTTTTCCTCAGCCATGCTCCTATTTCCTCTGCTGTGCTTCTTGTATTGACAAAAATAAGCGAGCGGTGCTTTTCAGAAAGGGCCTTGATTTTCTTAAGCCGTTTTTCCTGCTCCCTGATATACTGCACTGATATTTCCATATTTCTTTTCTTTCCCGCCTCTATTACCTCGTACTCCCTTTCCCCGAAAAGCATCTTTCCTACTTCTATCTCGTTTGCAACCGTAGCGCTTATCCCTATTCTCCTGAATTTTGCTATTTCTCCAAGGCGTTCAAGACCTAAAGAAAGCTGTGCGCCTCTCTTATTGTCAACTATATCATGGACCTCATCCACTATCACAAAGCGCACGTTTGCAAGATGTTTTCTCATGACCCTTCCCATAAGAAGAGCCTGGATGCTTTCAACCGTTGTAAGCATAATGTGGGGTGGTTTTTTCCTGTGCTTTGCCCTTTCTGACTGGGGGGTGTCTCCATGCCTTACAACCCTGGTAACATCATATTTGTCGCACCAGTAATGGAATCTTCTGAGGAGATCCCTGTTAAGCGAGCGGAGCGGGGTTATATAGAGCGCGCAGATGCCGTTTTCCTCTGATTTAATCTGTTCGAGGACAGGGAGAAGGACAGATTCTGTCTTTCCATAGCCTGTAGGGGCAAGTATCATGACGTTTTTGCCTTCGGCTATCCTCGGTATTGCCTGCTCCTGAATTGCAGTAAGGCCGCCGAAGCGCTCTTTTATCAATTGCTCTGCTTTCATGTGCTTTAATTACTCGTTTTTTATTTAAAAATCCGTCTATCTTCTGCACGGAGGGGGTTTCATTTTAGCAAGAGTCTGCTGCCTTTCGTTCCTTACTGAAATTAACTTTTCTCTGTCCTGCATCGATATCGAAGGCAGATTCAGTTTCTCAGTCGGTTGCTGTATATTTTTTGTTTTTAGCTGTTGCATTTTTTCACCTTTTCTCAGTTTATCAATAGTTCTAAGATTAACAAAACTGATAGTTGGTTCTATTGAATGAAAGCCTATTTAAATCTAGTGTCTAAAACTGTGCTGAGGTGAAATAAGTTATCTATCTGCGATGCCTGCCTGCTCTTATCTTTACTCTCATCTGGAATCCTTTGGTTGTTTTTCGGATGGCTCTCTTTCCATGTGTTTCTTCAATCCGCTTGTAAATCTGTCTTGAAATCTCCGTGTATTTCCGTGCTTTTACCGATACTTCGCTGTTTTTATCCTTCAGATCCTTGATATCATCAGGAGTAACTTCTGTATCTACGTTTTCGAGTGAATTCTTGTAGTCTTTCCAGCTGTCCAGCAATTCACTGCATTTCTCTATGTTCTTCTTGTCTTGGGGCAGCAAAGTCTCGCTTTGTTCCGGAGTAATCAGATTTTCACAGTAAGCGTGTGTTCTTTTTCCCGTTTTCTTGGCCTGCTCGGTTTTGAGAATATGCTTGTCCACCAAATAATATCCTCCACCCACTATTATGAAGGGGCTCAGAGGCGCTAACATATAACCTACAATAGCTAGTACTTGACCGAGACAGCCTCTTGTAGCATCCCAACCATCTCCCATTAACATCACCTGTATAATATAAGGGCAAATGTTCTTTTAAATGTATCTATTTGTGTATATTTGTGGTATAAACGATAACCAATCAATATAAAAAACCCATCAGTCTTACTTACCCCACAAATAGCAAATTGAAGTGATAGAATGAAAATAGCAGATTTGAGAAAAGGACCTTTCGAAGGTTCAGTAGAAGGAGAAATTACCGAGTTGGAAGAACCAAAGAAGATAACCACCAAGTTCGGAAAGCAGCTTACCGTGGCAAACGGAACAATCAAGGACGACAGTGGAGAGATAAAGCTTGCCCTCTGGAATGAGGATGCGGGCGCTTACAGCCAGGGAGACAAGGTCAGAATAACAAACGGCTGGGTCTCTGAGTTCCAGGATGAGCTCAAGGTTTCTTCAGGAAAAAACGGAAAAATAGAAAAACTCTAAATTTCTGATATGAATGACTCCCATCTCTCGTCTGTGATGGGAAGTTTTATTTTCTTCTTTTTTGATTTTAATCCGGATAGTATAGCCACTGGTTTGCCGAAAATCCTTTCAAATTCCTTAATAAGTTCAAGATTTGCCTTGTTTCCTTCAGGAGGGCTTCTGAGATAGACCTTTATCCTGCTGTTCTTCTCTATTCTGAACCTGCCTGATTTGGGAACAACCGAAACTTCGATTATCATCCTGAAAACTCCGATGCAAGCTCTTCCTCTGACATATATCTGCTGTGGAGCTCTCCGTCTATGACCACAGAGGGATATCCGGTAACATTGAACTGCTGCATGAATGCCTCTGCTATCGGGCTTCCTATCTCCCCGTCAAAGGAATAAATCCGCACATTGACGCCTGTGCTGTCCCTTGCAGCAAGTATGTCTGCCCCCTGCTGTCCGCATTCAGAGCAGTTCTTGTTTGAGTAGAAATATAGGAGGAGTATGCTGTCGTCCTCGCAAAGGTCCTTGAGCTTTTTTGAAAGGAAATATGACTGCGCCTCGAGAAGGAAATATTCTTTTTTCAGTTCAGGGGCATCAAGTTTCCTTTTTTCCTCAAGGAAGCTCAGTTCATACCCGAGTTTTTCCCGCTCCTCATCTATCGCTTCAAGTTCCGAAGCATAAAGCGGGCAGAATGCTGAGGAATCTGCCTCTTCAGTGAGTATAAGCATCTGCACGACCGCAAGACGTTCTGAAAGTCCTTCCACATCTGCTGTAATCGTCTGGACATCGCCCTGGTCCATAAGCTTCCCGACAAAGATTCCTGCCACGAAAACTGCTGCTGATATGAGGAATGCGGTCAGATACAAAGGCCATGATACTTTTCTTTCCATATTACCACGAACATTTCTCCCTTCTTATCTCGGCTGCTGCCATTAGAATATTGGCGCCCATCATCATATACCAGTAGAATATTACAAAAAGCAATATAAACCTCATCTTGACCCGGTCTTTTCTGAAACTGGATACTGCAGTGTACAGCCAGACAAGAGATGCGATCAGTACGAAGATACCCATCACAGTGAACATGTTCGCGCTCAGCACTATAGATTCTACCAATATGTACTGTGCATAGTAAGGAGTATTGAAAACAGCATTAAACAGAAGACCGAATACTATGAAGAATGCTCCAAGAGTTGCAAAATTCAACGGTATGAAAAACATCCCGAAATCCCCGAAATCCCTTTTGATCATGCTCTTGTATTTCCAGTAATTTCTTACCCCGCCCCTCTGCCATCTTTTCCTCTGGATGAATAAATCCTTCATATTGTCAGGGGGCTCAGTATAAACCGTGGCCCGGTCGCTGACAGAACTCTTGATTTTGTAGTGGTTTGCCTGTAGCCTGAGCGCTATTTCCTGGTCCTCAACAAGATTATGCTCATCGAATTTCCCGACTTCATCAAAAACATTTGCCCTGAAGATGCTGAAAGGCCCTGGAGTCACAGGAACGGCATCTATATATGATAGGAGCTTCCTGCTGAAAAGAATCATAAGGTATTCTATTCTCTGGAATTCCTTTATCGGTGAACCGCTTGACGCAACTTTCACCGCAGGAGTAACCGCAGCAACCTCCTTGTCCTTGAAGAAAGGAATGAGTGATTTCAGCACTTCGGGAGTAACATGCGAATCCGCATCCATTGTTGCTATCAGTTCGCCCGATGCTTCCTCTATCCCCCGGTTTAATGCAGCCCCTTTTCCTGCATTCTTCTGTCTGACGACTTTCACGTTGTATTTTTCTACCTGTTCGAAAGTGTCATCGCTTGAACCGTCGTCAACTACGATTATCTCCAGTTTTTCTTTCGGATAGTCGAGTGCACTAAGACTGTCCAGGCATTTTCTGATATGCACTCCTTCATTGTATGCAGGAATGACTATCGAAACCGAAGGGGTCCAGCCGTCCCATTCAGGCTCTGCATAATAGGTTTTCCTGTATTTAAGATAAAGAAGCAGGAAGAACACGGTTGTGAATATCGTGAAGAAAGCTACCAGATAATTCAGAAACTCAAGCAGGTCCATTGTTCAAATTTCACCCGATAAAGATAAGGGATTCAGAGAAGAAAAGAGCCAGGAACATTCCTGCAAGGATAAAGGGAATGAAGGGAGGTAGTTTTGTGTAGACCCAGACCTCGCCGACGCCAAGCTCTTTCATCCTGTCTATTTCCTTCCCGCTCGCAAGTCTTTTGAGCTCGTATTTCTTTACGGTTTCACTGTCCATCAGCTCAAGCGCAAGAACATCCTCGGGCTCAACCTGCGAAACATCCATTTTTTCTGCAAGAAGCATTGTTATGTCGTTCCTGTAGATCATGAAGAATATCAGTGATATGAAGAGAATAGTGAATATAAGTATAAACACCGGCGAAAATGCCACTTCCGCAGATAATATGAAGATATAAACATACATGAAAAGGAGATAGGGAATCGCCATAAGAAGATAAAGATACTGCGGATGGGTTTCCTGCTTCATGAGCTTTACGGCAAAGGAAATGAGCACATAAAGCGAGAACAGAACCCCTGCGAATATCATTATCGGGAATATGAACGGCATTCCGAATATCATTCCCACAAATGACGGACTTATGGGGAGCAGAAGCATCAGGGATGCAATCAATATAAGGTCAGCACCGCCAATCTGCCCGACTCTGTAGAAGACATAGCCTATTGCAGAGAAGAAGGCAGCCACGCCTATTGAAAATATGAAGAGCTGCTCCTGGTAGAAAAAAAGATTTACCAGGAAGGATAATGCAAGGAATGCGTATAGGAATGCATCCGGTATGTTCTTTCTGTTGAAAACATCGTAATATGCAGCAATGGAAACTCCGGCGAATGCTATCACCAGGCGGACGAGCTCTCCGGGCATCTGGAGGTTTCCGAAAACCACGCTTTCTATTACTCCATCTATCATGAATATCACTTCTGAAAGTCATACTATACCATAATGTTTTAAATTAGCTCTTGTAATATCAAAAACATGGAAACTGTAGAGATTCATAAAACTGCGGACATGCGAAAATTGAAAAAACCGATAATAATAATCGGTTTTCCCGGCACCGGGCTCGTTGGAAGCGTTGCTGCTGCTCATATGATAGACTCGCTTGACCTGAAATTCGGCGGATATGTTACGAGCAATGAATTCGCACCGCTTGCAGCAATCCATGATTATGTGCCTATGCCCGCAGCAAGAATACATTTTTCTGTAAAGGATAATATTATAGTTATAATATCAGAGATGACAATCCCTGTTTCTGCATCAAAAGAGCTTGCTGAAAAGATACTTGAATTTGCAAATTCGATGAAGGCTGTTTCTGTCGTATCTCTGGGCGGAATATCACTGAAAGAAGGCGGAACAGACGTTTATGCGGTTTCAAGCGATGCTCCTGTAATAAAGGATGTTGTGAAGAGAAGGATAGCAAAACCCATAAGGGAAGGGGCAACAACGGGAGTTACCGGTGTTCTTCTCACAAAAGGAACGCTTACCAAATATCCTGTTACCACTTTACTGGCAGAGGCTTCGGAAGAACTGCTTGACCCAAGGGCTGCATCCAATGTGCTCAAAGCTCTCTCAAAATTCATTGGAATTAGCATCAATACCTCAAGGCTTGACAAAGAGGCAAAAGAGCTTTCCAAAGGAGTTAAGGAAAGCATCATCAAGTCAAAGATATCAAAGAGGGGAAGAAGGGTAGCTGAGGGCGGCAGCATGTACGGATAAGTGTTTCAAATGTCTGATGTGAAAAAAATCAATATTTGTCCTCAGTGCAAAAAACCTGTCGAAGCAAAGGATTTTTTAACCGGATTAGGGGGTGGAGCATATAGACTGGGAGCCACGAGCAACTGGTTCGTATGCGGAGAATGCGGTTATAGGGGTCCTTCCGTAGAAGTCCGGCTTGAAGATTATAAAAAATCCGGAAAAAAGTGAGTTTTGCAGGTAAATAAATATAGGCTGTCGCACAACTCAGAGAGAAAAATAATATAGATGTTCAGAGGAAAACATGCTTGTGACCAGTATGTCATCCCCTAAAACATCTACAAAGAAGAGAAATTGGAAAGAATATAATAATGCTTTG